>UBJH01001098.1_pt1 | contig 12495 bp, 6 predicted proteins | sample 2193721 | NCBI WGS metagenome assembly UBJH01 (sample SAMEA4703186, study PRJEB27089) | metagenome | reverse complement strand
ATACCAAGAACCTTTCAGTAAATCTCAGGATAGCGGGAGACTCTCCACAAAGCAAAGTGATGATTGAGAACTACGGCGTTGATAAGCCTGTGGGCATGAACGTACCGGTGCCGGGAATCCCGGTCAAATATGTTGAGGTAAACGCCACGAATGTTTTATTCACTGAAGCCGGGATATACATACGATATACGGATAAGGAACTGGGAGAACAGGATGAAGAAACTCTTGCGGTTTATTTCTATGATGGCATGAATTTAACGTGGAGCGAACTGCCTGCAAGTATAGACGCAGCAAACAATACTCTGAGCACTACAGTGAATTCCTTTTCAGTCTTTGCGATAAGTACCGGAGACGCCAGAGTACCTGATAAAATAGAAATTTATGACGCAAAGAAGATACCGGTTCTCAGCGACATCAAGACCTACGATGAAGCCAGAGCACTGAAAAAGGCGGCAAAGACCACTGCCCTTTCAACAGGCGACATACCGGACAATGGCGAATTCGAAGTTGATGCCCTTGCCACCAAGAACGTGGCTGTCAAGCTCAAGCTCAACAAAGTGAACCGAGGAGAGGTTATACTGGATGACTTCGGTAAAAGGAACCCTGTATCGGTTCCTCTTCAAGGAAGGGTTGTTAAATATGTGGAAATCGGCGCCCGCAGCGTTTCGTATTCTTCTGCTGATATCACCATACGCTACGACGAATCAGAATTATACGGCGGGAATGAGAACGATCTTACGATATATCACTGGAACGGCGCGGCATGGGATGCCCTGCCGACAATAGTAGATTTCACAAATAAAACGCTTACAGCAACAACGACCTCTCTATCTCCATTTGGTGTTGCGACGGATGTTACTTATTATCTGGAGAACAACGCCTCAAGCCAGTCCACCGGGGCGGATGGAAATACGGATTATAACGCATCCGATACCATAATAGGAACAGTACCTTATAAGAATTTATTAAAGAACGACGCAATGGGTGTGCAGGAAAATATAAGTTACCCGGTCAATGCGGGACAGACTTATGAGGTTTTCAGGTTTTATTTACCTTTTAATTATTCGGTGGATACCCGGATATCAGCAAATGCAGCATATAAGATAACCTGGGTAACCGGTGCATCAACAACAGATACAGTAAATGTCTCATTAATTGTTTATAACCCCTTAAATGGAGAAAAGACCATGGTAGGCAGTGCTCAGAATACAACAACAAGCGGGGGCACTGCAACAGCATATACCAATACGATAAATAATCCGCAGTACACGGTTCCGGCGGGCAGCAGGCTGGTTGTGCAAATCAATACTACGATTACGGCTGATGGAACATCAGGTCTTTATTTCAACGATGCTGCCAGTTCTTATATCAACGTAGCTGAGACTGCTATTGGAGCGACACCATACATAACCGCATGGCACAACAACAAGACCAATGACCAATCCACTTCCATAGGCATAAACACGAGTGAAGCTGTCATGTTCAATGCGACGGCAAACCAGACAATTACTTCATGGAACTGGTATAAGGATAATACGCTTCAATCCAGCACTTTTGATAATTTCACAACCTCATGGAGTACGCCCGGCAGCTACCACATCGACCTCAACGCTACCAACGATAATGGGACGAGTAACGCAGTTACATGGTTTGTAACAGTTCAAATGCTCTCAGTAGCGTATATTCCGCCGTCTCCCGTGAACATAACCTCAACAACAGGCAACTTCTGGATAAACCATACATGGCAGGCAGGTCCAGGCAATGTTACTGATTCATATAATGTCAGCGTAAACGGGATATGGTATAACGGTACAGCAGATACGTTCAGGAATACAACAACCATGCCGCACGGATGGGCGAATATAACTGTGTGGGCTTATAACTCGTCAGGTGCTGGCTCTTTGAGCTCAGTAAGTATAAGCCAGAATACCCGGATTCAGAACAATCCACCAGTACAAGCTGCAATCGGAAATAAGAATGTAACTGCGGGCAGTTTATTAACTTTCGCGGTATCAGCTTCAGATCTGGACAACGACACCATAGCATATGGTACAAATGCCACAAAAGGAACCCTTGATTCCGCAACAGGTAATTATTCATGGCAAACCAGCGGCGGTGATGCGGGGGCGTATGCCTGGTACTTCAATTCCAGCGATAACTACGACGGTATTGCAAATGAAACAATAACGATAACAGTGAATCCGCAGGTCTACAACCTCTCAGGCTACGTAACAAATAAATCCAGCAATCTTCCCCTGAGCGGTGCCACAGTACAGATAAATACAGGCATGATAGCTGCGACGAATGCAACAGGTTTCTATAATTTTACAGGTTTACCAGACGGCACCTATGTTATAAACGCAAGCCTGGGCGGCTATGTTGCTAACTCTACAGTAGCAAACATCAATGGCTCAGATGTCGCCAGTGCCAACATCTCGCTATCATTGCTAGGAGCGCCGGATATAACCTCGTGGGGCAATAACAAAACCAATAATCCGTCCACCTCTATCAGCATAAATAGAAGTGAACCGGTAAGGTTCAATGCTACGGCAAACCAGACAATAACCATATGGAACTGGCTTAAGGATAACACAAATCAAGACAATAATTTTAATAATTTCACAACCATGTGGACTACGCCAGGCACTTACAACGTGAGTGTCAATGCTACCAACTCAAAAGGAGCGAGCAATACTGTTACCTGGAATATTGATGTGGCAGGCAACCTGATAGTCCAGGGTTCTCTGACCGATACTGTGGAAAAACCGCTTAATGCTTCAATCAGGACTACCAACCCTGATGATACCCTGATTGATTCCACCTCAGGTAATTCTTTTAATCAAGAAGTTCCGGAAAATGGTTTTATACAGTTTGATGCAAACGGTACTAAGAGGGTCTCTGTCAAATTCAAAATGATAGGGGACTCTATGGACAGCAGGGTCATCCTGGACGATTACGGCAGGAATAATCCGGTTGCTTCAGCACTACCGGGGAAAGCAATCAAGTACGTTAATATCAGTGCTGTAAACGTGAGTTTCGATATTGCCAAGATCAGCATATACTATACGAATACGGAACTGGGGAGCGAGGATGAAAACACTCTTGTCATCTATCACTGGAACAACGCAGCATGGGAACCCCTTCTAACGGAAATAGATGAAATTAACAACACGCTCACGGCTACAACGACATCGCTCTCGCCATTCGCAGTTTCAGCAACAGGCGGCATGCAGACCCTGAGGGTAACAACCAACAGGTATACTGTGTTCGCTCCTTATAACACCCCCACTCAAACAGGATATAATGAGGATAACAGCTCTTTCACATTCGCCGCAGGCGCACTGGTGATAGATGCAAACGGCTATCCCCTTGCCAGTACAAATATCAACTATTATATCTATAGCGGCGGCGGTGTGTTAAAGAAATCCGGGACGGTTACTACAAATGGAAATGGTATCGCTTTCTTCTCCTATAACACCTTCAGGGAATTCACAACGAGCACAGATACCGACTTCGGCTTATGGACAATCAAAGCCGAACGTGCAGATAATATAAGCATAAATGGTATCGCGAGAGTGAATATTAACCCTCTTGGACGCGGTGGTTGCTCAAAAGATGTGTGCCACCACAATCCTGATGATGTCAATGCCGATTCAAGAATCCCCCTGACCTCCTCGCCAAGGTCCCCTTACTCTGACAATTTCGGCATAAGCTCGACGAAAAGTATGGCATATGCAGCCCATGTCTACAAAGCTGCTACCCATGGTGTATCAAGCTCGTCCAGCTGCAACAATTGCCATACTGGCACAGATAGGGATCCTGCGAGTACCGGCATCAATTCGCCCTGGGGAGTGCATAAGAATATGAGCTGCACAGACTGCCATAAAAATCCCACCACATGGCCCATAACCATACCGGATTGCTATTCATCAGCCTGTCATCCCAGAAATAATAACAATTTAACAAGTACTTCTACTCTTGCCACGATCGAGGGTGTGGTGAATGCCAGCATTTATTCTACGACCAATGGCTCCACAGTGGTTCCGTACACAGTACATAACGGCTCCCAGTACGGCAATACTACAGGAGTACCCTGCTGGATATGCCACGGACCCATGCATAACATCACAAAACCCGACCCCCTCCCTGCTAATACAAATAACGTTACCGAGTATACCCAGTGCCTCTTCTGTCATAATGCCTACCAGCGCCATAACAGCAGTGTAAGCTGCACCGTATGCCACTCGCAGGATATACATGCTATAAAAATTTTCGCCCGGAATGCTACATATGTTAAAGGAAAAACCAATGCAGCCAGAGGCAATTGTACGTCCTGTCACCAGAACTCTTCTTTCATGAGTGCACTGCTTGCCCAGTCCAGGGCGGGCTCTTACTCTGGAAAGATGCCGCAGGTTCAAAAACCCCTCAACCACAGCAACGACCCTGGTGCTGGGAGGAAGTGGAACCAGACGCCGGGATATTGGAACAGCAGTGACCAGCTTACATGGTGCAAATACTGCCACGGCAATACGCTTCACAACAATACAGCCTTAGGCAGACCCTCGTTGTTCAGGGGGAATAACACGGTAAATTCCAGTATTTCTTCGTCCACAAGCTGGTGTGCCTCATGCCACTGGCAGGGTTACGTAAGCGGGACAAGAACTTATACTGATACTGTCAGCACATACAATTTCCCTGCCGAACAACTGCTTGTACCGCCTGAGATTACTGGAAACCTGACCTACGGAGCAAACCAGAGTAAACCCGATTATTATGATCACAGCAATGTGTCCATGGACGATGCTTCATGCAAAAGCTGCCATGGAAGCCTGACCAGAAGCACCACTATAACGGGATTCCAGCACAATGTTGGCGTAGGTGCTCTGGGAGGAGCAGACTGCATAGCATGCCATGATGTTGGAGGCTCGGCTGGTGCCGGTAAACTTGTTAACTTCAGCGCGATGAACGATACCGATGCCATTCATAAGAATCTGAACAGCGGTGTTGTAACAAATCTTTCTAACGAGAATAAAAAATGCTGGGCATGTCATGGCAACGGTTCAGAGCCAAACGGTCATCCTTCAAATTACAGGACGCCATACAGGTGCGAGGACTGCCATGTGCCAGACGCAGGACAAAATTTGAACTTCACACCCCAATCCATATTGAATGTTACCCAGCACTACCTGAACGGCTCCAACATATCCACATCAAATGTGATATCCTGCTACGCATGTCATAACAGAACGGAGATGATGGTGGGGCTCAACCTTGACCCCGATGGTACAGGCAGCTTGTACGACGGTGAAAACGGTGGAAGCAGCAGCGCAAGTCATTATGGTAAGAAAAGAGACGATATGGCAGGCATGGATTCCACAACATACTGTAACTACTGTCACAATACATCAACAAATAATGCCACTTTCTATGTAAACGATTTCAACAATACTATATTCAACCACAGCGAAAGACCAAGTACGCCGCTATGCACAACATGCCATAATACCGGCAGACTGCACGATAGTGCACTTATAAAACCATTAAGCGATGATGCATACTGTTCAACATGCCACGGCATAGGTGGAAGTGCATCCACAAATAACAAAGTAACACATAAAACATTATATTGCACAGAATGCCATGCAAATTCCTCATCAGTGAACTCTGCTGGTAAGGATATACATGCAATCAAATATCTAACCCGGAGCAACGCCTTCACTGTGTCTAATTCAAGCGCTGTAGATTGCGTCACATGCCATCAGACCTCGACTGTAGATTCCTCACTCTCTGGTTTCAATGCATTCAAGATAGCCAATCCGATGCACCACAGCGAGAGTGCATCCAATGGCTCGATCTGGGGCAGCTACTGGACAACGCCGCAAGCATCATGCATATACTGCCACAATAACACGCTTCACAGCTCAATACCGCTTGGAAGGATTCTCCAGTGGTCTCCAGATTACATTATGTACGGCTCAATCGGGTCTAATTTTTCGTGTTCTGACTGCCATTACAGCGGAGATAGCAACTATACCCAGATGAGTAATGCTTTTGCAGGGCTTTCGATCCCGCCGGAGATAACCAACGGTACTAACTGGAAAGGCATCTTTACTAATTACTCTAATCACTCAAGTCCGTATGACGACCAGTCATGCTCCGGCTGCCATGGCTCGCTTCTTGGCACAGGTGCAAATATGAGTGAGTTCTTGCACAAGGTTAAGGCAGGGATAATTGAAACAGGTAGTGGAACAAATAACGCCAGTTGTATAAGCTGCCACGATATGAACAGTAATAGCTCTAATCACTGGATAAACAATTCCGATATGAATAAAGGCGTGCACGCTGACCTCAACAGGAATGCTACAAATTCAACCTATGTTTCAGCAGAGAACAAAAAATGCTGGGGCTGTCATGACTCTAATGGAAGCCAGCCGATTAATGATATGGGGAGCAGATATAAAAACCCATACAAATGCTATGACTGCCACAATGCAACAGGCAAACCTTACGCCAATGTAAGCAATGCCCTTAATGTGAGCGAACACTTCAGGGGAGGCCTGGAGATAAAGGCAGCAGCAGATGCATCGGATAACTCATCTTCCTGCATAGTATGCCACGATCTGGCAGAAATGAAAGTAACCTATACTGAGAGCGACATTTATAATTCTAATTATTCACTGGCATCGCATTACGGCAGCAATAGAACATTCGATGCCCGGGTAAGACAGGGAATCAGTACAAACTGTTCTTACTGCCACCAGAACTCAAGCACAGTATTCATTACGGCAATGGTGAATATAAGCAGCAGAAGCATAACTAACCACAGTAATTATACATCAAATCCGGCATGCACTCAATGCCACAATACGGGCTGGATACACAACTCGACATTAACCCGAACAGCGCTTACTCTTCCAAACTCAACATTCTGTCTTTCCTGCCACGGGAACAACGGGACTGGCGGAACAAACTATACTCAGGCAGTGACGGATTATAAAGAGAAACATGATAAAACCTTAGATTGCACAGAGTGCCATCTTAATACCAGTAAAGATATTCACCCCGTTAAATACCTGCAGCCGGATGCAAGCTATAGCACGAACAATTACAGTGCCGTTGATTGCATATCCTGTCACCAGAACTCTACAGTATATCTAAACCTCTCGGAAATACCCCCAAAGATACCGAATCCAATGCATCACAGCGACAATGCTTCCAATGGAACGCGCTGGAACTCGACAGGGTACTGGGTCAGTAATAATCCTTTAACATCATGCATATACTGCCACAACGATACCAGACATAGAGCTAATGCTCTGGGAAGACCTGATGAATGGAAAGGAGACAACATTGTTAACTCAAGCATCACGAACCAGAGCAACTGGTGCGCCTCATGCCACTGGCAGGGTTACTTAAGCGGAGAAAAGACCTATTCTTTTGCAGTTTCAGCGTTTTTATCCGCAAAACTCCCCGTTCCTCCTGAAATTACAAATGGGAGCTACGCGCCCCGCGATATTTCAGGATATTATAATCACTCGATTGCCGATCACAACGACTCAACATGCAAAAACTGCCACGGCAAATCCCTATCGACAAACGCATCCATGAGCGAGTTCACGCACAGCATAACTACACCATCATGCACGAACTGCCATTATTACTATGAATATATGGAAAATGTCAATAGAACTGAAAAATTTGTCAACCAGAGCATGTTCGAGACAAGCACACACGGCAGTTTAACGTGCGAAGACTGCCATACAAAAGGGCACAAAAATATAGGTGCAAGAAAAGCATGCGAAGACTGCCATGCATTGCAGCAGGACCCGAAGAATGAGACTGAAAGGCATAACATTACCAGCGATCCATGGAACTATTCAATTTCAGGCGTAAGCGGGTCAGCGGTGAACCTCATTGATTGCACTATGTGCCATGATGCCGGATTATATAGCAATGCCACAAGCACTTACAACTATAACGAAGAGAAGGACTGCGACTACTGCCATAAGTATCCTGATAGTACATATCCGTGAGGTAAAATGCTGCTAAAAATCTTACAAAGCCGGAAAGCGATGATATTCCTCGTGCTGACAGGTGCAGTAATAATTGCATCCGTTGTAACTACCACAGGTTTGTTAGCAGGCAGCCACGCCGTATACACCAATAATACGAACACAGCCGAATTCTGCATAAAATGCCATCCTGATAAGGTAAAAGTTGTAAACTTAAGCGCTCACAGCAGCGCCGGATGCATCTGTCACGGCTACGCTCCTAATGCCACCGCTCTTTACAATATAAATATAGCCCACAACCTCACAAAGAACATATACTGCACTAACTGCCACTCGGACTACGATGACGCCGGGAACATCATAGTACACCAGCGAGGCAGCGTTAATGTAAGCGGCATAAATCAGTCAGCCCACTACATTACCAACAACACATCCACTCTGTATAAGCATGCAAAAAAGTTCTTTAACAGTTAATAATTAATTGGTTTCGGGTTCTTTTGTTTTTAGCTTCTTCTTGATATCGTTAATTCTTCTTCCAATATCAAAAGGAATTATGCCGGTTACTGTGTACCTGCACCAGGTGTAATAAAGAAAAGAATACGCCATCAGCCCAGAAAAAAGGATGCCAAACATTATTGTTATGGGGTATAGCGAAGTGAACACTATAACGAATAAGGGAATAAAGAGAAAGGGGATAATCAACCAGTACCATGCTTCAGGTTTTCCCCAGAGCTGGTGATGGTAGGTTATCAATGCCCACCAGAGAATAAACGTTATCAGGCTCAGATAGAATGTGTACCACTGGGGGAAAAACACTATGAAAATGTAGAATGCCAGGGTGAGCGTTATAAGCAGGTTGTACCTGAAGAGCATGGTTATATGGTGTACGGAATAAGGAGATAGACTTTTATTATTTTCTTGAACCGCCACACGCTCTATATTATAGTTTATAGCCTCCAGGCGTTCGAGTATCTCCTCCTGATTTGCTTTTGAGTCTTCGATTCCGTCCAGTACAGTCTTGAAGTGCTCTGCAAGTGTTTCCGGTCGTGCAGACCACGATGATACGGATCTTGTATAAAACCTGTACAGAGCATAGATTATTCCGATGCCTGCGGCAAGAGTAAGGACGTAAGCACTTTCTCCTGCGTAAAGATTAATGCCGGAGTTAATAATGAGATAAAAGCCTGTAACCATCATTATTAACATAGATACTGCATCGCCGGAGGATAAGGGTTTATTCATGTTTATCTAACCTTTTTAAATGTTCTGCTTTTTCGTCCTGTTAAAAGTACAAGGATATAAGCCGCTGTGGCAAGACCGAGCAGGTAAGGAAGATGCTCCCGATACCGGGCAGCCGTGAAAGCTGCTATCCTCATGCTGGCAGGTGGCTTCCATTCCCTGAGCTCGGTGGGATAGCCTATGCGCTTTAATACTACTGGTTTATCCGAAACCACAACAGCCTTTGCGAGCACTTCTCTTGCTTCTATAGGGGCATCAGGTAATGGGTTTGAGTCACCTTTGGTTATTATCCTGTTTCCATCTACACGATATATTCTATGTACTATGGGTACATCATGTTCTTTTCCATAAAAAGCCACTATATCGCTGACTTTAAGAGTTTTATCGATCGTCTGCATTAAAATAACATCTCCGGCTTCAATATCAGGGCTCATGCTGTCAGAAACAACGCTTGCGAAAAAGATGTACTGATTATGTACCATAAAAATATAAGCAAGTAAGGAGAGCCACAGTAATAACCACACGACAATGTTTTTCCGGCTGTCCCTTCTCCTTTTTTCGGAGAAAAGAAGCTTGAAAGCGATGCCTCCGTTTTCCTTGACCATCAGGGAGTATAAAAAATAGAACACGGAAGCAAATAAAGCCAGTACAATAATTTCAAACACGGTATAAGAATCTATCTTAAAAAAGATATACATTGTGGTTTTCAGAAATTGAGAATCTCCATCCATGTATTTGCTATTCTGTTGAAGAAGTCGGTGAGGATGTTTATGGGCGTCATTACAATCTCCTTAACCTCCGGATTTATTCCGATGCTACCGAGGGATGTATTTGATGCCCTGGGTTCTTTGCCTGTTACCCTTAATATTTCTTCTCTTGTAGGGGAGACATCACCATGGCATTTGGGGCATTTTTCCTCCACGAGAAAGGGTCTGTGGATTCCGTGGAGCCTTCTATCGTTATTGAAGCCATGGCAATAACTGCATTGTTTGCTCTTTGGTATCACCATGCTATCACTGCTTTCGCTTGGGGGTATCTTAGCAATAGTGGAATTCCATCCTTCTGATGAGTGGCAGGTGCTGCAGATTTTTTTCCCGTGAATTGCATGTATGTCTGGGTTTTTGACTTGTTCCCCGTGGCATCTACTGCATATACTTGGGTTCACATGGCGCCCGATATAGCTCGGCTCGCTGTCATCTGAGGCATGGCAGTCATTCGAGCATGATACTACCGCATGGCATGCTGCACAAAATCTTCCTGTGTGTTCCTTTCCCTCCGCAACTGCAATGGCTGGGATAATGACCAGAATTGTTATGAGGATTATTTTTATCATTTCTTCCTCATTATCAATAATGTGATGAATAGTATTATTATTGAAATGATAGGCCCAAAGGTCTGTACTACTTTAATGCTGTTCCTGATATTTTTATAATTTGGATCTGATTCTATCATGGGGTCGTTGATGGGCATAAGGTAGAAGCCTAATCCCTTTATCACGATTGGTTTCTGGTTTATGGATACGGTTTTCCCTACTACGTTATCTTTACTGAGCTTCCATGTATCTGGAAGAGCATTGTCTCCCTTAGTTCGTATTACGCCTTCAGGAGAGATGCTGGTGACACGGTGGACATACATCCGATCTTTATCCGGGGGGGTGAAGGCGATAACATCTCCCACTGAAATGTTTTTGGTAAATGCCTCTGTCACAACAAGGTCACCGGGCATTATGAGGGGAGCCATGGACTGTGTGATTACCAGAGCCAAAAACAAGGTTTTTGTAAGTATTGCAATTATTATGAATCCGCCAAGCGCAAAGCTTCCCATCTCAATAAGAGTTTCAGTCCTAATTGCTTTTTTCCTTTTGAGAGATCTATAAATAATTTTAACTTCTGTCTCAGTACGCTGCTTCTTCAGATATTTCCCTGTGTTGAGAAGTAACTTTATTGTACTGCCTGTCATGTGTTTGATGAATTCCTGCCGTGTTATCAGGAGATAGAGTATTACTCCTGTGGTTATGGCAGTTAAAGCAGGATAGACCATGGTAGGGTAGAAAGCCCGGCTTTCTGCCAATTCCCTCAACATGGATGAAATTTCTTGCGGGATTATCTGATCAAGGGACATGGTCAAGCACGGTATAATTGTGCATATGCCTTAATAACGCTATCCTTTCGCAGGAAGGCGAACAAAAAAAGAAAAGATGAGGTTTTAAAACCTCATGCTAATTATTTCTTGAAGGCTGCGCCTTCCTTATAGGAATACAGCTGTGTGGTATTGGTTGTATTGACTACATATACTGCATTTATTGCACCAGATCCCACGGATGTCAAAGTTGCGTCGTAGCCTGTTGACTTTGTTATACTCAGTTGGACGTTTGCATGTGTATGGCATCCCATACATGTGTAGTAGTCCTTGCTGATGGGTTGTCCGGTCTTGGCATTAATGTACGAGTCCTGAACCTGCGAAGATGCATTGAACCACTTATTGTGGGCATCGCTGCTCCTGTTCAGCCATTTGCCTGTCTGGGCAGCCTTGCTTGCGGCATAGCCAGGTATGTCTGCCATGTAAGACTTTCCGTCCGGTCTTGCGGTTGCGTTGTTGCCGTGGCACCAGTCGTTGGTACAGCCTCTTACCTGAACTCTAGTGTGCGTGCCGCCGTAGAAGAATGCTGCTCTGTGACAGAATAGACAGCCGCTCCATGCCTTGCCGCCATAGCTATCGGTTGCCTTGTTGCCAACTCTACCTGTAGTGTTGCCACCGAGATTGTCCTGAACTACATACCAATCAATAGTTCCGTTTTTGTGTCCAAGCCTGTCGCCCGGTAGTACCTTGTTATCAGACTTATTTACATTGGCTGTGAAGAAGAGGTCATAGCCTGAAAATACTGAGATGTTCGCTGCATCAGAGTTCATATCAGTTCCATAATATCCCAGGTATGTGGTATAGGTCGTGTCGTTTGCCCCATTAATGTGCTTTTGATAAATACCTGTTGAATCGTTGCTTGCCTGTGCTGCATTATCAATGTATCCGTGGCATTCTCTACAGTCAAGAGCTTTGCCGCTTGTCGAACCGTCCGTCGTATCCGGTGCGTTCGCTTCAACCGTGTGCGTGCCTGCATAAGTAGCGAGCATGCTGGGCACCGCAAATAAGCCAACTGCCGCTATGGCAAGCACCATTAAATATTTTACATTTCCCATTTTTTATTCACCTCTATCCAATATCCTTTATTTAGTATAGGTTCTTTTTT
>UBJH01000321.1_pt1 | contig 12522 bp, 11 predicted proteins | sample 2193721 | NCBI WGS metagenome assembly UBJH01 (sample SAMEA4703186, study PRJEB27089) | metagenome | reverse complement strand
GATATTTTCATTCGGAATTTTAAATTTTAAAAAATTTATTATTGACAAAGTGCTTCTGTATATTTCTTCATATTGCTTTACATGATAGTTCCAGTATGAATCTTTGGTCATTTGCATATCTCCAATCTCTTTCTTAAGATAGACTCGATACATATAAAGTCATATATATCATCAATTTCATAATTCTGCCACCTTTCTATAAAATAGGGGATTGTCCTTTCCTGATAAAATGTCTTATATTCCGTCAATGCACTTGTCAGTGCAAGATAAATTACTCCATAAGGAAAAAAGACTTTTGGCAATTGCTGTCTCTGATGGACATTCTTACCGATCTCAATAAGCGGTCTTAGATAACCGTTTTCTATTTTTTTAGTAATATGAGGATTTTCAAGATGAACTTCTCCTACACTTATCAGAGAATCCGCCTTATCGATATTTTCACTGAAAAGCTCAATCGCATTGTCGATATCCTTTTCTTTTCTGAGCGGTGAAGTGGGTTCCAATAATATTATTATATCAAAATACTCCCTTCTTTTTTCAAACCAATTGATCACCTGAATTATCGCATCAATTGTAGGAGAATCATCTCTTGCCAATTCTTGAGGTCTTTCAACCACCTGTGCCCCATATTGTTTTGAGATTTCTGCAATCTCCTGATTTTCAGTTGATACGACGATCTGATCAATATATCGACTAACCAATGCATTTTCTATAGTCCATGCAATCAATGGCTTACCACACAGTTCAAGAATATTTTTTTTCGGTAGCCCTTTCGATCCGCCTCTGGCCGGAATTATTGCGAGAATTTTTTTATTATCTTTCATAAAGACCTTTTTTTAAGTTAATCTTCGAAATCCTGTGTGTGCAATAGGTCCATGAGGAAGACTTTTGAGCGTTCCTTTTTTTATGTATGGACCTAGATCATTAAGAGTATCATCAAGTGCCTCCAAATAATCATCCACATTCTCTTTTGTATGAGTATAGGTTGCATAGAAGGCTTTTGAGGTCAAAAATCCCTTATTGAGCATCTTTTCAACAATAATAGTATGTAATAATTGATTTTCTTTTGATTCTATCTCCCAGTGACCTAAGGGAGGTATTCCCGAAACGCTGATATCCAGATCATGCTCTATTCCCAATTTTTTCCAGCCATCCTGTACTAAATTTCCAATGTATATTAAATGAGAACTTACATCGCGTTCTTTATGTTTCCTCAATGTTGCAATTGCTGCAACAGGACCTATCTTATCTGTCCAATAAGTACTGCTAATAAAGGTTTTTTGCGTGGCACTCATGATTTCGGATTTCCCTATAATCGCCGCCATTGGATAACCATTTCCCAGAGCCTTGGCAAAAACAGCCACATCCGGCTCAACACCAAGCTTTGAATGAATTCCTCCATGTGTCATTCTTAGACAGGAGGTCACTTCGTCAAAAATAAGCGGAATCTCTTTTTCTATTGTTATTTGTCGAATCCCATCCAGAAATTCCTTATTCGGCCAGTGGTTTCTAACTGGTTCCATCACAACACCGGCGATTTGACCATCATATTGATCAACCAGGGATGTAAAACTATTTAAATCATTATAATAAAAAGGAATTGTAGTTTCCCTTAATCCTCTTGGTACACCTGCAGGTTCCAGTCCGGGCAACAATTGTCCATCAAGGGCAGTGGATTTGGCTAAATTTGCAGATAAATACCAGTCATGCCAGCCATGATATCCACAGAACAGGATTTTTTCTTTTCCAGTAGCAGCTCTACTGATTCTAACTGCCATCGCCATCGCCTCACCGCCAGTCCTGGCATACCGTACCATCTTGGCCCATGGATGAATTTTACAGAACAATTCCGCCAATTCCACTTCTTCAGGTACGTTGAGTGTGGACATATTGCCAGCCTTGATTGCTGTGATGACGGCTGCATCAACATCGGGATCCGAATGACCTAATGTACAGGCGCCAACTCCGGAGATTGACATGTCCAGATATCTATTTCCATCAAGGTCCCAAACATTTGAACCTTTTACCTTCGAATAGTAAGCTGGCCATTTATCAGGCAGAAACATTTCAGCTCTCTTTGAAAGAAGCTGGTTTCCTCCCGGAATGATTTTTTTGGCTCTTTCCCACAATTCGACACCTGAATTTTTTCTTTCAGTCATATTTTACATCCCATTTTCCTTATTGTTAAAGTCTGGCAAAAGCCATGTATACTTGCGCAAGAATTCTTTCCCTATTCTGCAGTTCATCCCGTATTTTGTACTGGATAACAATCTGCTATATTTCTTTTGTTGACAATTATCTTCTTCCGTATAATCAAGATTTCCTTTCAAACGGCCAAGCATTTCCAATACCAGATCATTGATTTCTTCCTGTGTATTATCGATTACTTTTATATTTGATGAGTCAAAAAGTCTGCCATCATAACAATATTTAAGCTGTGGTGCAAGTGCTTCTTTGAATGTCAAATAATGCCCCTCGATTGAAGACCAGTAAAGTTTTGGTATGAATATATCTTTTTCAGACCAGGGGAACTCTCCCAATGGTGTATAGTTTGCCAGTGCACAGGGTACCCCGAAATCAAAAGAAACAAGGAATAAACCTGATGTTGATCCCAGGAAAAAACGGCACTCTGCGCAGCAGAATATATCCATCCAATCGCTTCGGGCTTCACTGCGGGTATAGTCAATCACATGCCTCATAGAAGGAAGCGGTTTCATTGTCGGATCACCCATTCGAATGACCCACCCTCCGGATTCTACTATCGTTTTGACCGCCAGTAAATATGTATTGATATCCGCATCACGATAAGCATTAGCTGTGGCAACGTCCTTGCCCTTCAAAAAACCATCTTCCCTGACATGAAGGCAAACAAACCACGCCCCCCGCGGAACACCAAGATGTTCTAAACAATCCCATCCCCGCTCATGATGTGAACTTGATAAGACCAAAAGTGGTTGACGGCGTTCTTTTTCCCATTGTTTTTGTACTTCCACAATAGCGCGGTTTTTATGAACTATTTCCCCGTCAGGCATTTTTATGATTGCTGTATTGTACTGAACAAATGCTGCTAACAGGAAAAGACAGCGGGTGAATAAGGGATGATCGATCACACGGATATAACGCTTCCAATACTTTAAGAGGCATGGGTTCGAAATACCGTTCCTTGCTATAATGATACCTTTAGCTGATGGCCCCCAACCAAGCATCTCCATTTTCACATAGAGGTCAAACTGATGTGCCATTTCACCTATCTTGTTAGTACTACTATAGTACCATGTCAAGAAAACGATACCTCTTCTCCAGAAAAACGGACCAAGAACATGTGTGGCAACAAACATAGGGAAATGTCCTGATATATTTTTTGCATACCTTCCTACTCTAACAATAAAGTCTCCACACGTCACTTTTCCCCTCAGGACATCCTTAATAAACTCGATTTCATAATTCATAATATTATCTAACTACAATTTTAATAACGGATATCGATTCAGGGATGATTGGTGGGATTAATCCATGGCTGATGCAATAAACTCATATAATTTCTTTTGTGACCTGAGAAGTGGTGACACTAAATTATAGATATATCTGATAACAGTATATTTTCTTACACAATTATATCCCATTTTTATTGTACCTACCATAATTTTATTATAAAGTGTATAATTTTCAGGATAACATTCCCTTGTATTCACTCGTAAACGCGTGAAACAATTCCTGCAAATAACAAGAAAATGAATATTGAATGATGTTTGGTGCATATTTTTATATTCAGAAATATTATGACATATCGGGCATTTAATCTCAATTTTAAAAACATTTCCTTTATCAGGATTTTTAGATTCAATTTTCGAATTTGTTACTTTTCCAACTGTGAGATATTTATCTTCCCTCTGGCAAGTATATACAAAACCTTGAATTTCTTCAAATTTTTTATTGCTTATTTTAGTTAAGTTTACAATTGGAAAATTATTTTTCATATGTTCTAATTTATCTGCGATCAAACCATTAGCTATGGCATATCTATAAATTGGAGAATCCGGTATCGTATAGATCATACTTAAGTTTATTCCATATTCGGGATGGCTTTTCCACCAATCTATTGATTCTTTAGCAGTTTCTTCCGTTTCTTCGGGGTCACCAATTATTATATTTCCAATAATAGCAATCTTAGCATCGCGTGTCAGCTTAAGAGCATTTTCGATTTGAACTTTAGTAGTTCTCTTCCGCATACTTTTTAAAATTTTATCGCTAACACTTTCAATACCATAACTGATAGCAAACACACCTGAATCTTTAAGGGTTTTAAGCACTTTATCGTCTACATCTGCGACTCTCAATTGCGGAGACCAATTAATATTATACTTTTTGATTCGTTCTGCAAACTCATACATTCTTATTTTGTCTACGGAAAATAAGTCATCAAGGATAATCAACAAATTGACGTTATACATTTCCACTAAATAATCAATTTCTTTAAAAACATTATCAAGCGTTCTTTGCCTGTATTTATTACCTAAAGGATGATAGCAAAAAGTGCAGCTGAACGGACATGATCTTGATGTCGATAAATAAGCTGGCCTTACTTCATCCAGAATTGTAAAGTGGTAAAGATCAGCAGGACTAAACAAGCTCACAAAATAATCATATTCAAACCCTTCGTAATCAAGAATTGGAAGTTTATCTAAATCATGGATGGGGTCCCTTTTTTCTGTAAGGATTAAATCATTTTTTGAATCAAAATACGTTACTCCCCTGACATTATTAACATCTCTTCCATTACATAAAGCATCGGCAAGATCAGCCATTGTTTCTTCACCTTCACCAATGATTCCAAAATCAATTTGCATATTTTCCAGGGCCAGCCCCGGGTCTGAAGTAATAATTGCTCCGCCTGCTACAGTGATAATTTCTGGTTTTATCTTTTTAGCAGCATCCAATACTTTATTGATTTGATTGAAATGTATAGACATTCCTCCAGTACAAATAACATCAATCTGATTTTTATTAATGTATTCAGATAATTGTTGTTCAAGCGGAATGTCATAATGATTTGGATTTAGACAAAATACATTGTAACCTTTATGTTTCATATACGAAGAAACATACGCCAGGCCAAAATAAAACTCATATTTTTGTCCACGATTGACATATTTAGGAGCGACAAATAAAAAATTCATAACCATACCTCATATTTTTTTATTTTTCATAGATTTTTTGAGCTAATGATTCTTGCCATTGCAAAGTTAAACCACCATCTACAACAATAGTCTGACCAGTTATAAAGGACGATTTTGGACTACAAAGAAATTCTATGACATGAGCAATCTCTTCTGCAGTTCCCATCCGGTTGAGTGGTATAATTTTCTTGTAAAAATCGTATACTTTTTCATTCTTAAGATAATAATCTCTTGATCTTTCTTTAATGATCGTCCCGGGTGAAATACCATTGACTCTGATCCCTTTTGGACCCAGATTTACCGCATAATAACGAATCATCTGGTCAATACCGGATTTCGCTACATGATAGCTTAACGGTTGATTTTCAACTACAAAATTAACAGCAGTTGAATTGGCGAGAACAATTGAATTATCACTTGCCCCGTCGAATTCAGTGGCTAATTGCTCGATGAGTATTTTAGTAGATGTCAGCGTTGTCTCAATATCCCCTACCCAGTCATCACCTTCACCCCTGTACCTTTGAAGACAAACCAGATGACTGAGGTTTCCATTTTGTTCAATGATTTCTGCCAATACCGATAGAAGTGCTTTTCTATCCAGTAAATCTACCGTCCAATAGTTAGCATTCGGAATAGAAATATCCGCATCTTCGGGTGGCTTTGAGCCAATAACAGATACAATATGCCCTTCTTCAGCGAGAATACGCACTAATGCACGCCCTATCCCTCTGGTCCCGCCAACAATTAGACTGTGTTTTTTTTTCATTATATCCTTCAAAATAATGAATTATAGTTTAATTCACTGAATTTTTTTAAATTATATGTTTTTGGATTTACATAAGCTTATGTACTGTTGCCCTCTACCAAAAGCGGAAATTAAACACATATATTTCGAATTTATTGCTTTGACAGTATAATCCTTGTTCTCAATAATTTCTTGAATTTCCTTTAAAGCGTTAATAATTTTCAGATCAGTGTCAACTAAATTCTTTTGCATCATTCCTATTATATCAATTAGTTTTTTTTCCGCATCAGAATCATCATATTTTACTGAATTATATACCTCTAACATTGCTTGTTTGCATAAGTTCAATAGTTCTTCATTTCTTTCTTTTTCCCGGTCAGGAGTTATCACTTGATAATGAATTAAATTGTGCTTCCTCATATCAAATTGATCTATTAAATGTTGATTAAACTCTTTTGGAGTAAGCGGCAGTTCCTTATACCACCTATAATCTGTAAAAATGTTTGGTGAGGTATGGTATATAAAATATTTGTCACCTAAAAACATTGCGCATTTTTTTAAAGAAAAATCGTAATTAAAGTGTGCAAATCCAAATAAACTGTCCGCACACCAATCTTCTTTGAGCCTGTTAAATCCTGAAAGTGTATCAAGATGACTGCCGAAAGCATTAATTGCCACTTGAATTTTTTCATCAAAACCATTTAAATCTTTTGTCAATTTATGTGCAAAAAAAATTCTGATAATTTCAAAAAACATTGAGATTTCATCCGCACATGTTATGACAAGTACCCCCTCATCTTTTAATAGACTATCTAATTTTGTAAGTATCTGTTCTTTATTTTTCAGTCCAGGAATCATTCCTTCACAAAGAACTATGTCAAATTGTTCATCTGGAAAGAAATCTTCAATCCTTTTATTTACAATTTCAATTTTAGAATTATACTGTTCATTAAATAGACTTTTAATGTGCAATACCCCGGTTGGATTTGGTTCCACAAGCACATACTTTGAAGGATTCCATTGAACATTCACAAAAGAGTTAAATCCACTACCGGGGCCAACCTCTAAGACCTTTTTGCCAGTAAAGCTTGATGGCAACAGTCCCAATGTTCTATATAAAGAAGCCCTCCTGAGAATATGACTTTTTATATCAAAAATATTTTGTCTCACAGGTGAAATATTATGCTTAGTATAGTGTTCAAGATAATCGTTTTTACTATAAGAACTTTCATACATTAATATCACTCCTTGAGTATATGATAGAACGGTCGGGTCTTAGCATCTTTTTCTTTCCCATTCAAGCTCCTATTAGTTTAACTAAATAACCTTCATTATCGGCAATGGTATAACAAAATGACCACCTTGCTCAAGATATGCCTGATGCTGTTTCATGATTGGCCCGGCATATCTCCAGGCCAGAATTAGCACATAATCAGGTTTTTTTTCATATATAACATCAGATGGTAATACTGGAATGTGATAACCCGGGCTAAATGTGTTTTGTTTTGCCGGATTATCATCAACAATATAATCGATCATCTCACTTAGACCGAAATGATATAATAACGTCGTAGATGTTGCTGAGCCACCATAACCCACAATAGATTTTCCATCTGCTTTAAATTCAAGCAACTTAGAAACCAGTTGATTCTTTAATTCGTCTATTTTTTTGGAAAAAGCGTCATAAGTTTTCATGGAATAAAGATCATTTTGATCTTCATATTCTTCCATATAAGCTACAGACGATGAAATCGGCCTTGACCCTCCGCTTAGTTGAATATAATAACGTAGAGAGCCTCCTTTAGTTGGTATTCGTTCAATATCGAACAATTCCATATTAAAACGACGGAAAAATGTTATCAGGGGCTTTACAGAAAAATAAGACAGATGTTCATGATAAATAAAGTCGAAAATCATGTTTTTGATAATATCACCCAGATAAGAAGATTCAATAACTAAAACTCCGTCCGGTGCAAGAAGTTTGTGGATTCCTTCCGTAAATTCATCCAGATCATCAATATTAGCAAATAGATTATTGACTGTAATTATCGTAGCATGACCATATTCATTTCCGATTTTATCGGCCAATTTAGTTGTAAAGAACTCTGGAAGTGTCTCAATTCCGGATAATGTAGCTTTTTTGGCAATATCTTTCGATGGTTCAATTCCCAATACGCGCATACCCTTCAGTTTAAAAAAATTTAACAATGTTCCATCATTACTGCCAATGTCGACGACTAACGAATTCTTCGCTGGTTTTATCCGGTATAATAGTTCCTCTGCGGATTCTTTGAAGTGATCCGATAATCCCATAGAACTCGTAGTTACATATAAATAATCTCGATAAATGGTTTCAGGATCAACCACATAAGGTAAATAAACATAGCCACAATCAAGACACATAAAAAGTTCAAGTGGATATGTTTCCTGGATTATGCCAGCTCGATCCCTGGACACATATGCGTCGCACAGTGCGGTTGGAGTAAGAGGCAGAACCATTTTTAAATTATTCCCTCCGCAAAGTCTACATGTTTCACGTTTGTATACAGATTTATTCATTATTAGTACCTCTGAATTTTCAAAACAGTTATTTATTAATCTCCTTCTTTGTCTTTTGATATAAAGCTGATAGCAGAATCTGCGAGTTTAGTCCTGAATTTTCTTGTTGCATTGTAGTCTTCTTCATCAGGTGACCATGCAGGGAAGACTGTGTCAGATTTCCTGAATGGTCCAGTTGTTACTTCATGAAATACCAGAAATTCTGACCGAATTATCATTGAATGATAATATGAATCAGACATTCGTAGATAGAACTTCTTTCCGGATAAATAATCCCCCATCTGGATAACATTTATGATATCTCCATCATCTTTAAATATAATTATATCAACCAATCCTTCGATAATATGCAGGGATTCATCTTTATTCAAATGCTTATGTGGCCTGACGTATGTATCATTGGTATGTACAATAAACATCTCATGAAGATTATTTTCAATACTCTTATGAGCACAAAATCTAATGCGTTTCCTTTTATTACTTTTAGACCTGTTCTTTAAGTTTTCAATTTCACTGCGTTCAATCTTCACAATAGAATCAATCGCTAAAAAGACTTCTTCGTTTAGCTTATCGAACCGCATGTTGAAATCCTATATCTTAGATTCTTGTATTAAACGTTTCCAAAAATGAGGGAGTAATTCGCTTGGGGGGAGAACAGAAATAAATTTGCCACCTTTTTTTATGAATTCCGGATGTTTTGAAATTGCTTTTTCTTCTGATTCTGTATTTACTGCCAATAGACATAAATCTATTGAATATTTCTCTAATGCATCTCCTGATAATATCGGTAAATTCGAACCTGGCACAAATAAACCCTGTTTTTCTTGTTGGTCATCCACGATGAATTCTATATACGGTCCAAGGCCAACAAAGTTAATTAGAGAATTTACCCGGGCGCCAGCACCATAAACAGCCACTTTCCCGCCAGCAGTTTTATGGTCGTCCAAATATTTAATAAATGCATTGCGAAATTTTGGCCATGATTTACTATAATTAATTGCTTTTGCTCGCAGCGCCTCCATATAATCTTTTGGTGGCTCTAAAGGGATGTCTACTTTTTTTCCAATAACAATTAATGCCTCTCCGCTAAAAAGTATTTTTTCACTATGAATAATCTTAATTCCAGAATATGCTAAAAACCGGGTAAGTGTTTCTAACATAAAATAATTGACATGCTCTTCCCATAGGGTATAATCAAGTGTATCAAGACTGCAGTTAAAGTTCGGCACCTCAAAAACCACAAAACCACCAGGAGAAAGGACAACATCCATTGCATCATGAAAATCTTTCAAATCATTAATATGTTCAAGCATTTGTCTGGATATAAATAAATCACAATGGCCATAATTTTCTACAAATCCTTCAGCCGTTTTTTTATTAAAGTAAGATGGAATGGTTATTACACCTTTCTGACCGGCAGCTATCTGAGCATCATGTGCTGGTTCCATCCCAATAATTTTTTTATAACCATGTTCTTTAAGAACTTGCAGAAAACGACCGTCATTACTGCCAACTTCCAGTATGGTGGATGTTTTTTTTATATCATTTAACTCCTCGATTATATGGGCAAGGCGGGGAATATGAGGTTGATGTTTCCAGGAACTGAGGCAAACATAATTTTCATACAGTAAATCAGGGGGAATTGGATTTATTAGCTGAATATGCCCGCATGTTTCACAGAAATAAAGAGTCACCGGGTGAACATATTCATCATTAGATGGCGTCTTTAAATAATCATGGGCTATAGGGTGCGCGCCAAAATCTATTAGCTTATATAGTTGTTTGCCTTCGCATAAATTACAGGAGTTCATGATTATCTCCTTTTTGATCATTCAAAATAGATAAATTCATAATCGCCAGTGTATCCAAAATGTTTATAAATCCATATCCATTCGGCAGTATCGAAAAATGATTCACATGTCAATGCCCAGCATTGAAAATTGAATAGCTCCTGTTCATTCCGATAACTCTCTACCATGATGTATTTATTCTTACCTACCCGTTCGATTTCCTTTATAGCTGTTTCAAGTTCGAAAATTCGCAGATTGTGTAAACACCCAAGAGAGAGAACCAAATCAAAATAGCCATCACCCCATGGATAGCGATCCTGGGCACGATAGCGAAATAAATCTCCCCGAATCTCCTCTTTCGCATCGGCCAGACCATGCCTGGATATATCGAATCCAACTATTGTTGCATCAGACAGGAGTTGTTTTAATTCATACAACAAAAAAGCTTTGCCACATCCCACATCCAATATCTTTGCATCTGCCTTGAGATCATAAATTTCAATTAACTGCTGCGCAACTTTCTTCCACCTGTCGTCAATGTACTTATAACCGCCATATCCATAGCGCCGGTCTCCATCCCAATAATCAAACTCATATTCCTTTGCTTTCATCATGCAATGGACTTTATCGTCAATCATCCTCTCAAGATAATTACGCCTGGTCATCTTATGCAGTGGTGTGAAAATATTTAACAATTTACCCATATTACTTTACCTGTTTGTCTTTCAATTTAATTAAATTTATTACTTCTCTGATGATATCCTCTTTTGCTATACCAGAATGAGTTTTCAATTCCTGGTGCGTACCATAATATGAACAGAAAATGTCATTTAAACCTATCCGTTTAAATTTGATCTGGGATTCGCTTTCTTCAAGGATAACAGATGCTATACTGCTTCCGACACCTCCTTCCAGATTATGTTCTTCTATTGTAATTATTGCGCCAGTTTCTCTGGCTGCCTTGAGTATAATATCTTTATCCAGTGGCTTAATAGTGTGAATATTAATTACTCTGGTTGATATACCTTTTAGTTCTAATTCTTTAGCTGCCATCAAAGTGTCATAAACTATAGAACCGGTGGCAATTAAAGTAACATCATCCCCATGTTTAAGTTCCACACCCTTTCCAAAAGTAAATTCATAATTCTCATCATATATTTTTGGCTCACCTGCGGTACCTATTCGGAAATATACCGGTCCTTTTATTTCTGCTATCGCGTATGTTGCCATTTTAGATTCTATTGGATCAGCAGGTGAAACTATTTTCATATTTGGAAGTGTTTTCATTATTGCGATATCTTCAATAGCATGATGTGTGGGACCCAGAGTACTATAAACAAGCCCTGCTCCAACTCCCACGATCTTAACATTGCTATTTTGTAAACATACATCTACTCTTATTTGTTCGTAGGTTCTTGCAGTGATAAAGGGGGTTATTGTATAGGTAAATGGAATTTTTCCACAGGATGCCAGACCAGCAGCAATACCGATCATATTTTGTTCGGCAACACCAACATTTACAAATCGGTCCGGGAAATCGGACTTAAATTTATCAAAGACAATTGCGCCTATGTCTGCATTTAACGACATAACCTGTTTATTCCTTTTTGCGATATCGTATAAAGCAGATATATAAGCATTTCTCATTTTAATGCCTCCTCAAATTCCTTTCTATCTAAGCCCAATTCTTTTAAGGCAATTTCAATTTCTTCTCTGTTATTTGGAATGCGGTAATGCCATAGTGGAACGTTTTCCATAAAGGAAATACCTTTACCTTTAACCGTATGTGCTATAAGAACACTTGGTTTATTATTTGTATAAGGAAGGGATGCCAGATTTTCAATGATCTTAGAAATATTATGCCCATCGACCTCCTTTACGCCCCAACCAAATGCTTTCCATCTATCATTGAACGGTTCTAATGAAAGAATTTCATTGGTTTTGCCAAGTGATTGAAGCATGTTATAATCAACTACTGCAACAAGATTATCCAATTTATGATGCGAGGCAAATGCTGCAGCTTCCCAAACACTTCCCTCCTGGCATTCACCATCACTAAGCAGCACAAATACTTTATAATTTTTATTATCTATTTTTCCGGCAAGTGCGATACCTGAGCCAAATGACAGACCGTGCCCCAACGAACCTGTTGAAACCTCAATACCTGGAATTGAGTGGGCTTCAGGATGAGCTCCCAAAATACCATCTTTTTGACAGAAGGTGTCTAATAATTTTTCTTCAATAATATCCT
>UBJH01000884.1_pt1 | contig 12545 bp, 13 predicted proteins | sample 2193721 | NCBI WGS metagenome assembly UBJH01 (sample SAMEA4703186, study PRJEB27089) | metagenome | reverse complement strand
CTCGCGTAAAAGCATCCCTTAGTCATTATTCAATGTTAAGACAAATCCGGCTCCGGAGCAATCCTTTCTTCTTTTGCCGTCTTTGACTTGTCAGGCCCGTTCTGCTATTTTCCTGGATCCGGCGTATACTCTTTTGAGAAAGGCATTTACAATACAATGAACTACCTGACCGCGTTCATCTTCTGGTTCGTCATGGTCCTCATAGCCATAGGGAACGGTTTTTTCGGTGACAAGGTCGTCTCGCGCCACATCGGCGGCTACGGGGCGCACCTTTACAAGACCGTATTCATAATTATCGTCATATTCATAGGCGCCAGGATCTACGTGACGAGGTTCGCTGACGAGCCTCTTTACGCCTCGGCCCTTTCCGCCGGACTCCTCTGGTTCCTGTGCAGCATGACTTTCGAATTCCTGTTCGGCCACTACATCTTCGGCTTCACATGGGAGAGGCTTCTGGCCGACTACCGCATCTGGCAGGGCAGGCTCTGGTCGCTGGTGCTGGCGTCAGAGATAATAGCCCCGCTGTTGAACGCCTGGCTCATGAAGCGTTAAGCACTGAAAAACCGCTGCCTGCCGGAGGTATCCTGATGCGGAGCATCCTTACCATAAACAGCGGCTCATCGAGCATAAAGTTCTCTTTGTTCAAGGCAGGAGTTGACCCGGAGCTTCTTGTTTCCGGGCGCCTCGAGAGGATCGGCCTTCCAGAGGGGCGGTTCAGCGCCTTCGACGGCGAAGGCAGGAGCCTGCTCTCAAAAAAGCTGCCGCTGCATGGCCACGGGGATGCGCTCAAGGAGCTTTTCGGCTGGCTTGAGGGACGGCCCGAGGGGCGCGGCATGGGAGCGGTCGGGCACAGGGTCGTCCACGGCGGCGCCGAATACGCCTCGCCGGGAAAGATAGACAGGGCCCTCCTTGAGGCCATAAGAAAGCTCACGCCTTTTGCCGCCGAGCACCTCCCCCACGAAATAAAGGCCATCGAGGCCGTAAGCTCGGCCTTCCCCGGAATGCCGCAGGTCGCCTGCTTCGACACATCTTTCCACAGGACGATGCCTGAGGTCGCGTCGACCTTCGCCATTCCAGCCGAGTTCAGGGCAGAGGGGGTCTTGAGGTACGGTTTTCACGGCCTCTCGTACGAGTACATCGTCGAGGAGCTCACCAAAATGGGACCAGGGGGCGCGAAGGGAAGAGTGATAATCGCGCACCTAGGGAACGGCTGCTCGATGTGCGCCGTGAAAGACGGCAAGAGCGTGGACACGACTATGGGGTTTACCCCCCTGGGCGGGCTCGTCATGAGCACGCGCACCGGCGAGCTCGACCCAGGCATAATCGTCTACCTCCTCAAGACAAGGGGCTACGAGGCGGACGAGCTCAACGAGCTTTTGAACAGGAGGTCGGGCCTCCTGGGCATATCGGGCCTCAGCCCCGACATGGCCGACCTGCTGGCGAAACAGGGCTCGTCAACTCCGGCGGCGCTGGCGATAGACGTCTTCTGCTATCAGGCAAGAAAGTACATAGGTGCGTTGGCGGCAGTCCTCGGCGGGCTGGATTCCCTCGTATTCACGGCCGGGATAGGCGAGAACTCGCCTGAGATAAGGGAACGGATAACGGCCGGGCTGGGCTTTCTCGGGGTCGAGCTCGACGGAGCGCTGAACAAAAAAAACGGCCCCGTCATATCAAAGGGGCAGGTCAAGGTCCTGGTGATGAAGACCAACGAGGAGCTCATGATCGCGAAGGAGACCTGGCGGGCCATATCGGCCTGAATCAGTTTTTGGGCTCCTGGTCGCGGTTGAGGGCGAAGGCGGTCCCGCCGGAAGTGAGCTTGTGCTGTATGCCGTCCCTCACTGCCGCGAACTGCTGCATCTCCTTCTTGGGGATGGGCACGCCAGGCAGGGACTTCACGCTCAGCGGGTTAATAAGCCTTCCGGCGACCTTGACCTCATAATGGAGGTGAGGTCCCGAGGACAGACCCGTGGAGCCGACAAAGCCGATGACCTGCCCCTGGTCGACCTTCGCGCCCGCCCTTATGCCCTTGCCGATCCTGGAAAGGTGGCCGTAGGCGGTAGAATAGCCGTTGCTGTGTTTTATCTCTATGTAGTTGCCGTACCCGCCCTTCCATCCGGCGTGCCTTACCACGCCGCTTCCGGCCGACTCGATGGGCGTGCCTACCGGCGCGCCGTAGTCAATACCGTGATGCGGCCTGTACCTTTTCAATATGGGATGGTACCTGCCCCTGCTGAATGTGCTGGTTATCCTCCTGAACCTAAGGGGCGATTTGAGAAGGGTCTTCTTCAAAGACCTTCCCTTCTCGTCATAATAGCCCTTGCCGCCCTTGCCCTCGTAATAGATTGCCGCATACCTCTTGCCGCCGTTCTCCATCTCAGCGCCAAGGAGCCGTCCTGTCTTCACCGGCACGCCCTCGACGTAGAGCATCTCGGAGAGGAGCTTGAACGTGTCGCCCTTGTGGATGTCCGAGGCGAAATCTATGTCCCAGGCGAATATGTCCGTGAGCGCCACGACGGCCTGCGGGTCGGCGCCGGCCTTCAGCGCGTCCTCATAGAGCGAGTTCTCTATGGTGCCGGAGACGACCACCTCCCTTGTCTCGTGCGGGAGCTCCTCTTTCCTGGCCGCCATGACCCCGTCCGGGTCCCTCTCGACGAGCAGGTACTCGTAGTCACTGAACTTGTACTCTATCTTCTGGAGCCTGCCGTCGATGGTGAACGCCTTCAATACCGAGTCGGTCTTGAGGCTGGTGAGGTTAAAAACGGGCCTGGCCTTCTTGACGATGTCCATTATCTCGGGGCCGGGCACGTTAATGGCGGTCATGACCTGGTAGAAGGTGTTGTTGGCGGTGAGCTTGAAATCGAAGCGCTCTATCCTGGGGCCCTGGTCTTCGGCCGCGGCATCGCCCGCGCTCTGGTCTGCTTCTGAGAATTTCTGGGATGAGGCCGGGCTGATGAGGAAGAGTACCGAGAGGAAAAACGAGATGCCTACCAGGGAGAATATCAACGCGGTTCTTATCGGGAATTTCTTTTCATTCCTGTCGGATCCGGTCAATATCTTCCCCTCCGGTAAAAATTTTCACAACATGATATTTACCCCGGGCGGGTTTGTCAAGCTTAAGTTGATAACTCTCCGAAAACAAAGCTCTTTTTTTTGGCGGTTTTTCCGCCGATAACAACTCAGCTTGCCAAGCCGCCGTGAAATCAGTAGTATATAGGCGTATGGCTGACGGAACCGAACAGCTCTCGCCAATGGCGGCCCGTAAGGCGAAGATACTCGTCGCTGACGACGACCGCTTCTACCTTCAGATATTCTCCGACCTCATAGAGGGGCTCGGGTACGAGAGCGTGTCGGCCTCGAACGGCCTCGACGCCATCGAGAAGGTAAGGCAGGCCCGCCCCGACATCCTCATAATGGACGTCGTCATGCCTGGCATGAACGGCTTCGAGGTGACCCGCCGTCTCAAGAACGACCCGGCCACGACCCACCTCCCCATAGTCATCGTGACCTCCCTTTCAGACAGGGGCTCCAAGCTCAAGGGGCTCGAGTCCGGCGCCGACGAGCTCCTCAGCAAGCCCGTTGACGAGGCCGAGTTCAGGGCCAGGATCGGCAACCTCCTGAAGGTCAAGAAGTACGAAGACTATCTACTGGAGCACGGGAGGAAGCTCGAAGGCGAGGTCGTTGACAAGACCGTGCAGCTGGAGCGCGCCTTCGAGAAGATAAGGCACGGCTACGTCGAGACGGTCTACAGGCTCACGCTGGCAGCGGAGTACAGGGACAAGGAGACAGGAGGACACATAAAGAGGATAAGCCTCTACTCCGAGCTCCTTGCCTCACGCCTGGGGCTGCCCCCCGAGACGGTCGAGGCCATATTCTTCGGCAGCCCCATGCACGACGTCGGAAAGATAGGCATACCTGACTCGATACTCCTCAAGGAGGGCTCGCACACTACGGCGGAGTTCGAGATAATGAAGACGCATTGCACGATAGGGGGGAATATACTCCGCGACCCTGATTCCGGGATACTGCACACCGCGAGGGAGATTGCGCTCACGCACCACGAGAGATGGGACGGCAACGGGTACCCGATGGGCTTGAGGGGGGAGGAGATACCCATCTCCGGCCGGATAGTGCACCTCGTGGACATCTACGACGCGCTGCGCTCCAAGCGGCCCTACAAGGAAGCATTCGACCACGAGACGGCCTGCGCCGTGATAGACTCCCAGAAGGAGAGGTTCGACCCTGCCGTCTTCAGCGCCTTCCACGATCTCACCGGGGAGTTCCGGGTCCTGTTCGACAATAACAGGACCGACGAGTCCGCCTTCAGAAAAACCATCCGGTTATGACGTAGTCGGCGTCTTTCGTGTCTATCTCGTCGGCGCGCACCCTGTCGGACTCGGGCAGTATGACCGAGAAAGAGTAGCGGGAGAGCCTGTCGACCTGCGATGGTATGCCCCTTTTCCACGAGTGCCCGCTCCCGGCGAGCACCACCATCCGCGCCCCCGGGTTCGAATCCAGGTACTCTATCGCGTTGTGGGCCATCGCGTTGTCCCAGACCATCTGCGCCTCGCAGAAGTTCTTGAACGACAGGTCGCCGGCGTGCTCGCCAAGCGCTTCCTTTATGAACTCCTCGTACTTCGCGTCGACCCTGCATTCTATCCCGGACGGAAGGCCCGAGAGCTGCTCGGCCGTCAATGAAGAGAAACCGTCCTTGACGACCTGACGGATGATGTTCCTCGATACGTTCAGCCCCACGAGCGGGATCTTCTTTTCCCTCGCGAAAAGGAATATCTCCCTGTACTGGCTCCAGGGCAGCCCCCAGTTCCTGTGGTATATTTCGCTGAACTCGCTTTCGCCGAGCTCTCCGGAGACCCACTTGTCCAGCGCGGTCTGGTTCTCCTTCCTGAACATCTCAACGCCTATGGCAAGCTGGCCGCCGTTTGAGTACAGGGCCTTTATTATCTCCAGCTGGGCCTCATGGTGGCTCTTCCTGTTGTGGACCTCACCGACGAATACGATGTCGCGCTCGCCTATCTCCTTGAGGAGCTCCGTGGGCTTGAGCTCGCGCTTGTCGGCGACCCTCAGTATTTTGGGCTCCACGCAGCCGTAGGCGGCCGCGAGAACAAGCGCGAAGAACAATAGGCGTGAAAGCCTTGACGCCCTCCTTATTTTCCCGGGCATCGGCTAACCTCTCCCGCCGAGCGGCACGTAGGGCTGCTCGCGCAGTCCCGTGTACTTCTGCTCGGGCCTGTATATGCGGTTGCTCCCCAGCTGCTCCATCCAGTGGGCGAGCCATCCGGCCACCCTGCCGATGGCGAATATGGGAGTGAAGAGCTCAGAGGGGATGCCTATGCTCCTGAAGACTATCCCGGAGTAGAAGTCGATATTGGGGTGGAGCCCCTTCGAGGAAAGCTTCTCGTGCACCACGGCCTCCAGCTCCCTGGATATCTCGAGCGTCTTCCTGTCTATGCCGTCGTGCTCGGCCAGTAGAGATATATAGCGCTTCAGGACCTCTCCCCTCGGGTCGACGGTCTTGTAGACCCTGTGGCCGACGCCCATTATCTTCTCCTTGCGCTCGAGCTTCCTTTCGATGTAGCCCCTCACGTTCTCCTTCGAGCCTATCTCGTCTATCATGCGCACGACCTCCTCGTTGGCGCCGCCGTGCAGGGGGCCGGAGAGAGTGCCTATGGCGGAGGCGACAATCGTATACGGGTCGGCCAGTGTGGAGCCGACGACCCTCGCGCTGAAGGTCGAGGCGTTCATTGTGTGGTCGCCGTGGAGTATCAGCATGACGTCGATGACGCGCTCGACGAGCTTTGAAGGCTCCTTCTCGAAGAGCATGTAGTAAAAGTTGGCGGCGAACGACAGGTCGTTCCTGGGCTGTATGGGCGCGTCCCCGTGCTTCAATCTGTGGACGGCGGCCGTTATCGTCGGGAGCTTAGCGATGAGCCTGACGGCCGACCAGTAGCGGACGTCCGGGTTGAGGGTGTCCCTCGCGGGGTAGTACATGCCCATGGCGGAGGTCACGGCCTGGAGATAGTGCATGGGGTGTCCGTTCTCCGGCAGGTACTCCATCATCCGGAGTATCTTGAGCTTGAGCCTGGTGTGGAAGGTGACGTCGTCGCGGAACTTCCGGAGTTCGGATTTTTTGGGGAGGCGGCCGAACAGAAGGAGCCAGGCTGTCTCAAGGAAGCTGCTCTTTTCCGCCAGGGTCTCTATCGAGATGCCCCTGTACTCGAGTATCCCCTTCTCCCCGTCTATGTAGCTTACGGAGGATTCGGCGGCAAGGACGCCCTCGAGCCCCGGGACGACGTCCATCATTATTTTTTCTTCCATTTCAAACCCCGTGTTTTTACGGCGATAACGGGCATTCTATCTCAAGGGCATGGCCGTGTACATAAAAAAAGCCCTCATCCGGCAAGGATGAGGGCCTTGAGGAGTGCTCTGGGAATCAAATCGGGGCCGGGTTAACGTTCTCGGCCTTGAGCCCCTTGGGGCCCTTGGTTATGTCGAAGTCCACCCTCTGTCCTTCTTTGAGAGTCCTGAAGCCGTTGCCCTGGATCGAGGTATAATGGACGAATACGTCCTCACCGGAATCCTGTTCGATGAAACCGAAACCCTTGGCCTCGTTGAACCATTTGACTTTTCCTGAAGGCATGACGCAAAAACCTCCTTTCGTGATTTGGATTTCATAAGTGTAGGGGTTTTTGTGCACTTCAGGTCCGTTCATTACCTCGCGCTGCCAAACCCGTCTACTAGCTTACTTACTGAGTAAGTCTAATGGGGGTTTCCGAGGTTGTCAAGGCGGGGGGGATTTTTTCAGCGTGCCGAAAGAAAAATCTTGAGCGCCTCTATTGCCCTGGCGCGGTGGCTGACCCTGTTCTTCTCTTCCGGTGTCAGCTCGGCGGCGGTCTTTCCGGTCCCGGAAGCCATGAAAACAGGGTCGTAGCCGAAGCCGTTCGTCCCTCTCGGCGCCTCGGCTATGACTCCCTCGAAGACTCCCTCGAACAGGTGCTCCGAGCCGTCGAAGCCGACGAGCGCGAGGGCGCACCTGAAGCGGGCCGTGCGCTTCCCGGAGGGCACGCCTTCGAGCTCCGCGAGGAGCTTTCTCCAGTTCTCCTCGTCCGTAGCGTTCTCCCCCGAGTACCTCGCCGAATACACGCCGGGCGCTCCTCCGAGGAAGTCGACCTCGAGGCCGGAATCGTCGGCGAGCGCGGGAAGCCCGGTCGCCCTGTATACTGCCCTGGCCTTAAGGAGGGCGTTCTCCCTCATCGTCGCTCCCGTCTCCGGAGGAAGGGCTATGCCGGCGAAGCCCTCGAGAGAGACTATCTCGACCCCCGTGCCCTCGAGCATGCGGCCTATCTCCCTTGCCTTGCCCGCATTCTTCGTGGCCAGGACTACCTTCATTTCATTTTATTCCGAGAGTGGACTTCTGGATGGAAGAGAGCTCGGTTATGCCCTTGGCCGCGAGCTCTATGAGAGAAGCGAGGCTGTCCTTCGAGAACGGCTCGGATTCGGCGGTGCCCTGCACCTCCACGAAGTTGCCCTTGCCGGTCATGATGATGTTCATGTCGACCTCGGCGGAAGAGTCCTCCTCGTAGTTTAGGTCGAGAAGTGCGCGGCCATCCACGATGCCCACGCTCACGGCCGCTACAGAATCGACGAGCGGCCATTTAGTGACCACGCCCTTCTTGAGAAGGCCCGAAAGGGTCTCGTAGACGGCCATGTACGCGCCTGTGATCGAGGCCGTCCTCGTGCCTCCGTCCGCCTGTATGACGTCGCAGTCGATGTATATGGTCCTCTCGCCGAGCGCCGAGAGGTCCGTCACCGCCCGAAGGCTCCTTCCGATGAGCCTCTGTATCTCGTGCGTGCGGCCCCCGACCTTGCCGGCCGAAGACTCCCTCTGTATCCTCTTCTGGGAAGACCTCGGCAGCATCGCGTACTCCGCGGTCATCCAGCCCTTGCCCTTGCCGATGAGGAAAGGGGGCACCCTCTCCTCCACGGTGGCGGCGCAGATGACCTTGGTGTCGCCCATCTCTATCAAGACCGAGCCTTCGGCGAACTTCAAATAGTCCTTCGTGACCTTGACAGGACGGAGGTCCGAAGGCCCCCTGCCGTCATTCCTTGGTGAGTTTTCCGCTGACTTCAATGAAGCCGCCCCTCCTTGTCATCATCTCCCTGAAGCTCACGACCCCGTCGGCTATGGCCCTGGCGGCCTTCTCCTGGTCTTTTCTGGAGGACAGCCACCTCTCCTCGCCGGGGTTCGATATGAACCCTACCTCGACGAGCACAGCCGGCATCGTCGCGCCGACGAGGACCAGGAAATGGGCCTGCTTGACGCCCCTGCCCTCGCGGCCCGCCTTGCCGAGCATGCTCATGTGGACCGCCTCGGCCAAAGTAGAGCTCTCGTGGTGGCTCCGTGTGTTCGCCAGGTCCAGGAGTATGTCCCTGAGGTCGTCCCCGTCCGCCAGGACAAGCCCGCCCGCGGCATCGGCGTTGTTCTCAAAGGCCGCCACCCTCCTTGCGTCCTCGTCGGTCGCGTCCACGCTCAGGAAGAAAGTCTCGGTGCCGCGCGCCTCGCGGTTCGCGGCGGCATTGGTGTGTATGCTTATGAAAAGGTCGGCCTTTTGTGCGTTGGCGAAAGCTGTCCTCTGCTCCAGCGGAATGAACTCGTCGGTAGTCCTCGTCAAGAGGACCTCGGCGTCCATCCTCTCCCTCAGCGCCTCTGCGAGCTTCAAAGCGATGCTCAAGGTAATGTCCTTCTCGGCTATGCCGGAAGGGCCCTTCGCGCCGGTGTCGTCTCCGCCGTGCCCCGGGTCGATTACGATGACGCTTATGGGCTCCTGGGCGGCCGCTTGCCCAGCCGCCGCGCCGGACGCGCAGGCGAAGACCACGATGAAAAGGAATGCTATTTTAAGATATTTCATCATTGTTCCGGGTATTTTAACGGCAAACAGGCCGGGAAGTCAAACTGTTAAGGAGCCGCGGTGTTGATAATTGGGGTAAAATGAGATATTGATTACAAAGGGGAGGCCTTGTGCCTGTGGGGATACTTCTAATAGAGTTCGCGCTGATAGCCGCCGTGATCGTGGTATGCGGCACGATGCTTTCCAAGTACGGCGACATCATAGCCGAGAAGACGGGTCTCGGAAGGGCATGGACGGGGCTCATCATCATGGCCAGCATAACCTCGCTGCCGGAGCTCATCAGCGGCGTAAGCGCCGTTACCATGGCCGACGTGCCGGACATAGCCGCCGGCAACATCCTTGGCGCCTGCGTGATGAACCTCCTCATACTTGCCCTTCTCGACCCGATGGACAAGAGCAGCCCTATCTTCCACAAGGTAGGGCAATCGCACGTGCTGTCGGCCGGCTACGGCGTCCTGATGCTTGGCGTCGTATCAGCCTCGATCTTCCTCGATGGACACATACCGGATATTTTTCACGTAGGGCTCTATACGCCGCTTATTTTTGCCCTCTACGTCATCGGCGTCAGGCTCGTATACGTGTATGAAAGGAAGTTCCTGAGCACGATAGCCGGCGAGACTGTTGAGAAGCTGAAGTATGACAACATATCTGGGATGAGGGCCGCGCTGATGTACTCGATAAATGCGCTCATAATAATAGTGGCGGCGGCATGGCTGCCGCTCATCGCCGATGAGGCGGCGCGCCTCACGGGGCTCGGGAAGAGCTTCATGGGCACGTTCTTCGTGGCCATGACGACGACCCTGCCCGAGTTTGTAGTCTCGTTCGCGGCCATCCGCATCGGCGCTCCCGACCTCGCCATAGGGAACCTCCTGGGCAGCAACATGTTCAACATCGCCATACTCGGCGTCGACGACCTGCTTTACACCAAGGGGCCGCTCCTTTCCAGCATCTCGAATTCCCACGCGATAACCGGCATCATGGCCATACTGATGACGGCGATCGTCCTTATCAGCATAACCTACAGGCATGAGAAAAAAGCCATAAGGTTCGGTTGGGACTCCCTGGCCATGCTGGCCTTCGGCGCCCTCGGAATGTACTTCGTCTACGTCATGGGATAAGGGGTAAAAATGAAACCGGTGATATTCACAGACCTCGACGGCACGCTCCTTGACAGGGATTACTCCTTCGAGGCGGCCCTCCCCGTCATCAGGCGATTGAGGGAAGAGGACATCCCGCTCGTGCCGGTGACGAGCAAAACCAGGGGCGAAGTGGAGTCGTTAAGGGAGCGCATGGGGCTCAAGGAGCCCTTCATAACGGAGAACGGCGGCGGGGTCTACATACCTGAGGGCGCGTTCCCCTTTCCCGTGAGGGGGGAAGAGGCCGGCGGGGCGCGGCTCGTGCGCCTGGGCGCTTCATACGAGGTCCTCAAGGCCGTCATCATCAAGATAAGGGAGAAGACCGGCTTCAGGATAGTCGGCTTCGCCGACCTGACGCCTGAGGAGATCAAGGAGCGCACCGGGCTGCCCGTCGAGGAAGCGCGTCTTGCCAAAGCGCGCGAATTCGACGAGCCTTTCTTCCTTGATTCCGGCTCTCTGGACGAGGTGCGCAGCCTCGCCGCCGCTGAAGGGCTCAGTGTCACTACCGGGAAGATACCTCACCTCACCGGCAGCAACGACAAGGGCAGGGCCGTGGAGATACTCAAGACGCTTTACGGGGCGCTCCACGGCAGGATAGTGACGATAGGCCTCGGCGACCGCTCCAACGACATCCCGATGCTGAGGGCCGTCGACTATCCTGTGCTGGTGAGAAAAGAGGACGGACTGCACGAAAGCGTCGAAGGGCTCCCCAACCTCATACTTGCCGACGGCGTCGGCCCCGCCGGCTGGGCAAAGGCCGTGACCGGCATACTCGATTCACTAAAGGGCTCGCAAGGCTACTCATGCTGAGATCTTCAGCTCGTCCCGGAGGAACATGGCTGAACGTGTCGCACCCGAAGAGATAAAAACCTCTCTGGGCGGCGAGAGCGCCGACATCGTGGTCGGCATCGCGAGCTACAACAACGCGCGCACGATAGGGCACGTCGTGAGCGCGGTAGACGCCGGGCTCGCCAAGTACTTCCCTTCCGAAAAAGCCATGATCATCAACTCTGACGGCGGCTCGAAGGATTCGACGGTCGAGGCGGTGCTGGGCGCGCGGGCCGACCACAAGGCCGTCTTTCTCCCGCACAGGGTCCACCCGGTCAACAGGATCACGACGCCGTACCACGGCATACCCGGCAAGGGGAGCGCCTTCAGGACGATATTCAAGATGGCGGCGGACCTCGGCGCGAAGGCCTGCTGCGTGGTCGACGCCGACCTGCGCTCGATAACGCCGGAGTGGATTGAGCTCCTGCTCTCGCCCGTCTTCAAGGAAGGGTACGACTTCGTCGCCCCGCTCTATTCGCGGCACAAGTACGACGGCACGATAACCAACAGCATCATATACCCTCTCACCAGGGCGCTGTACGGCAGGAGGATACGCCAGCCCATAGGAGGCGAGTTCGGCTTCTCGGGGAAGATGGCCGAGTTCTACCTCGGCCAGGACGTCTGGGATTCCGACATCGCGAGGTTCGGCATAGACATCTGGATGACGACCGAGGCCTTGACCGGCGGCTTCAAGGTCTGCCAGTCGTACCTGGGAGCGAAGATACACGACCCGAAGGACCCGGGGGCGGACTTGAAGGACATGTTCGTCCAGGTCGTCGGCTCGCTGATGTCGCTGACCGAGAAGCACCACGGGCAGTGGCTGGACGTCGCCGGGTCAGAGGAGGTGCCGACCTTCGGGTTCAAGTACATGGCGGCCGTCGTGCCCATCAAGGTCAACACCGAGGGCATGCTTCGCCACTTCAGGATAGGCGCGGAAAACCTCGGCAAGCTTTGGGCCGGGTTCATGGACGAGGCGGCCGTGAAGGCTCTCTCAGCCCTGGCGAAGGAAGACGCCGCGTCCTTCAGGTTCCCAAAAGACGTCTGGGTGCGCTCCGTGTACGACAGCCTCCTTGCGTACCATCACAGGAAGCTTACGGCGGAGCACCTGCTGGGCTCGCTCATACCGCTGTACTACGGGCGGACCGCCTCGTTCTTCATGGAGACGGCCGAGATGGACGACGGCGAGGCCGAACGGGTCGTGGAAGACCTGGCCGAAGAGTACGAGATGGACAAGGACTATCTGTCAAGCCGATGGTAATGGAGGGGGTGAAAAAATGGACAGGATAACAGACAGGGTGCAGCAACACCTCGGCGCGTTCTGGGCGAAGCTCATGGAGTTCGTCCCCGACGCTCTCATCATCGTCCTCATAGTGGCCTCCGGGTTCATAATGGCGTCCCTCCTGAAGCGCTTCCTGCAGAAGGGGCTGAGGGCCGTGGGATTCGACGCATGGAGCGAGCAGGCCGGGTTTACGACCGCGCTGAGGAAAGCCGGTTTCTCGGTCTCTCCCACGAAGTTCGCCGGCTCTTTCGTCTACTGGTTCATGGTCGTGCTCTTCTTCATGGCCGGGTTCGCCTCCCTTGGGTACGAGGTCACCGACGCGCTGGTGTCGGTCTTCTTTCTCTACCTCCCGAGGTTCTTCTCGGCGGTCATCATAAT
>UBJH01001434.1_pt1 | contig 12558 bp, 10 predicted proteins | sample 2193721 | NCBI WGS metagenome assembly UBJH01 (sample SAMEA4703186, study PRJEB27089) | metagenome | reverse complement strand
GCGGAGTTCGCGCTGTTCTTCTACTTTGTCGGAAAGATGGCGCCCGCCATTATCGAGGTGATGAAGCCGCTGTTTACGCCCGAAAGCTGGAAGGCAGCCGAAGTCGAGGCAAAAGCCGAGCTTGAAAAGAAACAGAAGGAAGAGAAGGAACGAAAGAAGGAAGAGAAAGAACGCGCGATCGAGAAACACGAGAAGCCTGAGGAAGGCGTCGAGACGTTCCTGTTCGCGCCGCAGAACGAATGGGCCGGCAAACACTGGGTGAAGATGAAGAAAACCGACTCCGGCTGGAAGTGCGTCGAGGCCAGGAAATTCGTGCGCAAACAGGTCTACGACAAGGAAGGCAAAATGACCGAGTCGTGGGACGAAAAGCCGGTCGAGAAATTTGCGGACCTTGACTGGTAGGCGCATGGCGCCACGCGGATTCAAGCTTCAAATCGGGCGCCGCTCCAGGCGCCCGAATTGAATCCTGCACCTTGCACTGACTTTACCGGACGTTGATCTGGCGCGGTTTTCCGGCGATTTCCTCTCAAGTAAACATGAGCCATTGACGATTACTTTGCGGCGCAAAGTGAGATCGTCATGCTGCTACACGTCATGCTTCTCCATCAGCCGAACGTGTCTTTCGCGGGTCTTGACGCGTCAAGCCTTGCGCGCGTGAACCTGCGCCTGTTCACCGGCGGCTCTCTTGGCGCTTTTGCCTTTGGCGCGGCTATGGGTGCCCATGTCGGCGGCTCGAATATTGCGGTGGCGGCGCTGAAAATGCCGCTGTTCTTTGCCCTCACACTGGCGCTCTGCTTTTCGCTCATGCACGTGGTGGCGCTGGCCGCAGGGATGCGCGCGCGTGCCGCCCAGACCCTGCATATTGCTCTGTGCGGCCTGGGTGTGACGGCGACGTGCCTGGGCGCTCTGGCGCCCGCGCTGGCACTGTTTGCGGCCTGCGCGCCAACGCCGAGCCTCGCCAGCTACCTGAACCTCTATGCCGCGTGCGCGCTGTGCGGCGTGATCGCCGGGTGCTTTGGCGCGGCACGTCTGGCGGAAGGATTGCGCGCGTTTCATGGAGTGCAGGTGCGCGGTGTGTTCTGCCTTTGGCTTTTCATTTACCAGTTCACCGGCGCGCAGGTGGCCTGGGTGCTGCGCCCGTGGATCGGCGGCGCTGACTACAGCCTGGCGCACGGTTTGAGCGGCAATTTCTATACGGGGGCGGGAAGTGTGCTGTGGCGTTGGCTGCAGCAATAACCGGAGAGAATCATGAGCGAACTATTGCCAGTTGTGAACGAATCCGGGGCGGCGTCGCCCCAGCCGGCGGCGGGTTCTGTGCCCCCCATGGGCCCGCCGCCGGCGTACGCATGGCCAGCGCGAAAGGGGACAGGCACAATCCCGGCAAACAGCGCCGGAATTGGGCCAGTCTCCACATGGATGCAGCGCTGGGACACTGACGTTTTCGAAATCGGACTACCCGGACTTTTGCGCGTCGGCGGCGCGCTGCTCAAGGCGCAGGGTCAGGTCGCGCGCGACTTGAGCCACGGCCACGGCGCAATGCGCTACCTGGCCGGTTGCGCGGCGCTGACTTCCTACTCCACGTGCGCCTACGGCGCAATCATTGGTTCGTTTGCCGGCGTTGAGCAGGCGCTCATGGCCGCGCTGAAGTTGCCGCTGGTAGTGCTGGGTTCTGCTGCAATCTGCCTGCCTTCGTTCTACGTGTTCCAGTGCCTGATGGGAGCGCGGCTTTCGCTGCGGCAGGCGGCGCAGAGCATTGCGCTGCTCGCCGCGGCGGCAAGCCTGATCCTGCTTGCGTGCGCGCCGATTGTCTGGTTTTTCAGCATGAGCACGGAAATGGACTCGCCGGCATTTGTGGCGCTACTGCATATGGCCGTGGCGGCTGCCGGGTCGTTCTTTGGCATGCGCTTGCTCTGGCGCATGCGCGTCTATCTTGAGTTACGCATGCCCGGCGAGCGCCTGTTTGATGGGCGCGTGCTTGCCCTCTGGCTGGCGCTGTTCCTGGTGGTCACCGCGCAGATGGCCTGCTTCATGGGGCCGCTGATGAGCCAAGGCCCGTTCTTCACCGGAGAGCGCGGCTTGTTTGCAGGGGCGTTGTTCAGGTTGTTCAAAGGCTAGCCGGCTGCGCCCTGGCTGCTCATCTGCAGCATGGGGATGATAACCGCGGCCACGATGCCGCCGACGACGACGGCCATGAGCACGATCATGATCGGTTCAATCAGCGCGGTCATGCGCTGGATCGCGATATCGACTTCTTCGTTGTAGGCCGTAGCCACGCGTTCGAGCAGAGATTCAAGTTCGCCGGTTTGCTCGCCCACGGCGATCATGTAGCCGACCATGGGCGGGAACACGCCTGACTTCTTTACGGGCGTAGAGATGTCCGTGCCCTCAAGAATGCTGTCGTGAATGCCCTGGATGACTTCCTGCAGGGCGCGGTTGCCCACGATTTTCTTGACGATGCGCAGGCTGTCCAGCGCGGGCATGCCCGAGCGCAGCAGCACGGCAAACGTGATGGCAAAGCGGCTCACGGCGGTCTTCTTCAGCAGGTCGCCAAAGAGCGGCATGCGTAGAATGAACGTGTCCCACTTGAGCCGGAATGCGTCGCTTTGCAGCGCGCCCTGGAAGAAGAAGTAAGCCACCAGCGGCGCCTTGACGCACAACTCCCAATAACTGGCCATGAAAGCGCTGACGGTCACCAGTATCTGGGTCGGGAGCGGCAGCGGGATTTTCTGCTCAATCAGGATCTGTGTAATCTTGGGCACCACAAAAGTCATCAGTGCGATCACCACCAGCACGCTTACGGTCAGCATGATCGCCGGGTACATCATGGCGCTGATAACCTTGTTGCGCATGCGGTTCTGGTTGGAGAGATATTCGGCCACGCGCGTGAGCACGTCATCGAGCTGGCCGGAGGCTTGGCCCGCGCGCACCATGTTGACGTAGAGAGAATTGAAGTAGCCGGGGCAGGTTTCCAGCGCGCTGGCGAAATCCACGCCCTGTGAAACCTGCTCGCGCAGATGACGCAGGACCTTCTGCAACCCGGGCGCCTCGGCCTGTTCAATCACCGCCGTGAGCGATTGCGCCAGAGGGATGCCGCTGTGCAGCAGCGTGGCCAGCTGGCGCGTGACCGCGCTGACTTCGTTCAGGTTCGAGATCTTGTCGTTGCCTTCGCTGCCGCCGACGTCCTTGAACTTGGCCCAGGCCAGCACGCACATGCCCGCGAGCGCGCCAAACAACAGGCTGAACAGACCCTGCATGTAATCGTTCTCGCCCAACAGCTTCGAGAATGAGGGTACGAAGTTCACCAAGGCAAACAAAGCTGTTACCCAAAGCGCCCAGGCGCGGCCACGGGCAATGGCGTAGCCGAACATGGCGGTGGCGGCGGCGGAAAGCCCCTTGATCACCAGCATCATGCCCGTGACTTGCGGTGCTTCTGCGGCGGTCTGGCCGGCCAGCGCCACGACATCTGGTGCGGACGTCCAGGCCATCAGCAACTGGATAATCTCCACACCTGCGGCCACAAATGCCATCACGGCGCAGGCCTGCATCACCGGCGGCAGAGTCTGGGAGACAACAATGCGCTTTTCGCCCGAAGCCGCGTCCTTGACGACTTCGCGTTTGGTGGCGGTGCCCCGGACTTCGATGATGTCTGTGACGTAGATTTTCTGGAAGCGCAGCTTCTCGCGCGCGTCGCGTGCGGTGTCGGCATCGACGATGCCGCTGGCGTTCTTGCCCTTGGCATCAAGCGCTTTGTATTCGTAAACGGGCACGGAAGACCTCGGTGACAAGGTTGTAACGAGTGAAGGGCAAGGGTGTTGAAGTAAATTTGGAGTGCGCCGGCTTCCGACTTCGCCTAGGCATTCTCGGACGATCGCCGGCGCTTTGTTTTGTCGAGGCCTCTGGCGTCATGCGCGAATCGGACTATGCTGCAACGCTCACCCTTAGAACGAACCTTTACCCCGCGCAACGCCCCCTGGAGCTTGCCGTGAGACCATTTGCCATGTTGGGAGTAATTGCGATCTCTCTTTTGGGCGGCTGTGCCAGCCAGCCCGTGAAAACCGAGGCCGAACGCGTTGAAAAACCTGCGCCCGGGCCGAAAGTCGAGCACAAGCCGCTGAAACTGGGTGAATCGTTTGTCTCAGTCTATTCGAGTGCAATCCGCCAGGGCGCAATCGATCTTGACGCGTCAATACCGCCCTTTGAGGAAGCCAAACAAACCGAAGTCATCATCAGTGTAGAGACGCGCGTCGTCGAGATGTCATTTGAGACCGCGTACTCGCTGTTTGGCGCCGACGGCAGGGCGCAGGTGTTCTCAGTCGCCACGGCCGACGCCGGCAAGCTGCTGAAATCGCTGATCGATGAAAGCCGCGCCAGCTTGGTGTCAGCGCCACGCCTGACATGCTTTGACCGGCAGCGCGCGAATATCTCCGTGATCACGCAGCACGCGTTTGTGAGCGGCTACGAAGTCAACGATTCCAACAGCACGCGAATACTGGACCCTGTGATCGAGAACGTGAACGACGGCCTGGTGCTGGCACTCAAGCCCGAGATTGAAGAAGGCAAGATCGCGCTCGAGATCCATCTCGTTGAGGCCGAACTGGTCAAACCCATGGCCGAGGGCGAAGTAAGAATCGACGGCGCCGCCATCAAGCTGCAACTGCCAGTGCTGCACATCCAAAAGCTGTTCACCAGAGCGCTCGTCGAAGACGGCGGAACGATCATGGTCAGCCGCACCAAGGCCACAGACAAGGGCAAATGCATCGTGATGTTCGTGACCGTGCGAAAGGCATGACAACTAGATTGCTTTGCGCAGTTCGCGTCCGTCTGCTTTGGCGATTTCTTTGGCGTCGCCCCAGCTTTGCTCAATGGCGTAGTACTGCCGGGCTTCTTCGAGGAAGATGTGGCAGATGAAGTCGCCGTAATCGACCAGCACCCACCAGGAGTTGTCGCCGCCCTCGATGCCCAGCGGCAGGCGGCCGCATTTATCCTTGAGGGACTGGCGGATGTTCTCACCGATTGCGCGCGCCTGATTGGCGCTTTGCGCCGTGCAGATAATGAAATACTCGGCGACAATCGTGAGTTCACCTACGCCGAGCAGGCGGATGTCCTGGCCTTTTTTGTCCACGCATGCGTCAAAGGCAATGCGTGCTTGTTCGAGAGTGTCGATAACGGCCTCCGTGGAGAGCAAAATTACGGAAGCCGCGCCAAGTGTCCAGCGGGAGACGCCATTCGATTTGGGAATTCGAAGGCACACCCTCCGCTAGGCGAGCCTTAGCGGCAGCCGTATGCCAAAGGTGCTGCCTTCGCCCTGCACGCTGGTGACTGTCACGTAGCCGCCATGCAGCTCGGCAATGCGCTTGACGATCACCAGGCCAAGCCCCGTGCCCTCAATTTCCGCGTGGGCGTCGATGCGTGAAAACTTCTTGAACAGCTTTTCGAGGTTCTGCTTCGAAATGCCCATGCCCTCATCGCTCACTTCAAGTGCCAGCTCGTCGCCCTGCACGCGTGCGGACAGGCGTACCACGCCGCCCTTGGGCGAATACTTGATTGCATTGCTGGTGTAGTTCGTCAAAGCCGCGCGGATTTTCTCCGAGTCCAGCAGCACCGCCGGCATGCCCTGGGGCACGTCCAGTTCGAACTGGTGCAGCGGGTGTTTGGGGAACTGCCGCAGCACCAGTTCCATGATCTCGCGCATGTCGCAGCGTTCTTCGCGCACAAAGGCCTTGGGGCTTTCAAGCTTGGAGAGGTTGAGCAAGTCGGAAATCAACCCGCGCAGGCGCAGCGCGCTTTCGTTCACAATCGCAATCATCTCGTTATGGGCGAACTGCGGTTCGCCGCACAGGATCTCAAGTCCGCCCAGAATGGCCGTGAGCGGCGTCTTGAGTTCGTGGCTGACCGTGTTGACGAACTCGGTCTTGAGCAGATCCAGCTCGCGAAGTTTCTGTACCTCCAGCGAAAGCGTCAGGTCGCGGCACAGGAACAGCCAGCCCAGTTTCTCGCCCTGGCGGTCAAGCAGGTAGCTGGCAGAAATGCCAAGGTTGACAGTGCAGCCGCGCCCGCGCTCAAGGCGGAACTGGCGCTCAAAGGCCTGGGGCTTTACCAGCAACTGGTCGATCATTCGCTGCAGTTCGCGCGCCGTGGATTGCGGCAGCGCCTGCGCAAAGGGCTGGCCCAGCGCCGTCGTGCGCGCGAGACCGAAGAGCGATTCCGCGCCCGCATTGAGCGCCATGATCTTCCCGTTCTTGCCCAAGGCCACAATGCCCTGCGGCACGCTCTCCAGGATGTTGTCAAACAGCGAGCCCAGTTCGCGCATTCGATCATTGAGCGCCATGGCGTCCAGCCGCGCGCCCAGTTCCACGCTCAGCGATTGCAGAAGCTCGGCTTCGAGCACCTTGGATGAAGCATCACGGTCGCGAATCCAAAGCGTGATCACGGCCTGTGGGCTGTTCTCTCCACACACCGGCATCAGGCATACCGTGCTCGCTTCCAGCTCGAGTGCCAGCCGGCTGGTCTTCCGTGAAAGGTTCACGGTCGGGCGCTTGCTGCCTGGCGCGGCTTCGGCGCTTTCGTGGATATCAAAGAACATGACCTGGCGCAGCTCCGCGCAGGTGTCCATGAGTTCCTCCAACTCCGCCACGCTGTGGCTCATGGCGGGGCTCTCTTTGAGCTTGGCAAAGCGCTTGAGGTGCGGCTGCCAGGTGCTGATGCGCCAATGCGCGACATCGAACAGCTCACTCACGGCGCGACAGGCGTGGGTGAGCAGTTCCTCCGAGTTGCGCGATTGATGCAGCTCGGTCAGGCACGCGAGATAGTTGCGCGCACTGAGGTAAACGCGATCAAGCTGGCGGCGCGGCGCGTCATGCAGCGCAAGGATGCGGGTAGCGCCCGCTCCGAGATTGAGGGAGGTGGAACCCGAAAGCGTGGCTTGGGCATCGTTGACGTGGCTCATGGCCATCCCCAGTTGGGTGCGCTTGCACCGGGCATGAACAGGGTCAAGCAGCGGCCCTGGTGATTCTTTGGCTATTATATACTTTTGATGTTCTATTGGCTAATGAAAAACTGCAAAACAGTCAATGCACGACCCGAAAGGGCGCCATATTGGCTGATCATGCGGCCGGTGACGCCGTTGCACACTGGCAGTTGGAAAACCGGACCGGTTAGGTATAGTTCGCCCCGAGCGAGGCTATCGTGAGCGACACCCACACCGCCGAAAAGCTGGACATCCGCGCGATCATGACCGGCGACAAGTCGGAAGTGCGCGACGAGCGCAAGCTGAACTTCTGGGAACGCATGTACCTGCCCGAAATCTTCAAGGGTCTGGTGAATACGTTCAAACACATGTTCAAGCCCAGCGCGACGATTGATTACGTGGGCCCGACCTCGCGCCCGGATCAGCGGCACATTCCCGCCGTGGGCTACCGCGGCGAGCACTACCTGAAAGTTGACGACAAGGGCAACGAGAAGTGCGTGGCTTGTTTCATGTGCAGCACCGCATGCCCCGCCGAGTGCATCACGATCGTGGGCGAAGAAACGTCCGTCGAAGATTTCGGCGCGCAGCGCTTCAAGCATCCCAAGGTGTTCGAAATCGACATGCTGAAGTGCATCTATTGTGGCATGTGCGTCGAGGCCTGCCCCAAGGATGCGATTGGCATGACCACGACCTATAACCAGGTCGGCACCAAGCGTTCGCAGTTCATTTTCGACAAAGAGCGCCTGCTGAAGAACAACGACGAGTTCATGAAACAGCTCGGCCTCGAGCGCAGCGGCAAAGACACCAAGACCAGCCAATATCCGCTAAGCCCCGACAAATGCGGCCCTGACATCACCCACGGTCTGGCCGATTTCAGAGTCGGAACCCGCCAACCGGGCGTTTAGTCAGCGGGGCAACGCTGAGCTATGAATTAAGAGAGGCTTTGGGCCTAGTCGCGGTTGAATGCCGTTGGAAGCGAAGCCGAGGCTTTTGACCTGCATCACTAGCCATGCGAGTGCAAGGCCGATGAGGATCGCGGGAAGCGTCCACAGGACTGGCACCCACACGTCGTTTGACTTACCGTCGTCGATGATGACGAAATCCGGATCGACAAAACCCTCAAACTGCAACGCAAGCTGATCGCGCGTCGCTTGCCTGTATCCCAGCCCCCAATCTGTGCGCCCCGTGAATCTGCCTCTCCGATTTAACTTACTCGCGTGGCTCTCTGCACAGGCGCGAGCTGCAGTTCCGTCTTCACGCGTTTGCTCGAAGTCTTGCACGATATCGCGTATCTCCGATGGCGAGGCGATGCGCAAGAAGGCTTTGATCGGTTGCTCGTCGTTCGGACCTTCCGTGATGGGCACGAAGTACTGAGCTACATCTTCGCTGCCGATGTGATCAGCGAACTCGTACGTTGCCACAGTTTGTGTCAGGTCAATGAAGGCGTTATCAAGGGACAAACAAGTAGCGCGGCTTTCCCGCGGGTTGAAATCACGAATCGGGACTTGCTGTGCCTGTGCGCCGCGAGAATACCCGTGCCATAGGAATGAGGCCCATGCGACGGCAACTAGCCAAACCGGAATGAGCGGGTAAATCAATACGCGATACTGCCTCGCCACCGAGGACTGGCGCGGTGGCCCAATTACTCCAAAGGCGGGTATTGCGGGAGGCGTCGGAGGGGAAATCTGAGGTTTGTTGTGAGCTCCAAGATACTTGCGCCTTTTTCCAAGCAAAGGATCCAGAAAGAAGAAAGCCGCCAAGGCCAATGCGCCAATCCATCCCACTGAGATAACTGCGATGGCCTTCCATGGCGAGGGAACCTCGTTTTCTTGTATGACGATGCAGTTGCTGGTCACCACCCAGCCGGACTTGGAATCGTTGATTAGTTGTTCGTGTTTTGCAGGAAGCGCCTTTGTTACTCCTCTCACTAGCCTGCTACGCAACGCGTCTCGCTTGGCGAAAAATCCTGGCCCGTTGACCGTTTCGACCCCTGGATCGACTTCTTTGCTTAGAGCTAATCCCTCGGCGACCCAGAATGACTGCATTGAAGTATCGTATTGGAGCAAAGCGTACACTGAGCCGGAGGGGTTACCATTCTCGCGCAAGGGCACGTATCGAGTGAGAATCCGATTGCTTTTACTTTCGTAGATTGCGCAACCACGCTCGTAGTCGGGCACACAGTCATCGATCTCAACTAATCGTCCCGTATCGGGTGATCGTTGTAGATCGGACACTTCGATACGCCAAGGCTCCGAGGCTTGTTGCCACTGAGAAAGCAAATAGAACCCCACGAGAGTTGGGCCGAAACCCGTCGCAAGAACCAGAGCCAGTTTAAGGAGTGTATCGCGCACGGTCATTCGCCATTAAGTAAGACCCATCCGAACATTGAGCCACTGACAACAGTGACTGTAAAGTGCTGGAACACGATGTCCCCCGCCCAACGAAGCAAGCGACGCCCGTACGATTCACCAACTTTTCTGAAAGCCCCAAGACAAGTGCTCCACTCACCCATACCCCCTCGTGCCTTTGCGTTGACCTTTTTAGGCTTGGGAATCAATCCCCGTACGGAGTCTTCCATGCGCGTTCTTTACACGCTTTTGGGTGCTTTTCTGGTAGCGGGCGGCGCCTTTCTGGCCGCGCTGGTAAATGCCGAGGCGCCGCAGGCGCCACAGCCTGTGCAGATGGGCGATTCAACGGCCCCCGTGGCCGACCTTGACGCCCTGGCCATGCGCGTACTCAACGCCATTCGCACTGAGAGCTTTGGCGACGTCTACGACTGCTTCATCCCCTATCGCCAGACAGCCGAGGGATTGGCGCGCGAGGAAGAAACGTATCGCTTCGAGGGCGGCGACCTCGCCTGGGAAGAAGTGCGCTCGGGCATTGAAGGCAAGCGCGGCACAGACCCCTTGGGCAAACTCAAGCTGCAGACCTTGAAGGACTACCGGGCGCTGGAATTGCGGCAGTGGGTGGCGCTCAATTTCGGGTGCTGGCGCATCTATCGCAACGGCGACCTCGAGGATCGTCTCAAGGCCTCGTGGTTCTCAGTGGAACGCCACACCGGCTTGCGCGCCTCCAAGAAAGATGCCTACGGGCACCTGCAGCCCAGCGGAACGATCATGTTCCGCAACCGCCTTGGCGACACGCTGCGCGTGCTCGCGATCTCGGCCAACGGCAAGTGGTATGTAGAAGATTTTGTGTTCCAGATCGGGCGCGTGCGCGGCGGTTCAGTGCCCGTCGCTGACAGCGAAGTGGCCGATCCGCGCGTGGTCAACGCCAAGAACACATGCATCCTGATCTTTACTCGCATGCGCCAGACTTACCAGGCAGGCAAAGACTCGCTGCCGCCCTCGCCCAGTTTTGAAACGCTCGGCATCAAGCCCGGCGAACTTGACGGCAAGTACTACACCTACGACATCAAGTTCGACGGCAACAAGAGCGACGGCTTCAAGGGCACGGTCATCAAGGCCACGCCCAAGAAAGGCGTCAAGCTCGGCGGCGTCACGCTGACCGTCGACACGCTCAAGAACGAAAAGGGCTATTCCATCCGCGACGACAGCGACGACTAACGAAGTCAGCGTCCACCGGGCCCGGAAAGTCCGGGCCCGCTTTGTTTGGCGCGCCGTCACGAAAAACCCCTGGTCGCCTTGTCGCGCGGGCTTCCTATCATGCCCGCGTGCTTGAAGACATTGAAGCCTCGTCGAATCATCGCTTCGCGCCCGATCAACTTCGTGTGCGGCGGCTGGGCATTGATACGCACCAGGAGCCCGTGGTTTACATGCGCGCCGATTGCTCCATCTGCCGCTCCGAGGGTTTCAGCGCGCAGACGCGCCTCTATGTTCGCATCAACGGGCGCGGCATCCTGGCGACCTTAAACGTCGTGCACGGCGAACTGATTTCCCAGGGCGAAGTGGGCCTGAGCGAAGCTGCCTGGCGTTTACTTGAGCCCAAGGAAGGCGATCTCGCCCAGTTCTCGCACCCGGCACCTGTTGATTCCATGAGTGCATTGCGCGCCAAAATTTACGGCCATGCGCTGGGCGCCTCCGAATTCAACGCCATCATCCGCGATATCGTTGACGGACGCTACGCAGACGTGCACCTGGCCGCGTTCATTACCGCGTGCTCGGGCGATCACCTCAGCGCCACGGAAACGATAGATCTCACGCGAGCCATGGTGGCCGCGGGCAAGCAGATTGCTTGGCCGCGCAAGCCCATTCTTGACAAGCACAGCGTGGGCGGCCTGCCGGGAAATCGCACCACGCCCATCATTGTGGCCATCGTCGCGGCTAACGGCTTGTGCATGCCGAAAACATCTTCGCGCGCAATTACTTCGCCCGCTGGCACCGCGGACACCATGGAAACACTCGCACCCGTGGCGCTTTCGCTGGAGCAAATGCGCTCCGTCGTTGAAAAAGAGGGCGGCTGCGTTGTCTGGGGCGGTTCGGCGGACCTCAGCCCCGCCGACGATATCCTGATTCGCGTCGAGCGCGCGCTGGATATCGACAGCGAGGGCCAGCTTGTAGCCAGCGTGCTCTCAAAGAAAATCGCCGCGGGCTCCACGCACGTGGTCATCGACATGCCCGTGGGTCCCACAGCCAAAGTGCGCTCTGCCGAAGCCGCGTCGAGGTTGGCCGCAATTCTGGAAGCCGTGGCGGCGGGCGTAGGTTTGACATTGCGTATTTCGCTTTCCGACGGCACGCACCCCGTCGGGCGCGGCATTGGCCCCGCGCTTGAGGCCAGCGATGTGCTGGCGGTGCTGCAATGCGCACCGGATGCGCCCGACGATCTCGAGGAGCGCGCCTGTGTGCTAGCGGGGCACTTGCTTGAGATTGGCGGCAAGGCCAAGGCCGGCGAAGGCGAAACGCTGGCGCGCTCGACGTTGCAGGATGGCCGTGCCTGGAGAAAATTCCAGGCCATCTGCGAGGCGCAGGGCGGCATGAGAACGCCGCCCATTGCGCCGCACACGCACACGATTGTCTCGAGCCGGCGCCGCCTGATAGCGGGCGCCGACAACCGCAAGCTCGCGCGCATTGCGAAGCTCGCGGGCGCACCACAGGCCCACGCGGCCGGCATCATGCTGCACGTTAAAATGGGCCAGACAGTCGAAGTGGGCCAGCCGCTGGTGACGATTCACGCCCAAACGCCGGGCGAATTGGCCTACGCGTTGGAGTACGCGCGCAGCAACCACGTGTTCATGACCATCGAGGACCAGGTATGAAGCTTTGCGCCTGGCCCGGAAATGAAAACCTCTGCGCCAAATTGCGCGCGGCTTTGGGCGCAAGCGAGCTGCCACTCGAAACGCGGCATTTCCCCGACGGCGAAACTTACGTGCGCATCGCGGGCGAGTGCGGCGGTGAAGTGGCGATCGTGTGCTCGCTCGATCACCCGGACGAAAAAACGGTGCCGCTGTTGGTGCTCGCGGACGCCCTGCGCGCCGAAGGCGCCACGCGCGTTGGTTTAATAGCGCCCTATCTCGCGTACCTGAGGCAAGACCGGCAATTCAAGTCGGGCGAGGCCGTCAGCTCGCGCACGTTTGCGAAGATGCTCAGCGCGCATCTGGATTGGTTGGTCACGGTCGATCCGCACCTGCACCG
>UBJH01001902.1_pt1 | contig 12561 bp, 8 predicted proteins | sample 2193721 | NCBI WGS metagenome assembly UBJH01 (sample SAMEA4703186, study PRJEB27089) | metagenome | reverse complement strand
GTAGATCAAGTCGTTGCCATTGTTCCCGCTCAGGGAGTCGGCTCCGTCTCCGCCGTCAATCGTATCGTTGCCGTCATAGCCGCTGATCACGTCGTTGCCGCCCAGCCCGTTGATCACGTCGGCCGTCGCGTAGCCCGTCAGCGTCTGCGCCGTGTCGTTGCCGGCAACCGCCAACGCCTTGACCGCGGCCTTGTCCCAGGTAATGCCGTTGGCGAACCTGATCTGTTCCAGCTCGTATCCACCGTTGCCGTCGCTGTCAAAGAATGAACGCACCGTAACCCGATCCGAAGTGCCGGCAATCGCCAGCACCAGGTCGGTGCTGCTGCGCGTAATCACGATGTCGCTCGGCAATATGTCCGCGCCGAATTCCAATGCATCGGTCTTCCCCGTCCCGGTATCGTAGTTGTAGACCACGTCCTGTCCCGAGCCGCGCGCAAACACGTAAGTGTCGGATCCGGCATCCCCCTGCAGGTAGTCGTTACCGGTTCCGCCGTCGAGCCGATCATTGCCGCTGCCGGCATAGACGGTATCGTTGCCCGACCCGCCGTAGATCAAGTCGTTGCCATTCTCACCGCGCAGATTGTCAACACCATCCCCACCGTCGAGCGTATCGTTGCCGTCCCCGGCGTTGACCAGATCGTTGCCGCCTTCAGCATAGATAATGTCGGCGCCAGCAGTGCCGGTGATGGTGTCCGCACCCGACGTGCCCTGAAGAAACATGCTCAACACAGCAGTCTTGTTCCAGATGGTGCCGTTGGCAAACCGTATCTGCTCCAGCGCATAGGCGCTGTTGCCATCGTTCTCGAAAAAGGAGCGCACCGTCACCCGGTCGGTCGTGCCGGAAATCGACAGCACCAGGTCGAAACCACTACGCGCAAGCATGATGTCGGCCGGCAGGATGTTTGTGCCGAATTCCAGCGTGTCGGTCTTTCCGGACCCGGTGTCGTAGTTGTAGACCACGTCCTGCCCCGAGCCGCGCGCGAACACGTAGGTGTCGGAGCCGGCGTCCCCCTGCAGGTAGTCGTTTCCGGTGCCGCCGTCGAGGCGGTCGTCGCCGCTGCCGGCATAGACGGTGTCGTTGTCCGCGCCGCCGTAAATCACATCGTTGCCGTTATCTCCGCGCAAGGAATCGGCGCCGTCCCCGCCGTCGATTGTGTCGTTGCCGTCATTCCCGTTGATCACGTCGTTGCTGCCCAGGCCGTTGATTGAGTCTGCCGTCGCATAGCCGGTCAGCGTCTGGGCCGTATCGTTGCCGGCAATCGCCAGTGCCAGAAGCACGGCGTTGTTCCAGGTCGTACCGTCCGCGAACCTGACCTGCTCAAGGGCGTAAGCGGTGTTGCCGTCGTTATCGAAGAACGAGCGGACCGTCACCCTGTCGGTAGTTCCGGCAATCGCCAGCACCAGGTCGGTGCCATTGCGCGAAAGCATAATATCGGACGGCAGGATGTCCGCGCCAAACTCCAGCGTATCCGTCTTGCTTGTTCCGCTGTCGTAGTTGTAGACCACGTCCTGTCCCGAGCCGCGCGAGAACACGTAGGTGTCGGAGCCCGCATCCCCCTGCAGGTAGTCGTTGCCCGTCCCGCCATCTAAACGGTCATCGCCGTCGCCCGAGTAGATGACATCGTTGCCGTCGCCTCCGCCGACCGTATCGGCGCCGGCCGCAGCAGTGACGACGTCGTCGCCGGCGCCGGCACTGATTGTGTCATCGCTCCCGTATCCGAGGATATGATCGGCGGCATCCGTCCCCTGCAGCAGCATCGCCTTGACAGTCTCGACGTCCCACACGGTGCCGTCGGCAAACAGGATCTGCTCCAGCCTGTAGTGCGGATCGGTTCCGTCCAGGGAGAAATAATCCAGAATCCGCAGCGTGTCCGACGTGCCGGCGATGCTCAGCACCAGGTTCGAGTCGGAGCGGCTCACCGTTACCTGCGAGGGCAGCACGTCCGCCGCAAAGACGACGGTATCCACCTTGTCCGGCGTCGTATCGTTGTCGGTGTAATTGCTGATGACGTCCGTTCCGGAGCCCCTGCCGAACAGGTAGGTGTCGGAGCCGTTCTCGCCGGCGAGGAAGTCGTTACCGGCGCCCCCGCTCAAGATATCGTCGCCGTCGCCCGCGCAGAGGGCATCCGCGCCGTCGCCGCCGAACAGCACATCATCGCCGCTCCCGCCATACAGCGTGTTGTCGCCGGCGCCGGCCACAATGATGTCGCCCGCGGCATCGCCCCTCCCGGTGAATCCGGCCTGCCCGTCGACCGAAACGTTGAATTCGTCATAGACGGCCTGCAACTCGGCACTCACCGGCAGGGTGCGCATGTAACCTTCCATCATTTCCAGCCCGCCCCAGCCCATCCCCAGCAACATATTTCCGGCATAGCGGTTGAACTCGATCAGGTCGCTCATGCCCTGCGCCGCATTGGCGGCAATCCTGTCATGGAAGGCCTGTGTGACCGCGGCAAAGTCGAAGCGGATACCGTTCTCGTCGATGACCAGTTGGATCTGGTCGAGCAGCCCTGCAAAACGCGTCTGAACGATCAGGGCTGCATAGACCGACTCCCGCAGTGCTTCATAGCTCTGGTTGAGCAGATCGAGCTGACTTTGGGTATAGCTGATCATGAGCGTGCCGACGCCGCCGGTCACTTCGTAATAATTCTCGCCGTTTCGTTCGGTCAGGCCTTCGAGTGCGGACTGACCCGTCTGCGTCTGTTCCGGCAGGCTGAAGAAATAGCGGCCGTTGAAGGCCTCCAGCGTATGGATGCGCTGGTTCCAAGTTGCGATGAGCGCTTTGTAATCGCTCTCCAGCCTTGGATTGTCAAGATCCTCGGGCAGTGCAATATACGTGGCATCGTAGTCTTCGGGTCCGGAGCCCCCGGTTTCCCCCGGCAGGAGGTAATCGCTTCGCCGCACGCTGCCGAACGCCATGTAGCGGAAGCGGTACTGGCTGCTGCGCTCTTCCAGCCGTTCGGCGAGACTTGAGGTGTCGGCCCAGGCATCGAGCAGTTGATCGAGGAGCGCCCGTTGCGCGGCCCGCGTGGGCGCGGCGGCGTACTGGGCGAGGAGATTGGCGAGCGCACCCGACTGGCTGGCCGCCTCGCGCAGATCGCGCACCAGCCCCGAGCCCTGCATGTCGGGCAGGCTTTGCGCTTCAGGGGTGAGGGGAACGGTGTCGGGGAACTGGCGGTGGAAGGTGTCATCCGCCAGATTCACGTCGGCCATCTGTCCGGTCTGGGCCAGCGTGCCGGTGCTGCCGTCGCTCCTGACATAGGAGCCGAGGTCCGCCACCTGGTTGCCGTTGGGCAGCGTCTGGGTGTGTTCGGTGACCGCCACGTCGAGAGCGGCAATGCCCAGGCTGTCGAGTGTGAACAGTTCGCCGCTTTGCGAGACGCCGTCCTGGTTGAGATCGCGCCAGACGCGCAGGGCGTTCCAGTTGGCGTCGAGACTGTCCACCCGTCCATCGGCATTGGTGTCTTCCTGGGCGAGGGCGGCGAAGCCGTCAGCAGCGGTGCCGCCGCCGGAAAGTGGCGTTGAGTCGCCGAAGAGTTCGGTGCCGTTGTCGATTTGTCCGTTGGAATTGCGATCCAGCACGAGGAAGCCGTCGTCACTGCCCACCCAGCCGGTGCCGCTGGCGACACCGTCGCCGTCGTGGTCGAAGAGGATGCCGGCGGCAACACCGACCGTCTCCAGGCCGTCACCGTCCAGGTCGAGAGTCAGGGGGTCGCGGCGGGGGAGGACGAGCTGGGCTGAAGAGAAGAGATTGGCCAATTCCGGATTCAGAATCCCTATCTCATGCCACAGATTCCGCTCGATTAACTCGATCGCAAGCACAATGGAGTCGAACAAGCGTAGCCAAGATATTTGAATAGCTTGCCCATATGGGTTCCATCCTCCAAACATTACGCTGAGCGGCACATCCACACCAGACCGGGTGAGAATGTCATTGACCCATTTTGTACACTGCATCCCCGTGTCGGCCGAGTTCGGCATGAAGATACTTCCCGGCAGGTTGTAGTACGGAGCTGAGGCGATGTCTGTCGCAATATTCTGCCGAAGAGAATCAAATTGTCCTGAAGTGATCTCAATCTTCCCAGTACTGAACTGATACTCATGTCCCACGTTTTCGACGACCGCGCCTGAATTCCAAAGACCGGACGGATGTGGCTCGAAACCCCACGCCTCGGTATTCCCATTTCCGTCGTCCAGTACGATAAACGTATGGGGCAGCAAATTTGACCCACCCACGTCGACCCTAATCTCATATGTCGGCATGCTATTCTCCAATAGTGTCTGCTGTAATCTTCTTACGATCACCCAGATTGTTGAAAAAAGTGATCGTCACCCGAAAGTGAATATTCATTCGCTCCCGTGCCTGACGAACAACGTCGACCAGTTCAGCGATTTCCTTCGCGTCAGCCACTCCGTAAATATTGATGAAAATGTGTCCGGCAGACGCCTCATAGCGCGCATCCCGGGCACCGCACGGTGATGTCTCATCCTTCTGCGGTGATAGACATACGGCCGATCGCATCGCCCTTACCAAGGAGACCCCGGCTTCATGTTCAAGCTTCCCCGCTTTCTGGCAGCCAGAAAAACCCAACGTTGTCAGTACAAGCCAGAGAACAATTGAAGGAGTAATCAAACCACTCCAGATACTGTGACTGTGCGTTCTCATCATGCCGCCCTTTCCCATACAATTTCATTCGCTGCTTGGCCATTACCCTTATGCAGCGTCTGCAGAATCAGGGCCGCATAGACCGACTCCCTCAGCGCCTCGTAGCTCTGGTTGAGCAAATCGAGCTGCCCCTGGCTGTAGCCGATCATCAGCGTGCCGACGCCGCCGGCGGCATCGTAATGCGGGCCGTCGTTCAGCTCGATCAGGCCCTCGGCGGCGGACAATCCTGTCTGCGTCTGCCCCGGCAGATTGAAGAAGTAGCGTCCGTTGAAGGCCTCCAGGATGTGGATGCGCTGGCTCCATTCCTCGATGAGCCCGCGGTAGGTCGCATCGAGCCGGTTCAGCGTCGCATCGGCGCCGAGCGTGACATCGGTGGCGTCGGTGTCGACGTAGGGGGTGCCCAGATCGTCCACCGCCGTGACATGCTGGCTGCGGCGCACATCGCCGAAGGCCATGTAGCGGAAGCGGTACTGGCTGCTGCGCTCTTCCATCCGCTCGGCCATCTGAGAGGTGTCGGCCCAGGCATCGAGGAGTTGATCGAGGAGGGCAAGCTGCGCGGCCCGCGTCGGGGCGGCGGCGTACTGAGCCAGAAGAGAGGCGAGCGTCGAAGACTGACTCGCCGCCTCGCGCAGATCGCGCACCAGCCCCGAGCCCTGCATGTCGGGCAGGCTCTGCGCTTCAGGTGTGAGGGGAATGGTGTCGGAGAACTGGCGGTGAAAGGTGTCGTCGGCGAGGTTCACGTCGGCCAGCTGCCCGGTCTGGGCGAGCGTGCCGGTGCTGCCGTCGCTCCTGACATAGGAGCCGAGGTCCGCCACCTGGTTGCCGTTGGCGAGCGTCTGCGTGTGTTCGGTGACCGCCACGTTGAGAGCGGCGATGCCGAGGCTGTCGAGGGTAAACAGCTCGCCGCTCTGCGAGACCCCGTCCTGGTTGAGATCGCGCCAGACGCGCAGGGCGCTCCAGTTGGCGTCGAGACTGTCCACCCGGCCGTCCAGATTGGTGTCTTCCTGGGCCAGGGCGGCGAAGCCGTCAACAGCGGTGCCGCCGGTAGCGAGCGGGGTTGAATCGCCGAAGAGTTCGGTGCCGTTGTCGATTTGTCCGTTGGAATTGCGGTCGAGGACGAGGAAGCCGTCATCCCCGCCCACCCAGCCGGTGCCGCTTCTCACGCCGTCGCCGTCGTGGTCGAACATCACGCCGGCGGCAACCCCGACCGTCTCCAGGCCGTCACCGTCTAGGTCGAGGGTCAGGGGATCGCGGCGGGGGAGGACAAGCTGGGCCAGGTCGAAGCGGGCGCCTGATCCAATTTCCAGCTCGAAAAGATTGCCCAATGCCGGATCGAATTGACCGGGTATCCACCATGGAAAAATAGTGCGCGCGGGAAGTCTGGTGGTGATACCCACTTCACTCAAGGCCGAAAAGACAAAAGCTGCGCAATTCTGCCCTGACCCGAAGTAACCGGGAACAACTGAATAGAATCCATTGGCATCGACCTGATCGGCGAAGTCCCGCAGTGCCTGCGCCTGCTCTTCTGTAATGTAAATCGGTGGGGAGGAATTGCCGTGACCGACGAAATTTTCATAATCCACGCTCTTAACCTCACCGGGCATATAGGGCTGACCCGGTTGTTCAGGATAAAAACCGAAGCTTTCAGTACCGCCGTTTGGCATCTGTGAAAATTGCGAATCGCTGATTTCAAACCAGGCATGACCGATCCTAGAGTAGGAGTAAGCACCACGATTACCCGTAGTGTTCGGGGACACTGAACGTATGGTGACGTATGGCATCAGATTTCTCCCTTCAATATGTACGTGTGCAATTTCTGGTGATCCATCGCCCGCCACATGTACGGATCAGACGGGTTTGTTTTCTCGTTGATCACCGTCACGGCGGTCACGTAGATCATGAGCTTGAAGGTTTTTCTGCCGGCATCGCAGCCGAGGGCCTGGGAAATGTTGTGAGCATCCGGCAAATTCAGGGTCGGCAGCAGCTCGCAAGGCTTGCGCAACTGCTCGCCAAGAAGCCTTGCCTGGGTATCGACGGTGGCCTGGTGTTCTGGCTTGTAGTTGCGGACATCGAGAGCCACCCCCACGCAGTGCCCCCAGGTGGCCTCGAAATTCCAGAAGGAACATTGGGTGGGCCCTTCGACTGCGCCAACCACCCGCATCTCGGGAATACCCTTGTATTGATTTCGCAAAGCTTTGTGCCCTATCTCGAGCATGGCCTTGCTGAATGCACCCTGATCGCCGACAGAAAAAAGAGCCTGCACTAAATATGCCGTCAATAGCGCCACTGTCCCGGCGGCGATCCAACGTGCTTTTACTGTTTCTTTATCCGTCACGCAGCGATCCTCCAGATTATGTTGCTGATGTAATTGGCTCACGAATCGAATTGTGTCGTTCCGGCGGAACAATGCCCGCTGATGATCAATGCATCCACAACCAAAGTTGCCGGAGTCGAATTCATTTCTTCGCTCCTCATCGTCTCGCCCCTCTACAAGTCCAATCCCATCTAGCCAAAAGGCCGACATTGCCCTCCATCAGACGTGAGCAATTCGGAACTTTGCGTGTTTCACGCACCATAGTCGCGAATCAATCGGGCCTCAATAGCCCGATTTACCTATTTTGCAAGCGTGTCTATCTCTCCGACTCCGGATGGCAACACCGCAATCCCGAGATCAAGTGCTTTGCTTATCGCTTCAGCGCGGTTTGCGGCGCCCAGTCTCTTGAGAATCTGTGCCACCTGGTGCTTGATAGTGTGTGGGCTTCGATTCACCCGGCCGGCGATCTGCAAGTTGGTGAGTCCCTCCAGAAGGCCGCGCAGCACGAGCAATTGTTTTGGGCTGAAAAGCGAATACGCCGTCGGGCCAGAGGCTGCATTCTGTGCGGGCGTCAGCGCGGCCATCAGCGCCTGATGAAGGTGGGGTGCCAGCAGCTTGAGCTTTTTGCAAGTCTTGTTCCCAAGGGGTTCCGCAACCCGGGCAAACGAAAAATAGCTTGCGTGGGTGCCGGTGGGATTGATGACGCCGTGGGCGGCGAAATTACGCAGGTCGAAAGAAAGAAACTCGAAGCGCTCCAACTCCGACAGATGCGTCTCGATGTCGGCGGGCGTAACGATCTGTGGCTGTCGGCAAGAAAGCCAGGTCTGGATGACCTTTCGTTCGCTCAGCGGCACACGACGCAGTATCTGCTGCATGAACTCGACCGGATAGTCGACGCCAAGAAGGTTGTCGACGAACAGCAATCCATGGGTCAAGCGGCCTGTTGCGACGATCAACATGCCGAAGGGAAGAAAAGCCCGCACCTCTTTACTACACCATCTGCGGAAGGAATCCATGTCCTGAACACCATCGCATTGGAGTGCCAATTCTAAAAAAGCATTGACTTCAGTCGGAGAGAATTCAGTTATCGATCGGTCGATGTTCATTTCCAGGTCCGCCCTTGGACCAAGGCACGAATTCCTTTGTGTTTAACTCTTTTCGCCGTCTCACAGAGACTGACTTTTCTCAGAGAATCCATGCAGCCCTTGAGGTAGGTCGTTTTGAAAACATTGCATCCTCGCCGGACGACACATTAGATACTGCGGTGTTCTCATAGGGCGTGCCCGGGCCGTCGACCAGGGTGACGTACTCGCTGCGCGCCACATTACCGAAGATTATGTGGCGGAGGCGGTACTGGGTGGTGTGCACTACCAGCCTCTCACCATCATGTAGGTGTCGGTCCAGGCATAGAGCATCGATTCGATGAGCGCCAGTTGCGTGGCGCGCGTAGAACCGGCAATGTGCTGAGATTTGAAAAAACGAAATCCTGCCACGGTCGGCAAATGCCGCCGGTCAATAGAATCGGACTAGAATCGGACATCCCCCCTCCTAGAACGCCGCCGTTTGTTTTTTATTGAAGCGATTCAGGCGCTAGGCAGCTAAGGCATTGTATGCTCATTGTGGATGACATGTAAATACAACGAAAGACATACGCCACATCTTCCTTGTAGCCTTTCGTAACCCTATGATTGGCAGGTTAAAGCGCGAGGCAGCGATCGCCATGCGCAAAGCCCGGCAACGGCTCCCCGATTCCCCTTCCCAGCACGAGAACCTTGAACAGCTCGCCCATCTCGGCCGGGCTGATGAGTTTTTGCGCGCCGGAGGCGAGCGTGGCGTAGGCCACCGCGCCGTCCGCCTGGTGCGCTTCGAGCAACTGCGCGAGGCCGCAGTTGAGGAGGAACTGCGCCTGGCTGGTGTAGCCGAGCACGTCCAGTCCGGCGTCGTGGCCGGCTTCGGCGATGGCGGTGAAGTCGACGTGTGCCGTGATGTCGTTCAGGCCGGGCAGCCAGAACGGGTCGCCGTGGGCGTGGTGGCGGTAGTGGCACATCAGCGTGCCCTCGGCGCGCTGCGGGTGGTAATACTCGCGCTGCGGGAAGCCGTAGTCGATGAGGAGCAGCGCGCCCTGCCGCAGGATGCGGCCCCATTCGGTGACCCAGGCGCGGGCGGCGAGGTTGATTTCCGAAACGTAGGGCGGCGAAACAAAAGTCAGTCCCTGCGCCACGGCGAGGAGGGCGCCCGTGGCCGGCCGCTCCCGCCAGGCGAAGCCGCCGTCTGCCAGCGCCACGCCGCGCTCGAAGATGCCGTCCTCACGCCAGGCGAAGATATTCACTGGCAGGGCGTCGAGCAATTCGTTGCCGACGACCGCGCCGCTGAAAGTGTCCGGCAGGGTGTCCAGCCAGGCGACGCGGCCGGCCAGCTGCGGCGCGCCGCGGGCGAGGGTGTCCTGCTGGCGCGCGCGCAGCTCGCCGGAGAGTTCGAGGATCTCGTAGCGCTCGGGCAGCGCGCCGCGCCGCTCGAGTTCCCGCAGCAGGCCGACGGCGAGGGCGCCGCTGCCGGCGCCGGCTTCGAGAATGTGCGGCGCGCTGGCCGCCAGGACCGGTTCGACCTGGGCCGCCAGGGTTTGGGCGAAGAGGGGCGAGAGTTCCGGCGCGGTGACGAAGTCGCCGGCAGGGCCGAACTTGCGCGCGCCGCCGCTGTAATAGCCGAGACCGGGCGCGTAGAGCGCCATCTCCATGTAGCGGGCGAAGGAAATCCAGCCGCCGGCCTGCTCGATCTCGGCGGCGATCAGGGCGGCGAGCCGGCGGCTGCTTTCCGCGGCATCGGCATCGGGCTGGGGCATCGTCATGGCGGGGCCGAATGTGCCCGATTCCGTTAAAATTCGCAAACTTATGGATATGCTGAAAGACAAGGTGGTCCTCGTCACCGGCGCCGCCCGCCGCGTCGGCGCCGAGATCGCGCGCGTCCTGCACGCCGAAGGCGCCAGCCTGGCCCTGCATTACCGCAGTTCGGCGGAGGCAGCGAAGGCCCTCGTCGCCGAGCTGAACGCCGCCCGGGCCGGCTCGGCGCTGGCCTTCCAGGCCGACCTGCTCGACATCGGGCACCTGCCGCGGCTGGTGGAAGAGGTCGTCAAGCACTACGGCCGCCTCGACGCGCTGGTGAACAACGCCTCCAGCTTCCACGCCACGCTGATCGGCAACATCGTCGAGCGCGACTGGGACGACCTGATTGGCACCAACCTCAAGGCGCCCCTGTTCCTGTCGCAGGCGGCGGCGCCGCACCTCGCCGCGGCGCGCGGCGCCATCGTGAACATCACCGACATCCACGACGAGCGGCCGCTGAAGAACTTCCCGCTCTACTGCGCCGCCAAGGCCGGCCTGTCGGGCCTGACCCGCGCCCTGGCCCTGGAACTCGGGCCGCACGTACGGGTGAACGCCATCGCCCCCGGGCCGATCCTCTGGCCGGAGGACGGCTCCTTCGATGCCGCCGCGCAGGCCAACGTCGTCTCGCGCACCCTGCTCAAGCGCTGCGGCGACCCCGCCGACATCGCCCGCACGGTGCTGTTCCTGATTGCCGATGCGCCCTTCGTCACCGGCCAGGTGCTGGCCGTGGATGGCGGCCGGAGCGTGGTGCTGTGAGCAACTATCTCGAGGCGTTGTTGCCGGAGGAACTCGGGGAGAAAGACCGCCACGAGGCCAACAAGCTGGCCAAGCGCCTGCGCCGCAACGTCGGCCAGGCCATCGCCGACTTCAACATGATCGAGGACGGCGACCGCGTCATGGTCTGCCTGTCCGGCGGCAAGGACAGCCATGCGCTCCTCGACATCCTGCTGCAGCTGCGCGAGATCGCGCCGGTGCGCTTCGAGCTGGTGGCCGTGAACCTCGACCAGAAGCAGCCGGGTTTTCCGGCCGAAGTCCTGCCCGAGTACCTGAAGGGGCTGGGCGTCCCCTTCCACATCGAGGAGCAGGACACCTACTCGGTCGTGAAGCGCGTCATCCCCGAGGGCAAGACCACCTGCTCGCTCTGCTCGCGGCTGCGCCGCGGCGTGCTCTACCGCGTCGCCAGCGAGCTCGGCGCCACCAAGATCGCGCTCGGCCACCACCGCGACGACATCCTCGAGACGCTGTTCCTGAACATGTTCTACGGCGGCAAGCTGAAGGCCATGCCGCCGAAGCTGGTCTCCGACGACGGCCGCCACATCGTCATCCGCCCGCTCGCCTACTGCCGCGAGCGTGACCTCGAGGCCTGGGCCGCGCTGCGCCGCTTCCCGATCATCCCCTGCGACCTGTGCGGCTCGCAGGAACAATTGAAACGCAAGGAAACCAAGGCGCTGCTGCGCGAATGGGACAGGCGCTTCCCCGGCCGGGTGGAGAAGATCTTTGCGGCCCTGGGCAACGTCGCCCCCTCGCACCTGGCCGACCCGACGCTCTACGACTTCCGCAACCTGAAGGCCACCGGCCGGCCCGATCCGGAGGGCGACCGCGCCTTCGACCCCGGGGAATTTGATGAATCCGGCATTATTCCGCTTCGCGGCGGGGAGGGGCTTTGATATGATTCGCCGTCAAAGGGAGCCGGGGATCGCAGAGCCTGCATGAACGCCAAGGAAAGCACCAAAGTCGAACGCAACCTCTGCGTGCTGTTTGCCGACGTGTCCGGCAGCACCCGCCTCTACGAGAAGCTGGGCGACAAGGAGGCGCTGCATGCCGTCGAGCGCTGCATCAACCGCATGACGCGCGCCACCGAGCAGTTCAAGGGCCGCGTCATCAAGACCATCGGCGACGAGGTGATGGCGGTGTTCGACAGCGCGGAAGCCGGCATGGACGCCGCCAGCTCCATGCAGCAGCGCGTGGACGACCTGCCGCCGGTGCGCGGCATCAAGCTGGCCATCCGCGTCGGCTTCCACTTCGGCCCCGCCATCGAGGAAGCCAAGGACGTCTTCGGCGACACGGTCAACACGGCGGCGCGCATGGCCGGCCTGGCCAAGGCCGGGCAGATCATCACCACCGCCGACGCGGTTGCCGCGCTGCCGGCGCTGCTGCAGCAGTCCACGCGGGAAATCGACGCCCTTTCCGTCAAGGGCAAGGCCGAGGACGTTCGGGTGTGCGAGGTGCTCTGGCAGGAATCCGACGACCTCACCATGAAGTCCGCCAGCGTCGTCGCGGCCCCGGTCGCCGCCCGCCTGACGGTGCGGCATGGCGACGACGAGATGGTGCTCGACGCCAGCCATAGCGGCGCCTTCTCGCTCGGGCGCGATGCCGCCTGCGACATCATCATCAACGATCGCCGCGCCTCGCGCACCCACGCCAGGATCGAGCGCCGGCGCGACAAGTTCGTGCTGATCGACCAGAGCACCAACGGCACCTATGTCACCTTCCATGGCGAGGCCGAGTTCGCCCTCAAGCGCGAGGAGGTGATCCTGCGCAGCAAGGGCAGCATCAGCTTCGGCCACGCCTTCGACGCCGGGGGGGAAGTCGTCGAGTTCAAGGCCGGCTGAGCGCCGTCCGCGGCGGGAATAACCAAGGCCCCGGTTCGGGGCCTTGGTTTTGGAGCGCAGCGAACTGTTGTCACCCCCTTCCCGGGGAAG
>UBJH01000793.1_pt1 | contig 12561 bp, 9 predicted proteins | sample 2193721 | NCBI WGS metagenome assembly UBJH01 (sample SAMEA4703186, study PRJEB27089) | metagenome | reverse complement strand
TCGTAGTAGCCCTGCAGGAACTTGTTCCAGTAGGGAATGCCCTCGCGCTCGCGCGAGAACACCACCCTGTCGATGAAGGGCATGCGTTTGCCGGCGTCGGCGAGCAGGCTGGCAGAAGCATCGCCCGCCTCGCCTTCGGCGGGATAGGCCTCGCCGCGGTAGTTCGGGTTGCGTTCCAGCACCATGCGGGCGTTGGGATTGTTCTCCGTCAGCATGTAGGGGCCGGTGCCGACCGGGTACCAGTCGAGCGTCAGGTTCTTCTCGGCCATGCCGGCCTGGGCGTAGAAGCGGTCGGCCTCGATTGGCACCGGTGCGAAGAAATTCATCGCCAGCCAGTAGGCAAACTGCGGATAGCGGCCCTTGATGCGGATGCGGTAGCGGTACTTGTCGACCAGTTCGACGCCGGCGAGTTGAAACTTCGACAAGTCGAGCCAGGCATTCCCGGTTCCGGAGGCAGCCAGTGCCTTGTCCTCGGTCTTCAACGTCTCGGCGAACGCCTTCAGGCCGACGATGTATTCGCTCATCAGGCCGAACACCGGCGAGTGCAGGCGCGGATGGGCGAGGCGCTTGATCTGGTAGGCATAGTCCTCCGCCGTCAGTTCGCGCGTGCCGGTCTGAGGGAAGTCGCGCAGCGAATAGATGCCTTTCAGATCATCCGGCTTGAGATTGTGGTAGAGCAGCTTTCCGTCCGGGTCGCGCGCAAAGGCGGGATGCGGCTGATAGAGGATGCCCGGCCGGATGCGGATCTCGTACAGCGTGTGGGCCACGCGTGGCGAATCCGCCGGCACCTCGCGTCCGGCCGCATCCACGCTGCGCGGCCGCGGCAGGGCCTCGGCCGTCAGCGGAATCAGGGTATAGGGACGCTTCAGGTAGTGGTACTGCAGCGGCGGCTCGTAAATCTGCGCATTGAATTCGGCCTCGTCCTCGCTGTAGGACTGCACCGGATCGAGATGCTTGGGCCGCTCGGTAAAGGCGCTGTAGAGAATGTTCCGGCCAGTCTCCTGCGCCGGATAGGGATTATTCCAGACCTCGCCGCAACCGGAGAGGAATACAGCAAAGGCCAGCAGCCAGGCGTGCATCGGCGAATCGCGCATCGTGCGAAGAGTGTAGCCGAAGGGCCAATTGGCGTCATCTGCGGCGCTCCGCTATAATCACACAGTCATTTTACGGGATTCGACGATGGGCTTTCTCGCTGGAAAACGCATCCTCATCACCGGCCTGCTATCCAACCGCTCGATCGCCTACGGCATTGCCAAGGCCTGCCATCGCGAGGGCGCAGAACTGGCCTTCACCTACCAGAACGACCGGTTCCACGAACGGATTACGAAGTTCGCCGAGGAATTCCGCAGCAAGCTGATCTTCCCCTGCGACGTCGCGGAGGACGCGCAGATCGATGCCCTCTTCACCGAACTCGGCAAGCACTGGGACGGCCTCGAAGGCCTGGTGCATTCCATCGCTTTCGCGCCGAGCGAGGCCATCGAGGGCGACTTTCTCGACGGCATCACGCGCGATGCCTTCCGCATCGCCCACGACGTGTCCTCCTACAGTTTCCCGGCGCTCGCCAAGGCGGCGCGGCCGATGTTGCTGAAGGGACGCAATCCTGCGCTGCTGTGCCTGTCCTACCTCGGCGCCGAGCGCACCCTGCCGAACTACAACACCATGGGCCTGGCCAAGGCCAGCCTCGAAGCCGCCACACGCTACCTCGCCTTCTGCCTCGGCCCGCAGGGCATTCGCGCCAACGCCATCTCGGCCGGCCCGATCAAGACCCTGGCCGCTTCCGGCATCGGCAACTTCGGCAAGCTGCTGGCCTATAACGCGCACCATGCGCCGCTCAGGCGCAACGTGACCATCGAGGAAGTCGGCAATGCCGCCGCCTTCATGCTGTCCGATCTCGCCAGCGCCATCACCGGTGAAATCCTTTACGTCGACGGAGGCCTCAACACCACCGCCCTCGGAAACCCGGAACCGCTGCCGTAAAGCGACATTGCCAGAAAAGAAACGGGCTGCCTTGGCAGCCCGTTTAGCTTGCAGGAGATCGCGCCGCTTAGAACTTGCCGCTCTTCTTCGGCCGGCTAGGCGCAGTAGCCGGAGCAGGGGCATCCTGGTCATCACCCTTGGCCAGCGCAGCCTTGTCGATTTTCACGCCGTAGCGTTGCCGCAACGCGGCCAGGTAGGCGTTAAAATCCTCGGCGCCAGCCAGTTGCGCCAGTTGTCCCCGCTGTGCCTTGGCGCGCGGATCGGCTGCGTTCCTGGCAGCACCGGAATTGACTTGCGAGATGCGGTAGAGAACGTACGCTCCATTCGGCAGCTGCGTCCCTGCATAGGCGGGCAGCTTGTCGGCGGGCGCCTTGAAAATGACGCGCTGCGCTTCGGCCGCCAGGCCGCGCATCGGTTGCCGCACGACGGTCTGCGGCTGGGTCCAGGAGATGGCCACCGCCTCACCCATGTTCAACCGGGCCAGTTTCGCTTCGCCTTCCTTCTGCGCCAGGCGGGCCGATTCATCTGCTGCCAGGTTTTTCTCGATCTCTGCCTTGACGGCTTCCAGGGGACGCAATTCAGCCGGCCGCACCTCGACAACGCGCGCCGCCACCAGGGTGTTCGGCGCAACCTCGATGGCGTTGGTGTTGCGCTTGTTCTTCAGGGCGTCATCGGAAAACAATGCCGCGAACAGCTTTTCATTGCTTGCCAGGGGCCCCGCTGCGGCACGGTTCTGCTGGTCGAACAAACCCGTCTGCCGTAGCGGCAGCTTGAACGTCTCCGCCGCCGGCTTCAAGCTGTCGGCCTGTTCGTAAACCAGGTTCGAAAAAGACTCGGCCGCCTCTGCGAATTTTCTGCCCGCAGCCTGGAGCTTGAGCTCCGCCGCGATTGAATCGCGCGCCTCCTCCAGGCTACGCACCTTGCCGGGCTTGATGCCGGTCAGGCGGATGATATGGAAGCCGAATTCGCTGCGCACCACATCGCTGATCTGGTTTTCCTTAAGCGAAAAAACTGCCTCCTCGAAGGGTTTGACCATGGCACCGCGAGGAAAGAAACCGAGATCGCCGCCCTTCGCCGCCGATCCGGGATCCTGCGAATGCTCCTTTGCCAGCCGGGCGAATTCCCCGGGAGTCCGCTTCACCTGCTGCAGGATTGTCTCGATCCTGGCACGGGCCGCCTTCTGCTCGGCCTCGGGCGCGTCTGCCGGCATCTGGATGAGGATGTGGCTGGCACGGCGCTCCTCCTCGGTTGCGTAATTCTTCGCATTCTTTTCGTAGGCGCTCTTGATGTCGTCCGGACTGATCGTCGTCTGCTCGGCAAGGGCTTCGCGGCTCAGCACGACAAACTCGGCACGGATCTGCTGCGGTATCTCGAACAGCTTGCGATTCTTCTCGTAGAATTCCTTGACGGCTTCCACCGAAATCTTCAACTGGCCGGCATGCTGCTCGGGGCGGATGATCGCTTCGCTCACCTGCCGCTCCTCAAGCTGAATGGCGATCACCCGTTCAGCTGCGGCACCGGAAACCACGGCGGTATCGGACACCGCCTGGACCAGTTGCTGCAGCGTCAGGTCCTGGCGCAGCTTGGCTTCGAAACCGGCCTGGGTCAGGCCCTGGGCGCGCAGCGCCTGCTCGTAGCGGCGCTTGGAAAACTGACCGTCCTCCTGCAGGGCCGGGATGGAACTGATCACTTGGATCAGCTGCGCATCACTGGCCGTAAGGCCCGATTTCGTCGCATGCAACAGCAACAGGCGCTGGGTCACCAGCGAGTCGAGCATGGCCAGGCGCGCTTCCGGCGTTTCCAGCATGGCCGGATTGAACTCTCGCCCCAGTTGTCCCCGCAGGCGTTCCTGCTGGTCGCGCATTGCCAGGGAAAACTCCTGGCGTGAAATCGGGCTGCCTCCGACCTTCGCCAGCTCGTCAGTACCACTGCTGCTGCGGAAATAGGAATCCACGCCCCAGAAGGCGAATGGCAACGTGATCAGAGCCAGGAAAACCTGAACAATCCGCTTGTTGTTGCGAACCGCGTCAAACATGATCGATTACCCGTGTCGATAGGGAAATACTAAGAAAAAAGGCGAACTCGCGTTCGCCCTTTCCTGCGGTGTTGGCGGAGTGGACGGGACTCGAACCCGCGACCCCCGGCGTGACAGGCCGGTATTCTAACCAACTGAACTACCACTCCTGAGTCCTGCTGTCCCAGCCGTGATCGTCACAAACCCCGGCTGGTGGGTGCTGACGGGATCGAACCGCCGACATTCGCCGTGTAAAGGCGACGCTCTACCAGCTGAGCTAAGCACCCGCTTGCTTTCGCCGCCAGCGCCAGGCGGCCCAGCAAAAGCGCGCTAGTTTACCGCATCTTTCAGCGCTTTTCCAGCGCGAAACTTGGGTACGCGCGCTGATTTGATCTTGATCGTCGCGCCGGTGCGCGGGTTGCGGCCGCTGCGCGCTGCGCGCTTGCCTACATAAAACGTGCCGAAACCGACCAGCGTCACCATGCCCCCCTTTTTCAGCGAGGTCCTGATGGCACCAACGGTGGCGTCCAGCGCCCGGCCGGCGGCGGCTTTGGAGATATCGGCCGACTTGGCGATTTGGTCGATGAGTTCGGATTTGTTCACAAAAGCCCCCTCTGCTTTGGATAGGTGAATGACTGACCATGAAGGACGAAGGCGCTTTATAGCAAGCTGAAAAACCCCGTGTCAAGCAACTTTCTGGAGGTGAGGCAAAGATTTTCAGAGGAGAAACGCGCAATGCCCTGCCGCAGCTTCGCGCCAGGGCATTGCGCAGGACGGTTCAGTGCGTGATCAGATTCGAGGCTGCTGCGGCCTCGCCTGCGGCGACCGCGGCCACCTCGGCGGATTCAGGCAGCGGTTCGGGCTTGCGCTCGAGGGCAAGTTCCAGCACCTGGTCGATCCATTTCACGGGAATGATCTCGATCGTGTTCTTGATGTTCTCCGGGATGTCGACCAGGTCCTTGACGTTTTCCTCGGGAATCAGGGCCGTGCGGATGCCGCCGCGCACCGCGGCCAGCAGTTTCTCCTTCAGACCGCCGATCGGCAGCACTTCACCCCGCAGCGTGATTTCGCCCGTCATGGCGACATCGGCGCGCACCGGGATACCCGTCAGGACCGACACCAGCGCCGTGGAGATGGCGATTCCGGCCGACGGGCCATCCTTCGGCGTCGCACCTTCGGGCAGGTGGATATGGATGTCGCTCTTCTGGTAGAAGTCCTCCGAGATGCCCAGCACCTTGGAGCGCTTGCGCACCACCGACAGCGCCGCCTGGATCGACTCCTGCATCACCTCGCCCAGCTTGCCGGTGGTCATGGTCTTGCCCTTGCCGGGCAGCACCACCGCCTCGATGGTGAGCAGTTCGCCGCCGACCTCGGTCCAGGCCAGTCCGGTCACCTGCCCGACCTGGTTCTCCTTCTCCGCCATGCCGAAGGAGTACTTGCGCACGCCAAGGTACTTGTCGAGATTGCGGGCGTTCACCACCAGCTTGCTGTGACGCTTCTTCAGCACCAGGGACTTCACCACCTTGCGGCAGATCTTGGAGATCTCGCGCTCCATGCTGCGCACGCCGGCCTCGCGCGTGTAATAGCGCACGATGTCGCGCAGCGCGTCCTCGGTGACCGACAGTTCCTCCTTCTTCACGCCGTTGTTCTTCAACTGCTTGGGCAGGAGATAGCGCTGGGAGATGTTGACCTTCTCGTCCTCCGTATAGCCTGACAGTCGGATCACTTCCATGCGGTCGAGCAGCGGCGCCGGGATGTTCAGGGTATTGGCGGTGGCGACGAACATCACGTCGGAAAGGTCGTACTCGACCTCGACATAGTGGTCGACGAAGGTGGAGTTCTGCTCCGGATCCAGCACCTCCAGCAGGGCCGAGCTCGGATCGCCGCGGAAATCCTGGCCCATCTTGTCGACCTCGTCGAGCAGGAAGAGCGGATTCTTGACGGCAACCTTGGTCATGTTCTGCAGGATCTTGCCGGGCATCGAACCGATGTAGGTGCGGCGGTGGCCGCGGATCTCCGCCTCGTCGCGCACGCCGCCAACCGACATGCGCACGAACTTGCGGTTGGTGGCGCGGGCAATCGACTGGCCGAGCGAGGTCTTGCCGACGCCGGGCGGGCCGACCAGGCAGAGGATCGGCGCTTTCAGCTTGTCAACGCGCTGCTGCACTGCAAGGTACTCGAGGATGCGTTCCTTGACCTTCTCGAGCCCGTAGTGATCCTTCTCCAGCACCTTCTCGGCAGCGGAAAGATCCTTGCTGATGCGGCTCTTCTTCTTCCACGGCAGGTTGGTCAGCGTCTCGATGAAATTGCGTACGACCGTCGCCTCGGCCGACATCGGCGACATCAGCCGCAGCTTCTTCAGCTCTGACTGCGCCTTGTTCAGCGCCTCCTTGCTCATGCCGGCAGCCTTGATTTTCTTTTCCATCTCGTCAAGGTCGGCGCCCTCCTCGCCCTCGCCGAGTTCCTTCTGGATGGCCTTTACCTGCTCGTTGAGGTAGTACTCGCGCTGGCTCTTCTCCATTTGGCGCTTGACGCGGCCGCGAATGCGCTTTTCCACCTGCAGGATGTCGAGTTCCGTTTCCAGTTGGGACAGCAGCCTCTCGAGCCTGGCGCCGACATCGAAGACTTCGAGGATTTCCTGCTTCTGTTCGAGCTTGAGCGGCAGGTGCGCGGCGATGGTATCGGCCAGACGTCCCGCTTCCTCTATGCCGGCCAGCGATGTCAGGATTTCCGGCGGAATCTTCTTGTTCAGCTTCACATACTGGTCGAACTGGGCAATGATGGCGCGCCGCATTGCCTCGACTTCGTGCGTCGCCCGTTCATCTGCGGGCAAGGGCATCAGCATCGCCGTGAACATCGCGTGCTCATCCGTTATCCGTTCGATGCGGGCACGCTGGCCGCCTTCGACCAGCACCTTGACCGTGCCGTCCGGCAGTTTCAGCATCTGCAGGATGTTGGCCACGCAGCCGATCTCGTACATGTCCTCGACGCCAGGTTCGTCCTTGGCCGCCGATTTCTGCGCAACCAGCAGGATGTGCTTGCCTGACTCCATGGCGGTCTCGAGGGCCTTGATCGATTTCGGCCGTCCGACGAACAGCGGAATCACCATGTGGGGAAAGACCACTACGTCCCTGAGGGGAAGCAGCGGGAGTTCGATTCGTTCTGCGGGGAGGTCAAGCGCGCTTGACATGATGTTTATCCTTTATGGAGACAGCCGTCACATGAATGTTGGGGGCAACGGCAAAAAATCAAGAAAACTTGCGGCAGCCCGAAGGCGTAGTTTCAGTGAAGGCCAATCTTCAGGTTACGCCGTAACTAAGACCAGGTAAGGCCAGCTGAAACAATCAGTTGGAACCGGCCACCTTGGGCTGGTCGGCATAGATCAGGATCGGCTTCGAGGCGCCCTCGATCATGCCCTCGTCTACCACCACCTTGGAGACATTCTCCATGTTGGGAAGTTCATACATGGTATCGAGCAGCACCGACTCGAGAATCGAGCGCAGGCCGCGCGCGCCGGTCTTGCGCTTGAGCGCGCGACGGGCAATCGCCTGCAGGGCTTGCGGACGGACTTCGAGTTCCGCGCCTTCCATGGCAAACAGCTTCTGGTACTGCTTGATCAGGGCATTCTTCGGCTCGACGAGGATCTCCATCAGCGCCGCCTCGTCCAGTTCATGCAGCGTGGCCACCACCGGCAGGCGGCCGACGAACTCCGGAATCAGGCCGAACTTGATGAGATCCTCCGGCTCGATCATGCGCAAGGTCTCGGAAACGTCCTTGCTGTCGCGACTCTTCACCTCGGCGCCAAAGCCGATGCCGGCCTGCTCCGTGCGGTTGCGGATGACCTTGTCCAGCCCGTCGAAGGCGCCACCGCAGACGAACAGGATATTGGTGGTATCGACCTGGACGAAGTCCTGGTTCGGGTGCTTGCGTCCGCCCTGCGGCGGCACCGAGGCGATGGTGCCCTCGATCAGCTTGAGCAGTGCCTGCTGCACGCCCTCGCCCGAGACGTCGCGGGTGATCGACGGGTTGTCGCTCTTGCGCGAGATCTTGTCGATCTCGTCGATGTAGACGATGCCCTGCTGCGCCTTCTCGACCTCGTAGTCGCACTTCTGCAGCAGCTTCTGGATGATGTTCTCGACGTCCTCGCCGACGTAGCCGGCCTCGGTCAGCGTCGTCGCATCGGCCATGACGAAGGGCACGTTGAGCAGGCGCGCCAGGGTCTGCGCCAGCAGCGTCTTGCCGGAGCCGGTGGGGCCGATGAGCAGGATGTTGCTCTTGGCCAGTTCCACCTCGTCGCTCTTCGACATGTGCTTGAGGCGCTTGTAATGATTGTAGACGGCGACCGACAGGATGCGCTTGGCCGGGTCCTGGCCGATGACGTACTGGTCGAGGATGGCGCAGATTTCCTTCGGCGTCGGCAGGTCGCCCTTGGCGCCCTTGCCGCCGTGATCGGCGGCAATCTCGTCGCGAATGATGTCGTTGCACAGCTCGATGCATTCGTCGCAGATAAACACGGACGGGCCGGCAATGAGCTTCCTCACTTCGTGCTGGCTCTTGCCGCAGAAGGAACAGTAGAGGAGCTTTTCGCCTGGGGTCTTCTTGTCCGTCATATCCGTCTCCGGTCGTTCGTTGCGCCGCGGGCCTTTATCAGGCTTCAGCGCGGTTCGTCAGCACCTTGTCCACCAGCCCGTAGTCGACCGCTTCGGCACCCGAGAGGAAGTTGTCGCGATCGGTATCGCGCTCGATGCGCTCGATCGACTGGCCGCTGTGTTTCGCCATGATCTCGTTCAGGCGCGCGCGCAGATAGAGGATTTCCTTGGCATGGATCTCGATGTCGGAAGCCTGGCCCTGAAAGCCGCCCATCGGCTGGTGAATCATCACGCGCGAATTCGGCAGGCAGAATCGCTTGCCCTTGGCCCCGGCCGTCAGCAGGAAGGCGCCCATGCTCGCCGCCTGGCCGACGCACAGCGTCGACACGTCGGGCTTGATGAACTGCATGGTGTCGTAGATGGCCAGGCCCGCCGAGACGGAACCGCCCGGCGAGTTGATGTAGAAGTAGATGTCCTTGTCGGGGTTTTCCGACTCGAGGAAGAGCAGCTGGGCTACGATCAGGTTGGCCGTGACGTCATTCACCGGTCCGACGAGGAAGACGACGCGCTCCTTGAGCAGGCGCGAATAGATGTCGTAGGCGCGTTCGCCGCGCCCGCTCTGTTCGATCACCATGGGAACCAGGCCCAGGGCCTGGGGATCCCGCTGATCTTGCTGCCCGTTGCGGTTGCCGTTGATCATGCTTGGATTGAGCGGCATCATGCCGCATTTCCCATCAGTTCGTCAAAAGAGGCCGCCTTGTCCGTCGCCTGGACATTCGCCACCACCCAGTTCACCACGTTTTCCTCGATCGCCAGCGCCTCGACCTGCGCCAGGCGCTGCGGCTGCGAGTAGTACCAGCGCACCACTTCTTCCGGCTTTTCGTAGGACTCGGCCTGTTCGTCGATCAGCGCGCGCACCTGCTCCGGCTTGGCGTGAAGGGCGTTCCCCTTCACTGCCTCGGCAATGATCAGTCCCAGCTTCACCCGGCGCTCGGCCTGGGCGGCAAACCAGGTCGCGTCGACCGGCATGTTCCTGATGTCTGCGCCCCGGCTTGCCAAGTCCTGGCGGGCGGCTTCCGCCATCGACTCGGATTCCTGCTCGATCAGCGCCTTCGGCACGTCCAGCGGATTGGCGTCGAGCAAGGCCTGCATCGCCTGTTCCTTGATGCGCGCCTTGATGCGTTTCCTGATTTCGTTTTCCAGGTTGGCGCGGATCTCGGCGCGCATTTTGGCAATATCGCCATCCTCGATGCCGAGTGAGCGGGCGAAAGCCGCATCGACCTCGGGCAATTGCGGCGCCTCGACCCGCTTCAGGGTCACGTCGAAGCTGACCTGCTTGCCGGCCAGTTCAGTCACCTGATAGTCGGCCGGGAAAGTCAGGTCGAACGTGCGGCTCTCGCCCGCCTTCAGGCCGGCGATGCCGTTCTCGAAGTCCGGCAGCATGCGTCCCTCGCCCAGCACGACGGGGTAATCCGTGGCCTGGCCGCCCTGGAACACTTCGCCGTTGAGCTTCCCGGTGAAGTCGATGACGACGCGATCGCCCTTTTCCGCCGCGCGCTCGGCCGCCGAAAACGTCGTGCGCTGCTTGCGCAGCACCTCGAGGGTCTTGTCCACCTCGGCCTCGCCCACATCCAGTTGCGGCCGCTCGATGCTCTTGTCGCCGAAGCCGTTCAGCTTGACCTCGGGATACACCTCGAACACCGCCGAAAATTCCAGCCTGGAAGCGTCCTCGCCGCCTTTCGGCTCGATGCGCGGATAGCCCGCCACCCGCAGATTCTGCTCGCGCACGGCGTTGCCGAAGGCCTTTTCCACGGCCTCGCCGATGGCTTCGTTGCGCGCCTGGGCGCCGTACTGCTGCTCCACCATCTTGAACGGCACCTTGCCGGGGCGGAAGCCCGGCATCTTCACGGTGCGCGCCATCTTCTTCAGGCGCTGCGCGACTTCTTTTTCGATATCCGCCATCGGCACCGTCATGTCGATGCGGCGCTCGAGGGGGCTTGCGGCTTGAGGGTTGGTCTGCATGAAAAATCCTGGAACAAATCAATGGGTTGGTTGGGCCTGCACAGTGGTCATGGTGCGAAGGGCGGGACTTGAACCCGCACGCCTCGCGGCGCTGGAACCTAAATCCAGTGCGTCTGCCAATTCCGCCACCTTCGCGCGCTGTCATTCTACCCTATTAGCCCCTATACTGGCGACCCCTGCAGCACGCGCAAGTGCCCGTCCAGCCGCGTTTTTTTCGATGTCAGTGGACCATTACGAAAACTTTCCCGTCGCCTCCCTGCTGCTGCCCGCCCGCCTGCGCGAGCCGGTGAATGCGATTTATGCCTTCGCCCGCAGCGCCGACGACATCGCCGACGAGGGTACACTCCCCGACCGGGAGCGACTGGACGGCCTCGACCGCTACCGCACCGAGCTGGACGCCATCGAGGCCGGGCGCCCGACGCAGGATCCGGTCTTCCTGCGCCTGCGGCCGGCCATCGCCGAACACCGCTTGCCGCTCCAGCTGTTTCGCGACCTGCTCGACGCCTTCGGCCAGGACGTGGTGAAGAAACGCTATGCATCCTTCCCGGAACTGATGGACTACTGCCGCCGCTCGGCCGATCCGATCGGCCGCTTGCTGCTGCACCTCTACGGCATCGAGCATCCCAAAAGTCAGTCGCTGTCGGACGCCGTCTGCAGCAGCCTGCAGCTCATCAACCACTGGCAGGACGTCGCCATCGACTGGCAGAAGGGCCGCGTCTACCTGCCGCAGGACGAACTGGCGCGCTTCGGCATCGCGGAAAGCCAGATCGCCGAAGGCCGCTGGGACGCCGCCTGGGCGGCGATGATGGATTTCCAGATCGACCGCGCCCGCGCCATGATGGCTTCAGGCAGCCCGCTGGTGCATGAACTGCCCGGCCGCATCGGCTTCGAACTGCGCCTTATCGTCGCCAGCGGCTTCCGCGTGCTGGACAAGCTGCAGCGGGTGCGGGGCGACGTCTTTCGCCGGCGGCCGGTGATCGGCAAGCGCGACTGGCCGGCGATCCTGCTGCATGCCGCATTCGGGTGAGCGCATGACGCCCGAGGAATACTGCCAGCGCAAGGCCGCGGGGAGCGGCTCCAGCTTCTACTACAGTTTCCTGTTCCTGCCGCCGGAACGCCGTCGCGCCATCACCGCCCTCTACGCCTTCTGCCGCGAGGTGGATGATGTCGTCGATGAATGTGCCGATCCCCAGCTGGCCCGCACCAAGCTCGCCTGGTGGCGATCGGAACTGGCCGCCACCTATGCCGGCCGGCCGAGCCATCCCGTGACGCAATCGCTCGCCGAGGCTGTGCGCGCCTTCAGCCTGCCGCAGGAACTGCTCGCCGAGATCATCGACGGCATGGAGATGGACCTGGCGCAGACCCGCTATGCCGACTTCAAGGCGCTGCACCTCTACTGCTACCGCGTCGCCAGCGTCGTCGGCCTGCTGGCGGCGGAAATCTTCGGCTACCAGGACCGGCACACGCTGAAGTACGCCCACGACCTCGGCCTCGCCTTCCAGCTCACCAACATCATCCGCGACGTCGGCGAGGACGCGCGGCGCGGCCGCATCTACCTGCCGCAGGACGAGATGGCGCGCTTCGGCGTGACTGAGGCGCATATCGCGGAAAGCCGCGTGGATGAGGCATGGCAACAACTCATGCAATTTCAGGTGCAACGTGCGCGCGACATGATGAAGAGCGGCGCGCCGCTCGGCAGTATCCTCAGCGGCCGCATCGGCCTGGAAATGCGCCTTATCATCGCAGGCGGAAATCGCATCCTTGCGAAACTGGAGAGCGTCCAGTTCGACATGTTCCGCCGCCGCCCGGTGCTGCGGCCGTTCGACTGGGTTATCATGCTGGCCAAGAGTGCTCCGTTCCATTTATAAAAATCATTTGCCACAGAGATCACAGAGCACACAGAGAGAAACAAAACTTGACGCTGCATAGCCTTCTCTGTGAACTCTGTGTTCTCTGTGG
>UBJH01001910.1_pt1 | contig 12613 bp, 10 predicted proteins | sample 2193721 | NCBI WGS metagenome assembly UBJH01 (sample SAMEA4703186, study PRJEB27089) | metagenome | reverse complement strand
GCTCTCCTTCGTTGGACTTTGCTCTCCAAATATGCTATATAGTTTCTGCGGGCGCGGTGGGTTTTTCCCACCCTGCGCCGCGTCAAAAGGAGGCGTCGATGAAGCACAGAGGCCACTTCACCGGGCACCGTCCCGGCCCCCTTTTTTTCCTTTTCCTTGCCTTTCTCCTCGCGGCCCCGGCCTTCTTCAATCCGGCTTGCGCCGAGCCGATCGAGCCAGTTGCGATAGAAGCGGCTGGCACGGCCCCGATAGTCTCCAACGATAAGGCATCAGCCAGGGACGCCGCCATATCCGACGCCTTGAGGAGGGCCGTCGAGCAGGCCGCGGGTACGATCGTTTCCGCCGACACGCTCGTTGAGAACTTTCAGGTCCTCGAAGACAGCGTCTATACCAAAAGCGGCGGGTACGTAAAGAGCTATACCATAATCTCAGAGGGCGTCTCGGGCCAGAGCTATGAAGTGCGGGTGAGGGCGCTTGTGTCGACCGGCGCACTTGGCGGCGACCTCGAGGCCCTGGGTCTTCTCCAGCATAAGGCCGGAAACCCCAGGGTCCTGTTCATGGTAGCCGAGAAGGGGTTCGCCAGGGACGGGTACGATTACTGGTGGGGCAAGGATGGCAAGGCGGCAGGTACTTCGGCGGAGGCCGCGCTCAAGCAGGCTTTCCTCTCAAAGGGTTTCAACGTAGTCGACGGCCGGGCGGTCGAGGGGCTTCTCGGCCCTCTGGGCGCCGAAGTCACCGGGGATGACGCCGCAAGGGTGGGCAGGGCGCTGGATGCCGAGGTCGTCGTATTCGGCAAGGTCTTAATCGAGGAGGGGCCGTCCTCAGGGGCGACTTCCATTGTCACCTATCTCGCCGACATGACGGCGCAAGCCGTGAGGGCCGACGACGGCGTGGTCCTTGGGTCGCAGAAGGGCCGGGGCATATCAAGGCACATATCGATGACAACCGGCAGCGACGAGGCTGTCGGAAGGGCCGCGGCCATAGTGGCCGAGGGGCTCGTGGGGCAGATGTCGGCCAAGTGGGCAGGCCCACAGACGATACGCATAACCCTCAAGGGCATGGACTACGAGAAGGCCGTCGAGTTCAAGAAGTTCCTCAAGACCCGGGTGAGGGGCATATCGGCCATCTACCAGAGGAGGCACGCCGGAGGGGATACGGCCATCGAGGTTGAATCCTCGACGGGCGCCGGGAATGTCGCGGACGAGATAGCACGGGGCGGCAAGTACAGGGTAATGGGATTTTCCGCCAACACGATCGAGGTCGAGGGGGCTGAGTAGGTGCGCTTTACAGCAGCAAGGCTTTTTTTTCTCCTCGCGCTGGCGTCCGTCCTCTCGTCGTGCGTAGCGTACACGCCAAGGTACGCGCCTGATTATTCAAACCCGGTCTACACCGTCGCGGTACTGCCCTTCTACAACGCCACCAACGACGTGGGCGGGGCGATGGGGCTTCGCGAGGAGTTCCAGAAAAGGCTTTTGGGAAGGCACTACAGCTTCATGCCCCTCAAGGACGTCGACCAGGTCCTCCTCGACCGGATGGGCATAACGCTCGGCGACCAGCTCGAGATGACCGACGCGGTCGAGCTCGGCAAGGTCCTTGGCGTCGACGGCGTAATCTACGGCTATGTGCTCGATTTCGACCACGTCACCACCGGCTTGTACAACGTCAAGAAGGTAAGGGCCGCCTTCAAGCTTGTCGACGCGAAGACAGGCAAGGTCATCTGGACGGGCGGCAAGGGCGTCAAGAGCGTCATAGCCGGAGGGAAGGCCGGTGTCGGCGTAAGCGTCCTCAAGGAGGCGATGGGAGAAGAAGGGTTTACGAGCTACGGGATAAAGGGGCTCGAAGGGATAGAAGGGCTCGATGACTGGCACATAATAATGGCCGGGGCAACGAAGAAGATAGAGGACGCGGCCATGATCTCCCTCGGGGAGATGCTTGTGACGAGGGCGTTCGGTGTGCACCTGTGGCTGGAGTCGAACGCCATGATGGACATCGTCATGAGCGGTTTCCCGGCGGGGCCGGGCTCGCCGAGACATCCATAAGGCCTGCAAGAGGCATTCACTAAAAGGAGGCAGTGATGAAGTTCAATATGAAAAGTCTCAACCATCTGGCGGTTGCCGCCTGCCTGGGCGCGGTGGTCTTCGCTTCCGGCTGCTCGCCGACGACGACCGGCTCCGTGAAGGAGGACGTCTCCCTTACCGAGCAGACCCAGGCCTTGAAGGAGGCCGGGGCCCAGTACAGGGGGCCCGAGTACAACATAGCCATACTCGAGTTCGAGAACAAGACCGCCAGCAGGAGCCTCGGCGTAGGCGAGGCCGCGACCGACATCATGCGCACCATAATCAAGCAGGCGGGGCTCGAGCCCATCGTCGTCACAAAGTCAGAGTTCAAGGAGCAGGAGCGGCTCATGGAGCTCCAGCAGTCCGGGGCAGTGAAGACCGGCCTCAAGAAGGCCGACGAGGGCTACGACTCCCTGGACTTCAGGATAGCCGGGTCGGTGACCGCCTACCATGAGGTCGAGGAGTCGAGCAACGTGCTCTTGAGCCAGAAGAAAAAACGTATCGCGAGGGTGCAGGTCGACTACTCGCTCGTGGACGTCGCCACCGGAAAATCTCTCGTGTCCGACTCCGGCATGGGCGAGTATTCCAAGACGACCGGCGGGGTCCTTGGAATGGGCTCCAAGTCGACGGCCGACCCGGGGCTTCGCGACGGGGCTCTTCGCGACGCGCTTTCAAAGGCGATGACCAGCATGGTCGCGAAATTGAACGAGATGCCGTATACCGGCAAGGTCCTCCACGTCGACGGCAAGAGCGTCACCATAAGGGCCGGCTCAAAGAGCAGGCTTGAGCCAGGCACGGTATTGTCCGTCTACAGCGTCGGGGCCGATCTCGTCGACCCGGACACCGGCAGGGTCATCGGCAAGAGGGAGAAGCTCATAGGCGAAGTCAAGCTCGCCGAGCACCAGGGCGACAGGATTTCCGAGGCTGAGGTGAGTTCAGGCACAGGAATCAAGGTGGGAGATGTGGTAAAGGTCAAAAGGTAGGAGGTCGGCATGAAGAGCCTCTTGAAAGGCGTCCTGTTGGCTTCCGGCGTTTTTTTCATGGCCGCCGGGTGCTCCAGGCCGGTCGTAAAGTGTACTGACCCCGGAGACAGCGCGCCGCAGCACTACCTGGCAGGGATGGAGCTGCTGGATTCCGGCAAGCTGGACGAAGCCGCGGCGAAATTCGCCCGGGCCTCCTTCTGCGACGGCGAGTTCGGCCCGGCCTACGGCGGGGCCGCCCTCGCGGGAGCCCTGAAGGCGAAGGACGTAGCCAACCCAGATTACAGGAAGTCCGACGTCGAGAAGGTGAGGGGGCTCCTCAAGGCGGCGAGAAAGAACTCCAGGACGCCTGAGGACGAGTTCGCTTTTGAGCTTGCCTCCATGCGCGTTGAGACCGCTCTCAAGGAGGGCGGCTGGCTCGAGGAGGTGGAAGACGCCTTTGATGACGCCAGGGGGCTCAGGACCGACGAGGAGAAGCTCTTGTACTACAGGCACCCGGAGGCGGCCGGCTACTTCATGGGCGAGGCGTACCTCGCCTCCGGCGAGTTCCAGAAGGCAAGGGACAGCTTCGGGGCGGTCCTTGACGCCCGCTCGGCCGGCAAGTGGCACGCCCCGGCAGACAGGGCATGGAAGAGGACAGACAAGGTCGTAAGGGCGCTATCGGGCATGACCTTGGGTGACGCCGGAAAGCGGATCGCCACGCAGGATAAGGTCACGAGGGCCGCCGTCGCCTCTCTGCTCGTCTCGGAGCTCGGGATAGACAGGCTCTTCGCCGGAAAGATCCCGGTGAAGCCGCCGGGCGAAGGCTTCGTGCCGGCTGATATCCAGTCGAGCCCCTTCAGGGAAGAGGCCGCAACGCTTCTCAAATGGAACGTGCGCGGGCTCGAGGCCCAATATGACCCTTCGGCGAGGGCGTACCTATTCAGGCCGGAGGTGCCGGTCAAGAGAAAGGAGCTCGCGATGGCCCTTGAGGACGTCGTGATGAAGCTTACGGGCGATGAGAAGGCGGCGTCATCTTTCCTGGGGCACAAGGCATCCCCGTTCCCTGACATAGACCCTTCGGCGGCCTGGTACAATTCGGCCCTTACGGTCACAACGAGGAACATGATGGAGACCGAGCTCACCGGCGAGTTCAGGCCGGAGGCTGAAGTCGACGGAGCGGAGGCGGTCATGGCCATAAGGGCGCTCAAATACAGGCTCGGCGCAAACCAGCCCGGAGGCAACTGATGAAAAAACTTTTCCTTCTCGCCCTCCTTTTCCTTTTCGCCGCATCCCGGGCCCAGGCCGAAACCCCGCTTGAGACCAAGGACGCCCAGGAGGCGTTCATGAACGGCGCGATAGTCGTCAAGGGCGAGGGCGCCTCTCCCAACGGCCTTTTCACCCTCGCGCAGAAAAGAATAATGGCCCTGCGGGCGGCCAAGTCAGGCGCCTTCAGGGAAGCCGCCGAGATACTCGACGGCGTGACGGTATCGGGGGATACCACAGTGCTGAACGCCTCGGCCGATTCTGACGTCATAAGGACCAGCGCCGAGGGAGTCATAAAGGGCGCGACAGTCGTGAAGGAGGAATTCGACCCGGCCTCGGGGACCGCATCCATATACCTTTCAGTCCCGATGCATGGAGTGGCCAGCGCGCTCATGCCCCAGGCCTCAAGCCTTCTTTCCGATGCTCCTCCGTACTCTCCGGCCCTTTCCGCCTCGACAGCGGGCTACGACGGGCTCGTTGTCGACGCGCGCGGCCTTGCCTTCAAGCCCGCCCTCTTCAACAGGGTATTGTCGAAAAGCGGAGAGGCCATCTATGACCCGGCCAGGGCCGCCCAGAACGTCCCGGCAGGAAGCTCTTTGGCCGCCTATACCACCGGAATAAACGAGGCCAAGGCGATACTCGCAAGGAAAGGCTCGGTGAACCCGCTTATCGTCAAGGCCTCCGGCGTCTCGGGCTCGACGGACGCCGAGCTCGGCCCGATAGAGTCAGCCGCGGTCTTCTACGCCAACCAGAACCCGAAGTTCCTCGAGGCCGCCAGGGTAGTCTTCGTCCTCGATTAGTCCCAAAATAAACGAAACTCCAAGGAGGCAGCGTGAAAAAGCTCGGCGCTCTACTGTTGTTCATGGGAACTCTGTTTGCGGCCTCGAACGCTTCGGCCGTCGTCGACGTCGAAGGCAGGTACTGGCTCACCTCGATGGATGACGAAGTCCAGTCCGGCGTGGCCGGGACCAAGCTGAACCTGGTCGACGACCTCGGCGTTGGGGACAACGAGAACTTCTTCGACGTCAGGGCGACCCTCGAGCTCGGCAGCCACAAGCTCCGCTACGGCTACATGCCGATGAGCTGGGACGGCACGAAGACCGTCTCATCTCCGGTGACCTTCGGCGGCTCTTCCTTCAGCGGGGCGGTAAACACCAAGGTCGACATCGCCTACCACCGCCTCGGCTACGAATACGATATAATAGACACATTGAACAACCGCCTCGGCGTGATATTCGAGATAAAATATTTTGACATAGACGCGAGCTTGACTTCTCCGCCTCCAGGGCCGAACGAGACAGCCAGCATCAAGGCGCCGGTGCCAACTGTCGGACTGGCCGCCCAAGTCGGCCTGCCGTTCCTCCTGAGCGTGGGCGGCGAGGTCACGGGCGTCTCCCTCGGCTCTGCCGCCTGGCTGGTTGACGCGGAGGCGGGGGTGAACTTCAAGCCCGCGCCATTTGTTGTTGTCTCCGGCGGGTACAGGTTCTTGAACCTCCACCTCGACTATGACGACAACCTTGCGGACCTGTCAGTCAGCGGCCCCTTCGTAATGGTCAGAGCCGACTTTTGACGGGAGCCGGGAAGAACTATTGAGAGGACCTTTTTGTGAAAAGGCCCTCTCAAACTCTCTCCAAAAACTTATAGTTTTCCTGAGACTGCCCCCATAAGGGGGCAGTCTCAGGAATTGAAAGTCTTTGAAAGGGGTCTGGGGGAGAAATCTCTACAAGAGTTTCCTCAAATAATCCTCGCGCCTTCCCACCTGGTCAAAACAAGCGCATCCTGGGTTGTCATTTAATGGTTCTTTTCCGCCTGGTAACGGCGGTGGGGCGGTTTTTGAGCTACCCTTATAATGGTAGTGGTGTACCTGCCTCCTTGATAATATTTTTGATTTTGGAATGATTATGGTTTATATAGTACTGTTTCAGTTTAAGGGAACGTTGCCAGGGTCGCGTCCCGGCGTTTTTCATGGTCAAGTGTTGACGCTGGCCGTCCGAAGAGGCTTATGCATGGCCAGTCTCATGGACGAGGCCTGTAATTGAGAGGCCGGGCCCCTGAGAAAACGGGCCGGCCTGGAGAGAGATGAAACCAAGGATATTAGCGGTCGACGACGACGAGAGGAACCTGGCGCTTCTTACCGCCAAGCTCGAGCGTGAGGGTTATGAGATCGACACCGCCAGGAACGGCCTGGAGGCATTGCAAAAGGTCTCGGTTTTCCTGCCCGACCTCATCATAATGGACGTCATGATGCCCCAGATGGACGGCTATGAGGCGTTGAGGCACCTGAAGTCCAGGGAAGACACCAGGTACATACCGGTCATAATGCTCACCGGCAGGGCGGAGATCGAGGACAAGGTCCTGGGCTTCGAAGTCGGCGCTGAAGACTACATAAACAAGCCCTACAGCCTGCAGGAGGTAGCGGCCAGGGTAAAGTCGCTTCTTCGAATGCGTTCATTGCAGACCAAGCTCAGGGAGACCGAGAAGGTCGCGGCCCTGGGAGAGATGGTCGACGGCATCGCCCATGAGATAAGAAACCCGCTTACCGCCATCGGCGGCATGGCCCGCCGCCTTTATGAGGGGGAGTCGACCCCGCAGCACAAGGAGTATGCTCAATGGATAATAAGGTCGGTAGAGCGTCTTGAGAAGATGCTCCAGAGGATTGACGAGTACAAGAGGATACTCGTCTCCACGCTTTCCAGGGGCGACATAAACACGGCCGTTGAGGCCGCTGTCAAGGACATAAGGGAGTTCATCGAGGCGCATGGAAAGTCAGTTGCGGTGAAGATGAGCCTCATGCCTGAGCCGCCGCCGGTGAACTTCGATTACGGCAACATGAAGACGGCCCTTCTCAATATCCTCCAGAACTCGGTCGAGGCCATCCCGGGGGAGGGGACAATAACTGTCGAGACCCTCCCGATGGCCGACGACACGATAGCCATAAGGGTGGCCGACACCGGCATAGGCATGGAAAAAGAGGAGATAAGGAAGATATTCAACCCGTTCCAGTCCTCGAAGTTCGAGGGTGCAGGCCTGGGACTTACGATAACCTACAGGATAGTGCAGGACCACGGCGGCGAAATCGAGGTCGAAAGCGCCAAGGGCAAGGGCACCGTAGTGACGGTGAGGCTTCACCCGGCCAAGTAAATCTCAAGTATTTCAAATAGTTATAATGGTATCCTCAAGGAATTTCTTATCGCGTTCCGGGTAGTCCGTGTTGTAGTGCAGGCCACGGGACTCTTTCCTCATGCGGGCTGATTTTATGATGAGCTCGGCTACCGTCGCGATGTTCCTGAGCTCGACGAGGTTGCCTGTTATGGTGAAGTCCCAGTAGTACTCGTTTATCTCGTTCTTCAGGAGGTTTATCCTCCGCTCGGCCCTCTCGAGGCGCTTGTCCGTCCTCACTATCCCGACGTAGTTCCACATGAAGCGGCGTATCTCGTCCCAGTTCTGGGTTATCACGACAGCCTCTTCGCTGACGACGGCGCCTCCGGTCTGCCATGCCGGTATCGCCGGGATCTCTGTTCTTTCGTTTTTTACCGTCTCGATGGCGTGCCTCGATGCCCTTTCGGCGAAGACCAGCGCCTCGAGCAGCGAGTTGGAGGCGAGCCTGTTGGCCCCGTGAAGGCCGGTGCAGGCCGTCTCGCCGATCGCGTAAAGGCCTTTGACGCTGGTGAGGCCGTGCGTGTCGGTCTTGACCCCGCCGCAGGTGTAATGGGCCGCTGGCACCACGGGAAGCGGCTCTTTTGTCATGTCGAACCCGAACTCGAGGCACCTGGCGTATATGTTCGGGAACCTGTCTTTTACGAAGCTGGCGGGCTTGAAGGTTATGTCCAGGTATACGCAGTCGTCTCCGCTTTTCTTGAGCTCGTGGTCTATGGCGCGGGCGACTATGTCCCTTGGCGCGAGGTCGGCCATCGGGTGGTGGGCCTTCATGAACGCGGTGCCGTCCTTGAGGCGAAGGACCGCGCCTTCTCCCCTTACGGCCTCGGATATGAGAAAGCTCTTGGCCTTGGAATGGTACAGGCAAGTGGGGTGGAACTGGATGAACTCCATGTTGGCGATCTTCGCTCCTGCCCTGTAGCTCATCGCTATGCCGTCCCCGGTCGCGATGTCCGGGTTGCTGGTGTATAGGTAGACCTTGCCGGCCCCCCCGGTCGCCAGTACGGTCGCCCTGGCCAGGAACGTATGGACCGCGCCCGAGTCCTTGTCGAGGGCGTAAGCGCCCCATACCGCGTCTTTTTCCGACGAGGCCACGAATTTCGAGTGGCTCAAGAGGTCCACGGCAATGTGGTTCTCGAAGACCGTGATGTTGGGGTTCGACTTTACGGCGTCAACGAGCGCCTGTTCCACGGCACGCCCCGTCAAGTCCTCGGCGTGGACGATCCTCCTCTTGGAGTGGCCGCCTTCCTTGCCGAGGTCGAGCCCTGCCGCCGTCCCGCTCCTCTCGGAGAACTTGACGCCGAGCTCGATGAGCTCGTTTATCCTGGCTGGGCCGTCCTTTACGACAAGCTCGACTATCTCAGGGTCGCACAGGCCAGCCCCGGCGTACAAGGTGTCTTTTATGTGCGCCTCGAAGGTGTCCTCTTCGCTCAGGACCGAGGCTATCCCGCCCTGGGCGTAGAACGTTGCCGACTCGCTTATGTTCCTCTTCGTGAGGAGCGTGACCGTGCCGTGCCTGGCCGCCTTGAGGGCGAAGTCCAGCCCGGCGATGCCGCTGCCTATGACTAGAAAGTCGGACCTTATCTCCAATTGGACTCCTTCCGGATGGAAAAAACTAAATTTTCTACAGGCTTGGGCGATATGTTGATTAGCAGTAAAGATTAATCCACGAGTCCCGTTTTGTCAATTTATAAATGGGAATATGGGATCTTTGTGACAAAAAGTCCTTGTCATTTCAAGCACCGCATTGTAGACTAACTCAAGGAATTCTGAAGGTTTGTGGCCGGGAAGGGCTCCATTTCGAAGCCCTGGGGGCCGCAAAGCGCCGCAGTTTTCCGGACAAACTCAAGGCAAATGAAAAGAACGATCATCTTCCTGCTATTCCTCCTTATCTCGCTGTGCCTGCCTGAAGCCGGCATGGCGGATTTCTTCCAGTACACGGACGAAGCCGGGGTGGTGCATATAACTAACGTCCCCACTTCCAAGAAATACAAGTGGATGATGGAGGAGAGGAAGCCCTCGGTACTTTCACCCAGCAACCCGGCTTTCAGGAAGCTTTCCAAGCAGAAGTTCGACGAGATGATAAGCTCTGCCGCGGCCAGGCACGGCATAGACCCGCACCTGGTGAGGGCAATTGTGAAAGCCGAGAGCGACTATGACGAGAGGGCCGTCTCGAAGAAGGGCGCGACCGGCCTCATGCAGCTCATGCCCGAGACAGCCTCGAGGATGGGCGTCAGGAACATCCATGACCCTGAGGACAACGTCGAGGGAGGCATAAGGTACCTGTCCAAGCTCCTCAAGATGTTCGACTGGCAGGTGCCGCTCGCGGTAGCCGCTTACAACGCCGGCGAGAACGCCGTCGTGAAGTACGGCAACAGGATACCGCCTTACGACGAGACGCAGACCTACGTCAAGAGGGTGCTCCACTACTACAAGGCATACAAGGGCGCCGAGTGATGAGCCGTCCGCCGGCCCTTAATCTTCCAAACAGCATATCCCTCATACGGATAGGCATGACCCCGGTCCTGGTGGTAATGCTCCTTTCCCCCGGGCCTTCCATGTCGCTGGCCTCGGCGGTGATATTCGTCCTCGTGTGCGCGACCGACTGGCTCGACGGCTACATCGCCCGCAAGAGGGGCATAATCACTTCTCTTGGCAAGTTCCTCGACCCGCTCGCCGACAAGCTCCTCATCACGGCCGCCTTCATAATGCTCATACCTCTCGGCAGGGTGCCGGCCTGGATGGTCGCCCTCATGATAGGAAGGGAGATAGCTGTCACGGGGCTTCGCGCCATAGCGGTCGACTCAGGCGTGGTCATAGCGGCAAGCTCGCTTGGCAAGCTCAAGACAGTGGCCCAGATAGTCTGCCTGGTGCCCCTCATCGTCCACTACCCCTGGGGCGCCGTGGACTTCCATTCCATAGGCACGGTCCTCCTGTACGCCGCCTTCGCCCTTACGATGTGGTCCGGGGTCGATTATTTCATAGGTTTTTTCAGGGCTGAAGCCGCCCCGAAAAATTGACAAAAACCCCGGCCCGGTATAGAATCCGTCAATCCCCGCGCATCCTGAAATCCCATCTCGAAACCTTGTCTTTTTGAGTCCTCATCCACGCCTGAGAGGCTACGGGTCCTCCTTTTATGCGCCTGAAGCTTTCTAAAAGTTTCATTTTACGCGTTGGCGCTGTCCTCCTGGCCGGCATCATGGCCCTTTTCTATTTCGATTACAGATCAGACGGCAGGCTCCTTGAGGAGGTCGGCATAGGGGAGGCGACGAAGCTGTCCAACGCGGTATTCGACCAGCTGCACACCTCGATGAGGCTCGGCGGCGGCAGGACCGAGAACCGGGCCATGATCGAGCGGTTCAGAAAGATAGAAGGCATCGAGGAGATACGGATAATCCACGGCCCCTCCATCGACAGGCAGTTCGGCATCGAAGAGGACGAGCTGACTATGGACGACATCGACAGGGCCGCCTTCGAGGGCAGGAGGGTGAACGTGGTGACCCGCTCCGGGGCGGGACACAAGATCGCCAGGACCGTCATGCCTGTCAAGTATGACCCCGGCTGCATGAAGTGCCACCGCGCGAAGCCGGGGGAAGTCTCAGGGGCCATCTCGGTTACCGTGTCGATGAAGGATTACGAGAAGGTCATCTTGAGCCACAGGATGAACTTCTTCATCTGGGGAGGCGGCATACTCCTGGCAACGTCGCTTTCCGTCCTTCTTCTCGTGCACAGGAGGCTCCTCGGGCCGCTCGAGAAGCTGAGGCGCGGCGCCCTGGAGCTGGCCAAGGGCAGGTTCGACTACAGGGTAGCGATAGCCTCGGGGGACGAGTTCGAGGACCTCGGGAGCGCTTTCGACAGGATGGCCGCCACTCTCGAGGCGGCATCCGAAGACCTGAAGGAGCTTGGCGGCAAGTACTCCCAGCTCGTCAACATGGCCGCCGACGCGATACTCCTCCGGGACCTCGAGACGGGTCTTTACGCCGAGGCGAACCAGTCCGCCACCCTGCTTTCAGGCTACTCGCGCGATGAGCTCCTCGCGATGGGGCCCAAAGACCTCTTCCCTCTGCACAAGCTCTCCGAGTACAGCCAGGCGGTGCGCCGCTGGGTCCACGACGAAAAGGGGTACCTGCACGACGCGATGGTCTTGAAGAAGGACGGCTTCCTCGTGCCGGTTGAGATTGCCGCCTCGCTGATAGAGATAAAGGGCAGGCAGTACCTGCAGGAGATATGGAGGGACATATCCGAGAGGAAAGGGCTGGAGGAGACAATAAGGCGCCAAATCGGGGTCCTGGAGGAGATGGTCAAGGTGAGGACCTCCGAGCTCGGGAGCTCGGTAAAGGAGCTCGAGGAGGCGTACAGGAAGCTACAGAGCTCCGAGCAGATGCTCATTCAGTCGGCCAAGCTCATATCCCTGGGCGAGATGGGCGCTGGGATCGCCCATGAGCTCAACAGCCCTCTTGCCGGGATCCTCAGCATCACTGAGGTGCTCCTTTCCCGGACACCGAAGGACGACCGCAACTACTACCTTTTCGAGAAGATAAGGGACGCCGCCGTTCGCTCCAAGTACATCATCCTCGACATGCTGACCTACTCGAGGCCGACGAGGCAGGAGTTGGCCCCGGTTTACCTCAACGAGTGCATAAGGGCGACCCTTACCATATTTACCTCGGAGGTGAAGACGAAGTCCATTGAGATAGTCGAGAAGTTCGACCCTGAGCTCCCCAAGGTCAACGGGAACAAGGGGCAGATAATGGAGGTCGTCCTGAACCTTTTGAAGAACGCGAGGGACGCGATGAGCGGGGCCGGGACGATAGTCATATCGACATCGGCCGTCGAAGAGGGCGGCAGGAGGTTCGCGCTCGCCGAGTTCACCGACACCGGCCCGGGCATAGCGGAAGATGTGATGGACAAGATATTCGACCCTTTCTTCACTACCAAGGAAAAGGGCGGGGGGCACAATATCGGCCTTGGGCTTTCCATATCTCTCAGCATAATAAAGGAGCATGGCGGATGGATAGAGGCAGGCAACAGCCCGGGCGCGGGGGCCGTCTTCCGCATCTACCTGCCCGTTTACATGGGCGGTTAAAAGGGCTTAAGACAACCGTAAATGAGCCGATATGATAGGAGGTTCGGATGGCTGAGAGGGGAAAGCGGGTCCTCATAATCGACGACGAG
>UBJH01001472.1_pt1 | contig 12629 bp, 14 predicted proteins | sample 2193721 | NCBI WGS metagenome assembly UBJH01 (sample SAMEA4703186, study PRJEB27089) | metagenome | reverse complement strand
CGCGAAGGCCAGGTTGTGGTTTTCGGCCTTATACGAGCTGGAGCCAACTTCATCGCCCTCAAGAATATTCCCCGGCTTGTCGACGGCAGCAGGACCGGCGGGCTTGAAGTTCCCGCCTGCCGTGTAGTTGTCGGCATGGACCACCGATCCGTTGTAGGTCGCGCTGAAGATGTCGGTTGCGAAGGTGGCCGAATAGTCGCCACCTCGCGCCTTGTTGTTGCTGCGATAAAACGAGCTGAGATGGCCTGTGAGCAGAGGGGCCTGGCCGGGGGCGGCGAACACCGGCGCCGAGGACTCCAGCAGAATTGTACCCCCGATACTGTCGCCGCCGACGCTGACGGGCGTGATGCCGGCGAACGCGCTGAGGCTCCCCACGTTGGATGGGTCGATATAGGAAAGCGGTGGGGTCATGTGGTTAGGGCATGCGGACATCAAATCCATGCCGTCGACCTTGATACGCAGGCGGTCGTCTGCCATGCCGTGAATCACCGGCAGGCTGGAGATGCCGCCGCCGCCGTAGAGACTCACGCCAGGGATGTCTCGCAGCAGGCTGGCCGTATCGCTGGTGGCAGGCGACATGGACTGCAGCTTCGACTTATCCACGACCGAGGCATTCAGCGGCACAAACACACTGTCGATAGTGGTCGATCTGACAACCACCTCCTTGAGGGTTGTGACCTCCTCTTTTTCTTTTTGTTCCTCCTGTGCCGTTGCAAGCGCGCCCCATGCCAGGAGCATTGTGAGGCCGGCAATGGTTGCTGCCAGCCTGCGCTTGCGGTTCCGCCTACGCTGTTCCATTGTTGTCTCCTCTGTTATGCACGTCTATCATGCCGCCCCTCTCCATGGTGTTGTCTCGTCGTCAAATCCCGATGATCCTGGCACTCGACCGCCGCTTGCGTCAGCCGCCGCGTCAGACCGGTCACCAACCCCCATAACGTGACCAGGTGTTCGCGTTGCGGCTCGAGCGTCATGTCATGATCAAGAATACGGAGTGCTTCACCGAAGTAATCGCGGGATTCGTACGCTTGCTTTTCGGCGGATCTGCGTCGGTTTACGGCCCGATACGGTTTTTTGGTATGGACGTTTCCCATGATGATGCCTCCAGTTCCTTAGAAGGCAGCGTTCAGCAATCAGCCTTCAGCTGTCAGCCAAAGATAAAACAGGGGATGTATCAGAAAAGCTGACGGTTGACTGTTGAAAGCTGAGGGCCCGGCAGAAACCTGAAACGGCTCAGGTGTTCTGGCTCAAGCGAGCTCCTGTTAGTGTGTACTGGTCGAATATGCGAGTGAAAGGCTTATACGAAGGCGAGTAGAGGTGGGGAGCGACCGGTCAGCCTGATCGGAGAAAACTGTGGAGCGTGCTGAGGTGACGGGAGGAATACGAACAAGAGAGTCGCAGCTAACGGTAAAAGTACCCGTGACGACGGCACATGAGAGGAAACGGTTTTGTGAATCCAGGCACAGACGGAAACGGGATGACCGTCTGTCTGACCTTGGAGGTGTGCATTGTGAGGGTGGACGAGACATAAAATGAGGAATGTGTGAACCAGCAGATAGAGACCAAGCGCTGATAGGGCAAGTGGTCTAAGGGGCGACGCGACCCTGGTTGGTCTCTTCAAGAGCGGCATTTGGTAAGACAGTCTCCCTTCGCGCTACCCATCAGGTGAGGACCTACCGTCGGCATCATTCTTACTTTGTTCGAAGGAATATGTCTACCCATGCGTGCTCACGGATGCAACAAAAACTGAATATGTGTCCGAGGCAGGAAACACGCACGGAGGAGCCGACATAAGCCTTACTCCTCAATAAACGGAAAGCGAGTGGCGTAGGTCAGGGCCACGTTGCCGAAATAGCCGCCGCCGAGCTGGACTTGCTCTCTCGGTCCGATCGTGCGATGGTTCAAATCTTCATGGATCGGCAACCCCATAGCGGCCCGCAACGTGAAATTTCCGCCCAGCGCAAGGAGAAATCTCCAGTCGGCAACGAACGTCAGATTGACTCTGGTCCCCCCGGTATTGCCGACGGTTACTCCTTTAAACTCATTTTTTTCAGCATGGACCGCGTCCGCCTCGATCCCGAGCATGATGTCATACCGTGGGGTATAATGGATCGCCACCCCGGCCGCCGCTTCGTTGCCGAACCTGTATTCGTCGCCGTTTCGCAGCCTGCCGGTGTACGTCGCGGAGGAGTGAAACCACAGATCTCGCCAACTGTAGGAAAAGAGCAGACCCCCACCAACCGATGGGGCGCCGGCCCCGGGCTGCAATGCGGGGCTGTCGATGAATGCCTTATTAAATCTTCCGGTGGGGATAGTTGTCGTGAGTGTTGCAGTAACCCATGTGTCCTGGACGGTATTCCTCCATAGGTTATATCGAAAGCGAAGATCGAGATCGCCAAGCCCTGCGGCATCGGCATCTACGGTCGTCACCTCGCCCGTCTGCAGATTTTTCTCGAACCGGCTGGTCTCTTTTTCGAAATATGGCAGATTCGCCAGAATCGCGAGCCGGTCGGTAATGCCGTAATTGACAAAAAGCGATTGGCCGTATGATTCAACCCTCCTGGGAGCGCGTGGTTGTTGAGTACGGCTCCTGATAAACTTGTCCGGATCCTGGCTGTCTGACCCGAGCTTGATATCATCCCTTCGCAGGTAGCTGAACCCCACTCCCATCCCGAACGATCCCCGCCCCGTTGTGACAGCGGTCTGAATCCGGAACGGGACCGTCTGACCGCGGGGGGTGATAATTTGTAGGCCTCTCGTAAAGTCGATCAGTTCGCCGCCTTCTTTGGCTTGGAAGGCCTCTGCGTCTGTCTTACTTTCGAACGCGATGATATTCGGAATCATCTCCGGGATCACCCGACTTCCGAGGACATACGTCGCGTCCCGTGCGTCTACCCGATTGCCCGTCTTCCAGTCGCGTACGGTAATGGATCTGAAGGTTTCCACCCCCTCATCGTCCAGAATGCGGAACAGGCAGGCAACCCCGCACGTATGTTCCTTCGTGCCGTCTTTGTAGATCAACTCCGCGGCGGTCCGTTGGTATTGATCGATCCACATGCCGCAGATCCGGCACTCTTCCCGCTCGCCCCTACCAACGGCTTCCTCCGCGCGTAACTCCTCCTTATCTGCGAAGGCTGCTGCTGGGGATAGACAGATATAACACAGGAGCACCACCCACCAGCGCTTGGCGGAGACAAATCGATTCATAGTCGTCGCTCTCCTATAAGTAGTGCTTCACCAGTGGTTCAAACATCTCTACGCCGGTCTCGCCGAGTATTTTTTCCCTGACAACGCCATCCCGATCCAGAATGAACGTAGTTGGGAGATCTGTGACTCCATAGCGCCGTGCAGCCGACGAATCAGCGTCAACCAGAACGTGAAAGGAGACCATGTCAGCCTGACGAAATTTCTCAGCGACTGCATCGGGTGGATTGATATTAATCGAGACGACGACGAACCCCTTTTCTCGATATTTTTGGTATAGGCTTTCCAGGGCGTTGATCATTTCTTTGGTGCAGCGTGGACAGGTAGCCGACCAAAAGCGGATCAGGACAACCTGCCCTTTCAGATCGTTCGGTATCGTCAGAGGTGTGCCTTGCAAATCCGAGAGGACGACCTGTCCAGGGATATCCCCGATACGCAGCGACTCCTCGCGTGCGCAACCGGCCGCGAGCAAGATCGCCAGCAGAACCATCAGCATCGTACGAGCCGTGTTCACATCGTCCTCCTTCTATTGCTGAGCCGCATCCAACGCCTTGATCGTCTCCTCGGAGACGTCTGAAAATCGCAGAATGCGTGTTCCTTTATGATCCTCCAGGAACTCCTTGGCCGAGGCTTCATCTTCGAACGGGATCAGCTCATGACCCATCGGGCCCAAGACATTGCTGCCGATCACGTAAAAGGCCTTCTTGGCGTCGATCAACGCGACCGCGTAGTAGTCCGTCACATGGATATGCATGATGTCCTGAGCCGATTTACCCGGCGAATACTTGGACACGTTGAATAAATGCTTAAACATATCCTTGGCGCCGTCATAAAAATGCGCGGAATCGTCCGTAAACTCGATGACGGCGACCCATTTCGGATATTTGTACACAAACATGCCGCATACCGGGCATTTGTCCCTCCTGGTCATGGGTCGTCGCCGACGTTCAGCCGAATCGGCGATGCCGATCGAACAGATCAAGATTGCCGTGATCAGAATGATCGACCATGCGGTGGTAACACGATTGAGCGTAGGTCCGTGTTTCATGATAATGTGTGTCTCCTGCCTAGAGCACCAGATTCGATGTGACAATCTTGTACACAACAATTGCCGTAAAGACGATGTAGAGAGCCAATGACGTTAGAGTGAGTTGTTTGATCAGTGTCGGAATGATCGATTGCAGACTCTCTATACCTCGAAAGGGCAACAGCACCCCGATGCCCGTTCCTGTGACCGCGCCCCCAAACAGCGGGAGATAGAGCAGGTAGCCGATATATCCGTATTCCTCCATCACGATACAGAACGGGCAATGATGGGTCGGGAGTTCATAAATATAGATAGAGATGAACGAGATAATTGCCGCGAGGGACACTGCAAACATCGCAAAGGTGAAGGCCGAATAGAGATAGCCGCCCTTGCCTTTCACATAGAAATACACCCCGGACAACAGCGTCACCGCCATACCAAGATAAAAGATCCACATCATCGGGATAATTGGCAGAGCCGCCAATTCCGATCCAACCCCCTTGACCTGCTCAGCGCTGAAGAGGCTGCCGCAGCATGAGGTAATGACATTGGCTTTCAGGTTCAGGAAGAACGCGCCCTGCAAGGCGGTTTCCAGTATGCTGAGCGGCACGATGAACCCCAGCAGAAGGTACTTCTTCTTGATGAGCGGATAATCGTAGGCCTGATTATCGGCGTGATTGAGGATGAGCCAGAGACCGGCCAAGAGAAAACTGACAATCTTGAGCAGGAGCGTGGGATACCCGTAGGGATTGACATTCAGCGTACCGGCGGCACACATCGCACCGACGAACAGCGGGCACAGATTGTTCGCCGTGAACACGTAGAGGAACAAGGATATCAGTTCGAGGCCACACACAAAGGTCAGGATAGTCGAAATCAGATAGGTTCGACGTTCCAGGATAAGTTGAATCTCATCGCCGCTCTGAAGATCCCATTTCCTGAGAATCTGCATGCCGTAATACCCCGCATACACGAGCGCCCCGGTAACGATCAGCGACGCCACCACATTGGCGATGACCGCGGGATGGAGTATCACGCCTCCTCCTCGAGTCTGCCGTCCCTGAGCTTGACCACGCGATCCACTACCGCTGCCTGGTAGACCAGCGGATCGTGGCTGGTGATCAGGACGGTTTTCCCTTGCACTTTGAATTGTTCGACGATCTCCAAAAAGCGATGCGATAAGCTCCTGTCGAGATGCGCCGTCGGTTCATCGGCGATGATGACAGACGGATCATTGATCAAGGCCCGCACGATGGCCACGCGCTGCGCCTCTCCGCCCGATAGCCATTCGACCTTCGATAGCGCCTTCTCGCGCAGACCGAGGGCGTCGAGCGATCGTATGGCGTGTTCTCTGAGCGCCGCACGGGGCCGTCCCAACGGATAGGCCGGTAACATGACATTTTCCAGCGCGGTAATCCCTTTGATGAGATTCGGCTGCTGAAAAATAAAGCCGAACGTACTGCGTCTGATCTCGGTTAAAAATCGTTCCGGAAGACTGGTGATCTCACGGTCGCCGAGTCTGATACGCCCCGCCGAGGGCCTGGCCATACAGCCGATGATGGTGAGCAAGGTCGTCTTGCCCGACCCGCTCGGACCGACCAGCACGGTGACCTGATTCGCGCTGATCGTCAGGCTGACACCATTCAAGGCGGAAAACTCGCTCGGTTTCCCGGCGTTGAACACCTTTTTCACGTTCATCAACTCAATCATGGTTACTCCCCCACACGTCGCATCGCCGTATCGGGGTCCAACGTGGCCGCTCTCCATATGGGTACGATGGTGGCGGTGATATAGGGGACGACCGTTAAGAAAAATAACGTCGTGAGTTGGGCAGCATTAACGGAGGGCGTCAATTGGAACTGGGGATAGAGGGTCGACCACCCTTTAAGCGCCAGTTCAAACACGACCGACGACAACAGGAATACGTGGAGGTAGGCCAAAATCACGCCGGTGAAAAAGGCCGTCAGCGACACGACGGTCCCCTCCCAGAACTTCATCTGGATGATGTCTGCGGTCTCCCAGCCGATCGCCTTAAGCACGCCGATCTCCCATTTTTCGGCCGCGCTCAAGCCTGAGGCCTTGTCCCAGGCAAAGATGACAAACGCCAGCACCGCAGCGGAGAGGAGTACGAGCATCATCCCGCTGCGCCAATTAAAGATCGAATCGTACGTTCTCAATAGCTCCTCTCGGGTAATGGGTCGGGCATCGGGCAGAATCTTCGTGATTTTTGTCGCGACGGTCGGGACCTCTCGTGGATTATTGACCGTTAGGACCACATCCGTCACGACATCGACCGAAAGGCCGAACAGTCGCCGAAAGTCGGTTTCGGTCACGACCATGAGATCGGAGGATACCAGTTCGGACGTTGACGAAAACGTATCGGCAATCCTCAAGCTGACCGACGTACCATCAAAGGCGCGAAACGCCAAAAGGTCTCCCGTGCCCGTATGTCGAAGACGCGCTATCCCTTCTCCGATCACCATGGTCCCCGGCTTCAACGTCTCCAGGTTCACGCGATAGAGGGGTTCGGCGGACCGATCGGCAGATTCCGTATGCTCGTCATCCTCAACTACGACGATCGGTGCCGGTGCGTCATTGTGGGTGGCCGATTCGCTGCCGGTCCCCGGCACAAGCAACGTGTAGTTCGCGCCGACGTCAGGATCGAAATAGTAACCCCAGAGGCGGCCCTCTACCGATGCGACTCCACGAATTGTTTTAATCTGTTCGATCTGACGAATCGGAAACAGCTCGTGTCGCCCGGCTCGCACTTTCTGCACAATAATCTCCGGGGACCCGTGCAAAATAACCGAGGCCTCCTTCTTGATCGAGTGGGTGAAAAACATGACTGAGGCGAGGATAAAGACGATAAGGGTGTAGAGCGCCAGCAAGCTGACATTCTTCACCTTTCGCCTGATCAGCGAAGACAGGGTGAAATCAATCAGATATTGTTGCTTCTCAATCCAGGCCCTCATGAACGCTCTTTCTAAGATTGTTGGGCGGCTCAGTGAACGACCCCGATGGAAAGTGTTCCAGGGATAACGGATGATCCTGGAACGCGGAATGTAAATCGGCTTGCGACAGATGTCTTGTATAGCGCGCTTCCGGAAACAGACACAGATCGGTCAACTTGAGCCGCGTGAACAGCGCGACCTTCTCTTGGAGGATCGCATGTTGGGTGTCTTCACTGCGAGAGGCATGGACCAGGAGCAAGCCCAATATGACGACTTCCGTCGTGACCATCAAAAGGAAGAGTGCGGACTTTCTCACTTCTTCTCTAGCCCTTTGTGCAGACTATGTATCAACTTAGGGAAAGTTGCGTCGCTCCGGAACTTACCTGATGCCGTATCGATCTTGGCTGACTGCTCAAGGCGCCGAACGTGATACCGTTGTCGCCCTTCAATCATACGGACGTTCCCGGCGACGTGCCCGGTATGCGTAAGATGGAATCAGGACAAAATGGGGGGAGCGCGCGCGTGAAGACGCAGCAAGTACTCTGATGAGTGCAGGGGGGTGACGAGGAAAGACTCGCCGTATGGGACAAGCGTGAACTGAACCGGTTGGACCGCTGGCGTGATGACCGCGCCGGCCGTGGCGCACATCCACGCGCAGATGGGCGTGGCATGCATACCGGCCGTGTGGTGGGCCGCGTGCTGGACCTCGTGCGCAAACGCGCCGCCCGTGGTGGCGCCCAGTAGGAGGAGCACGGCCACCGCCAGCGTGAACGCGATTGGTTTGAGATGCAACCGATTCATAAGGACACCCTTTTTAAAAACATACAACTATCGTGCGGCGTTGTCAACGAGTGGGCACACATGGAATCCTGGTGGAACGCAGCGCAAGCCGGAGCATAGCCGCTGGGCCACGGCCAGCCCGATCATCACGACGAGCTCGCTGCTCCTGGCGATGAACTGGCGTGCCCCGTCCAGCCCGCTCGCTGCCAGTGCCGATGGAAATACTCTCATCTTCGACGCGTATCCAGGCTGTGCTATCCGGACATCATCGGTCGCGTGGACCTGTGTCTTCAGGGGTGTCCAGTCCTGAGCAGGCGTTCGACAGGGTGACGACTATCACCGTCTCCCCCTGACTCATGGTCCATAGGAACGCCTCTTTGAGCCCGTCAAAGACCTCCATCTCACTGCCGGTAATCAGCGTACTCATGGCGCCGGGCTCAACCGTCAAACCGTGCTGCTCAAAAATTCGAAGCACCTGGTCGATGGCCGGAGACAGATGGGGTTGCCTAAGCGGATACAGGCTGACCTGTGCCGCAATCCTTGTCATGCGATGCCCTCTTCTTCCTGCGACCCATCAAGCGACACGGCCATTCCGATGAAGCCGCCCCACGGAAGCGGAAGGTCCGGCACCGCCTTAATGGGCCAGAGAGTGGTGCGCCAAGCCGTGGCTCGGACTCGCTGCCCGCCTGCGCGGCGAGCCAGGCGCTCAAGTTCCCGGATGCTAAAAAACCGTGCTGTTGTCCACAGGCTTTCGCCGAAAAACCGACGCCGTACCGCGAGCAAGCTCAGACGATTAAGCACGCCGAGGATGACTCCCTTCCTGGCGACCCTGATCGCTTCCTCCAGCGCTCGCAGTGGGTTCGCGACGAATTCTAACGTCGTGACCATCATCGCCAGATCGAAGGTCTTGTCCGGAAACGGGAGGGCGTGCGCGTCCCCTTGCAGACACCGACGCGTGCCCATGCGCTGAGCTTCGCGCAGCATGGCCCATGAAAGATCTGTTCCGTACACAGCCAGCCCCGCATCACTCAGCCAGCGGGTCCAGTGCCCCGTGCCGCAACCGACGTCCAAGACCGTATGGATAAATGAATACCGGGTGAGTAGCCGCGCGAGCAAGCGCCGCTCCAGTTCCTCCGCCCGCGCCCCGGCACCCGTATGCCAGGACTCATAGGTATCGGCCACCAGCGGGTTGTCAAACGGATGAGGAGGTCCTCCACCAAGATCGTTCCCCATATACGCCACATTGCCACCGTTCAGCCGTGAAGGCGCCGGACAAGGAGGATAGTCCCGACGCCGGTCAGCATGAGTAGAAACTGTTCCCACCCGGTCTCCGATCCGATGCGCCCCTGAAGTCCGGGCACCAGATCGGCGAGACCGATGTACAAAAAGCTGGCGGCTGCGATCGCCAGGACATACGGAACGCTTCCCACCGTCTGCGACAGCGCAAAGTAGCCCAGCAGCGCGCCCGGTAACGTCGGCACGGAGGAGAGGAGGTTTAACAGAAAGGCTCGCCTTCGCGTAAATCCGCCATCCAGCAAGATGGCGAAATCGCCCAACTCCTGCGGCAGCTCATGCGCGATGACGGCCAGGCCGGCGGCAATTCCGAGCGGGACCGAGGAGAGAAACGCCGCAGCCAACATGATGCCGTCCACGAAATTGTGTAGCGCATCCCCGACGAGAATCATGTAGCCCGACGTTTTGTGTACGTCACAATAGCCGACGACGTGGCAATGCCGCCAGATGACGATCCGCTCCAGCACGAAGAACAGGCACAGGCCGGCGAGTACAGTCGCGAGCATCGCCTCCGCAGGCTGGTGTTCGATGGCATGGGGCAACAACGCGAGCAGCGCCGCGCTGAGCAATGCGCCGGTCGCATAACTGACGAGATATGGAATCAGCGCGGCGAGGGTCTTGTCTGGCAAGAGCAGTACCGTGGCCGCGCCGCCCACTCCAGCCACGCTCCCCAAAACGGCAAAAGCCAGTATCCACAGCAATGTCATGGGAACATCGAGCGCGACCCGCGATACTCTCCAACGTGATCACGACTTGGCATCGAGGCAGGATTTCTCACGACCCCTGCAATTGCACACTGTCCAAAATAACCGGCAACGATCTTACTGGACATTGCCATTCCTCGTGGCGTAGACGGGGTTGACCGTCCTGAGCATGAAGGTCCCCCACCGTGCGTCCACCATCTTCACGACCCCGTTTCAGAACAAACCGCATAGCCTTTATTGTTGATGATTCAGCATCCTCCCGTCCTCCAACATGTAAATGCGATCGAAGTCCTGTACCATCCTGCGATCGTGCGTGACGACGATCACGGCGGAGTGCTTCTCCTTGGCCAGCTTCTTCATGAGGCTCATTACGGTCTTCCCCCGTTCCGTGTCGAGCTGGGCCGTAGGCTCATCCGCGAGGAGGATCTTGGGGTCGTTCGCCATCGCCCGAGCGATGGCGACCCGCTGCTTCTCCCCGCCGGAAAGGCTCTCCGGGTACGTACCGAGGCGGTGCGCCACTTGCAGATAGTCAAGCAAGCCGGTCGCCCTCTCTCTGGCCTCTTTCCCTCGCCTGCCCACCAGGTCCATGGCGATGAGCACATTTTCCAGGGTGGTCAGGAAGGGGAGGAGGTTAAACGATTGAAGGATGAACCCAATCTTTTCGCGGCGAAGTTGAAGGAGGTCCACCTTATGCCAGCCGTTGTCAAAGACCACTTGGCCGTCGATCTCGATGTAGCCGCTCGTGGGTTCCTTGACGCACCCGATGGCGGTCAGCAGCGTCGTTTTCCCCGATCCGCTCGGTCCGATGATGGCGACAAGTTCGGCGGGAAATACTTCCAGGCTGGCGTCTGCCAGAGCTGTGACCGCCGTATCCCCGCTCCCATAGACCTTCGTGAGCTTGCGTACGCGGACTACCGGCTCCATCTCAGGTCCCCAATATGACCGATGGATCAACCTTAAGCGCGGTCCGCACCCCCTGGAGGCTTCCGACTGCGCAGAGGGCGATGACGATGACAAACAAGACCCCCATGTCGATCGGAAGCAGGACAATGCGTCGGGGAAACTTATCGTAGGTCGCATAGATGAGGGCGGCCCCAATCAGATAGCCCAGGATGCCCATCGCCAGAGATTGCTGCATGATCAGCCCGACGATCCGACGATTTGCCGCACCGATCAGCTTCAACGTCGCAAGATCCCGGATCTTCTCGATGGTGAGCGTGTAGACGATGAGCGCGATGATGACAGCCGAGATGATGAGCAGGATGATCCGGAAGAGCCCGAGCTGTCGCCGGGGCTTCTCAATCACGTGTTTCGTGAGGATCTCCTCCTCCTGCGCACTGGTCAGGGCGGTGTAGTGGGTCCACCGGAGGATTCTGGCGGCCACGGCCTCTGGGGCTTCTCGGCGATCGATTCTGGCGATGACGGCGTTGACGATGTGCGTGTTGCCTACGATCTCTTCAACCGTAGCCTCGAGCTCATGGGCGAGGCCTGGCACTTTCTTCTCGAAGTCTTTCAGACGTGCGGCCAGGCGGGCCCGCTCATTCCGAATCGCTTCATTGTTTTTTTGGAACGAGAGTTCTTGAGCGTCGGCCAGAGAGGCGTAGATGACCGGATCGCCGGCCGGCGAAACGATATTCCTGGTCAGCCCCACCACGGTGTAATCGTGCAGCCCAAGATGGAGCACGTCACCGAGATTGAGCCCGAGCTTCTGGTCAGCCACCAGCTCGTAGTGCTTGCGCCCGATCTGTCGGCCGGCGATCAGATGGCGCGGGCCGCCGATGCCGTCCCAGCGGTAGCCGACGAGATAGAACCTCAGGGTCCGCCCGCGGTAATCGAGCTGCATGTTTCGGAAGGAGAGGGGTGCGGCTTGCACCACCCCTGGGACTGACCGGATGTTGTACTGCAGATCTTCCGGGATGCGGGAGTCGTCGGCGAAGGGCCCGAAGGTGTCCTTCTCCACCACCCAGATGTCCGCATCGACTTGGCGGAGGAGCGCAGTTGCGTCGGTAATGAGGCCCGCATAGATGCCACCCATCGCCATGACGACGGAAATCAGCAGCCCCAGGCCCAGACAGGTAAGGATAAATCGGTCTTTGTTATGCCTGATGTCGCGAATGGCCAGGTTCATGACCTTGCCTCGCTTACGGAGACTCGAGCGTTGTCCTTGAGATGCAACATGATCTCCGGCGGGGCAAGTGCGACCCGGTCGGCGCTGTTCAACCCACCGACAATTTCGACCCAGCCGGAGGGGTCCGAGATCCCGACCTGCACCGGGCGCAGACGAACCCGGTCACCTTGGATAAGCCAGACCCCATACGATTTCCCAATGGGGACCAATGCCTTCTGTGGCAGTGCGGGGACTCGAGCTTTCTGCCCTGTGATGATGTAGACTTCCGCTTGCTCGCCAATGGGCGGAATAGGGGAGGGCACGGGGAAGGTCACATTGACCGCCCTCTCCTCGGTCACCCGATCACTTTCGACCTCCACCCGGGCGACCTGGCCTGGGAGGCTTTGCTCGGGACGGGACCGCAAAATGACTCGGGCCGGCTGGCCCACGCGAATCGCGCCGGCGACCGTCTCATCGACGTGAGCGCGGACCCAGATGGTGTGGCAGTCGGCGATACGGAAAAGGGGAGCTCCCGCAACCACGGCATCGCCCACCTCGACCTCGCG
>UBJH01000690.1_pt1 | contig 12666 bp, 12 predicted proteins | sample 2193721 | NCBI WGS metagenome assembly UBJH01 (sample SAMEA4703186, study PRJEB27089) | metagenome | reverse complement strand
TCGCCACGCTAGTTGGCGGCGCCACGGAAGAGACGATTATCGCCCGCGTGGGCGAGGGCATCGTTTCGGCCATCGGCAGCGCGACGACGCACCTGCTGGTGCTCGAGAACCCGGACAAGATTTCGAAAGCGGTGCTGGGCAAGGGCCTGGACGCCGGCACGGCCTACGAGATTCTCTCGATCGACATCGCCGACGTGGACGTAGGCGAGAACATCGGCGCCAAGCTCAAGGCCGAGCAGGCCGAGGCCGACAAGCGCATGGCCCAGGCCGAAGCCGAAAAGCGCCGCGCCATGGCCATCGCCCACGAGCAGGAAATGAAGGCCAAAGTTCAGGAAAACCGCGCCGTGGTCGTGCTGGCCGAGGCCGAGATTCCAAAGGCCATGGCCGAAGCCCTGCGCGGCGGCAAGCTGGGGGTGATGGACTACTACAACATGCAGAACGTGCAGGCCGACACCAGCATGAGGCAGAGCATCGCCGGCGACACCAAGGCTTCACCGACGGGCTAACTGGAAACTGCAATGCTTGCTGAATTCGACATCGGGCCGTTCATCACTCTTGCGATTGTGTTTGGCGTCGTGATCACGGTTCTCGTGGTCACGGCGGCCAAAGCACAGGACAAGAAGCGAGCCATGCTGCTCCCCAATGCCAGAGTGCCGCAGCGTTACCAGCCGCCGCCCATGCCGCGCCAGCAGATGTCGCGCACGCCGCAGCCAATCGTGGCCGCGCCGCCCATGGAGGATGTTGATTCTGACGAAGCCGAGGAAGTGGCCGAGAACCTGGCGCAGGGCTACCTGGAAGTGGCGCACTCCAAAACGCTGGTGAAGCCCGAAGAACTGGCGGCCGCGGCCAAGCCGGTATTTTCCCTGCGCGACGCCGACGACATCCGCCGCGCCTTCATCCTCAACGAAGTGCTCGGCAAGCCCAAAGCCACGCGCAAGCGCTAGACCTTCGTAACCAGCGCGGCTTCGGCCATGGCGTGGAATCTTTTGAACAGGTGCAGCGAATCGTGGGGGCCGGGGCTGGCCTCGGGGTGGTATTGCACGCCAAACACGGGCAGCGTCTTGTGGCGGATGCCGCTGACCGTGTTGTCATTAATATTCATGTGCGTCACTTCGACATCAGCGGGCAGCGACTTTGGGTCCGTGGCAAAACCGTGGTTCTGGCTGGTGATTTCAACTTTGCCCGTCTTGAGTTCCTGCACGGGATGGTTCGCCGCGTGGTGGCCGAATTTCAATTTATAGGTCTTGCCGCCCATGGCCCAGGTCAGCAACTGGTGGCCAAGGCAGATGCCGAAGATGGGCAGCTTGCGCGCTATTAAACCTTTGACGACTGAAATCTCGTGCGGCAGCGCAGCGGGGTCGCCGGGGCCGTTGCTCAGGAACGCGGCTTCGGGATTCCATGCGAGAATTTCTTCGAGCGAGGCGCGCGCGGGGAACACGCGCACTTTGAACCCGGCCTGCACCAGGCAGCGCAGGATGTTTTTCTTGGCGCCGTAATCAATCGCGGCGCAGCGGATGGGGCGCCCGGCAAACGGCGGCAGATTCAGCTTGTCGGCAAACTCGCTTTCGTAAGCCGCGTCGAAATCGTAGGCCTTGGCGCAGCTCACTTCTTTGACGAGGTCGAGGCCTTCCATCTTGGGCGAGGCCAGCACTTCGTCGCGGAGTTTTTTCACGTCGCCCGCGGCCGCAATTACGCCGCGCATGGTGCCGTGCTGGCGCAAGTGCAGCGTCAGCGCGCGCGTGTCGAGGTCGTCGATGCCGGGCACGCCGCTGGCCTCGAGGAAATCATTGAGCGAGCGCTCGCTGCGATGGCTGGAAGTAATGCCCGAAAGTTCGCGAATCACGAAGCCGGCGAGCCACAATTTTTCGCACTCGTTGTCTTCGGGCGTGATGCCGTAGTTGCCTATTTGCGCCGCTGTCATGACTACAATCTGCCCGGCATAGCTGGAGTCCGTGAGCACTTCCTGGTAGCCCGTCAACGCGGTGTTGAAGACCACTTCGCCAAAGCCCTTTCTCGAGGCGCCAAACAGGCGGCCCTGGAAGGCAGTTCCATCTTCGAGCAGGAGAATTCCGGCGGGGCGCTTGCGCATGTCTCTCTCAGGGCGGTGAATTTTGCGCAAGTGTAGCGTGCTTCGCAACGGCGGCAACGCTCTGTTCAACTCGCCTCGCGCTTCAGCAGAGTGCGCATCACAATGAACCAGGCGGCCAGTGCGCCAAACAGCGGTGCGCCCAGCATCTGCATGAGTTCAGTCAGGTCGTAGGTCAGGAAAGCCGCGCTGCAGCAGACAAACAGCGTCAAGCCGGCTGCGAAGTGGGCGTTGCGGGCATGACCCTCCTTTACCGCGATTGCGCTCAGGGGGGCGAACATCAGGCCCACGTGAATGAGCGAGTAACCCCAGCACAGCAGGTTGCCCAGCAATGCGGGCAAAAGCGCCAGCCCAAAGGCGGCGCTGCGGGCGTAGACGTCGCGCCGCAACCGCCATGCCGCCCAGAGCGCTACAGCGAAAAGCAGTAGAGCAGGCGGCAGGGCCATCTGGCGAACTATTGACGCGTCAAGAGCCACCAGGAGCGCGCCGCGGCCGGGCAGCCATTCGTCGCTCCAGGCCATCGCCAGCGTGGGAGCGCCGTCGACAAACAGGCGCTGCGAGACGGCGAAAAATGAACTGTTCGAGATTGCCGTAGAACCAACGTTACTGACATCCTGACTTGAGGCTCGTTGAAGGGCTTGGTCAATGACAAAGGCGCGCGCGGCTTCATGGTTGAGTGACGCGCCCTCCACCGCACCCGCTGCGGGCACAAACCAGATCAACGGCAGGAAGTAAAGCAGCCCCATTGCGCCGAGCATGGCCAGGGCGGCTTTGAAACGGCGTTGCGCCAGCAACACCAGCAAAAGCACGACCGGGATTACTTTCAGTTGTGCGGCAAGCCCAAGCCATGCGCCGCCCCGGATGGGCTTGTTGTGCTCAAGGCAGAGCATGCCGGCGGCCACGCAGGCCATGACGGCCAGGTTGGCGTTTCCCCACGAAACATCGAGGATCAATGCCCCGGCGCAAACCGCGCAGAGCGAAAAGCCGAAGTCGCGGACATGTTCAAGTTTGCGGATTTCGAACAGGCGGAACAGGCACAGGCCGGCGGCGACTGCGCACGCGACCAGCACCAGCCGCCACAGAAACAAGGTAACTGGCCGCTCGAAGAACGTCAGCGGCGCAAACAGGGCGGCAAACGTGGGCGGGTAGGTATAGCTGCCAATGATGTTGAAGCCGTCGCTGGGCGGGGCGTAGAGATTGTTCGTGCCCGCGCGCATGCGGTTGGCAGCTTCAATGTAAACGGAAGTGTCGTCGGGTTTGCTCGTGAGCGATTTGGGCCAATCCGCCAGCACGCAAAACACCGCCACGGCCAGCAACGCGATGCCAACCCATCGTCCCCAGAGCATCCAGGCGGGAGGGCGCGAAGGCTTGGCTTGTTCATGCAGTGGATTCATGGCGCCGCCAGAAGGTCATGAAGCATACACCCCATGCAATCAGTGCGCCCAACGTTGGCAGACCCCAGATTTGAAGTAGCTCCAACTCCGGCAACAGGGCGACAAAGCAAAGCAACACTACGGCAGACACCACGCCAATGGCGCGCATCAAGTAGCGTGTCTGGACCAGCGCAAGCGACGCAAGTGGCCCGACAACCAGCCCCAGCGCCGCAAGGTGATGGGGCCAGCAAAGCACGTTGCCCAGCGTGGCTGCCGTGAACGCCAGGCCGCTCGCGGCCGCAAACCCCAGCGTGTCGCGGCGCAGCGCTGCCAACACCAGCGCGGCTGCATACATCAGGGCCGCGAGCCCAAATCCGCCCCATCGAGTGAGCGCGTTCTCGGCCTCGAACAAGACCGGGCCGCGCTCATCGGTTTGCAGGCCCAGGCGCACGTCCTTGTAGAAGAACCGCTGGCACACGGCTGAAAGCGCGCAATTGGGAGCGCGCGGGCCTCCAACGTTCGAGGCTTCCTGCTTTTTCACGCGCGGCCCGGCCACCTCGTCGAAGTACTGCATGGCCAATGCGTGATTCCGTGCGATGCCGTCGCTGATGCCTAGTACGGGCACCGTCCAGAACAGGGGCGCGAAATAGAACAGGCACAGCCCCAGTGTCATGCCCAAGGCAGCGCGCCAGCGGCGTTGGACGAGCAGCACGGCCAGAAGCACACCGGGGATCACTTTCAAGTGCGCAGCCAGGGCAAGCCAGATGCCGCCTTCAAGCTGCCGCCCGCTGGAAATGCGCCAAAGCCCGTGAGAAATCGCCGCAAGCACAATGAAATTGACCTGGCCTTCACGCAACGTCTCCCATGCTGCGCCAAAGATCGTAAGCAGTATCAGCAGCCAGAAGTCCACGCGCTGCTTCTCCTGCACGCGGCAGAGATTGGCCAGAGCCTTGAGTGACAACCCGATCACGCCCAACTGAACGAGGCCCCAAACGGCATATCCCAACCAGCGAGGCAAGATGGTGAGGGGCGCAAACAGAACCGCAAAGGTGGGCGGGTAAATGAATCGCCCAACGTCGTTGAGTGGATCCGTGGGCGGTTTGTAAAGCAGCGCGCCGCCATTACGCATGCGCTCGCCAGCCTCCCAATAAACGGCAATGTCCAGCGAGACTTCGCGCCAGTAACGCTGCATCAGCACGGCCAGCACGCACAACGCAAAGCCAAGCGAGACCAGCGCAAGCAACCGGAGTTGACGTCCCCACGGCTCTCTCATGGCTAACCCAGCGGAACCTGGGGCATCTCGGCGATGCGCTCGCCCCACCACTGCAGATGATCGTCGATGCTGTCGCTCGCGCTTCGATTCTGACGCGCCTTCTCAAGTGTCACGCCGGTCAGAAGCCGAAGCGTCTCGAGGCATTGATCGAAAAGGCCCTCTTCGCCGGCGCCGGTGAACACGGCAGTTTCCAGGTTTTGCAGATCGCTGCGCATGCGCCTTGCCACGTCCAGCAGGGCCGAAGCCGAGTCACGGTGGCCTAGTGCACCCAGGCTGTTGATCAGGGCGTTGCGCACCTGGTAATCAGTTTCCTTGATGCGACCCGCGGTGTCACGTTCGAGGGCGAGCAGGTTGGTCAGCTCGCTCAGCGCCTGCTTGCGGCGGCGATCGGTGATTCCTGCGTAGCGCAACTTGCCGATCGCGATGGCGCACTCAAGGCGAACCATCACATTGTCATCGGCATAAAGCCCCTTGATCGCGACCATGAGAGAGTCAAGGTCTTCAGGTTCACCGACTTCTCCGAGCAATTGAGCGCAAGTGGCCCGCACATGAGGGTCGGGGTCGCGAGGGTTCTTTCCGCCAAGTAGCAGATCGCGCAAGTACGCGCGCCTCGCCGGCATGGCCTGGGGCTTGGTGACATCGGTGTCGCGGCGCAATTGTTCACGCCGGTCCTTGGACACGTTCACACAACCCGCGAGACCGAACACCAGACACACAAGAATAAGCGCCTGTTTCATGAAGGGGCCGATTGTGAGGCTTGCGCCCCAAAGGTCAAGCCCGCGTTGTAAACTGCGCGCCATGATTACTAACTCGCGCTTGCTCCGACTGGCACTGATTGTGACCGCAATGGCTTTGCTGGCCTTGGGTGCAAGAGCCCAAGAAGCCCCCCCTGTCGAGGAGCCGCCGGCCTTGCAGGCCAAGACCTACGACCTCTCCGGCCTCCTTGAGGATGGGGCCCTCTACAAAGTGGCCGACGTTCTGGCGCCAGATCGCACGTTCACAAACACGCTGGATCCGACTGAAGACGGAGTCTGGGCGGTGCGAGATTGCCGCGGCGGTTCGCGCTGCTTTGCAAGCTTGGACGAGGCCATCAACGCAATACTTGCGTTTTGCAACACGGGCCTTGAAGCCCATTATTCGCGCGACGCAGCAAATCCGGCGGCCTTCACGCTGACGTGCGACGAGTTACTCCACCAGCGAGTGAACTGGGTGCTGGAAACGCTCAGGGGCGTGTGTGCCATTCGAGTTCGTCTGCGCGCATATGCGCTTGGCGCGGGCGCCAGTCCTTGCACGCTTGGCAAAGAGGAGGCTGCAAGTCTTGCAAAAGGCGCAAGCCTGATCGGCTCGGTTGAGGGGCAGGTGGGTGAAACGCTGTTGCTGCAGCAGGTTCGACCGCACGAATTCGTGCAGAGCTACACCGCCGCTGAGGGCGGTGCGGTGCCGGTGCGAGCGTTGATCTGCGCGGGCCAGGAAGTGCTTTCCGGCGTGCTGCTGTTGCCCGATGGTCGCATTTGGCTGCAAGCGTGGGCCGCGCGTCTGACGGACTTGTCGTTGCGAGAGGTGGCTTCTCGAAGCGGCAAGCTGGAGTGTCCGCGCGGAGCCTATGCGTATACAACGCTGGGCGCATTGCTGGAGAATGGCGGTGGATCGGTTCTTGAACTGGGCGCGCAGCGAATTCTGGTGACCTGTTCCGTCGACGGCGCCATGCCCAATCGCACGCTGGAGTGCGGCACACGATCGACGCTTGGATTAGTGAATGTTGCCGGTGCCGTTGCATCGCAACTACCGGCTATGCCTTGGTTGAGCGCCCCGGCGATTGGCGAAACGAACCTCGGCCGACCGGTCTTCGACGACGAGACCTGGCCACAGAGCAGCGTGGCGGCGGCAGCTTCGATATCGCTGGCGAGTCGGCTTTCCTATGAGGGTGAAGTGCTGGGTGCGATTGTGGCTCTGGGCCCACATCTGGGCGTGCGCATTACCGAGTCCGGGGGCGAAGGTTCAGTCGAGGACTTCGAAGGTGCGCGCAAGAACGTGGCTACGCTGCTCAAGTCGCTCAGCGCGGGGCCAAGGGCCATGGAAGTCAGCATCCGCGCCTGGCGTGTGAAAAGTGTGCCGGAGGGAATTGCAGCCGGTACAGCCGGGCTCAAGGATCTGACGGCCCTGGGCGGGACCGTGTTCGCGCGCACCAGTGCCGGATTGCCGGGCCAGGTCAACTACAACGCCGAAATCGAAGCGGCGGCATTGGTAGTAGGAGACGGCAACGTTCCTCAACTTGGTGTGGCATGCTGGGGTACGCAATGTGAGTGGCGGGTGATTCAGGGCGCAGGCGGACCGGAAATCGAGCTGCGCCTGGGCCATGTTGAAGGCGAACGTTTGGTCAAGCTTGCCATGGGCGGAAAGTCAGAGTTCGAGCGCGCCAGCCGCGCGCCGGCACAGGCCGAGTTGAATGGCCTATTGGGCGAAGGCGCGTTTCGCTATGTGGTAGTGCCCGCCTCAGAGGGCTACCTTGTGGTGGCGGTTCAGCGTATCAAGTAAGCGCAGTGTCGCCGCGCAAGCTAGACTCGCATCATGGCCAAGAAAGCCGCCAAGATCGTGTTCGCCTGCCGCGAGTGCGGCCACAACTCGCCCAAGTGGCTGGGCAAGTGCCCGGCTTGCGGTGCCTGGAACAGCTTTGCCGAAGAAATCGACGCTGATTCCATCCGTCCCTCGCGACGGGCGGCGCTCAATGAAGCCAGTAAGCCCGCACGCTTGAGTGAAGTTCGCGCGCTTGAGCGTTCCCGAGTGCCCACCGGAATCAATGAACTGGATCGCGTGCTGGGCGGCGGCCTGGTGCCGGGAAGTGCAATCTTATTCGCGGGCTCGCCCGGCATTGGCAAGAGCACGCTCACGCTCCAGGCGGCCAACATGGTTGCGCGCAGCGGCCCGGTACTTTACGTAACCGGAGAAGAAAGCGCCGAGCAGATCAAGCTGCGCGCCGAGCGCCTGCATTGCGACGCCGCTGAGTTGTTCGTTGTGAGCGAAACCAACCTCGACGCCATTCGCAATCACTTGCAGAGCCTCAAGCCGCGCCTTGCCGTGATTGACTCCGTTCAAACGCTCTATGACCAGGAATTGCCCAGTGCGCCGGGCAGCGTGGCGCAGGTGCGCGAGTGCGCGGCGGGAATCATTATGCAGGCGAAGTCGAGCGGTACGCCTGTTTTCATCGTAGGACACGTCACCAAGGACGGAAATATCGCCGGCCCGCGTACGCTGGAACACATGGTCGATACGGTGCTGAACTTTGAGGGCGAGAAGTTCCAGAACTACCGCTTGCTGCGTGCTTCGAAGAACCGCTTCGGCAGCACGGGTGAGCTGGGTGTGTTCGAGATGCGCGACGACGGCTTGCGCGAGGTGGAAAACGCCAGCCGGCTGTTCCTTGATGAGTACGACCACTCGCGCAGCGGCTGTGCAATCCTGCCGGCCTGCGAGGGTACGCGCGTGCTGCTGGTAGAAGTGCAGGCGCTGGCTGGGCCGTCTCCATTGGAAAACCCGCGCCGTCGCGTGACGGGTCTGGATGTCAACCGCGCGCACATGCTTCTGGCGGTCATGGAGCGTCGCGCGGGTTTCAAACTGTCGAGGCTTGAGGTGTTCCTGAACATCGTCGGCGGTGTCAGTGTTGAAGAGCCCGCGGGAGATCTTGCTGCTTGTTTCGCCGTGGCGTCGAGCGCAACTGAAGTGAAGCTGCCGCCCCACACCGTTTTCATGGGAGAAGTGGGCCTGAGCGGCGAAGTGCGAGCCGTCAACAACATGCAGCAACGTATTGATGAAGCGGCGCGGCTGGGCTTCAAGCAGGCTGTATGCCCGCGGTTGCGAGGCTTGAGCCTGCGCGTGCCCAGGGAATTCCGGTTATTGGAAATCGGGGATGTGCGCCAAGGGCTGGAGACGTTCTATCTGGTTGAGAAGTAACCTCCGCGTTTACAATTTGCTTCGCTCATCGGAATTGCCGCGCCAGGCCCCATGTGCCAGCATTGTTGTACGGAGTTTGTCATGCGGCCTTACGCCTACTCAAACTACACGCCCACTCACGCGCCCAAAGTTGCTCGTCGATATGAACCGACCAATCACGCGGCGGCTGCAATCGCGGGTTTTGGCTTTGTGATTGTGGTCTGCACTTTTCTGCCCGCCGGCCTGGTGACTGCGCCCATGGCCTTGTTGCGAGTGCGCGCTTTTGAGCGGGGCATGGCGCAGGGCCGCTACGATCCTTCCGATGCGGGTCACTTCGCCGTCGCCCGGGTTCTGGCTTGGGTTTCCTTTGCCTTGAGCCTTCCGTGGGTGCTGGCTGGCCTCGCCATTTTCTGCCTGATGCTCGCCCGCTGAAGGCCAGCTATAATCTGACCCGTGAAGATAGTCGTTGAACATCCTTCAAAACGCTGGCCCGGTACGTTCGAGGCCTACTCGATCTTTGTGTTGGCCGGAGCGGCGATCTTCATTCCCCTCAGTCTTGCGGGGAGCAGCGTGGAAGTGCCCAGCAGCGTGTTGCGGATTTTTGGGGCTGCCTGCCCGCTGTGCGGCGGCACCCGCGCCGTCACAGCCTTCTGCCTGGGCCGCTTTGAAACCGCGCTGATTTACAACCCGCTGGCGTTGGTCATTTTCCTGCTCATGGCCTATTCAGCCTTGAGCTACTTCCTGCTGGTGCTGCCCTTGGGCAAACGACCCGTGTTGTTGACGACTGAACGAGAGGGTTTTCTGCTCAAATCCCTTGTCATCGCAGCGTTCCTCGCCAACTGGGTTTATGTGCTCTACGCCGGCATGTACCGCGTGCCGCTATCGCTCTGACTTCGTGAAAGCGCTTTTGGCTGCGGCTCTACACACTGGCTGAGGCGTTGCTATCGTTGCGCACGTGACCGAAGCCCCTACTGGCGGATACACCGTTTTGGCGCGCAAGTATCGGCCGCGCCGCTTTGCTGATTTGATCGGCCAGCCGCATGTTGTACAGGCGTTGCAAAACGCCATTTCCACAGGTCGTGTGGCCCAGGCATTCCTGCTGACCGGCTCGCGTGGAACAGGCAAAACCACTACGGCTCGACTCTTAGCCAGCGCTCTCAATTGCTTGTCGGAAAAGCGCCAGGGTGTTGAGCCCTGTGGCGAGTGCCCAAGCTGCATTGAAGTCGCGCGTGGTGAAGACCTCGACGTGATTGAAATGGACGCAGCTTCCAACAGTCGCGTCGACGATATCAGGCAGCGTCTGGAGAGCATCGACACACGGCCGGCGCGAGGCAAGTACCGCATCTACATCATTGACGAAGTGCACATGCTTTCGGCCAGCGCCTTCAACGCGCTGCTCAAGACGGTCGAGGAGCCGCCTCCGCATGTGAAATTCATCTTGGCAACGACCAACCCCGAGAAGATACCCGAGACAATCCTCTCTCGCTGCCAGCGCTATGACTTCCGGCGTGTGACATTGGCCGAAATCAGCCAGCGCCTGAAGGAGATTTGCAACTCCGAGAGCCTGGCGCCCGGCGAAGGTGTGCTGCGCATGCTCTCGGAAATGGCCGAGGGCGGAATGCGCGACGCCTTGTCACGCCTTGACCAACTCGTGGCGTTTGCGGGTGTGAAGGCGACCACCGAAGATGCTGAGCGCGTGTTTGGGCTGGTCGGGCGAAAGAAGCTTCTGGCATTGCTCGAACAACTGGCCGCCGGCGATGCGAAAAGCGGCATTCTCTTTGCCGAGCAGGTTTTCGACAGCGGAAAAGACGTGGCCGAGGTTCTGGCCGCGCTGGTGGCCTTGACGCGTCAATTGCTGATTGTGCAGGCCGGCATAACGGGCGACGCGCAGGGTCTTGACGTTGCGGCCGACGAGTTACCCGCCCTCAAGCGCGCGGCGGCACAATTCGGCCTTGCGGGTCTGGTTTACCTAGCGGAGTTGCTGACGGAGTGCCGCCAACGGGTGCGGCGAGCGGCCTTCCCCCGTGTGGTTGTTGAAACCACGTTCGTGAAGCTCGCCATGCTCAAGAGCCTGGAATCACTGGATTCGCTGGCAGCGAGAATGGACCAAGCCGCTGACGAGCCCGCGATTCACGGAAACGTGAAGGAAGTCCGGAACGAGCCACCAGCCGATATTGCTTCAAAGGCGGAGAATACTAAACAGGCCGAAGCAGCCGCGCCCGCCAAGGCGCGTCCGGCAACGGAATCTGAAGAGCGCGCCATGGCGGAACTGAAGAAGAAATTCAGGGCCAGATAGCCCAAGTGCAAACAACACAATTTTGAAAGTGTGCAATAAGTACTTGCCGATATGACCGGTCGGTCATATCCTTACCCTTGCGAGAGAGGAACATATGGCAGGCTTGGGCAATTTCAGCGACTTGATGAAGCAGGCGCAGCGCATGCAGCGCGACATGGGAAAGGTCCAGGAGGAGCTCAAGGACCGATACGTGGAGGCGCAGGCAGGTGAAGGGGCGGTCAAGGTTGTGTGCTCCGGTGCGGGTGAACTGGTGAAGGTGGAGATTTCGAAGGACGCTGTTGATCCGTCGGATCCCTCCATACTGGAAGATCTCGTGGTCGCCGCTGTCAACGCGGGCCTCAAAAAGGCCGAGGAACTTCGTCACGCTGAATTGGCCAAGGTCACAGGGGGTATGAACCTGCCCGGTATGTTCTGATCCAATTTGCCGGCCGTTGTGGCGCAGCGGCGAGCTGGCGTTCGGAAAGCTGCTCCAAATCCACGGGGGAAAGGACAACTCAACGATGCACTCCACTGAAGCCCTGGGCGAAATGCGCCTTTTCAAAGGCCTGCCCGAACGTCTGGTCTCTTACCTCGAGAACCATTCCACTTTCCGTCGCCTTGAGGAAGGCGAGTTCCTGTTCAAGGCCGGCGAGGTGCCGCGCGCTTTTGTGGTCGTTGTTTCCGGCCAGCTCAAGTTCTCGCGCACGAACAAAGCCGGAAAAGAGCAGGTTTTCAGCTACGCGCAGGCCGGCGACGTTTGCGGCCTGGCAGCCCTGACCGATCCTTACCGCCCCTGGAGCACGGACGCTATCGCCCGCGCCTCAAGCGAAGTGATTGAAATTGAGCTGCCCGCGCTGCGCGACAAGTTGCACACCGAGAACGCGCTCGCATTGGCCGTGCTCAACGAAACCACGCGCCACCTCAACAGCATGGTCAACCTGGTTGACCAGCTTTCTCTGAAGGACGCGCACAACCGCCTGGCGCTTTGGCTCGAGAACTGGCTCGCCAAGAACCATCCCGACGCCGGCGACAAAGATGTTCTCATCGTTCTTCCCTACACGCAAAGTGAAGTCGCCGCCCAGATCGGCACCGTGCGCGAAGTTGTCTCGCGCGGCTTCTCACGCATGGAGAAGGAAGGGATTCTGAAAGCCAGCGGCAAGCGCGTGACGATTCTGTCCCGCACCAAGCTGCGTGAAATGAGCAACCAGTAATCGCACCCGTGTGACGGTAGGGGGCCGGAGCTTGCTCCGGCCCCTTTGTTTTCAGATAACCTGCGCCATGCACGCGCTCGCTTACACGCTACCGCTGCTCCATGGCACATTGCAGGCGCGCCGCATGCGCTTTTTTGCTGATGTCAGGCTTGCCCAAGGCCAAGTAATCACCGCGATGTGCGCTAACACGGGCTCCATGAAGTCCTGTTGCGAGCCGGGCCGGCCCGTGGTGCTCAGCGACTCGCAAAGTGAAACCCGGAAGATCAAACATACCTGGGAACTCATCGACATGGGCCAAGGCTGGGTAAACGTGAACACCGCCGTCCCCAACTGGGCCGTGGGTGAGTTCATCGCTTTTGGCGCGATTCCGGAGCTTGCGGGGTTTTCACACTGTCGACGTGAAGTGAAGTACGGCAAAGCCGGGGCAAGCCGCATTGACCTCTTGCTCTCGCAAAGGCCCTACGAGCCGCCCGAAAAACCCAAGCGCAAACCGAGAACGCCTCCCACGCCGCCGGTGCGCGCGG
>UBJH01002041.1_pt1 | contig 12690 bp, 10 predicted proteins | sample 2193721 | NCBI WGS metagenome assembly UBJH01 (sample SAMEA4703186, study PRJEB27089) | metagenome | reverse complement strand
GCCGTAGAGCGTGCCCATGCCGCCGAGGATGACCATCATCATCACCGCGCCGGACTGGTGCCAGGAGAGGATCTCCGGGTTGACGAAGCCGAACTGCACGGCGGCGAGGTAGCCGGAGAGGCCGCCGAGCGCGCCGGCCAGCACGTAGCTCGCCAGCTTGTAGCGGAAGACGGGAAAGCCGAGCGCCTGCATGCGGTGCTCGTTGACCTTGATGCCGACCAGCGCCCGGCCGAAGGTCGAGCCGAGCACGCGCCGCAGCAGCAGGAAGACGGCCAGCATCAGGAGCAGCACCAGCCAGTAGAAGTGCTCGATCTTTTCCAGGTCGGCCAGGGCGAAGCCGCCGATCGAGAGCGTCGGCTTGTTGTAGATGTAGATGCCGTCGGAACCGCCGCCGTACTTGCTGTCGTGGAAGAAGAAGAACAGCATCTGCGCGAAGGCCAGCGTCACCATGATGAAGAAGATGCCTTTCGTCCGCAGCACCAGCAGGCCGGTGACCAGCGCGAACAGGGCGCACACCGCCATCGCCGCCGGCAGCGACCACCACAGGCTGGCGGCCTCGTATTCCGGCCCGAGCAGGGCCAGCGCGTAGCCGGCCAGGCCGAAATAGGCGGCATGGCCGAAGCTGACCAGGCCGGTGTAGCCGATGAGGAGGTCGAGGCTCATGGCGAAGATCGCCAGGATCATCACCTTCACGAAGAGCTGCACGTAGAAGGTGCCGCCGACCAGCGGGAACAGCGCCAGCAGCAGCGCGGCGGCGAGGAAGACGGCGAGCGACTTGCGCGAGTCCGTCATGTCATGTTTTTCCGAACAGGCCGGCCGGGCGCCACACCAGCACCGCCGCCATCAGCACGTAGACGATCATGCCGGCCACTTCCGGCAGCAGCACCTGGCCGAAGGTGTCGGCCAGGCCGATCATCAGCGAGGCGGCCATGGCGCCCTTCACCGAGCCGATGCCGCCGATCACCACCACCACGAAGCAGATGATCAGCACCTGCCCGCCCATGTTGGGGAACACCGAGGAGAGCGGCGCGTTGATCATGCCGGCGAAGGCCGCCAGCGCCACGCCAAGGGCGAACACCAGGGTGTAGATGAACTTGATGTTGATGCCGAGCGACTGCGCCATGTCGCGGTTGCTGGCGCCGGCGCGGATCATCATGCCGATCCGCGTGCGCTGGATCAGCAGGTAGAGTCCCAGCGCCAGCAGCAGGCAGACGCCGGAGATGAACAGGCGGTACACCGGGTAGGACAGGTTCTCGGTGAGCCGGATCGAGGCGTTGAGCAGTTCCGGCACGGGCACGCCGTGCACGTCGTCGCCCCAGACGATGCTGCGCAGCTCCTCGAAGACCAGGATCAGGCCGTAGGTGAGCAGCACCTGGAAGAGGTGGTCGCGCTCGTACAGGCGGCGGATCAGCAGCCACTCCAGCGCCATGCCGAAGAGGACGGTGAGCGGCACTGCGGCGAGAATCGCCGTGGCGAGGTTGCCCGTCAGGCCGGCCAGCGACCAGGCGAGGTAGGCGCCGAGCATGTAGAAGCTGCCATGGGCGAGGTTGATGATGCCCATGATGCCGAAGATCAGCGTCAGCCCGGAGGCGACGAGGAACAGCAGCAGGCCGTATTGCAGGCCGTTGAGCAGCTGTATCAGGAAAAAGGCGAAGTCCATGAAGCGGGAATGAAAACGGCGGCAGACCGCTGCCGCCGTTTTGCGTGAAGTGACGTTACGCCTTGCAGCCGCGCGCCGGGTCGGCCAGCGCCTTCCAGGCCACGCCCTGCACCAGGTTCTGCTTGCCGACCACCTTGCGCAGGTACATGTCCTGCACCGGGTTGTGCGCCTTGGACAGCGTCCAGGTGCCGCGCGGGCTGTCGATCTTGGCGCCCTCCATGGCCTTGATCATGGCCGGCTTGTCGCCGATGTTGCCCTTGACGGCATTGACGCCCGCCGCGAGCAGCTGGCCGGCGTCGTAGCCCTGCACGGCATACACGTCCGGCTGCAGCTTGTAGGACTTGGCGTAGGCCAGGCGGAAGGCGTTGTCCTTCTTGGTGTTGAGGCTGTCGGCATAGTGCAGCGTCGTCTCGACGCCCTCGCCGGCATCGCCGACGGCTTCCAGCACGCCATCGGTGAGGAAGCCCGAGCCGTAGAGCGGGATCTTGCCCTTGAGGCCGGCGGCCTGGTAGTCCTTGAGGAACTTGGCGGCGCCGCCGCCGGCGAAGAAGGCCACCACGGCGTCAGGCTTGATGCTGGCGATCTCGGTGAGCAGCGCCTGGAATTCCACCTGCGGGAAGGGCGTGTACAGCTCCTTGACGAGCTTGCCGCCCTCCTTCTCGAAGCCTTCCTTGAAGCCCTGCATCATCTCCTCGCCGGCGGCGTACTTCCAGGTGATGAATACGGCGTTCTTGTGGCCCTTGGCCTTGAGCACCTTGCCCAGCGCGTGCGTCGTCTGCCAGTTGGAGAACGAGGTGCGGAAGATGTTGGGCGCGCACAGCGCGCCGGTGACGGCGCCGGCGCCGGCGTTGGGGTTGATCCACAGCGTGCCCGCCTCGCGGATCACCTTGGCCATGCCCATCGCGACGCCGGAATGCACGGTGCCGATGATGACGTCGACCTTGTCGCGCTGGATCAGCTTGTTGGCGTTCTCCGGCGCCTTGGCGGGGTTCGACTCGTCGTCGACGACGATGTACTCGATCTCGCGCCCGCCCAGCTTGCCGCCGCGCTCCTCCACCGCCAGCTTGAAGCCGTTGGTGATGGCCACGCCGAGGGCGGCGAAGGTGCCGGTGTAGGGCAGCATCAGGCCGACCTTGATCTTGCCCGTCTGCGCCAGCGCCGCGCCGAGCGGCGCCAGCGTACCGACGGCGGTCGCGCCGGCCACGGCGGCCGTGCCCTTGAGAAACTCGCGGCGATCGAAGCCTTTTTCGTTCCTGCTCATGTTGTCTCCTCCTGGTTGATTTTTCGTGTTGGCCCGTCCGTGCGACGGGAGTCAAGCCGCACCAGTCTAGCCCCGGCGGGTCAAATCCGTGTCATGGGTTTGTCAAATCTTCGTCAAATCAGGGCTAAAAGGACGCGCGTGCCGCCCTCGGCGCGGCGCTCGATGCTGACTTTCCAGCCGGCCTGCTCGCAGATGCGCTTGACGATGGCCAGGCCGAGGCCGAAGCCCTCTCCCGTCGCGAGCGAGTCGCCGCGACGGAAGCGGCGGAACAATTCGGGAATCTGCTCCGGCGCCACGCCGCGGCCGGTGTCGGTGATCTCGACCGTGCCGCCGCGGGTGCGCAACGCCACCGTGCCGCGCTCGGTGTAGCTGACGGCATTCGCCAGCAGGTTGGAGAGCACCACGTGCAGCGCCCGGCGCGGCACGCGCAGCGGCAGGCTCTCCGGGGCATCCACCAGCAAAGTCAGTCCCTTCGCCACGGCGCGCTCGCGCACGCCCTCGGCCACCTCCTCGACGCACTCGCGCAGGTCCACCTCGCCGCGGATGCCGTCGGCCTCCTCGCGCGCCATCAGCAGGAAGGCGTTCACCAGGTCCGCCAGGCGCGCCGCGGCGGCATCGATCTTCTCCAGCCGCTCGCGCGCCTTGGGCGAGAGGCTGCCGTCCTCCAGCATCAATTCGCAGCTGGTCTGGATGGAGGTCAGCGGCGTGCGCAGCTCGTGGCTGACGTCGGCGGTGAACGCCCGCTCGCGATCGAGCAGGCGCCCCATGCGCGCGTGGTAGCCGTCGAAGGCGGCAGCCAGCTCCGCCACCTCGCGCTCGGGATAGAACTGCTCGAGGCCGCTCTCGCCGCTGCGGCCGTCGAGCTCGCGCACGCGCCGCGCCAGGTCCACCACATGCCGCGTCAGCCAGCCGGAGGCCCACAGGCCGATCAGCGCCGTCACCAGCGCGGTGAACACGGCGCCCAGCACCAGCGCGAGGGTGAACGCGCGCGCCCTTTCCTCGTGCAGCGAGACGGAATAGGCGAGATAGAAGCGCATGCTGCCGATCTCGCGCACCTCGACGCGGTAGCGATCGGCGCCGCTGGCGACATCGTGGAAGCCCGGTTCGAGCTCGCGCAGCTCCGCCGGCAGCTGGCGCTGCTCCTCGAGGCCGCGCGTGGCATAGCCATGCACCAGCCAGCTGGCGCGGAACCACTTGCGCAGCGACAGCGCCTGGGTGTCGGCGCGGACGTCGAAGCGTTGCAGCGGTCGGTAGGGCGGGCCGTCGATCGAGCCGATGCGCTCGTACTGCTGCAGCAGGCCCTCCATCTCGTCGGAGACGATCTGGTCGATGAGCTGCGCCTCCTGGTGGCGGTTGAGCTGCAGGATGGCGACGGCATGGATCAGCACCAGCACCGCGCCGACGAGGGCGAAGGTCAGGGCAAAGCGGAGGCGGAGGCTATGTCTGACCGACATCCGCGGCGGAGAAGCGGTAGCCGACGCCGTGCACCGTCTCGATCGGCGAGAGGCCGCTCGCATCGGTGAGGGCACGCCGCAGCAGGTGCATGTGGCTGCGCAGGGAGTCGCTCTGCGGATGCTCGTCGCCCCACAGTTCCTGCTCCAGCTCGGCGCGCGAATACACGCGGTTCGGCGCCGACATCATCATCTCCAGCAGACGCAGGCACTTGCGCGAGAGGTGCACCGGCCGGCCATCCACGCTGACGGCCATGTTGCCCGGATCGAAGGCGATGGCGCCATGGACCAGCTTGCGGTTGACGACGCGGCCGCGGCGGCGCGCCACCAGCGCTTTCAGGCGCGCCTCCACCTCGCGCAGGGCGAAGGGCTTGACGAGGTAGTCGTCGGCGCCGCAATCGAAGGCCGTCAGCTTGTCATCGAGGACGTCGCGCGCGGTGAGGATCAGCACCGGCACGTCCTGGCGCGCCTCGCGCCGCAGCTTGCTGCACAGGCGCAGGCCGTCCATGCCCGGCAGGCCGAGGTCGAGGACGATGGCGTCGAACTCGCCGGACACCGCCAGGTGCATGCCGCTGACGCCATCGCGCGCCATGTCGACGACGCAGCCCCGGCCCTCGAGGAACTCGTAGAGGTTGGTGGCGATGTCGAGGTCGTCCTCGATGATCAGGACGCGCATGAACGGTTCAGCTTCTGAGTTTGAAGCGCTGGATCTTGCCGGTGGCGGTCTTCGGCAGCTCGGCGACGAACTCCAGCCAGCGCGGGTACTTGTAGGGCGCCAGCTTGTCCTTGACGTGCTGCTTGAGCTGGTCGGCCAGCGCCTCGGAGGCCTCGAGGCCGGGCTTGAGCACCACCCAGGCCTTCGGCTTTATCAATTCGTCGGTGTCGGCATGGGCGACGACGGCGGCTTCCAGCACCGCCTCGTGGGTCATCAGCGCGCCCTCGACCTCGAAGGGCGAGACGTAGATGCCGGAGACCTTGAGCATGTCGTCGGAGCGGCCGCAGTAGTGGTAGTAGCCGTCGGCGTCGCGGGTGTACTTGTCGCCGCTGCGCGTCCATTCGCCCATGAAGGTGTGGCGCGACTTCTCCCGCTGGTTCCAGTACATCACGGCCGCCGACGGTCCGCTGATCTGCAGTTCGCCGATCTCGCCGTCCGCCACCGGCTGACCATCCTCGCCGATGAGGCGGATGCCGTAGCCGGGCACCGCCTTGCCGGTGGTGCCGTAGCGCACCTCGCCGGGACGGTTGGAGAGGAAGATGTGCAGCATCTCGGTGGAGCCGATGCCGTCGAGGATCTCGACGCCGAAATGCTCCGTCCAGCGCTTGCCGATGTCCGCCGGCAGCGCCTCGCCGGCCGAGGTGCACATGCGCAGGCGCAGCGCCTCCCGCTTCGGCAGCTCGGGGCTGGCGAGCAGCGCCGCGTAGAGCGTCGGCACGCCGTAGAAGATCGACGGCTTGTGTTCCGTCAGGCGCTTGAACACCGCCTGCGGCGTCGGCCGCTCGGCCATCAGGATCGCCGTGGCGCCGACCGACATCGGGAAGGTCATGCCGTTGCCGAGGCCGTAGGCGAAGAACAGCTTGGCCGCGGAGTACACCAGGTCGTTTTCCTGGATGCCGAGCACCGGCCGGGCGTACAGCTCGGCGGTCTGGATCAGGTGCGAGTGCAGGTGCACCGTGCCCTTCGGCGAACCGGTCGAGCCGGAGGAATACAGCCAGAAGCACATGTCGTCGCAGGTGGTCGGCGCCGGCTCGAATTGGGCGGAGGCCTTGGCCATCAGGTCGGAGAACAGCAGCTGGCCCTTGGCGTCCTTGCCGGAGACGATGATGTGCTTCAGGTGCTTGTGCTTGCCGACGATGCCTTCGAACTGCGGCCACAGCGCCTCTGAGACGACCAGTGCGCAGGCGCGCGAATCGCCCAGCATGAAGTCGTAGTCGCCGGCGGTGAGCAGGGTGTTGGCGGCGATCGGCACGACGCCGGCCTGGATGCTGCCGAGGAAGGCAGTCGGGAAGTCGATGGTGTCGAGCAGGCACAGCATGACGCGGGATTCCTGCCCGATGCCGAGGCCGGCGAGCACGTTGCCGAAGCGGTTCACCCGCTCGGCCAGCTCGCCGTAGGTGGTGCTGCCGGCATCGTCGATGAAGGCGACCTTGCCGGCGCGGCCGGCCTGCAGGTTGCGCTGGACCAGGTCCCAGGCGGCGTTGTAGTCGCGCGGCACCGTGACGCGCGGCGGCGAGACGCGATGGTCGGCCGTGGAAAGCTGCGGCATGTTCTCCTCCTTGTGTGCCGTTCGCCGGCGTTTATCGGGTGAATTCTATCGCGCCGCCGGGAAGCAGGTAGAGCACGATGGCCTTGCCGCCGGTGACGGTCGGGTGATGCGCGTGGCCGGCCGGATACACCAGCCAGCCCTTGCCGCGGCCGTCGAACTGCGCGCCGGCGTCGAGCGGCATGATCATGTCGATCTCGCCGTTGGGATGGCGGTGGTGCGGCCCCTTGAGGCTGTCCATCACGACGACGTCGACGCTGAAGCCGTGGATGGCGTCGCCGGGCTTGATGACCCGGCTGAACTTGATGCCGCCGGCTTCGCGGTTGCACATCCAGCCGGCGGCGATGCCCGCCTGGCAGGCCTCGAAGATGCGCTGAAACTCGCTGCCGTCAGCCGGGATTTCCGCGTTCAGCCAGGCATCCAGGGCGCCATCCAGCGGCCGCCCGGCAATGCGTCCGGTGATACCGGCAATCAGTGTGGTGAATTCCTCGACGGTGATATTTCCCATTTCGGCTTGGTCCTTGTAAACAGTTTGCAGTATAGTTCCGATCCATTCGGGTGATTTTTACCCAGTTTAATGCATAAAACCAATATGGCAAGTGTTATAGTGCATCGTCTTGTGCCATTATGCCAAGCCAATCAGGTATCTGAACCGAAGGGGGAAAACCCATGACGGCCGAGCCTTCCGCAGCATTCGCCGAATCCGGGGACAGCGAGCATTCATATCTGCAGCAGCTCGGCGCCCGCGTGCGCGATGCCCGCACGCGCCTCGGCCTGTCGCGCAAGGCGCTGGCCGGCAAATCCGGTGTCTCTGAGCGCTACCTGGCCCAGCTGGAAAGCGGCCAGGGGAATATTTCCATCCTGCTCCTGCGCCAGGTGGCGGCGGCGCTCGACTGTCCGCTGACGGAGCTGCTGGGCGAGCGCGACAGCCAGCCGATCGAGCTGACCCTGCTGATCCAGTACCTGGAGAAACTCTCGCCGAAGAAGCTGACGCAGGCCAAGGCCATCCTCACCAGCGCCTTCGGCGAGCAGGATCCGCTGGAGCGGCGGCAGCGCGTGGCGCTGATCGGCCTGCGCGGCGCCGGCAAATCCACCCTCGGCCGCAGCCTGGCCGACCACCTCGGCGTGCCCTTCGTCGAGCTCGACGACGAGATCGAGCGCGAGGCCGGCGTGCCCGGCTCGGAAATATTTTCCCTCTACGGCCAGAACGCCTACCGCCGCTTCGAGAAGCGCTGCCTGGAACGCATCATCGAGCACCACGAGCATGTCGTCATCGCCGCCGGCGGCGGCCTCGTCACCGAAGCCCCCACCTACGAACTGCTGCGCTCCGCCTGCTACACGGTCTGGATCCGGGCCAGCCCGGAGGAGCACATGCAGCGCGTCATCGCCCAGGGCGACCTGCGGCCGATGACCGGCCGCGAAGAGGCCATGGCCGACCTGCGCCGCATCCTTGCCGAACGCAACGACCTGTACGGCCTGGCAGACGCGGTCATTGACACCTCAAATAAAACAGTTGACGCAAGTCAAGAAGAGTTGCAGAATATGTACAATATTTCGACTTAAAGCTTCTGCCTGCACTATATTGCTGTGCTGGCCGGGGCAAGCAACCCAACCGGAGGCACAGTGATGATCACCTACGACACCGACCCTTCCCGCTACGCCCACTGGCGACTGGCCTTCGACGGCCCCATCGCCACCCTCACCCTGGACATCCAGGAAGACCGCGGCATCAAGCCCGGCTACAAGCTCAAGCTGAATTCCTACGACCTCGGCGTCGACATGGAACTGCACGACGCCGTGCAGCGCATCCGCTTCGAGCACCCCGAGGTGAAATGCGTCGTCATCACCAGCGGCAAGGCGCGCATGTTCTGCTCCGGCGCCAACATCTACATGCTCGGCCTGTCGACCCACGCCTGGAAGGTGAATTTCTGCAAGTTCACCAACGAGACGCGCAACGGCCTCGAGGATTCCAGCGAGCACTCCGGCCTGAAGTTCCTCGCCGCGCTGAACGGCGCCACCGCCGGCGGCGGCTACGAGATGGCGCTGGCCTGCGACGAGATCGCCATGATCGACGACCGCTCCACGTCGGTCAGCCTGCCCGAAGTGCCGCTGCTGGGCGTGCTGCCCGGCACCGGCGGCCTCACCCGCCTGGTGGACAAGCGCAGGATGCGCCGCGACCTCGCCGACGTCTTCTGCACCACCTCGGAAGGCGTGCGCGCCGAGCGCGCGAAGGAATGGAAGCTGGTCGACCACATCGCCAAACCGCAGCAGTTCGAGGAAATGGTCAAGGCGCGCGCCGCCGAGCTGGCGAAGCTGTCCGACCGTCCCGGCGGCCAGGGCGTCGCCCTGACGCCGCTGAAGCGCGACGCCGACGAGGCCGGCTACCGCTATACCCACGTCGAGGTCGCGCTCGACCGTGCAGCGCGCACCGCCACCCTCACCGTCACCGCGCCGATGGGCCGCCAGCCGGACGAACTGGAGGAGATCCTCACCCAGGGCGCGCGCTGGTGGCCGCTGGCCATGGCGCGCGAGCTGGACGACGCCATCCTCATGCTGCGCACCAACGACCTCGATGTCGGCCTGTGGCAGATCAAGACGCGCGGCGACCTCGCCGCCGTGCTGGAAGCCGACGCAACGATGGCGAAGTTCAAGGACAACTGGTTCGTGCGCGAGACGATCGGCATGCTGCGCCGCTGCCTGCGCCGCCTCGACGTCTCCTCGCGCTCGATGTTTGCCGTGCTCGACGAGGGCTCCTGCTTCGGCGGCCTGTTCTTCGAGCTGGCGCTCGCCGCCGACCGCAGCTTCATGCTGAAGATCGAGGACGACTTCGCGCGCGCGCCGAAGGTCGCCCTGTCGGCAGCCAACTTCGGCCTCTATCCGATGAACAACGGCCTGTCACGCCTCGCCACGCGCTTCGCCAACGAAGCCGCGCCGGTCGACGCCGCCCGCGCCACGCTCGGCAAGACGCTGGAGGCCGACCAGGTCGCCGAACTCGGCCTCGTCACCTTCACCCCGGACGAGCTCGACTGGGACGAGGAACTGCGCATCGCCATCGAGGAGCGCACCGCGCTCTCGCCGGACGCGCTGACCGGCATGGAGGCCAGCCTGCGCTTCGCCGGCGGCGAGACCATGGACACGCGCATCTTCGGCCGCCTCACCGCCTGGCAGAACTGGATCTTCAACCGCCCGAACGCGGTCGGCGAGACCGGTGCGCTGAAGGTCTACGGCACCGGCGCGAAAGCGAAATTCAACTGGGAGCGCGTTTAATAGAACCCTGTAGGAGCGGCCTACCGGCCGCGATGCAGCCCCGATCGCGGCCATAGGCCGCTCCTACAAGACAGACACGACAGGAGATAAGAGACCATGAGCATCGATTACAGCGAAAAAATCCCCAACAACGTCGACCTCGCCTCGAACAAGACGCTGCAGCGCGCCCTCGAGCACTGGCAGCCCGCCTACCTCGACTGGTGGAACGAGATGGGCCCGGACAAGACCTCGACCGCCGAGGTCTACCTGCGCACCGCCATCAGCGTCGACCCGAAGGGCTGGGCGCATTTCGACTACGTGAAAATGCCCGACTACCGCTGGGGCATCTTCCTCGCGCCGCAGGATGCCGAGCGCAAGATCCACTTCGGCGAGCACATGGGGCAGGCCGCCTGGCAGGAAGTGCCGGGCGAGTACCGCTCGACCCTGCGCCGCATCATCGTCACCCAGGGCGACACCGAGCCGGCCTCGGTCGAGCAGCAGCGCCACCTCGGCATGACCTGCCCCTCGCTCTACGACATGCGCAACCTGTTCCAGGTGAATGTCGAGGAGGGCCGCCACCTGTGGGCGATGGTCTACCTGCTGCACGCCCACTTCGGCCGCGACGGCCGCGAGGAAGGCGAGGCCCTGCTCGAGCGCCGCTCCGGCGACGCCGACAACCCGCGCATCCTCACCGCCTTCAACGAGAAGACGCCGGACTGGCTCTCCTTCTTCATGTTCACCTTCATCACCGACCGCGACGGCAAGTTCCAGCTCGCCGCGCTCGCCGAGTCCGGCTTCGACCCGCTGGCGCGCACCTGCAAGTTCATGCTCACCGAGGAGGCGCACCACCTCTTCGTCGGCGAGTCGGGCATCAGCCGCATGATCCAGCGCACCTGCGAGGTGATGGCCCAGCACAAGACCGACGACCCGGCCAAGCTGCGCGCGATGGGCGTCGTCGACCTGCCGACGCTGCAGAAGTACCTCAACTTCCACTACAGCGTCACCAGCGACCTCTACGGCGCCGAGATCTCCTCGAACGCCGCCTCGTTCTACACCAACGGCCTGAAGGGGCGCTACGAGGAGACCAAGCTCGGCGACGACCACCGCCTCGACAGCGCCGAATACCCGGTGATGGAAGTCACCGGCGACAAGATCATCACGCGCCACGTGCCGGCGCTCACCGCGCTCAACGAGCGCCTGCGCGACGACTGGGTGAAGGACGTGCAGGGCGGCATCGACCGCTGGAACAAGGTGCCGGAAAAGCTCGGCATCCCCTTCCGCTTCGCGCTGCCGCACAAGGGCTTCCACCGCAAGATCGGCATCTTCGGCGAGCTGCACCTGAGCCCCGAGGGCAAGGTGATCTCGGAAGCCGAGTGGACGCACAAGCACCGCGACTGGCTGCCCACCGAGGAGGACCGCGCCTTCGTGCAGTCGCTGATGGGCCGCGTCGCCGAGCCGGGCAAGTTCGCCAACTGGATCGCCCCGCCGGCGCGCGGCATCAACAACCAGCCGGTGGACTTCGAGTACGTGCGCTTCAACTGAGGCTGAAGGGAAGAGCGGCCGCCATGAACGACATCGTCAAGCAGCACCTCATCGACCCGGGCATCTGCATCCGCTGCAACACCTGCGAGGAGACCTGCCCGGTGAAGGCCATCACCCACGATTCGCGCAACTACGTCGTGATGGCCGAGGTCTGCAACGACTGCCGCGCCTGCGTGCCGCCCTGCCCCACCGGCGCCATCGACAACTGGTTCCCCATCGCGCCGGGCAAGCCGTACTCGCTCGAGGAACAATATTCCTGGGACGAGCTGCCGGCCGCGGCGCCGGTGGCGACCGCCGCCGGCGAACCGGAAGACGTGGCGCGCCTCACCAGCGAGGCCACCGCCGGCCAGGGCGGCCCGGTCGCCGCGCCGTGGTCGGCGGAAAAGCCGGCGGTGAATCTCTACAGCGAGAAGGGGCCGATCACCGCCACGGTGGCCGGCAACTTCCGCCTGACGGGCGACAACGCCAGCGCCGACATCCGCCACATCGTGCTCGACTTCGGCGGCGTGCACTTCCCCCTGCTCGAAGGCCAGAACATCGGCATCCTGCCGCCCGGCAGCGACGCCGGCGGCCGGCCGCACCACGTGCGCCTCTACTCGGTGGCGAGCCCGCGCGAGGGCGAGCGGCCCGGCTACCACAACTGCGCCATCACTGTGAAGCGCGTCACCGAAGACCACGAGGGCAAACCGGCGAAGGGCGTCTGCTCGAACTACCTGTGCGACCTGAAGAAGGGCGACAAGGTGCAGGTGATCGGCCCCTTCGGCGCCACCTTCCTGATGCCGAACCACCCCGGCAGCTCGCTGATGATGATCTGCACCGGCACCGGCTCGGCGCCGATGCGCGCCATGACCGAGCGGCGCCGGCGCCGCATGGAACTCAAGGAAGGCGGCGGGCTGATGCTGTTCTTCGGCGCCCGCGCGCCGGACGAGCTGCCCTACTTCGGCCCGCTGATGAAGCTGCCGAAGGACTTCATCGACATCAACTTCGCCTTCTCGCGCGTGCCCGGCCAGCCCAAGCAGTACGTGCAGGACCTGATCCGCGCCCGCCACGACGCCGTCTGGCGCCAGTTGAACGACGCGGACTGCTACATCTACCTGTGCGGCCTGAAGGGCATGGAGAAAGGCGTCGACGAAGCCTTCCGCGACGTCTGCCGCCAGCACGGCGGCGACTGGGACACGCTGCTGCCGCAGCTAAGGGAAAAGAGCCGGTATCACATCGAGACGTACTGAGCCGGCTGCATTGACTGCTGTGGGAGGGGCCTACTGGCCC
>UBJH01001351.1_pt1 | contig 12697 bp, 11 predicted proteins | sample 2193721 | NCBI WGS metagenome assembly UBJH01 (sample SAMEA4703186, study PRJEB27089) | metagenome | reverse complement strand
GAGCATCGCGACGTGCGTTAGCCATGATCGGCCTTTCCATTTTAATGAGACCCCGTGTGTCCGTTTCTTTTACGGATGCGACCTCGAAAACGGTAGTGCGAAGACATTGAAAACACTGAGGGCCGGCGAATTTCGCCGGCCCCGGTGTGTGTTCCGGACTCCTAGGCCCTACGGCGACGCAGTGAGAGGCCGCCCGCAACGGCCAGCAAGCCCAGCATCACCAGCCAGCCGGCGCCGCTTTCCTGTGCCTGACACTGGTTGCCGCCGCGACCATTGCCGGCTCCGCCTCCGCCGATGATGCTTCCGCCGGCGTAGTCGAAGGTTTGGGTCAGGGTTTTGGGGCCGAGTGCTCCGTTGGTCAGCACGATGACTTTGTTGGTGCCCGTGCCTGGGGGCACGGTGAAGCCCGTGATCTGTGTGCCGCCCGCTCCAATCACCGCTGTGCCGGGGCATACCGCGCCGCCGATGGTCAGCGTGACCGGCGAGAGGAAGCCCGAACCGGTGATGGTGATAGCCGCGCCGCCGGTTTGCATGTCGAAGGCGGGCGCAAAGGTCGTCACGAAGAACATGACCACGCTCGTGTTGGCGCTGGTCGGCGCGGGCGTGCCCAAAAGTGCTGTGGCGCCCGTGACGTTCACATCGGTTGCGTTGGCAATGCTCACCGCAAAAGTTTCGGGCGTGCTTGCACCCGCCGTGGCCGAGAAGCCAAGCCGCACCCAGATGCTCACGGTCGCGCCGTTGGCGATGTTCACGGCGCTGGTGAAGGTGCATGCAATCGTCGGCGTGGCGCCCGCACCGGTGAAGATCAGCGTGTCGGCGAGGTCAAACACGCCGTTGCCGTCGTCGCGGTAAAGTTCAACGGTGGGCACGTCAACGTTCCAGGTGCCCGTGCCGCTGGTGGTCAGCGTGATGCCGTTGAGCACCGACGGATTGTTGCTGGCCGTGAACGCAAACTGTGCCGCCGTGTGTGTCTGCGCTGCACCGCCTTCAAGTGTTGTGGCAGCCGGAGCCGCGCCGCCGTTGGCGGCCGAGAGTACTGGCGTGTCGATCACGAGCGCCGTGGAGGTGGCGGTGGGAATGGTGGTCACCGTGCCGCCCGAGGGCGGCGTGGTGGTCGAGCCCGTGAGCTGCGCGTTGAGCGTCTGGCCGGTCGTGGCCGTGCCCGCGAGCTTGCCCACGAGGAAATAGCGGCGCGTGGTCGTGGCCGGGAAGCTGGTGTTGACCAGCGTGGCCGTGTACTGGTTGGCGCCGTTGAAGGTGATCCCCGCAGCGGAAACGGCCAGCGTATCGCCCGCATCGAAGCCGCCTGAGGAGTTGCCGTCAAAGAACAGCGCCAGGTAGTTGTAGGCCGTCTGGTGGTTGGCGCTGCCCGAAGCCGTGAACGTGAGATCGGTGACTGTCCAGGCCGCGGCGATCGTCTGCAGCGAGAAGTCAAACAAGACGCGGCCAATACCGCCGGGGCCCTGGTCGTTGTTATTGACTGTGGTCGCTGCGCCGGGGCCGTTGAAGGTGACAATCAGGTTGTTGGCGAGCAAAAGCAAACCCGCCGTGGGGCCGGCGCTGGGTGCGGGCGTGCCGGTGATGGTCGTGCCCGTGCTCGCACCGGAAGCGGACTGTACCTGCGTGGCGAAGTTCGTGTTGTTGGCGCCGTTCATATTGAAGGCCACCACGATGAAGAACTGCTTGGTCTGGCCCGCGGTGAACTGCGACTCCGCGCCCGCGAGCGTGAAGCTCTGGGTGCCGTTGTCGCTGGGGAAGGCGGCGAAGCTGTTGACCTGGACGTCGGTGCCGATGTCGTAGCTGCCGTTGGCGTTGGCATCGCGGTAGAGCGCGACGCTGGCGTAATCGGCCTGGTCGTTGCCGCTGCCTGAGGACTGCACCGAAATGCCGGTGATGGTGTTGGCCGGGCCGGCGGGATACGTGATCGTGAACTGCTGAATCACGAAGTTCGAGCCGCCCAGATAGCCCGTGCCCTGCGTGGCGGAACTGTTATCGGCAATCGTGAAGCTGGGCGCCTGAATGGTCAGGCCGTTCATGGTCGTGCTCGGCGTGCCGGCGCTGGAAGTGGTGGCAGGCACGGCGATGCTATTGACGGTGGTATTGAACGTCTGGCCGGGCGAGGCCAGCGTGCTGCCATTGAGCTTGACGACCACAAAATAGCGGCGCACCTGCGAGACCGCAAAGTTCTGCGCCTGGGTGAAAGTGAGCGTGCCGTTGTCGGCGGCGTAAGCCGTGGCAGCGGTGCCATAGCGCGTGTCGCCCGCGTCGTAGGCCGTGGAACTGTTGGTGTCCTCAAAAATGCCGACTTCCGAGAAAGCGTTGGAGTCATTGCCCGTGCCGGACGCCAGAAGCGTGATCGAAGAAAGATCAGCCGCGCCCAGCGCACCATTGGTAATGGTGAACACACCAATCGAAATGCCGTTGCCGCCCGTGCCGGTGGCGTTGGCGTAGACTGTCTGTGCCGTGCCCGCCGTCGCGGAAACCGTAAGTGTCGGTGTCACGATGACCACGCCGTTCATGACGGATGATGGTGCACCGCCAGCTGTGCCGCCCGTAACCGAGATGGCCTGAACGGCGTGATTAAATGTCTGGCCTAACGTGGCGAGTGTCGTGCCGCCCATGCGCACAACGACGAAATATCTTCGTGTTTGGCTTGCGTTGAATGATTGAGTGGCTGTGAATGTCAGCTGCCCGTTATCCGCGGGGTAGGCTGTTACGGCCGTGCCGTAAAGAGTGTCACCAGCGTCAAACACGGTGGAACTGTTGCTGTCTTCGTAGAGGCTGACCTGCGAATAGGCGTTGGAGTCGTTGCCCGTGCCGCTGGCAACCATCGTGATGCTGTTGAGCGTGCAAGCACCTTGGGAGTTGGCTGCCAGGGTAAATGTGCCTGCACTGATCTGGCTGGTGGAAGAAGCAATCGTCTGTGTTGCCGTGCCGGCGGTTGCTGTCGCCGTAATGCCCGGGCCGGCGGGGACGTACGTCATGTTGTCGGTATGGAAACCGCCAAACGAGCGGAGAGCAATACCGCCTGCCGTGTATCCACTCATTGTGTAGCTCAGGCTGGTCAACACCGTTGCGCCGGTGGAATCGTATAGGCGACAGGTGACCGCTGTGGTCGATGTCCATTCGACTTCAAGCTTGTACCAGGTGTTCATCGAGATGGTGTAACCGGCATAGGCCAGCTCGTTGAACCCCCATCCCGAATTGTTCTGCAGAATCAAACCGGCATTCGTGTTGGTCGCCAATGCAATGCACCAACAGCCGCCAGAGCTCGCGCCATATCCAAGGTAAATGCGTCCCGAGCCTGTGGCGCGCACCATGGCAAAGTACTTCTCGCCAGTGGTGCCAAAACTCGGGGTCGTGCGGTAATACCAGCCAGGATCTTGCATCCCGAAAGTTCCCGCAAAAGCTGCGGTCGTTGACTTGGTCCCACCACCGCCTTGAGAAACCCATGGAGACCACGGCCACGTCGCCGAGTTCTCGAAATCTTCGATTGTGGTTTGTGCTGCACACACACACGCAAACGCCAAGGTCAAGCAGAAGGTCATCAGCAAGCGCATGAATTTCCTCTCAGGTGTTCAAAGGTTTTCAGCGGGCATAAACGAATCGCTACCGCCCACCATTCCGTGGGCAGAACCGGAAATCCCAATCGTTCTACGCGTACCGGAATATTAGCGCGGTGCATCTACGCCTTCAAGCACTCAATGACAGGCGCGTGACACACTGGCGGGCCCTTGGCGCAAGCAACTGTCAGGCCTCTGATTACGGCGTATTCACGATCACAGGCAGCTTGCTCTTCCATGTCGCCCATTTCTGGGCGTTCGTTGCCAGTTCGCACATGAAATGGGCCACGTTGGCCATGTTGGTCTTGCCGGGGTTGAACACACTGTTGATCAGGGTCTCGTGCGTCGCGTAACCCGTGACCGGGCCTTCCTTCAGTGAGTCCGGGCGGATCACGGCCCACTCCACGCCTGGGTGGCCGGCCCCGATCTTGCGGCATAGGAAATCGGCCGCACTTTGATTGTCCTTGGCGGGCGGCACCAGCGCCCTTAACACCCACAGAAAGCCGCGCTCAAAGAAGCCGCGCCGGTTTTCCCGCTCGGGCCGGTTCACGGAAACGCTGGTCATGACGATGACTTTGACGGGCGTCTCGGGCAGCAGCGCCTCGATGGCGCCGCACACCCGCTTCACGGCCTGCGTGACGAGGTCGCGCGGGCGGCCGAAGATTCCCTTAAAACTGAGCACGTGCCCCAGGCACGAGAGCACGGCATCGCAGCCGCGCACTTGCTCAACCCATTGATCGTGCGTCAGCGCCAGCAGATCGGCCTCAACAAGCGTCAATTCTGGGTTTTGGGCGAGTTCGGGCGCGACTTTCGCCCTCGCGCGCACGATGGCTTTTACTCGCACGCCGCGCTCGATCAATTGCGCCAAGACGCGGCTACCCGTGCGCCCGGTGGCACCTAGTAGCAGGAATTGTGGTGGGTCGGACATCGCGGCATCCTAGCACGCACGGCAGGGGTCCTTGCGGCGTCGTCTGCCCGGGTGATTTCTGCCGCGCGGCGGGCTTCGATAAAGGTGTAGAAGTTTTTCTACCCGCTGGTAAAAGTCTGCGTCCGAATCACTGGGTGTGTCAGTACATGATGCCTTTAGCAATCATTGCCGATGTCATTGCCGAGAAACTGGGCAAGCCCATTGCCGATCCCGGCCTCGTGGACTTCATCAATTACGGTGAGTTCCTGAGCATCTGGATGCTTTCGGTGCTTGGGTTCATTTCCGTATTGGGCCTGATGGCCATCTGGGGCGAGCGCAAGGTTTCCGCCTACATGCAGTCGCGTCTTGGTCCCATGCGCGTGGGCCCCGTGGGGCTTTTGCAAACGCTGGCCGACGGCGTGAAGCTGCTTACCAAAGAAGACACCACGCCCACGAGCGCTGACCGGCCGCTGTTCGTGCTCGCGCCGATGTTCGTGTTCGCCAGCGCCTTTGTCATGTTCGTGGTGGTGCCCTTCTTCCCGTGGGGCGACAACACCACGCCCATTGGCGTGCCCGCGGCCATGAACACCGGCTTGTTCTATGTGCTCTCGGCGGGCGCGATTTCCGTTGTGGGCGTGGTCATTGCCGGCTGGGCGAGCAACAACAAGTGGTCGCTTTACGGCGGCATGCGCGAAGGCGCGCAGATGGTGAGCTACGAAATTCCCATGGGGCTGGCGGCGCTGTGCGTAGCCACGGCCTGCATGAGCCTGAACCTGGTGCAGATCTGCGATATGCAGATGGTGGGCTACCCCGTGATGGGCGTGCCTGAAGCCTACGAAGCGGCCGGGCGCCTGACCACCAACATTGATGTGACGCACTTCGGCGGCTTCCTGAGCTGGAACGTGTTCAAGTATCCGCTGCTGATTCCTGTCGCGCTGATGTTCTACATCGGCGTGCTGGCGCACACCAAGCGCGCGCCCTTTGATCTGCCCGAAGCCGAGTCTGAACTGATCGCCGGCTTCCTGACTGAGTATTCCGGCATGCGCTGGTCGCTGTTCTTCCTCGCCGAGTACGGCGAAATGTATGCGATGAGTGCTGTGTGCGTCGTGCTGTTCTTTGGCGGCTGGGCCAGCCCGATTCCCGTGCTTGATGGCGTGATTTTCCACTGGGCCTATGATGGCGGCAGCGCAGAATTCAGCATCGGCAAATTGGCCTATGCGTTGTGGGGCGGGGCGTGGATGGTGGGCAAGGGCCTGTTCCTGATTTTCATGATGATGTGGCTGCGCTGGACGCTGCCGCGCATCCGCCTGGACCAGGTCATGTATCTCTGCATGAAAGTGCTGCTTCCGATCACTCTTGTTATCCTTGTGCTGCAGAGTGCGTGGACGCTGGTGTTCGGCAAGCTACTGGGCTTTGGGTTGTAAGGAAGAAGAATGAGTCGCGGCTATTTCGAAAACATTGCGTATCATCTCAAGTCCACGGCTGTGGGCATGGGTGTGACGCTGAAACACCTGTTCCAGACGGGCAAAGGCGCCGAGAAGCACGGCATCTATTGCTATCAGTATCCCGATGAAGGTGTGGAGCGCATGCGCGAGGAAGTGAGCGAGCGCCATCGCGGCATTCACTTCCTAGAGCCGAGCAAATGCATCATGTGCCTGATGTGCAGCAAGGTCTGCCCGGTGCAGTGCATTGTCATTGAAGGCGTGCGCCTGGGCAAAGACCAGTTGCTCTCGCGGTTCACGATTGATTACTCAAAATGCCTGTTCTGCGGCCTGTGCACCGAGCCCTGCCCGAGCGACTGCATTCACCACGGCCGCGAGTGGGATTATTCGGGTTTCTCACGCACCACGCTCGTCAAGGACATGCTGCGCAATCGCGTTTACACGCCCGCAGCGCACCAGGAATATCTCGCGGCCCACGACGAGGCCAAACTGATTGAGGCCGAGTTCAAGAAAATAGCCGCCGCCGAAAAAGCAAAGGCTGCAGCCGCCGCACCCAAGCCCGCCGCACCAGCGGCCAAACCGGCAACTCCCGCCGCACCTGCACCGGTAAAGGCAGCCACACCGGTTGCGCCTGCGCCGGTTCAAGCTGTGCTTGCGCCCGTTGCGCCCGCGCCCAAGGTCGAGCCGCCGCCGGTCGTTCAGCAAAAGGCGCCCGAGCTTGGCGCGCGCACCGAAGCCGTGCCGATTCCGCCGACGCTGGCCACACCTGAGCTGCGCAAGAACACCGAGAAGTTGCCGCAACGCGACGTGCCGCGCCCCGCGCCACTTCCGCCCGTTGCGCCTCCGGCCAAGCCCGCACCCAGCCTTTCCCCCGCGCCGCTATCACTCGAGCCCGAACTCGCGCCCGAGCCCGAGCTGAACCCGGACGCCGACGAGGAGAAGCTGAACTAATGCTCGCCTCCCTCACTGATTGGGTGCACCTTGGCGCGTTTGTCGCCGTGTTCGTAGTTACGCTGATTTCTGCGGTTTGGGTCATGCTCGCCAAAGAAGTGGCGCGCGCGGCTGTCTCGCTCTTCGTCTGCCTCAGCGGTGTCGCCGGCATTTACTTCTTCCTGGATGCGCAGTTCCTGGGCGTTGTGCAGATCATGGTTTATGTGGGCGGCACCACGGTGCTGCTTTTGTTCGGCGTCATGCTCACCAACCGCCAGCCCCAGCTCACCAGCAAACGGCACATTGACCGCACGCTTTGGGGCTGTCTGGCCATGGGCCTGGTGCTGGGGCCGCTGCTGGCGGTGCTTCTGCTGCGTCCGGCGCAGAACGGCGTTGACGCCAAGCAGGCCAACGGCTGGGTGCTGATGCAGGGCGATCACAAGCCGGCCCACACGGATGTTGTCAACCTGGGCGATCTGCTCCTGACCAATTACCTGCTGCCCTTTGAAATTGCCTCGATCGTGCTGCTGGTTGCGCTGGTAGGTGCTGCCTATCTCGCGCGGCGCAGGCCCGAAGAAGCGGAGCCGGAGAAGCTATGATCGGCGGAATCCAGGTTGGCTCGCTGTACTTTGAAGTCGGCACGAATGCGTTTCTGCTGCTTTCGGTGGCCATGTTTGCGCTGGGCGTGGGCTGCATTGTCGCGCGCCGCAACGCCGTGGCCATTCTCATGGGCGTGGAACTCATGCTCAATGCTGCCGCCATCAATTTTGTCGCATTTGGTGCGCGCGGCGGCTCGCTGGACGGCCAGATTTTCGCCGTCTTTATCATCATCCTGGCCGCCGCCGAAGCAGCCGTTGGCTTGGCCATCGTGCTCAACCTCTTTGGCTTGTTCCGCACCATCGACGTCGACCACCCGGATTTGCTCAAGGGCTAGAGCCGCCTTTCAGCCCGGCATGATAATGCCGGGCGGTGTGCATGGGCCGTCTCCATGCATAGTCCGCCGGAACCGCTCATCGGGCGACTTGCGCATGCGAGACGGTCCGTGCTCACGTTCCTATGTACTCGGCAACGTTTCGGTTTGTGCACCGCGCCCGGCATTGTCATGCCGGGCTGTCATGGCATTCTGCTGGCATGCCTGAACCTGCTCCGCAGAAACCTCACGAAGAGACGATCGAGAAGTTCATTTCCCGCTTGCGGCGTGCTGCTTTGCCGGAGGGTGTGTTCAATATTTACTCCGAGAATCACCCTGAACACGACGTGCGCGCGGGCGCGGCTAAGCGGCGTGAGAATCTTCGGCGCTACATCAAGGCTTTGCCGGACCCGAAGTTTGCGCTGATCGGCCTGTGCCCCGGCTATCGCGGCGCGCGTTTTACGGGCATTGCGTTCACCGATGAAGCGCACCTGTGCTGGCCCGGCACGCTCTTTGATCGCACCGGCACACGCGAGCAGCCGTGGCGCGAACGCAGCGCCACTTGCGTCATGGATTTAATAGGCGGCCGCCATGACGTGATCTGCTGGAACGTGGTCCCCTGGCATTGCCACGAAGTCGGCAACCCGCTGAGCAACGCCGAGCCCAACGCCAGAACGCTTGATCTGGGCGGCGCGGAGCTTGAGTTCTTTCTGTCTCGCATTGCACCGCGCGCACAGGTTGTGAGCGTGGGCAATGTCGCGCGCGATACGCTGGCCGCGCTTGAGGGCAAAATCGCCGCGGCGCGCAAATCCGTAGGGGCGACATATATGTCGCCCCTGCACGTTCGCCATCCCGCCCATGGCGGCGAGGCGGAGTTCCGTGATGGGATCGTGAAATTGCTGGGCATCACGCCAGATGATGAATGAACTATCTCGCGCACCTGCTGCTTGCTGATCAATCGCCGGCTTCGCTGGTGGGCGGGCTTCTGGGTGATTTCGCCAAGGGTCTTGACGTGTCAAGCCTTCCCCCTGCCGTGCGCGCGGCTTTGCTGCAACATCGGCGCATTGACGCTTTCACGGATGCGCACCCGCTGGTGCGCCGCTCACGCGCCCGAGTCTCGCGCGAGTTCGCACGCTTCTCGGGTATTCTCGTGGACGTCTTTTACGATCATTTCCTTGCGCGAAACTGGCAAGCGCACGCGCACGAGCCGCTGCATTCGTTTGCATCGCGCGTTTATGGCGCGTTGCGCGAACACGAAAATTTACTGCCCGAGCGCCTCACACGGGTGCTGCCGCGCATGGCGCGTGAGGACTGGCTTTGCGGCTATGCCGAAGTCGAGAACGTGGGCCACGCGCTGGCGGGCCTTGAGCGGCGCTTTTCGCGGCCCACGGGTCTCTCGCGCGCGCTGGTGGAGCTGACGGGCAATTATGAAGCGTTGTGCGCTGATTTTGCGGAGTTCTTTCCGCAGCTACGGTCTTTCGCTTCAACGTGAGCCGCAAAAGGGTCAGGCACCCTTCGGGAGCCAGACCCTTTTGCTGAACCTCCTCCCCGCAGGCCCGTTTCCATGCATAGCTGACGGCGTGCCGGGGAAAGAGGCCGTCAGACCGGGGAGGACAACCGAGGCGTGGAGACAGTCATGTCGCACCCACCCGCAATACCTGAATCATACACCCAGGGGCCGCCTGAAGCCCCTGTGGCCGCGGAGCAGGATCTCAGGACAATCGCGTCCGTTCCGTGGGTTACGATTGCACTGGCCGCTCACGTGTTGTTTCTCGTGATTGCCTGGTTCATCGTTCCGCAGAACCCAACCACTCAACCGATCAACGCAGTTTCCGTCTCCACGGATACGGTACCCGTTCCGCCCGAGCCGCCCATGGAGCCGCCGCTGAATTCCGAGTGGCCTGACGAACTCAAGGTTGTCAAAGAGCCCTCGCAGGAAGAAAAGATCGTTGATAACCGCACCGACATCCGAAACGAAGATGACACCGACGAGCCCAACAACTCGCTGGCCAAGAACCCCACGGCCGATAACAGCGAGGCGGAATCGCCCAGCCCACACCGCAGACCCAGCTCGGCGGTAGGTCTCGCGGGCGGCGGAGGCGGTGGCGGCAACAAGGGCGGTGATGGCGGGCTCAAGCCGCTGCGTAGTGGTGACGGGGGCCCAAGCGGGCCCAAAGACAAGATCATCCACGTGAGCGACGCGCTCGAATGGCTGGCCGATCACCAGAACTTTGACGGCTTCTGGAGCGGCACGAATTTCTCTGAAGACACCAAGCGCGTCAACGCTCGCAAGACTTACAACCTTGAGTTCGTCAAAGCCGGCGACCCCTCGGGCGACAAGGGCTGGAGCGGCTCGACCGACATCGGCTTGACCGGGCTATCCCTGCTGGCCTTTGCCGGCGCCGGCCACGACCACAAAGACGGCAAATACAAAGACGTGTGCCGCCGCGCCCTGATGTATCTGCGCAAGGTGCAGTCCAACGATGGCTGCTTTGGCCCCAAGGATGACGACAGCTTCGTTTACAACCACGCCATCTGCACCATGGCCATGGCCGAGATTTACTCGATGTCCGGCGACCCCGGCCTCAAGTCCTTCACGCTCCGCGCCGCGGATTTCATTCTCGCCGCGCAGAACGAAGGCTCGGGCTGGCGCTACGGCGTCAAAGCGCAGGAGAACGACACCTCCGTCACCGGCTGGATGGTGCTGGCACTCAAGAGCTGCAAGTTCGCCGGCGTGGAGTTTGAATCCAGCAAGGTCTATGGCAATGCCGCCGTATGGCTTGACCAGGTGACCGTTGAATCCAACGGCTACCCCAAGACCGGTTACAACATGCCCGGCTCAGACAACGCACGCATGCGCAGCGCCCAGAATTACGTCAGCAACCCCTCCATGGACGCAATCAACATCATGACCCGCATGTTCACGGGTGATTCCAAGTGGGACGCCAACAACCGCGTGATCAAGAGCCAGGCCGCCGAGTGCGCCCGCAATGTGCCCGTGTGGGAGCACGAGAAGATTGACTATTACTACTGGTACTACGCCAGCCTCGCCCTTTACCAGGTGGACGGCCCGCACTGGAAGACCTGGGAGAGCGCGATGGTAAAGACTCTCTTCGCCAATCAGCGCGGCTGGAGGCCCGAGGACAAAGGCACGACCGCTCAAACACTCGATGAGCACGGCAGCTGGGACGCCGTGGATGCGTGGAGCGGCGCAGGCGGCCGGGTGTACGCCACGGCCATCAACTGCCTGACCATCGAGGTCTGGACGCGCTACAAGCGGATGCACGAGAAGAAGTAATCACCGCCACGGGAAAGCGGTGATGATTCAGCACGCGGCTGCGCCAGCCTGGGGGCGCAGCCGCGCTGCATTTGCGGCGCATGGCTACAAAACGTGCGTCAGTTTGTCACGGCAGCACGAGGCTGCCGGGGCTAGAACAGTGCACAACCCCAACCCCGGAAGGGACAGACCATGTTCAGGATCTTTGCGATGTGTGTGTTGGCGCTCGGAGTAACGAGCGCACCCGTGTTGGCGCAGGCCTCGCCCGCCAAGGAAGAAAAGAAGGAAGCGCCCAAGGCCGAGAAAAAGAAGTTGAGCGACGCAGAAGTCAAAAAGCGGCTGAAGGAAAAGAAAACCACCGTGGCATTCGAGGACATGGCGCTCAAGGAAGCGCTGGCGGCTCTTGCCAAGGCGGCCGACGTGGAAATCAAGCTCGATGAAGGCGTGGCCAGCGATGACACGGTCTCCGTGTCCATGAACGACACCAGCGTCGAGTCGATCCTGAACATGATTAAGGAATCGCTCGATCTGACGTGGGAAGTCAAGGACGGCGCGGTGCTGGTCAAGAAGGCGCAAACCAAATGACCGTGGCGCACTGGAGTGCGGCGCGACGGTGGTTACAATCAACGCATGTTCGTGAACCTGAAATGCCCCTATTGCGGATTGGCGCAGCAGGCGCCGGCGGGCCCCATGCCGACCATCGCCGCCTGCGCACAATGCGGCAGCGCCCTCGACGTTCCGGGCGCAATGCCGCAGCAAGCTCGTTACCCTGCGCCGCAGACGCGCTATGGCCCGCCGGGCTATGGCCCGCGCGGGCCCTATCCGCCACAGGGCTTTTATCCAGCCCCGCCGCGCCGTTCGAACACGACAGGAATCATTATCGGCGTGGTGGTAGCCGTGGCATTCGTGGCGCTGGTTCTGGTGGGCGCGGTGGCAACTGCGATCGAGGAATCGTCGCCCACTGAGTCATCGTGGACGCCAATCGAGGATAGTTGCGCTCCAACGCCACGCGTGGAAGTTCCCGTCCATTGGGAAAGCGCGAACTGCAGCGAGGGCCAATATGTGGTCTTGTTCCCCGGATCGTGGGAGGACAAGACCCGAAACATCAAGGATCCCAACGGTCGCCTGATCAGCAACAACCGCGTTTGCGATGAGTACAACGGGCACTTTGAAGTGACCTACATCGACTACCCAAAGCACGGCCCCGAAGACGACGCGGTTGTGCTGGGCAGCGAGATTGACGTGCTGGTGGAATTCCACGGCTGCCAGCCGGATCTTGAGCAACCGATCACGCTCAAGGCGCCCGACGACCAGGTGTTTGCGGGCCGCGAGTTGAGCTTCCAGTTGCTTGATAATCGTGTGCGGCGCTATCGCATATACATCGTGAAGAACCGCCTGTTCCTGGTGTGGGCTGAGGTGTATTCAGAAAAGCGCGCGCCCGATGCCATGAAGTTCCTGACCTCGTTCCGGCTGATTGGCAACATTCCCAAGGAGGGCTGGCCTTCGCAGTATCTGCCCGAAGAACCCAAGCCCGATCGGCGAACCGCTGTTCCGAGCAAGAAAGAGGATCGCGGCACGGCCGTGCCCGAGAAGAAGTAGTTACCGCTGCACCGCGCAAAGTTCGAGCAATTCAGCGAGGCGGTTGGCGTAGCCCCACTCGTTGTCGTA
>UBJH01002130.1_pt1 | contig 12730 bp, 13 predicted proteins | sample 2193721 | NCBI WGS metagenome assembly UBJH01 (sample SAMEA4703186, study PRJEB27089) | metagenome | reverse complement strand
GGTCAAGACCATAAAGACGAACATAATGGGCACGCTCAACATGCTCGGGCTGGCCAAGAGGGTGAGGGCGCGCATCCTCCAGGCGTCGACTTCCGAGGTCTACGGCGACCCGAAGGTCCACCCCCAGCCGGAGAGCTACTGGGGGAACGCAAACCCCATCGGCACGAGGGCCTGCTACGACGAGGGCAAGAGGTGCGCCGAGGCGCTGATGTTCGCCTACCACAGGCAGAACGGCGTGGACATACGCGTCGTCAGGATATTCAACACCTATGGCCCAAGGATGCTCGAGAACGACGGCAGGGTGGTCTCCAACTTCATAGTACAGGCCCTGCGCGGTCAGGATATGACCGTCTATGGAGACGGCTCGCAGACCAGGAGCTTCTGCTACGTAGACGACCTCGTGGACGGGCTCATAAAGATGATGAACCACGATGAGACCGTCGGCCCGGTAAACCTCGGCAACCCCGGCGAGTTCACGGTGCTGGAGCTCGCCAACATGGTCAAGAAGCTCACTGGCAGCTCCTCGAAGATAATCTACAACCCGCTTCCTCCGGACGACCCTGTCCAGAGGAGGCCCGACATATCGATAGCCAGGGAGAAGCTGGCCTGGAGGCCCCTTGTCGGCCTCGAGGACGGGCTTCTGCGCTCGATAGAGTACTTCAGCTCCAGGATACACGGGACCGCGGCCTCCGTCTGACCCGCGGGGCTTCCAAGGCCCCTTCACGTGGGCCCTCCGGCCTTTTTCACACACCCCGAATAGGGGCCGGGCACATCACGAAACCCGCATCTTCCGGATCTTTCCACGCTTCTTTGAGACTCATCCTTTGAGGGCCGGGGCTCCGCCCCGGCGTCGTCATTGTTCTTCCGCGCTTTTGAACAGGCCGGCAAGGCCTCCTTTGGCTCACCTTGAAATCTCACCTCGACATAAGCTTTTGGGGCCTGCCGGACACCCCAAAACAGAGGTGAGATATGCCAACGACAAGGGACATAACAGGCGTAGTGCTTTCAGCCGGACTCGGCTCGAGGATAAAGCCCTTGAGCTTCGAGACGCCCAAGCCGCTCCTTCCGGTATGCAACAAGCCAATAATGCAGTACCAGCTCGAGGCGATGGCCTCGGCCGGAATAAGGGACTTCATAATCGTCGTCGGCCACCTGAAGGAGAAGATAATGGACTACTTCGGCGACGGCGCGGCCTGGGGGCTCAGGATAAAGTACATCGAGCAGGAGAAGGCGCTCGGCATAGCGCACGCGGTCGGCCAGCTCGAGCGGCACGTCGACGGGCCGTTCCTCCTCTTCCTCGGCGATATCTTCACCATACACCGCGACCTCGGCGAGCTCGTCGAGACTTTCCACAAAAAGAAGGGCTCGGTCGTGCTGGTCGTGAAGAACGAGGACAACCCGGAGTTCATAAAGCGCAACTTCGCCATCCAGCTCGGCCGCGGAGGAGTCGTCAAGAGGGTCATCGAGAAGCCGAGGTATGCCATAAACAAGCTCAAGGGATGCGGCATCTACCTTTTCGACCTGCCGATATTCGACGCCATAAGGAGGACCCCGAGGACAGCGCTGCGCGACGAGTATGAGATAACGAACTCGATACAGATACTCATAGAGGACGGCTTCAAGGTGCATACCTCCGAGATAGTGGAATGGGACATGAACGTAACGGTCCCGGAAGACCTCCTCGAGTGCAACCTCAAGGCGTTGAAGCACCTGTACATGAGAAGCGTCATAGGCGAGAACGTCAGGCTCCCGAAGGGGACCGAGGTAGTAAATTCGGTGATCGGGAATGACGTCCAGGTCTCGGCGCCAATAAAGATAAGCGACTCGGTCATACTGCCGGGGGCCAGGATAGGCCAGGGCGGGGACATCAGGAGGTCTATCGTATCGACGAACGTCTCCATAGGAGGTGGCCGTGATGCCGCGGTTTAAAAAAACGCTCGTGACCGGCGGGGCCGGTTTCATCGGCTCTCACATAGCAGGAAGGCTCAGGCTTGCCGGAATGGAGGTCGCCGTGATCGACGACCTTTCGATGGGCAAGCGCGAGAACGTGCCGGACGGGGCCGAGTTCCACCACGCGAGCATACTCGACAGGAAGGCCCTGCAGGCCGCTCTCGAGGGCGTGGACGTCGTCTTTCATAACGCCGCGAAGGTCAGCATCCGCAACTCCTTCGACGACATCTATGGGGACACCGAGACGAACGTGCTTGGCACGGTGAACGTCCTCCGGGAAGGGGGCAAGGCCGGTATAAAGAGGTTCATCTTCGCCTCGTCGATGGCCGTCTACGGCGAGGGAGCCCGCCTGCCTGTCGCCGAGGACGGCATGCTCGAGCCCATATCGCCCTATGGGGCCGGCAAGCTGGCCGCCGAAGCCTACGTCAGGCAGATGGCCGGATATTACGGGTTCGAATCAGTGGTACTGAGGTACTTCAACACCTATGGCCCGGGCCAGACTCTTACACCCTACGTCGGGGTCATAACCATATTCATAAACAACCTCCTCATGGGCCGCCCTCCCATGGTGTTCGGCACCGGCGAGCAGGTGAGGGACTTCGTTTACGTCGGGGACGTCGCCGAGGCGAACCTGCTCGCGATGGAGCGCGCCCCTGACAGGGCGGTCCTTAACATCGGCTCTGGCAAGGGGACGAGCGTCAAGCGCATAGCCGGGATACTCCTTGAGAAGCTCGGGGCGGACTTCGAGCCTGTTCAGGCCCCGCTTCCGCTCGGAGAGCCGAAGGACTCGGTAGCCGACATTTCGAAGGCAAGGAGGCTTATCGGGTTCGCCCCTTCCACGAGGTTAGAGCACGCCATAGGCGAGGTGATAGAGAGCGTCAGGAGGTCGGGTCAGCTGGCCCGGGCTTGAACATGAGGTGGGCAGTAAATGCGCTTCACGCCTGGCAACAGGAACTTTATTGGCTTGCTGACAAACCTTAGAGAATTACTTCAAGTCTATGGAATATAAGCGAAAACAGCTTTGGGGCGCCTCTGGCTTGACAGCGGCCGGTTCGGTGGTAGACTTTTTTTCAAGTTCCTAGTGAGTGGGCCGCTCCCGGCATTTGGGAGTCCAACGTGAAACCTCTTCAACAGGGCGGTGCAGCATGAACGGAAAAAACAACATGGTCTTCGGCTTCGTCTACCTGCTTTTCGCGACCTCCCTCAGCCTGTATTACGGCGACAAGGCTTCGGCCTCCGGGGCCCTGCTTTCTTCGGCCTTCCTGCAGGCCAATCTGGACGCGGCCTTGAACCTGGGCGGCGGCTACCTCATAAGCCGCATGCCTTTCGTGGGATGGCTCTCCAAGACAATATCCGGACTCCTTATCGCCGGGGCTCTTCTTCACTCCGGAATGCTCTACGTCTCGGGCATCGGGCTTCTGCCGGTCGCGTCTGTCCTGATGCCGCTCGGCGTCTTCATAATGGCCGGGGTGGCCCTGTTCATGGGCATCGGCCTGCTTAGCCTCAGGGCAGTAAGGTAGATGGGCTGTTTCCGCCATGTGCGCGTGTGGCCCGGTGCCCTCAGGGTAATACACTGGGTCAACGCGCTCTGCGTGCTCGCCCTGATCCCGCTCGGCCTTTTCATACTCGCCTCAGAGCTCCTTGAGTTCCCGGAAGAAGGCGTGGGTTCGTTAATAGACGTTCACGCGGCCATAGGCTTCATCCTGGCTTCCGGGGCCGCCGCCAGGATAATCTACCTGTTTACAGGGCCCCCGCCGGTCAACTGGAAGGACGTGGTCCCGCATACGAAAGCGCAGATGGGCCTCCTGTGGGCTACCCTCAGGTACTATGCCGGCGGCTTTCGCGGAAAAGCCCCCCTGTATCTTACCCACAACCCGATAGCCGGCCTTTTTGATACGCTTCTTTTCATCGCCTTCGTGACGCAGGCCGCAAGCGGCACAGCATTGTTCGCCTTTCACGAGGGCGCCGAGGAGCAGATAGCCCATTCAGCAATGGGCCACGCTTCCGGCCCGCCCGAGTGGCTCGAAGTGGTCCATGTACTTGGAGCGGCCTATATAATCTTTTTCGTGCTCGCTCACTTCGCGGCGCTGGCGGCCCATGACCTCGCGGAAAGAAGGGGGCTCGTCTCCAGCATGATAAGCGGCAGGAAGTTCTTCAGCGAAGAGGAGGCAAAAGAGCTCGAAGGTGATATGAAGTCAAAGGGGCTCGGGCCAGAGTAGCTTGATGTGCGCGGGCCGCGCGCAGCCGTGATGTCTTGTGCGCCTGGAATTACAGCCGCAATGGACCTTCTTTTCCCTGTCATGAACCATCCTTCATCCCTTCCTAATTTGACATTCCAGCCCAACGGTGTGAAAATAAAGGCAAAAGCATGAGAGCGCCGGCGCGTGCTTTCATGTACTTCGGACCGAAAAGGAGGACCAGTTCATGACAACAAGGCTTGACCCAATCGCTGAGTTCCGCGAAGACCACCGGAAGGTGAGGGATGCCGTACTGACGATATCGGAGGCCCTCAGCAAAAAGGACGTAAAAAAGGCCAGGGAGGTGCTCGGGGTTTTAAACGAGCTCACGGGCCCTCATTTCAGATATGAGGAAGAGAACCTGTATCCGGCATTGAGGAAGTACCTTGGCGAGTACGTCGATTCTCTGTACAAAGAGCATGACTCGGTCATAAAGACCGCGAAGGTGTGCGCTTCACTGCTCTCGAAGGACACTCTAACCGACAAGGAGTCAGAGGAGGCGACCAACGCCGCCATGCAGATGCTCATACACGTCTCGAACTGCGACGGGCTGGCCATACTCTCCGAGAGGTTCACCACGGGGGAGATGGACGGGCTCGCGAAGTCTTTCGAGAAGGCGCGCGGCGCTGGCGTGACGCTCCTTGAGTGGGCGGACACCATAAGAAAGCAGCAGAAGAAGGCGTGATGATGACCGAGGAGAAAAAGGCCTACAGGTTCTGCGTCTTTCTTCATTCCGGCTCGTACGACAGGGTATTTCAGGCCATGTCGATAGCCAATGTCGTCCTGGCGACCGGCGGGGAGGTGCACATTTTCTTCAGCTACGGGGCTTTGCGCCGCCTCGTGAAGGGCAGGACGGACGATGCGGTCATCGAGGGTGAGCCGGCGTTCTTCAGGGAGGATATTGAAAAGAACCTCGCGAGGGGCACGATAGAGCCGATAAGCGAGATGATAGCGATGGCCAAGCGCTTCGGCAGGTTCAGGATGTACGCCTGCACCGGCTCAATGGCCACCCTCAACATAGCCCGAGACGAGCTCATTGACGCCGTCGACCAGAGCATGGGGCTTGTCTCCTTCCTCCAGCTCGTCAAGGAAGCCGACAAGGTGCTGTACATCTGAGGGGAGAACCCCCGCGAGCAAAAGGGCCCTCGGCGAGGGCCCTTTTGTTTTTAAAAGAAGCCGTCTGGAGGCGTGATGGTCAAGACCGGCTCCGTCTATTCGAAGAAAAAACAAGAGGGCTTGAACCTACTCGTGACCAGGTACTGGCCGAGGGGCGTCAGGAAAGAGCGCGTAGACGGGTGGATACGGGGGCTTTCCCCCTCGGCGGAGCTCATAAAGGAGTGGAAGGCCGGCTCAGTGGACTGGAGCGAGTTCAGGAAGCGCTACAGGGCCGAGTTCCGCGACCCGGAAAAGAAAAAGCTTCTGGCTGAGCTAAAGGAGACAATAAGGTCTGAAGGGGACGTCGTGCTGCTGTGCACCTGCAAGGAAGATGAGGAGCACTGCCACAGGCACCTGCTCAGTTCAATGCTGCGGGACGGTTCTTGATGAAGTTTTCGTTGCTTATGAGGTCCGAGAGCCTGAACGTGCGCTCCCCGACGAGCGTCTTCTTGTTGTTTTCCTGCTCGTAGGTGACCGAGAGGGACACCCCGACCGGCGTCTTTTCCGCCTCTTTCAAAGTCATGTTCGAGAAGGTAGCGGCTTTTTCGATCTCCGGCGTCAGGAGCCTGTAAAGCACCGTCGCGTCTATCCTCGAGGCTGGAGGGATCTCCGCTGGCCTGGCGGCCCTGGACGACGATCCCCTGTAGCTGAAAGAGGCCCCGGTCACGAATATCTTCTCGGCCGTCCTGTTCTCTATGAAAAGCTTGCCCTTCTGGAACACGGCCTTGAGCGCGGGGTCTTCGGCTTCTATCTCCGGCAGGGCGGCCTTGATGTCCTTCGACACTATTATGGCCCTCGCCACCGGCACAGTCCCCTGTTCGCCTGTTATCCTTGAAGGGCAGTCGTATTTGAGGTGATACGGTTCGAGGTGCTCTGGCCCGCAGAAGACGGGGTAGTCCCTCGTGGCGTTCTTGAGGGCGGATTCCAGGTCGCTCCTTCGGGCAAGCATGGAAGATTCCATGGCCGAAAGCCTCTGTTCGAATTCCTCCGGCGTGCCGGTTATCGAAAGGGAGACGGCGGCAGGCGGCTTGAGCTCGGTGAGGGCGTTCCTGTTTACCCTGATTATGATGTCGGCGTACAGGTCGTTGGCGTAAAGCCCTGACTCGTCGTCGATGCGTTTCTCGACATTCGCCGGGGCCGCGCTGTTGTAGTACTCGTCCCTGTACCTGCGGAACATCTCGCTGAGCTCTTCGTTCCTGTCGTCAACGAGGTCGGTCAAGGCCATGAACCTCTGGATCATCTCCTCCCTTTTCCCGTCGAGCCCTGAGTTCCTCACGGCCTCCGCCACTGCCCTGTCGTAGGCCGCCTGGTCAAAGACGCTTTCCTTTATTATGAGCCCGAAGATAATGGAAGCGCCGAGCGTGGTGGCCCCCAGCAGGAATGTCGGGACGGGCCGGGTGGCGGTAGTCCTGAACTCGCTTCCCGGCGGCACGCATTCCCTGTGGTCGCTGAAGGTATAGGAGCCGAAGAGCATCTTGGAGCAGTCCCATTCGGCTTGGTCGAAGCCCAGGGGCTTCAGGGTGATGAAGTCGATGCGGCTCTTTTCGGTCGTTATCTTTGTGATGTAGTATTTGCCGTCCTCACCCCTGGCCATGTCGGCGTAAAGGACCGGCCTGTCGTTCGTGACCTGCGGGGTCCGGACGCGAGAGAACGCCTGGGAAGGGAACAGGAACAAAATGGCAAGGAAGATGATTATGAAACGGTGCATATCTTGAAGGAGTAGCGCAACCTTGAAGGACTGAAAAACAGATAAGACACGATAAATCATCATTGATTATTTGTCAATACATTATTGAAAGGGATGGCGAGGGCGATGAAAGTGCCTCCGAAATAAAAATGCCGGCAAATCAATGATTTGCCGGCATTCTCTCATGTCGGGCGATAGGGCGGTCTTTGCTCTTTGAGCCAGCGGTCAAGCGGCTTTCTTGCCCTCCTCCAGCTCTATTTTTACCTTCCTGGGCAGGGCCTCCGCTTTCGCGGGCATCCTGACCTCGAGGACTCCCTTGTTGTAGGAAGCGTGCACCTTTGTGGTGTCAACACCCTCGGGCAGGGTTATAGACCTCTCGAATCCGCCGAAGCTGGTCTCGTGATAGAGGTAGCCTTCCTTTTTCTCCTCGAAATCGGCCTTGCGCTCACCCCTTATGGTGAGCATGTTGCCCGTTACCGATATGTCTACGTCCTTCGGGTCTACTCCCGGGATGTCAGCGTGGACAACGAGCTCATTGTTCTTCATGTAAAGGTCTAAAGTCGGGAACCATTCCCCTTTTACTTCCCTCCTGAAAAGGTTGGCGGGTGTCAGGCTCCCGAAGACCCTCCTGAACAGGTCGTCCATATCCCTCTGGATTGTCGCCAATTCCCTGAAGGGCTCCCATTTTTTGAGGTCCGCCATAAAATCACCTCCTGTTCAAAATCCTAAAAATCCGCCTTATCGCTCTTCCTACTGATACTATAGTACCGTTGGAATGCGGTGTCAAGTCGGAGAGGCCCAGGAAAAGCTAGGAAAATCAGATGGTTATATTGGGTTTTTTAGGCTTTTCAGGAGTGGAGGCCTGGGGCAGGCTCCATTCGGCAGCGGTGACGCAGTTCTTGCCCTTCTGTTTGGAAGCGTACATGGCAGAGTCGGCGGCCTTTATGAGCGCCTCCCTGAGCTGGCCGTGGTCGAAGCGGCCGCGTTCGAGGGATGCGTGGAAGCTGGCCACCCCTATGGAGCTGGTGATGACTCCGGCTATGCGAAGCGCCTTCTCCCCGCCGGGGTAGGGGCGCTTGATGAAGACGAAGTCCTGGATGGTCTTCCTGAGGCTTTCCGCGTACTCGAGAGCGGGCTTTTGGCCGGTGTCCGGGAGAATGACTATGAACTCGTCCCCTCCGTACCTGGCGGCCGTGGCCTGTGAGTTCTTGAGGGTTGCGGCCAGTACGCCGCCGAGCTCGGTGAGGACGCGGCTTCCGGCGAGGTGGCCGTAGGTGTCGTTGACCTCCTTGAACCTGTCGAGGTCGAGAAACAGGAGGCTGAGGTCCTTTTTCGCCGCCAGTGAGAGCCTCAAGTCCTTGGCGAGCCTGTCATAGAAGTACCTGTCGTTGAACAGCCCCGTGAGGTTGTCCTTTATCGACAGCTCGCCGAACCTCTTGGCGTCCAGCGAATTCTGTATGAGGGTCGACGTATATTCCGCGAATATCTTGAGGAGAGTGAGGTCGTTCCTGTCGTAGTCCGCGCCGCTCACCCTGTTGATGAGCTCGATGACGCCTATCGTCACGCCCTTTATGTTGATGGGAGCGCAGATGATGGAGCGGGTTACGAACTTGGTCTTCTGGTCTATCTCGGAGTAGAAGTTGCGGTCGAGCTTGACCTTTTTGCTTATGTATGGCTTGCCGCTCGTGTAGGTGCTGCCGGCTATGCCGACGTTTATGGGAAGGGTGGCCCCGGCCAGCGCGGCCGAGCCCTTGCCGAAGCAGGCCACGAAGTAGAGGACGCCGGCTTTCTTCTTGTGCTGGTTCAGGACAGGGTCGTCCAGGAGGATGGAGCCGGACTCGGACGGGACGAACTTGTTCGCCCAGGTGAGGATCTCGCGGAGCATCTCGCTCAGGTCGACGTCCTCGGGCCCGTACGCTTCCTTCTTCTTTCTTTCGAGTATCTTGTCGAGGACGGCCTTTTCAGCGATATTGATGCGCATACGTGAAAAGAGGTGCTCCGCGCGAAGGAATTTTGGACGACTTAAGTGAAAATATACAACAGCGCCAACAGCTTGACAAGTTTTATATTTTCATGGACTGTGACCGGTGTCACTGATTGAGCCGTGAAAAAAAATACCCGCTTCCGGGCGGCCCTGGGCGTCATTCGAATTTGACGTCCATGATATGCGCGGAACAGGAGATGCACGGGTCATAGGCGCGAACGAGCGTCTCTACGCTCTTGGCTATCTCGGCCTTCGGCTTATCCAGCATCATGGGCACGAGGGCGCGCAGGTCGTCCTCTATCGAGCGCAGGTTCTGCGCCGTTGGTATCATGCACTCGGCGCTCTCGATAAGGCCGTCCTTGTCAACTACGTACTCGTGGTAGAGCGTGCCCCTGGGGGCCTCGACTATGCCGATGCCGCGCCCGTACGCTCTGGCCTTGGCCAGAGGTTCGTTCCTCAAGCCCCGCTCAAGGAGTTCGTCTATCGTCGCTATCGCGTCTTCGGTCGCGTGGAAGCACTCGATGAGCTGCGCCATGTTGTTGGCGAACGGGTTGTGGCACGGGAGAGTGAGCCCGGAGGCCTTGAGCGCGGCCTTTGCCCTCGGCGAGAGCTGCCTTGAGTTGTTGTTGAGCCTGGCGAGCGCCCCGACCATGTACGTCCCGCGGGAACTTGCCGCGTGCTTGGCGCTGGAGTGCTCGACTACGTACTCCTTCACCTCTTCGGTGAACGCCCTGGCGCCTATCTCGCCTCCGAGGCTTGTAACCGGCTCTCCGCCGTAGAAGGCGTACTCGCCGCGTGCCTTCAGCGAGATGAACTCCCTTTCGAGCTCGAAATCAGGCAGCGGGATGTCCGAGAGGAAGCGGAGGGTGGCCTCGAGGCCCGCGAAAGTCGTCTCAAGGTCCCCCTTGAGCCTCTTGAGGTCGGCAGGCCTGGGCGTGAAGACGACGCCGCCCGGGAAAAGGGAGATCGGGTGTATGTGGCGGCCGCCTACTGTCTCGCATATCTCGTTGGCGAGCCTCTTGAGCTCAAGGCCGGTCCTGGCCATCTCCGGGTGCGAGCTGAGGAGCGGGACTATCGAGCCCGCTCCAACGAGGTCGGGGAGCACGAGGAAGTAGACGTGGAGGATGTGGCTCTGGAGCATCTCGCCAGCGAAGGCGAGCTTGCGCAAAAGCGCAGACTGCCTCGATATCCTGATGTCCATCGCGTCTTCTATCGCCTTGAGTGAGGCCGACGTGTGGCTCACGGCGCATATCCCGCATATCCTTGCCATTATGTGCTGGGCCTCGTTGAACTTGCGGCCGCGGAGCATCATCTCGAAGAACCTCGGAGACTCTATAATCTCGAGCTTCAATTCCTTTATGACGCCCTTTTTGACGTCGATGACGATGTTGCCGTGCCCCTCGACGCGGGTTATCTCGTGTACCTTGATATTCAAATCTCGCTTCATTTTTATTCCCGGTGTTTTTATGAAGATTATTGTTGAAAAAGCCTCAGCTTCTTCTGCCTACCTGACGCATTTTTTCGAGCCCTTGCAGTTGCCGTAGAGTGCGAATTTGTTGGTGACCGACTCGACGTCGAGCCCGTAGCGTCTCAAGGTCTCCTCGTGCGAGTCCGTGTTCGGGTTGTCCACAGGCCCGCGGCAGCCCCAGCACCATGTCCCGTAGGTCACGCATATCGCGTCGCACCCGGCCCTCGTGACGGGCCCCAGGCAGGACAGCCCCTTTTCGAAGACGCAGATGTTTCCGGCCAATTTGCAGTCGACGCAGACCGGGTTGTTGTTCACTTCGGGCTTCTTGCCCATGAGGAGGGCGGTGAGGAAGCTCAAGAACTCCTTTTTGGGTATCGGGCAGCCGTTCAGGTAGTAATCGACGTGGACGACGGCGTCGATGGGCCTCGCGGGGATGGTGTCTATGAGCTTGTATTCCCTCGCCGCTTTCCTGCCGTAGACTCGCTCCTTGACCTCTTCCATAGGGAAGCGGTTCTTGAGGCAGTTGAGCCCGCCTGTCGACGAGCAGGCGCCGAGGGCGACGACCACCTTCGCCGTTTTCCTTATCTTCTTGAGCTTCCTTATCTCGTCCTTCCTGCTGATGGAGCCCTCGACGAAGGCTATGTCATAATCGTCCGACTTCTCGGTCATCGCTTCCCTGAAGTTTACGATCTTGATGTGGTTCAATATGTCCGGCAGCTCTCTTTCACAGCTCAAGACCATGAGCTGGCAGCCCTCACAGCAGGTGAATGAGAAGAAAGCTACTCTCGGTTTTTCCTTGTTAGGCATGGCGCTCTTTCCTTAAGGTAAGTGCTTGAGTTATCAAAGAAATGATAACATATCGCCCGGCGGGTTGTAAACTTCAAGGCAGAGAGCCTGTTAAATTTCATATTGAGCCCCTTGCCTATTTTCATGGTTTAAAAGCTGGACAAAGAGCCCCTTACCGGATATTTTAGACTCGAGGACGGATTTAACATGGTGTGCGTGATGATATTCTATCTCCAAACGCGGCTTTCCGCCAGCCCGGAGGGGCGGATATGGCCCTTCTGAAGGCGTGCGGGAAGGGCGTTAAATGGTTCAGTCTCATTTTCACGGCCGTTTTCCTCACTATAATGTTCACGCCGATTTCGAACTGGATGGCGGCCCCCCTCGTAGTGGGAGATGGGGAGGCAAGGAAGACCGACGTTATCGCGGTGCTCGGAGGAGGGGCCTACGCCAACGGTGTGCTCGGCGCGGCCTCTAATGAGAGGCTCATAAAGGGCGTGCTGCTTTACAGGGAAGGCAGGGCCGCCAAGCTCCTCTTCGCTGGCGGCAAGGTCCTGCCGCCCGGGGCCAAGCTCGGCCACACCGTCCTGGGCTCGGCGGGCCCTGCCGAAAGCCGTTTCACGGAGGCGGGGCTGATGAGGGAGGTCGCGGCCGGACTCGGGGTGCCTTCCGCCGACTGCCTCGTCGAGGACGCGTCCCTCAGCACCTTCGAGAACCTCGACAACCTCAAGGCATATTTGCGCAGGGAGGGCATGAGGAGCGCCACCCTCGTGAGCTCTCCCCTGCATATGAGAAGGACGGGGCTCGTCGCAAGAAAGCTCGGGCTCGATTTCACGCTCTCGAGCGCGCCTGATCCGACGGCGCACAGGACTACGCCGATGGCAAGGGTGCACCTGATGCGCGATGTATTGTGGGAATATGGCGCGTTGTTTTTGTATTGGACGCGCGGGCAGGTCTGAAAGCTCTTAAAAAGCTGATCTTAAAATTCTTTACTTGGGCGCTTCATTTGGAAACGGCCTCTCTCAGCGGCAGGAACCTCAACTCTCCCATCTCGAAAGCCTTCTTCCTTGAACCGTAGAACTCGATGAGCCTTTTCGTCCCCTCTGGCTCGTTGCCGTTGCCGTGGACGAGTATTATCGACCCGTCAACCGGTTTGCCTCCCTTGGCGAGCCACGCGTCAGCCCCGATCGGGATGAGGAAGAGGCGCTTTAGCCTCTCGAGCAGGCCCTTGTCGGCGACCAGCCCCGGAAAGCGGAAAAAAGGCGAGGGCAGGAGGCCCTTCGACACCAGCGCCCGTTCCTCCTCCAGGACCTCCCTTTCAAAATCGACCCCGGCCTTCAGAAGGAAGTTCTCCTCGAGCGGCTTCTCCCTGTCGTATGGGTGAGTGAAGCTGTGGTTGACCCAGGTGATAGAGAGCTCGCCTTTCCTCTCCATCCCGAGTATCCACGCGAGCTCGTCCTCGTGCC
>UBJH01000490.1_pt1 | contig 12733 bp, 14 predicted proteins | sample 2193721 | NCBI WGS metagenome assembly UBJH01 (sample SAMEA4703186, study PRJEB27089) | metagenome | reverse complement strand
TAGAAGAGTCGGAGCGAGTAATCGCTCCCTCTTATTCGGCAAAATACGGCTTCAAGAAATTCGTTATCGTTGTCCCCTCAATTGCCATCCGTGAGGGAGTTTTAAAAAATCTTGAAATTACATTTGACCATTTTCAAAATATTTATGACAAGACCCCGGCAAACTTCGGGGTTTATGATCCAAAGAGGGTTTCCAGCCTGAGAAACTTTGCAGTTAATAACAACATCCAGATTCTGGTGATCAATATCGATTCGTTCGCCAAAGACGAGAACATAATCAACAAGCCCAATGACAAACTGACTGGCAAAAAACCTGTAGAGTTCATTCAGGCGACCCATCCCATTGTTATAGTGGATGAACCGCAGAACATGGAAACAGACCTCAGGAAAAAAGCCATTGAAAATTTGAATCCATTGTGTACTTTGCGGTATTCAGCGACCCACATCAACCGATATAACATGGTTTACAGCCTTGATCCTGTAAAAGCTTATGATCTTGGATTGGTTAAACAAATAGAAGTGGATTCCATTGTTACAGAAAACGATTTCAATGAAGCCTTTGTAAGTCTGGAAAGTGTAAATGCCACAAAAACCCGTACATCAGCAAAAATAAAGTTAGACGTGAACACAAAGGAAGGCGTAAAGCGAAAAACAGTTACGGCAAAGGTGGGGGATGACCTGTACGAACTTTCAGGTAAAAGAGAGATTTACAAAAGCGGTTATATCATTAACGGAATTGATGTTGCGGATGGCTTCATTGAACTTTCAAACGGTAAAACACTCAATAGAGGTGATGCCTTAGGCGGTCTCACCGATGAAGTGATGAAAGTTCAAATCAGAAAAACCGTAGAGGAACATTTCCAGAAAGAGAAAAAACTTAAAAGTAAAGGAATAAAGGTTCTCTCTCTATTTTTTATTGACCGTGTTGCTAATTACCGTAAATACGACCCAGACGGTCAACCACAGAAGGGCAAGTTTGCAGAGTGGTTTGAAGAAGCTTATCGGGAAGTTTCTGGAAAGGAAGCTTACAAGGGATTACTTCTCTTTGAGATGGATGAAGTACATAATGGTTACTTTTCGGAGGACAATAAAGGTAAATGGAAAGATACTACAGGAAAATCAGAAGCTGATGATGATACATTTAAGCTGATTATGAAAGATAAAGAGCAGCTTCTGGATATCAACGAACCTTTACGTTTTATTTTTAGCCATTCTGCTTTACGTGAGGGCTGGGATAACCCGAATGTCTTTCAGATATGCACCTTGAACGAAACAAAATCAGAATTGAAAAAGAGGCAAGAAATCGGACGAGGATTAAGACTTCCGGTAGACATGTCAGGTAACAGAATACAGGATTCCACGATTAATCGCCTGACAGTGATTGCAAATGAATCCTACGATGACTTTGCCAGACAATTACAGAGTGAGATTGAAGAGGATTGCGGAGTATCCTTTAAGGGACGTATTAAGAGTAAACATGATAGAGAAACGGTAAAATATCGCAAAGGTTTTGAATTGGATGAAAAATTCAAAGACATCTGGGACAGAATCAAGCAGCATACATCCTATAAAGTAGAATACGATACTTCTGAATTAATAGAAAAAGCGACAAAAGCCGTTGAACAGATGCCGACAATAAAAAAGGCTTTAATAAGTACGACCAAGACCGCATTACAGTTTGATGAATTTGGTATTATAGCTAATACTAAGGCATCATCTACGACTTCGTTGGATGGAATATTCAAGATACCCGATATATTGTTCTATATTCAGGAACGAACAGAGTTGACTCGCTCAACTATTTTGGAGATTCTTAAAGGATCGGGTAGAATTGGTGATATGCTGATTAATCCTCAGCTTTTTCTGGATAATGCTATCATATCAATAAAAGATGTTCTTTACGAATTAATGATTGACGGTATCAAGTATGAGAAGATAGGTGCAAAGGAGTATGAAATGCGCTTGTTTGAGGAATATGAGATCCATATTAATGACCTTACCTTTACTATATCCAAACAGGATAAGACAATTTACAGTAACGTTATTCCTCTTGATTCAAGTGTGGAGTATGATTTTGCTAAAGAATGCGAAAGCAGGGATGATATAGAGTTCTATTTTAAACTACCATTTTGGTTTAAGATAAAAACACCAATTGGTAGCTACAATCCTGACTGGGCATTGATTAAAAAGAACGAGAAGACCGTTTATTTTGTTGCCGAAACAAAGTCAGCAGGACAAGAACTGAAATCCAGTGAAAAGAGAAAAATAAAATGTGGGCATGCTCATTTTAAAGAGTTTGATGATATCAACTTTAGGCAGGTATCTACGGTAGCGGAATTAGATTGATTCCCCTCATCCTTGTTTATGACATCTAGAGCGTGCTGATTTAAAATAGGAGGATAAGTGTGATAGGCCCTTAGTTTCAGCCTTTAGTTCTGGTTTTTACTGCTTAAAAATGTATAGGAGGTGAAATGTGACCTCCCCAATCACATTCCACTTTAGCCGTAAGTGGCATATGCTAATAATCGGGCAAGCATATTCAAACCTTTTAAACAGGCTATTTTATCCAGAACTCTTCGGATTCCTGAACTGAAAAGGAAAAAACTGCCTGTACCATTCTATTTTCACAATAACTCTGCCAACATTTGCTGATTTCTATAGTGATATATACGATGCTTTCCACTTAAAACTCATGGGAAAAATCTTTGTCGGTATTGACCTTGGATCAACCACGGTAAAGGCGGTTGCAGTAAATGGGAAGGTCATAGCCAGCGCTATTAAGCCGACAGGTGCTAATCCCAGAAAGACAGGAGAGGTGGTTCTTGAACAGGTACTTGCCGGGAGCAGGGGAGATGCCAGAAAATTGTTGCAACGGGTTACGGGAGGGTATCATTTTCTGCCGATGAAGTCGTAAGCGAGATAACGGCACATGCAAAAGGCAGTTATTCACTATTTCCCCATGCAAGGACTATCATAGACATCGGGGGTCAGGATTCAAAGATAACAAGGATCAACGGGCAGGGTAAGGTGCTGGATTTTGCAATGAACGACAAATGCGCCGCAGGCACGGGGAGATTTATTGAAAATACCGCCAGGGCGCTTGAGATATCGCTTCTTGACTTCTCGAATAAAAGTCTTGTCTCAAGGACGCCTGTGAAGATAAACAGCATGTGTACGGTATTTGCAGAGAGCGAGGTCATCTCTTTGCTGGCGCTGGGGGCTTCTCTGGAGGATATTTCTGCCGGCGTACATGATCTGTTGCAAGGCGCATCAAAGCGATGGTGGAGCGGGTTGGGGTTTCAGAAGAAGTGATTTTCACAGGTGGTGCTGCAAAAAGCATTGCAATGAGAAAAGCGCTTGAAAACAGCCTGGGGGTTAAACTTGCAGTCCCGGAGGAACCTCAGATTACGGGGGCCCTCGGGGCTGCGATAATAGCAAAAGAAGGATTATAAGGAGAATAAAAATGAGTGGTAAATCAACAACCGGAATAAGTAATGAAGAATTCTGGAGAGAGCTGGGGATCGATATTGAGAAACATGATGAACTTATGAAAGTACTGCCTGTGGTATATCAGAGTGTGTACCTTTCCCAGACCAACAGACCCAGGAACATAGCATATTTTGATAATTTTATCGCAGATATCCACGGGGCAAGACCCAGGGAAGTCTTTGAAAGAAAAAAGAACGGAGATAAGGTGATCGGGGCTTTCTGCGCCTATTTCCCCGAAGAGATCGTGCACGCAGCAGGTGCGGTGCCTCTGATCCTGTGCGGCGGGGCGGATTTTCCCGTAGCTGATGCTGAGAAGATACTGCCCAGGAATACCTGCCCGTTGATTAAATCCTCGTTTGGCTTTCGCACCTCAAGAACATGCCCGTACTTTTTATCGGCAGACCTGCTTGTAGGTGAGACCACATGCGGCGGCAAGAAGAAAATGTACGAACTGCTGAACGAATACACGCAACGAAGTAAGGCTCTTCAAAAATAAGGTCGAAGAGATAACGGGCAATAAAATCACATATGATAAACTCAAAGATTCCATAGAACGGGTGAACAGGAAACGGGATATCTTACAGAAGCTATACAATACCAGGAAAGCCAATCCGCCGCCGATCAGCGGCAAGGATGTCCTGCTGATAATGCAGCTTGCTTTCTTCGATGAAGTGGACAGATTCGTTGAAAAAACGGGGGAACTCATCAACGAGCTTGAAGATCGTATAAAACGCAAAGAGGGAGTGGTTTCCAGAGATGCGCCAAGGCTCCTGGTCTCAGGGACGCCGATGACCGTGCCAAACTGGAAACTGCATGACATCATCGAGAAAAGCGGTGCAATCGTGGTGTCTGAGGAATCATGCACCGGCACGCGCTATTTCTCGCAGCTTGTAGAGCCGGACAGCGGTTCTGTCAACACCCAGCTTAAGAACCTTGCCGGGAGGTACCTGCATATCAACTGCGCATGCTTTACACCCAATGCCGAAAGACCTGAAGATGTTGTAAGGCTTGCAAAGGAATACAAAGCTGATGGCGTGGTATATTACGTGCTCCAGTTCTGCCATGAGTTCAATATAGAGTTTGCGAAGGTAGAGCGCGCTTTAAAGGAAGAAGGAATACCTGTGATAAAGATCGAAACGGATTACAGCCAGTCAGATACGGGACAGTTGAAGACGCGGTTGGAGGCGTTCATCGAGATATTGAGGGCATCGAAAGTTAAATTGAAAAATACGGTACAGGCTGGCAGACTGCTGGCGTCCGTTAAGGTGCCAGTGGGCGCAAAGATTGTCTAATCCTCCTGTATCCAAAACTTCAACTGTTTATTTTGCCTTTTCTTTTAACAGGAATTTTAATAAATCCCTGCTAAGCCGGGTCTCTCTTCCCAGCCTGCCAAGCATATCAGGTTCGGATAAGCCTTCTGCCTTAAATTCCTGAATCCTGTCCAGTACCTCAGGTCTGATCTCGGAATATTCGTTAATATCTTTCCTGTGACCCCAGACATCGCCTTCCAGCAGCGCAATACCCTGCATATCAAGGAACATCTTGGTGGAATTTGAAACCGTCCTGATATACGAACTTGGTATATGTATGGCTTTCAGGTCAGGGCATGACCGTACCAGTGTGAAAATATCCTTGTTTGCCGGGCGGAATGCGAGATGAACTATTTTTTCACACCTGCCAAGTGAATTAATTTCTTCTTTTGAGCTAACAACCCTTATTCTCATATTATCTGACTCCCTTTAAATTTTGCTTTACCCCTACTATATAACTCTACCACATGGTATAAAAAGTTATCTAAACATTGATATTTATCAAGATGTCCGGTATACTGGTCATTTCAAAGCCTTCCCGAAGATATAACCGTCTGCCAATAACGTAACCAAAAAATTATTGAATACCATAAACGATAGATAGGCTCAGGTTAACAACCTGTTAGAAACCCTTCAAACATGCGCCCGTATATCATAAAATATGGACTGGATCTCGCATTTGCTGTTTAGCTTTGTACTTGGTGCAATCCTGTTGGAAGATACGACCCGGGAAAAGATGGCATTTGTAGCTGTCGCCAGTTTATTCCCCGATCTGGATGTACTCTGGTATCATCGCAGTGGACTGCATTCGCCTCTTGTCTTGCTTGTACTGGCACTGCTGTTTGCAGTCCGGCATCGCGCTCTTTTCGCTCCTTTACTCATTGGCTTCTGGTCGCACTCCCTCCTGGATATTTTCCTGTTCGATAATTCGAACCATACTATCCAAACTCTGGCAAACCAGGTCGTAGCGAACGAAAGCGTAGCTCAACAAATCGAGAATAACATAACGAGATATACAGCAGCCGATGGTATCATGCTCTTCTATCCTTTCAGCAGTGATAAGTTCTCCATAACCCTTGACGAGAAGAGCTATGCAATTATTGCAGGTCTTATCATAGTAATAGCTGTACTTACATTTCTATTGCTGTATTTTAAAAGAGGACGCAGGAAATAAAACTGCCTAATAAAACTTAAATACTCTTCCGACAATCATAGGAATTAGAAGTAAGGGAACCAAAAAGTGGGCCGGGTTCCCTGACCATGTAGAACCGGGGTAATCATGAACCATAACCAAACGTACAGATTGAGTACATTCTGGATCGCAGTTGGAATAACAGTGCTCGCAGTCTTATTGCTTGCAGCCGGGGCTGATGCGGCTTCCGATCAATCCGGGAACCGCGTATGGGATGAGAGCAAGAATTTAAGCACGAATTACACCTGGAATGCATACAGCTTTTCAGGGTTCTATTATAATCTCGACGATAACCTGAGTACAGAGGAACTTTCGATCAATAATATCAATCCTGCTGCAAGAGCCATCGCTGAGGGCGATATGACCTATAAAACTTCCCCGATAGAGGTCGATTTTGTTTATTCACCTTTCGGCTCATACCAGGTAATCGGATTCATGGCTGACAAGTATTTTGCAGGATATACGGGGAACAGTACTATCTCGAAAAACAAAGAAATGAGTACCATTGCAGGCGGGCAGTTACAGAGAGTGCTTTTTGACGATGAAGACCGGCGCGTTGTTACCGTGGGTGGGACGTTGACTTTACAGGACGGTTATGTACTGAAGATGAGAGAAATCGACATCGGTGCAGGTCCGGGGCAGATATTTATCGTTCTATTAAAGAATGGAGCCGAGGTTGATAGCAGTGTAGTCGCCGGTGGAGGTACCTATATCTACACAAAAAGGGTAGGGAGTGTGAGCGATCTGCCCATTATAGCGGTACATTTCGAGTCGGTATTCAGGGGCACAGAGGTAAATGCTGCATTTGTCAGGGGGGTATTCCAGATATCAGATTCTTATACTAAAGTGAGCAGCGGCGACAGGTATGGTATTATGGAAATAACCGGGGCCGGCGCTGACCAGATAACAATGAATAACAGGAACTCTATCGATCTGTCCGGGGGAAGCTCTATAGACCTGATGGGTAATCTAAAGCTCATTGTTGCCGATAACAGCAGTGTTCTTCGCTTTGCCCTGTCTGTGGAAAGGACCGGCACCTTTGATGTCAGGGGAACTATCTATCCTGTGACCAATGAGTGGACTCCCCTGAACTTTGGCCTGAATATCGGCAGCACAAGCATAGGTCTTTTTTATGACATGGATAAGGACATCGGGACTGAAAAGCTTACGGTAAACCCCAGCGGAGCATCTATCCCGGAGGGCGCGTTAGTGTATTCCACATCGCCACAGGAAATAAGTTTTGATTTTTCAGACTTCGGCTCATACCAGGTCATAGGCTTCATGGCTGATAAGTATTTTGCAGGTTATACATCCAATACTTCTTCAACAAATACTCGTCCAACTACGGATTTCAGCGGGATCAGCGCACTTGCCCAGGGTGGGCTCCATAAAGTGCTTATCGACGATGATACAAAGCAGACAATAGCCGTAGGAGGCACCCTTGCCCTTCGGGATGGTTATGTATTGAAAGCAACAGATATTGATATGAACGCAAGGCAAATGCTCCTTTCACTTTTGAAAGACGGAAGTCAAGTTGATGTTTCGCCCCTTTCTGCAGGTGAGACATATGTTTACACCAAAACCGTTGGCGGCGTTGAGAACCTTCCATTGATCATGGTACGGTTCGATAGTGTATTCGCAGGCCAGGAACTGCAGACAGCATTCATAAAAGGCCTTTTCCAGATATCGGAAGACACCACGGTAGTACGTGCAGGGGATCAGTTCGGCAACATGAAAGTGGACAGTGTAGACCTGAGCGGGATAAGGATGAAAAACAGCGCAAACATCGGCCTGAGCAAGGGAACAACTGCCACTGTCATGGGCGATGTCAAAATACAGGTCGCCAATAACGATTCTGCTGTCAGGTTCGCACTTACGGTGGATAGGCCATCTAACCTGGAAGTCAGGAGCACCGTTTACAAAGACGGAAACCCTCTTGAATGGACACCCTATAATTTCGGTATGAATATTGGGGATACAAGCGTTGGGTTTTACTATGATCTTGACGAGGGCGTAGGCGGTGAAAATTTGAAACTTATTAATCCGGTAAGCGGCAGAAGTATACCCGCAGATGGTCTTGAATACTCAACAACTCCACAGGAAGTAAAGTTCACATACACCGGTTTTGGAAAATACCAGGCTATTGGATTCATGGCTGATAGGTATTTTGCAGGTTATACATCAAATACCCTGACTAATATAATAACAAGACCCACCACTGATTTTGACGGGATAAGCACAATTGCAAATGGTAATCTCAATAAAGTGCTTATTGATGATGACACCAAGACGACTATAGCAGTTGGAAGTACGATTGCTCTCCAGGAAGGTTATGTTCTCAAGGCGACTGATATTGACCTGAATGCAAGGCAAATGCTTCTTACCCTTCTTAAAGACGGAACAGAAGTTGACGTCTCACCTCTTTCCGCGGGTGAAACTTATATATACACCAAGACTATAGGAGGCACTGAAAACCTTCCACTGATAATGGTAAGATTTGAAAATGTTTTTTCAGGCGGTGAATTACAGGTTGCATTCCTGAAAGGTATTTTCCAGATATCTGAGAATCCCACAAAAATTGAGGTGGGGAACCAGTTCGGCAGCATGGAAGTGATTAGCGTTGACAGCAATATCATAAAAATGAGCAACAGTGGGAGCATTGGACTCAGCAAGAATACAAACAATGCTCTTATGGGCAACATCAAGCTCAAAGTGGCAGATAACGATGCCCTGAGGTTCTATTTCGCAGTCGATGTGACCCCTGAAATGATAGTGAATCAGCTCTCGATAAGTGCACCCACAAAAGTAATGGCCGGGGATACACTCAAGATCAAAGTAACAGCAGGAGGAAAAGCTGTTAATAACACAACCCTGTCATTAGATACCGATATGGGGCCGACTGATATTAACGGTGAACTCAATTACACGATCCCGAAAACATTAAAACCCGGGACATATACCATTACCGCAGCAAAGACCGGGTATGAGAAAGCAACAAAGAGCATCGAGGTCGAGAAATATGTCGATCTGAGACTGAGCATTGAAGCGCCTTCAAAGGCAAACCAGTATGAAACCATAACCATAAAGGTTTTGTACAACGGTACTGCCATGAGCGGCGCTGCAGTGCTGTTTGATAATACCAGCGCTGGTACAACAGATAGTAATGGGGAAGTAAGCTACAGGCTGGAAACGAGCGGAACGCATACAATAACAGCATCAAAAGCATCATATATTACTGTTTCAACGGATATAGATATAAGAGCCCCATATTCGGAATTTAAGGCACTTGATATCAATATCACGCCCAATCCTGTTTTTGCTGGCGAGGATTTCGTGGTCAGATCCAATATTACCAATGTGGGTACGAAGTCGGACACACTTCCTGTTGACCTTGTTATTAACGATACTGCTGTCGATAATAGGACGATCACATTAACGCCCGGTCAGACAGTTGAGATCAATTTTACCAGGCAGGAATCTTTAGCCATGAATGTGACTGTTGAGATCCTGGGACAGAGCAATTTATTGGTGGTACAGGAAAAACCAACAAATTACTTTTTGATCGCTGTAATAGCTACTGCAATAGGCGCTGTGATAATCTATGTTCTTACCTCTAAAGGTTTGTTGAGCATTGAAATATTAAAACAGAAGTTTGCATTGTTGGGCGATAAATTCAGTAATCTTTTTAAGAAGTAAGGACCTCAGGGTCATTTACTTCTTATACTTCTTTTTTTATTTTAACTTCTCTATGATTAAATTCTAATAATAAGGAAAAATTATTATAGGGTGAAAATCATTACTTTAACATGGATTATTGGTTCGGCAATCTCATCAGTGATTATTTTCTGTATAAGATCATCGAAGGGATCATAGCAATACTTTCAATGGTTATAATCTATCTGGGTATCCAGATAGCATTGAACTGGAAATTCTTAAATAAGGAGAATCCGAGTTCAAGTGAAATAATCTCACAAAAACAAAGTTTTAACCGAAGCATACTGTTTATTTTTATTGCCGGTTTTTTTATGTTGATACATGAGTTTCTTGAAGGTCTTGAGAAAGAAGCGCCGGATTTTGTGACTTACGAATTGTTTGAGTTAATTGCACTTACCGGATTAGTATTATTTTTACTGGAGTGGCATAAAATATTGACGCAATTAAGAAAAAGATCGATCAAATAAATGAGTGATTGAATTGAATTAATCTTTCACTTTTTTCTAACCATACTGGCGAAAATAATTGTAATATCTTTTAACAGGCAATAAAAATATGGCCTGATTTTTGGATGGATACTTTTATCGATATTATCTCCGATGCTCGTCAATAGCAGGACCGAGATCATAAATATGATCATCGCCTGCCCTGATGAAATAAAGAGAGGTTCATAATTTGCGGCCTTTAAATTCAGGATCATTCCTAATATTCCAGCAATGATAAATGATACAAGATATCCACTTATTATCCAATAGGCACTCTTATCAATTATGAAAAAAGGTAACAATAAAATAACCAGGGTGATCCCGATCTTTATTGCTATGAAATCTAACATGCCATAATTGATAATAATGTATCTTACAAGCAGATTTCCTTCTCCCATAATTCCTTTTTGCTCGATCATTTTCAGGCTGGTTATGGTATCTCCGATACCGAATGCCAGAAAAGCCAATATGAAGAGTAAAAATTGTAGCTTATTGTACCAGCATGGGTAATATCCGCTGTCGCCTTTCAAAATTCTCTCCCATCTATCTTATATTTTTACTCCTTAATAAACTGTTAGCCAAAAGTTGTATTATATTTATATTATATTGGCTTCTTCCTGAAATGAAATTGATTCAATCTTAATCAGATAATCAAAAAGCAAAAGATGAACTTGATCGTAAGATATAAGTATAATAATAATCATATAACATCTCAGGGCAGGCTGAAAATTTTTTTTATAACACTCCCACTCCCCAACCTGCCCATAAAAACCTCCATTTTTTGCAAAAAGTTTAAAGTACGAATTGACGATATTATTAAGGGAGGTATAGAATGACATTTGGATCACCTAAGTATTTTGGAGAACAAGCTTTTAATGATGTTTATTGTAAATTAATAGAAAAGGCACGAAATAAACAGAAATCTCATTATGAAGATGTTGCAGTCATAATGGGAAAAACCCCTGAAGAAAAAATGGGGCATTATTGGGTAAATGAAACTGGGTATATGTTAAAAGATATTTGTGACTATGAACATAAGCACAATCGACCCATGCTCAGTGCTATTGTCGTACTTAAGGAGGATGGAGTACCAGGCAAAGATTTTTTTGAATTAGCAAGAGGATTAGGAAAACTTACATCGGTGTCTAAACAGGATGAAAAAGCATTCTGGAATCAAGAGCTACTGGAGGTTTATAAAACCTGGGGTTAAAACCTGATTAGTTTGGATATGTTATTTTTCGGCACTGCAGCGGATATGCCAGCCCGAATTTCCGGCATCACAACCCATACTTTCGCGGCGACCGTGAATCGCTGATGCTCGCGATGGAGGAAAATGTGACTGAAAATTGAGAATGGAATGTTCTGAAAAATCCAGAAAAGATTTTAAGCATGACAGTAATCATAAACTTATGAATCCAAAACTTTTGACAAGATGGTTCAGCATTGTTTCTGTTATTTTAGTGCTTTGGGGAATAGTGTTTGCTTTCTTTGGTCTTGATATTCTTCCGGTAATGAATAAAGACATATTGTTGCCCTGGGAAAGCGCATTGTATGGAGCAATTATGATGGGCTGGGGAGTAACACTTTTATTAGTTGGAAGAATTGCCTTTCGCAGGAACGATATTGAGTTAATGAAAGTTATGTTGTATGGACTCGTTATCTGGCTCACTGTGGAAGCTCTATTCTCGGCGTATCTGGGCGTTTGGTTCAATGTGGGCGTGGATATTGCTGTCCTCGGATTGTTTAGTTTCCCTCTGATAAAAAAAATCCGGTCACAAAATGCGAAAAATTTATGAATCCAAAAAGGTTTCTCACAATTGAGGACGTTATTGGAGAAATAATTTTATGAAAAATCCTATCAAAAAACTATTTGTAGAATACGAAAAGGCATTCAATGCACTTGATGTTGAAAAGCAGGTTCCGTTCTTTGCAGAACATTTCATTTCAGCAGGTCCTAAGGGTAGTATCGCGCTGGAAAGAGATGAGTTTGCTAAAATGGCAGGTAAAGCTGCGGAATTTTACAGAAGTGTGGGACAGACATCCGCAAAAATTCTTTCCATGGAAGAAACCGAAATCAGCAATGAATATTCCATGGTCAAAGTCCACTGGGGAGTGACGTTTGAGAAGACCGGAAACAAACTGATTGAATTTGATGTTACGTATTTTATCCAGAAAACCGGCCCCGAGCCGAAAATCATCATGTTCATAGCTCATCAGGATGAGGAGAGGGCCATGAAAGAGCTCGGTCTCTTGGGGTAAATCTACGAAACTGCGGGTTCTGTCACGTTGTCGGTTGATACGATTCCGTGACGATATTGTAACTATTATATAAACATGGAGAGGAGGAAGCTGTACCCCTGTGCACGAGGTATATCTCCAATCCACCGAAGACTTGACAGAACCGAAACTGCGAAATCCTTATATCATCGAACACTAATTTTCTTATTAAAGGGGGAATCTTATGAAAATGAATCGTGTAGTACATTTTGATATTGCGAAATTAAAGAAAGCATACGAGGAAGGTGAAGGAACATGGCAAAATAC
>UBJH01000481.1_pt1 | contig 12734 bp, 9 predicted proteins | sample 2193721 | NCBI WGS metagenome assembly UBJH01 (sample SAMEA4703186, study PRJEB27089) | metagenome | reverse complement strand
CGCCTCACCCGCCTGTGAGGTAGCGCCGGCGCCCGCGTCGCCGGCGCCGGCGACGGTCGTCGTGCCCGCCACTCCCCGACCGACACCCTACGTCCGGTTCTTTGCCGTCAGTCTGCTCTTTGCGCTCACCTTCGGCAGTACGCTCGGAGCGCTGACCCTTGCCACGCTCACGCTCCCCTGGAACTTCCTCGGCGGACTGTCGACGGACGCCGCCAGACTGGCGCACGGGTACACGCAGGTGTTCGGCTTCGCCGCCCTCTTCATTATGGGTGTCGCCTACCATGTGATCCCGCGCTTCAAAGGGGCGCCCCTTACTGCACCGGGCGCGGCCTCGGCATCGTTCTGGCTGCAAACAGGCGGTGTACTGGCAGTCGCCGTCGGCCTGCTCGTCGGGCCGCCGGTCGTTGGGCCGGCGCAATGTATAGGCGCCATTGCGCTGCTTGCGGCGGCGGCAAGTTTCGGATGGGTCATCCATGGCAGCCTGGCTGCCGGCCCGCCGACACCGGAGGGCTTCGAACGTTATCTTCGCGCCGGCTGTGCATGGCTGACAGTGGCGGCCGCTCTGGCCGTCGCGGCGGCTGCCGGCGCCGATTCGCTCCAACCGGCCGTGTGGGAAGCGGCGCTGTGGGGCTTCGCGGGCTCGTGGATTCTCGGCATGAGTTTACGCATCGTGCCGGTCTTCCTGGGCCTGCCGCCGTTATCTCAACGGACGAGCAGCGCCCTGTTTGGCGGCTATCAACTGGCTGTGTCGGCCTGGGTAGCCGTCACCGTCATCGATACATGGATAGTGCTTCCAGGCGCGCGCGCACTGACGGGGGCGGCGCTGTCATTGATGGTAGGCGGGTTTATATGGCGACTTGGCATCCTGGGGTCGTGGGAGAATCAGACCCAAGTGGGCGACCGTGGCTATGAAAAGTTCTTGGTTGCCGCCTATGTATGGTTGCTTGGCGCGCTGGTGTTTACGCCTATCTGGAGCGCAGTGTCGGCGCTCACAGGCGACCCTATGCCGGCGCTGGTCCTGGACTTCGGTCGCCATGCGTTCACCCTCGGCTTTCTCACGCAGATTATCGTCGGCGTTGCCGCGCGCCTCATCCCGGTATTTGCCGGGACGCCGCTGTGGAGCACGGGATGGCGCGACGCGACCTTCTACCTGCTCAACGCCACGATCGCCACACGCGGCCTCGAACTGCTGGTTGAGGTGGCCGGTCTGGCCGACGTGTGGCCGTATATCTCTATTTCCGGTCTGTTGGGCGTCGGAGCCTTTGCTGCCTTTACCGCCAACGTATTCATGACCGTACGCGCGCGACCGCTGACCGTAGTACCCGGCCAAACAGAAACAGACCCGCTGGCGGATAACCTCGTCGCCGATCTGCTGACCATCCCGGGCGCCCTCGAACTGCTCGTGAGTCGCGGCTTGCGTCCGCTCCAGAACCCGGCCATGCGCGCAGCGATGGCCCCCACCGTCACGTTACGACAGGCGTGCCGAATTCACAGTATCGAACTTGAACCATTGCTGGCCGAGCTGGGCAAGCTGGCGGCAATATCGCGTCAAGCGTAAAAGGAGGATACAACCGTTATGAGCACGGAGAAGGCGACACCACGTGAACAACTTGGGCTCTCGTTGCGAGTACGTCCCGAACCGATTGTGGTTCGCGACCCTTTTCTCGAATTTCTGGGACTGGTCGCTCCCGGGGAGCCGATTGCGGTCAGCTTTGACGAGCTGGTGAAAGCGGCGGGTCATATGTGTCCGACCGTCGCCGGCGCATACCTTGTCCTGCGACACGGACTGAAAGCGTTGTACGGCGATGAGCCGGCTGTTCGCGGCAACGTCCGGGTGACGGCATACGGCGGCCCGACCGATTTCGGATATGGGCCAATCTCACAACTGGTCAACGTCGCTATCGGCGCCGCGCCTGAAACCGGTTTTGGAGGATTGGGCGCCGGACGCTTTCGCCGGCGCGACCTGTTCGTCTTTCGAACCGATGATCTGCGCCACAGCGAGTTCGACTTTGAGCGCCTCGACACCGGGCGCACCGTCCATGTCACATACGAGCCGAACGTGGTGCCGACCTCCAAAGACCTGCCGGCATCTATCGGCCCCGCGCTCTCCAATGGCGATCCTGCCTCGGTCGCTCGTTTCCGCTCCCTCTGGAACGCGCGTGTAGAAGACATCCTCGAGGCTGACGCGCGCACCGTTCGCGTACAGTCGGTCGGGTAACAGAACATAGCCGTCAGCCGTCAGCGATCAGCCGTCAGCCTCAGATAAAGCAGGGAACATATCAGAAGAGCTGATAGCTGATCGCTGACGGCTGATCGCTTGAGGTGTTGTTAAAAAAACCCCTGGAGCGTGAACGCCACATCGTTGTCACGATCCCTGTGATGATACTCGAGCCGTAGCGCTAAGTTTTGCGACAGCGTGTAGCGTGACCCGATGAACCACCGGCCGTCATCGGACTTCTCACCCAACGCATATTTCAGATAGGTCCCCGTAGCGATCAGTTTCCAATACGTGGTGAGGTCGACCGCCAACCCGACCGTTCCGCCGCCGCCGACTCGATGCCGCTCCTCGTAGGCACGACTATAATTCCCCTCTGCTTCCGCAAATGCGAACAGGACCTCCCGACCCAGTAATCGAGATTCGACGGCGCCCCCGATGCCGCCATTAATGACCCCATTGCGGCACAGTTTACAGTCATGGTGCCTGATCGTCTGCATACCGGCATTGATCTTCCACGATGGGGCATATGAGATCGAGTCAACCGGCGAGAGGGATAAGATATTGGCGAACATCGCCCGTTCAATCCGCGTTCGATCTGCCCGATTGTAGTGGCGAGCTGTCACGGATGCGATTTCGATCTGGGCATCGGGGGTGTAACCCACCTCCGGATCAAGTAGATCGTGGTACCCCGCTCGCACGGTGACTTCTTCAAACGTATCGTTATTCCGCCAGCCAGCCCCCACGCTGACACGAGAGGTCTTGTGCCCTAACTCGGGCTGTTTCGCAAACGGCGCCGCCATGAAATCCTCGGACGGAATCCGGAGTCGGCTACGGGCTGCCAATACCGCCCTGTTTCGCTCTTTCAATTCAGACGCCGGCTCGCCGGTTGTATCGATTCGATATCGCAAGTAATCCGAAGTAAGATCGAGCAGGAACGCTTGGCGCGGAGGACTCAGTTGGACAAAAGCCGGTGACGCAAGCTCACCCAGATCCTTTGTTATCCGATGAGCCAGCGCGCGATCTTCGGACGACAAGGATTCATGTTTGCGCCGGATTACGTTGCTGCGAGCGGGACGATAGGCAATTCCCGCAACCAACCCCGGTTTGGACGCAATGAGTCGGACCGTATCGGCCGGGACGGTCCAGAAAAGAAACTCACCCGTAAGATGCAACGTTGGGTCTGCATAATCGAGCAGCGTCAGGAGATGATAAGAACAGTTTTCCTTGAAAAAATAATAATCAAAGGAGGCATTTCCCAGTTCCCACGCATGCATCAGGAGGCGCTGCACTTGTTGATCGGTAAGATTGAGACGGTATTCCCAGATATCACGGTTTTCGATGTCGCGATACTCCTGGACCTTCAGGTAGTACGGGATGGTCGAGAAATACCCCTTATAGAGCCCAAAGATGCCGCGAATCGGATAGGCGATACCTGCGTCCGGCGGCACGTCCGCCGCATAATTGACGGTGTAGGCAAGGATTCGTGTCTGTTCGGTCTGGTCCTTCTGATCGACCCGCAGCAAGGTATGTCCGAACATTGATGCCGGATTATTCATAAAGGCCGAAGGAAAAATCAGCGTAATAGACCGGGCTTCGAAATCCGTAAACCACCGGTCGTACCGTTCACACGCCATCTTCGGCAAGCGAGACTCGTCGAATTGCAGTGTCTGCCTGAGCCAGTGGTAGCGCGCAATAAACGCGCATTGCGCCGGCTGCTGAGACCGTCCCACCAACTCCGATGAGAAAAATTGCGCCAGCGTCGCATCGAGCTCTGCTTGAGGATCGACCTTCCCTTCCGACGAGAGAAAAAACCCGGGATCGTCTTGTTCGCTTTCGTATCCGCCGAAAAATTGGGGGCGATAATGGAGGAGCAGATGCCACTCGCGGTCATCCGCAAGTTGACGTGCGCGCGCCTTGGCCTGCAGTTCGGACAGGTATGCATCAGCGGTGAGAGGCTCTGCGCCGGCCGGCAGAGACACGAGGCAAACGGCAGCAACAACAAGAGAACTCGATAGAAGTAATATCCGAAGGAAAAAACAGAACGGGCTCTGACCGGAAGGCCAGAGCCCGTTCATAACGTTATCGAGAAGAGGCCTTGGCAAGCACCGGATGACCGGCAATGGCTTCATTGATCGCCTTCACCATGGCTACCGGAGAGGTTTCCCCCGCCTCGACCAGTGAGGTGTAGCGCTCTTGGGTCATCGCGAAAAATGCGCCGTGTTGATCAGTCGGTATGCCCATCAAGGTCGCCAACGAGGCGAGGTGTTCCCCCTGACCACGGGCCATCTCCTGAGAGAGATTCTCAAAGTTCAACTCAGCGAACATGACCGTCTTACTGTCACCCATGACCTTCCCGTCATTGGTGCAGCCCGAGGTCCCTGAGCTGATACCGAACGTAGTGCTGCCAAAGGTCCCGTTAGTCGTGGCCATCATGACCTGTGGGGCGATGTCCTTCTGCCTCTGGTAGTCGGACCAGGCAAGCTTGCCCAAGCCGCATCCCGGACCAGTGTCGGGATTCGGCGCCGCCATCGCAAGACCTGCCTGCATTCCAAACAGTACCGCAACCGACAACATGGCCACCTTCTTCACCATAGGTCCTCCTTTTGTGAATGTACACCGACTCGCCGGACGTTCCACGCGCCACGCGCATTATAGCCGAAACGACCCGTGATGTTGAGAACAATTATCTACGGCTCTTCCGGCTATTCCGCGGGGTAACCGCTGTCCATCATTCCTTCGAAAATCGTATTCAGCAATCAGCATTCAGCCGTAGGTCGGGTTAGCGCAGCGTAACCCGACAACGCTCGGCTAACCGCTCTCCTAGAATGGCAAGTTTGTACACTGCGATACCCCAGTGGCACACACGGGACATTACTCAAAAGATCGTGAAATTCGCATCGCTCGTATCGATGATTGAGGAATCCGAGACCGCGGTGATCCTGAGTCGTCCCTGAGTGGTTTGCGAGCGCGGTACCTTCCACTGTTGCGCCCCATCATTGGGGGTGCCCGCGATGATCGTCCTCCATGACAAGCCGGCGTCCGTCGACAACTCAATCCTCACCTTTCCGGAGAAACCGCCGGACCTCCAGCGTATCGTCGCCTTCATGCCCACCTTCCATCGTTCGCCGCCGTTCGGTTCTACAACAGCCACCCACTTACTCCCCGGTACAAGCGCAAAAGAGGCCGTCGCCAATCGGTTCTCGCTCATGGTCAGGTCGCATATCGGCGCGGACCCGGAACAATCCCCCGTCCAGTGGTCGAATTGGTATCCGCTCCCTGCAACGGCTGCAATCCTCACCATAGTCCCTGTCTGGAAATACTCAACGCAATCGCTTGGGCACTCAATGCCCCCAGGTGCGCTCGCCACCAGACCATTCCCTTGAACGCTGACGTTCAGGCGGCTCACATCCTGTCCGTCCGCACGCACCTGTCCGGAGTTCGGATCGAGCATGAGTGAGGAGACATCGACGGCCTCAAAGTCGTCGCCACGGACCTGCCGCAGTTCGCTGACAAGTGCGTCGTCATTCCAGCCCAAGTCGGGTACACCGGAGATGTACCAGGATGAGCCGTTGTCGGCGAGGATCATTCCGTACTTCTTCAGAGCCCGCAAAATGACCTGTACCTGCGGCGAGAAACCAGAAATATCGAAGCCGGCCTTCAGACGGAAGCGTTGGCCCATCGGGGGAAGAGCGGGATTTGTCGAGCTGGATGCATAGTGCCGGGCCGGCCAGATATACGCCCGGCGCGTGCTGGGCGCGGTAAAACGAAGGGCGTGAGTAATCTCGCCGGCGGCCACTTCGTCATAGCGCGCCAGTCCCGGCAGCATCGGCAGTCCGGCCGCGTCTGCCGAGGTCCAACCCTCGGGCCGCAGGGTATATGAGTACAGGTTGTAGATCGCTCCCGAGCCGCAACTCCAACTCCCGTTCTGTTGCGGCCAGGCGTCGTAGATCTCATAGAGCATGCAGCGATCTCGATCGAGGACCAGCACGTGGCGATCGCCGTTGCTGTCGCTGCCCCCCTCAATCGGGGGATTTGGTGGAATAGGATACGGCCCAGGGTCGCTTTCATCTGCGTAATAGCAGGCGACCGGTGTCATCGGCTGCGTCGCTGGCACAGTCACGAAGGGGATACCGATCGGCGCCCCCTCCCACATTCCCGACCCGAAATCCGGATGTACACCGGCATTTCTCCCGATCGAGTCGATATAACTGTCCGAGTTCTGGTCCAGCGGCAGCATATCGACTGGCGTATTCCAGATGTTGTCTGCTGAAAAAATAGGGCAGCCGGCGATCGACGGCGCCCCTTGGGCCAGGGCTGACCCGGACAGAAAAGTTCCCGAACAAACAAACAATGCACATAGAGGCAAGACAAGAGTTCTCATAATCACCTCCGTCGAATAGTTGGTAAACAACAATTGAATTGCAAATTCAATGCCACAGGATAGACGGAATGATATCCTTGAGATTCAAGGGGTTTGTGCTCGAAGGTCAACCGACAATAGACAAAAAGTGGCAAGGCAAAGCGATCAGCCGTCAGTAATCTGGTGGGATTCAGAAAGAGATTTACTCGATGGTAGTATGTGCTTGCCTACTGTTGCGGACGGCGTTAATGCTAGACGAAGATCTCGGCGAGGGAAATGACACAATCGGGCAGCAGCGGAGTCGCGATCGTGTCGCCTGATTCGCGGCCCGGCTCGGCAGCACGGACGAACCCGCCCTGGACGGCGCGGCGGTAGATCCTCACGCTCTCCAGTTCGGGGTCCACAATCCAATACTCGTCGACGCCGTGCCGCTCATAGAGCTTACGCTTGATGATCTCGTCGATCTTGCGCGTCGTCTCAGAGAGAATCTCGACCACCAGGTCCGGCGCGCCCTGGATACACTTTTCGGTGATGAGGGAGGTCCGGGCCGCCGAGACAAACAGGAGATCAGGCTGGACGACGTCGAGATCGGAGAGGACGACGTCGCACGGTGCGGTAAAAATACGCCCCCTGCGGTGAACCTTCAAATAATTGAAGAATAGATTCGATAAGTTCATGGAAATGCGCTGGTGCGTGGTTGAAGGCGAAGGCGTCATGTAGCGGTCTCCGTCGATGATCTCGTGGCGCTTTCCGTCCTCAGGGAAGAGAAGGTAGTCCTCGTAGGTAAACTTGATGGAGGACGCTTGGCCGGTAATAGTGTGAACAGTCATGGCAACTCCTCAGTTGATCTCATAATGTTGAATCTATCAGATCGCCTCTGCCACGTCAAATGAGGGTTCCAGGCCCTGGGACAGCGACGGACTGCCAAACTCAGGCCAGATCCGGTGGGGGACGTAAGGCGACCGGGACCTCGATGACCGTCAGCCGGTTTCGCGTGAGCGCTTTCTCGATGACCTCACCGATCCGCTCGAGCGAGTCGACCTGCACGGCATCCGCCCCAAATGACGTCGCCAAGGCGATAAAGTCCGGGTTTACAAGCGCTTCGTCGCCAAACAGTCGGCCCGCCTTTCGCTCGGCATAGTCCACAACACCAAAGGCGTTATCGTTAAAGAGCAGGACGACGATGGCGAGTCGGTGTTTCACTGCCGTCGCTAGTTCCTGACAGGAATACAGGAACCCGCCGTCGCCACACAGCGCCAGGACCTGACTTTCTGGCCTTGCGAGCTTTGCACCGATGGCAGCCGGTAGCCCGAATCCGATCGTCCCACTCCCCATCGCCCACAGAAATGTTCCCGGCTCGTAGACCTCGAAGTATCTGCGCGTCCAATACGTGGCAACAGTGGAATCGTTGGCCAGAATGGCGTCGCGCTTCATTACGTGCCTGATATCTTCGAGCAGTTTCACTTCGGCCGGGTATTTCACTTTCACGCTTTCCAGGGTGTGCCTTTTAGCCCTGATAACCTCTGACTCTTCAAAGCCTTGCGGACGTGACGGCTGCTTTTCAAGCCTTCCGAGAATAGCCTCTAAGGTTATGCGGGCATCGCCTACCAGATCAACGACATGGCTGCCTTGGATGCTCGGATGGGTCTCGGCAAACTGCTGCTCGTCTATATCAATCCTGACCCATTGTGATGGGAGCCGCAACGACCATTTGCCGGTCGATCGGTTACTGAACCGTGTGCCGACCACGATGGCAAGATCGGCCTTTTCGAGTAACAACCGAACAGGCTCCTCAGTCCCCAGATTGCCAAGGGATAGATCATGAGCCTCCGAGAATACCCCTTTCCCTTTGATGCTGGTAAGCACCGGAGCGCTAAGTAATTCAGCCAATCGTTCAATCGCTTTGCCTGCGCCGGAGACGATTGCGCCGCCTCCGGTGTAGATGACAGGCCGCCTCGCGCCTGCAATCAGCTCAACCGCGTCTTCCAGCCTCGTTTCATCAGGTAGTTTCGGCGTACGCACAACCGGCTGATACGAGAAGGGGGCGGCAAGCTCCTCCTTCAGAATATCCGCAGCCATCTCGAGACCGTACGGTCTTGGTCTTTCATTCTGCATCCTGGAGAAGATTTCATGCAGGCAATGGGGGATATCTGATGCGGTTGTTACATCGTAACAGGCCTCAGCCACATTCGAAATCAGACCGTGCTGATCCTTCACCTCGTGGACATCGCCCCAGCCTTTGCGCAGATGCGCTCGCTCGATCTGGCTGGAGAGGAGCAACACCGGCGAGGAGCTGCAATAGGCTTCCTGGATTCCGACCATCGTGGCGGCAGTGCCGGCGCCCGTCCCGGCCAGCACAACCCCGACCTGCCCGGTCACCCTGGCATACGCATCGGCCATGAAGGCTGCGGACTGCTCGTTGCGGACCTCAATGAATCGAATGCCTTGTCGTTTGGCGGCGGTGGCCACAGGCGTGATGTGCAGGCCGCGTATCCCGAAGACAAGTTCAACCCCTTGAGCCTTCAGGCATTCGACAACTGCTTCTGCGCCGGTCATCGGGCTCCTTCGGAAGAGCGCATCGCCTGCGCGATCTGCCTGATGGCGGCATCCAGGATCATAACGGCCTGATCCACATCCTGCCGGCTGATAATCAGAGGGGGCATGAACCGGATTGTTTGCGGCGGGATCGGGTTCAGCAGCAGGCCCCGTTCGCAGCAGGCCTGAGCCATTGCCAGCGCGATCGGCTTCGTGAACTCCATCGCCAGCAGCAGGCCGCGGCCCCGAACCTCTTTCACAAGATCCCACTCCTCTTGCAAGCCCAGGAGCCGCTCCCGGAAGTAGTTTCCCACCCGTACCGCGTTGCCGACCAGATCTTCCTTCATGATGAACCGTAGGACCGCACCGGCCACTGCAGCGCAGAGCGGATTGCCGCCATAGGTGGAGCCGTGATCGCCGGGTCCGAAACAGGCGGCCCGTTCGTTCGCCAGGAACGCGGCGATGGGAATCCCGCCGCCCAGCCCCTTGCCCACCGTCATGATGTCCGGCCTGATGCCGGAGACCTCGTGGGCCCAGAGCGTCCCGATTCGACCGCAGCCCGTCTGGACCTCGTCCAGGATGAGCAAAAGGCCTCGCTCGTCGCAGAGCGCTCGAACCTCCTTCAGATAGGTCTCTGGCGGGATGTTTACGCCGCCCTCACCCTGGATCGGCTCCAGCAGGATCGCACAGGTCCGCTCCCCTACAGCGGCCCGCAGGGCTGCGATGTCGTTGTACGGGACGTTTCTGAATCCTTCAGGGAGCGGAGTAAAGGGCGCCTGGTACTCCGGCTTACCCGTCGCGGCCACCATCGCCAATGTCCGACCATGGAAGCTCTTCAGGGCCGAGATAACCTCATAGGCACCATTCAGGTGCAACTTCCCATACTTCCGGGCCAGCTTGACAGCGCCCTCGTTTGCCTCTGCTCCGCTATTGCAGAAGAAAACCTTTCTCATGCCGCTCGCCTCAATCAGGAGTTCAGCCAACTCGATCTGCGGGATCGTATAGACATCCAGACTCGCCAGGATGAGTCGTGACGCCTGCTCCCGAAGCGCCTCCTGAATGACAGGATGGCAGTGGCCGAGGCTACAGGCGGCCCATCCGGCAATGAAGTCAAGATATTCCTTCCCGACATCATCCCAGACCCTCGCCCCCTCCCCGCGCACGAGCGTCACCCCGAGACGCCGGTGACCGGTATCCATGAAGTACCGTTTATCGAGCTCTACCCAATGGCTCATGATCCATCCTGTTCAAGAAAGAGGGTCAGGCACTTGGGCCCGCCTCCGGCCTTGAGAAACTCCGTTGTCTCGACCTCGTGAACCTGATACCCGACCTCACTGAGCGTCCGAGCCAGATGGGGGCAGCCGGCATTGAGGATCACCGACTGTCCGATGACCAGTGCATTGCAGGCCAACCGTTTGGCCTCGGCCTCCGTCACCGGGAAGAGCTCAGGGATCGTCTCCTTCAGGAGCCGCTGCGAGGCTGGGCTGAACGCCTCCGGATAGTACGCTGCCCGGCCTGGCTGGAGCGGACAGAAACAGGTATCCAGGTGGTAAAACCATGGATCGATCAGCTCCAGGGAATAAACGTGCAGCCCAAGCAGCTCCGCGAGCAGATGATGGGCCTGCAGCTCCGAACGAAAGCGATACCCGGCGAACAGGTCATTCCCGCAAAACAGCGCATCCCCCTCCCCCTCAAAGAAGACGGGTTCCGGAAGACATGCGACCCTGTAATTCCGCTCTGCAAACCACTGTGTGACATGAGGAACTTCCGCCTCACGCTCACGATATCGGAAACGACTGCTCACGAACAGGCTGTTCATCAGAAGTCCGGCATTCGCAGTAAAGCAGAGATCAGGCAGCCCCGGAACAGACGGCAGCAACTCCACCCGGACCCCTAATGTTTCAGCGAGCAGTCGATACAACGCCTCCCACTGCCGTATCGCGACGGCCCGGTCCGCCTGGCGCCTGAGATCCATCCAGGGATTGATCTCATAGTAGATCCCGTAATGGTCGGGACGACACATCAGCAGCCGGGTCATGGCGCTACACCTCGGCGCTCAGACCTTGCGCCATCCTGATCTCGCGACCATGATTGACCGTCCATGCCACTTTGTGTGTCACAAGATCCAACAGAGGCCAGGACGCCGGAACGCCCGTCCCGCTCTTCTTCAGCCCGCCGAACGGCAGATGTACCTCCGCGCCGATGGTGGGCAGGTTCCAGTACCCGACGCCGAACTCACACTCCTCCCGAAGACGACGGGCGATTCGGTAATCTTCGGTGATCACGGAGCAGGCCAGGCCATACTCCACACCGTTGTGGATGGCCACGGCCTCTTCCAGCGTTTGGAAGGGGATCAGGGCGACGTGCGGCCCAAAGACCTCCTCGTGGAGTACCCGGGCATCCTTCCGGTACGCCATGCGATAGATGAAGGGGCTGAAGAAGTAGCCGTCCCGATAGGCCCCTTCCTCCAGGCGCCCGCCATCTAGAAGTACCTCAGCCCCCTCCTGCTTTGCCAACAGGTTATAGGAGTCGACCTTTTTCATTGCCGCCTCATTAATGAGCGGGCCCATGAAGACCTGAGGATCGAGAGGATCGCCGATGACAATCCGCCGTGCCATAGCGACAAAGGCCTTCGCGAACTCCTCCATCCGGCTCTCATGGATGATGAGGCGAGACGCCGAGGTGCATCGTTGCCCTGTCGTCTTAAAGGCGCTGAGTATCGCGGCCCGGACGGCCAGATCAAGGTCGGCGTCCTGGCAAACGATCATCGCATTCTTCCCGCCCATCTCGCAGGCGTACATCTTGCGATAGTCCTTGGCGCACGCCTCCTTAATCCGTGATCCCGCCTCATACGAGCCGGTGAAGAGCACCACCTCGACGTCGGGGTGGGTCACCAAGGGCCACCCTGCATCCTCTCCCTTGCCCTGAACGAGGTTCAGAACACCCGGGGGAAGCTCAGCCCGCTCAAAGCACTCAACGATCTTCTCTCCCACTAATGGGGTGTTTCCGGACGGTTTGAAGACTACCGTGTTTCCTTCGAGCAGAGCCGGGGTAATCAACCAGATGGGAATCGCGAAAGGGAAATTCCAGGGGGTGATCACCGTCATCACCCCCTTCGGCTTACGGAGCATGTAGGCGTCCTTCTCGGCAAGCTCCGAGGAGAGGGCCTGACCGGAAGGAAGCCGCGCGTGGCCGAACATGTACTGCGCCATGTGGATCCCTTCAACGACATCGGCTTTGGCCTCGTTATACGCCTTGCCGGCCTCCGATGCCACAAGGCGTGTGATCTCGTCGACCTGGGCTTTGATCGCTTCGACGAATCGATCGAGATACTCCCCCCTTTTTATTCGCGACAGCGCACGCCAGCCGGCAAAAGCCGTCTTCGCGGCCACAACCGCCTGCTCCGCATCCTCTCGATTCGACAAGGCCACAGTCCCGAGCACCTCACCGAACCTGGCAGGATTGCGACTTTCGAATCTGGCGCCTCCGACCGCCTCCACCCATCTCCCTGCGATATAGTTCCTCCCATCCATGGGCTTTTACCTCCTCAAAACGATAAAAGCAGGTCGCCTCACGGCTTCCTGCTCTTGGTATTGTATTGGGTTTCTCACCCCCCACCAC
>UBJH01002180.1_pt1 | contig 12742 bp, 10 predicted proteins | sample 2193721 | NCBI WGS metagenome assembly UBJH01 (sample SAMEA4703186, study PRJEB27089) | metagenome | reverse complement strand
GTGAAGGCACGCTCAAGGAGTATTTCAACCGGCCCGAGGACAACCCCAAGGTGTTCGCCGGCGGCTGGTTTCACAGCGGCGATCTGGGCCGCATCGATGCCGACGGATTTGTGTTCGTGCTCGGCCGCAAAGGCGAGTTCATCGAGCGCGACGGCGATTTCGTAAGCCCGCGCGAGGTGGACGAAGTGCTCATGCGCCACGAACTCGTCGAGACCGCGGCTACGCTCGGTACGCCCGGCGCTGAAGGACGACAGCAGATCACGACCTTTGTGATTCTCAGGAAGGGCGCCTTTGCTCAAGGCCGCGAAGACGGCCGCATGCCTGGTGGAGACGCCGACCGGCAGGCAATGCTCGACAAACTCAAGACCCACGCAGCGCAATTCCTGGCGGAAAAGAAACGGCCCACGACAATCGTGTTCGCCGCAAGCCTGCCCACGGATGCCACAGGCAAAACACGAGTACACATCCTGCGCAAGCAGGGCACCGACGCTTACGAGCGGGCGTAACTATTTCAACGCTTTGATCAGCTTGCGCAGATCTTCGGGCGTTACTTCGTGGTGTGGCTCGTCGTTGATGCTGACGGCGGGGCCGCCGTCGCATTGGCCCAGGCACGATACGCACTCAAAACGCACTCGGCCGTCTTTAGTGATGTTGCCCGGCTCGATGCCTAGTTCCATTTTGGCGGCGGCGATGAGCTCACCTGCACCGCGCAGGTGGCACGAGATGCTCTGGCACACGCGCAGTGTGTTGCGCGCCGGGCCATCCGTGTAGAAATGGTCGTAGAACGTGGCAAAGCCGAACACCTGCGCGCGGGGCAGGTCGAGGCCGCGCGCGATACGTTCAAGCGCACCCTCAGGCAGCCAGGTGAACGCCTCTTGTGCGACGTGCATGACTTGCATCAGCGCCGTGGGTTTGCCCTTCCATTGCGCTATGGCGTGGTCGAGTTCCTTGAGCTTCTTGGGCTCAAGGGCGTCATACAACGCCTGGATCTGGGGCAGGATTTCGTCTTTGTCGAACGGCATGAGTGCAGACGCTAAATGAAAAATTCAAAATTCAAAATTCAAAATTCAAAAGTTGAGGCGGCCGGCGCAAAACAAAACGGGCCGCTTGGGCCCATTTTGAATTTTTCATTTTGATTCTTGAATTGCCATCAATGGTACAGGTCCACCACGACCTTTATCACCGGATAGATCCATTGCAGCTCGCGCACGCTGAAAATCTGCACGTCGTGCGAATGGTTGTAGGGTGTCAGGATGATCTGGTCGCCGCGGCGCTGGAAGTTCTTGCACGTCACGTCGCCGCTTTCGAGCTTGACGACCACGGGCCGACCTTCGCGCGGCATCATGTTCGGTGCAACTATAATCGTGCTGCCGTTTGGAATCACCGGCTCCATGCTGTCGCCGGTGATCTTCAGGGCAAAGGCGTTTTCGTCGGCGATATCACTGGGGCAGTCAACATAATCGTAACCACCGCCCGTGGGGAAATCGTCAAAGGCGGCCAAGGGACGGCCCGCCGCAGTAACACTGACCACCGGGATCATGCGCGAAGCAGAAGAGCGTCTTGCCGCTCCCACGGTCTCACGGGCACGCTCGGCCATCTTGCGGTTGAGCATTTCACGCGTCAGTGCCTCGGTGTCTTCGAGGTCAGGCTCCTGCGCGTTCATGAAGAAGTCGTGCGTGACGTTCAGAGCGCCCGAGAGCTTGCGCAGAATCTTGGTGCTGACTGGGTAGCGGCCGTTTTCAACGGCGCTCAAGTATGGGCGTGTGCAGCCAATCCGCTTGGCAAGCTCGGCGCAGGTCAAGCCGCGGAAACTGCGCAGGCGCTTGATGCGCTCGCCCGCGGCGACCTGGTCTTTGTCGCCCGAAATAGCCTCGTCGTGCTTCTCGAATTCGTTAGTGGGGTCCATGACCGCCTCGTTGCTGGATACGGCAAGTATAACCTGTCACTGTCATCGGCCTGTCTTTTCAGGCCAATCGTGACTGTCAATAAGTGTGTACGAACGTGTCATAAAAATCAAGTCTAAACCCATCCGCTGCGCGCGTTCAGCATGCTTATGTTGCTGTAAACTATATAAAAATAACGAGTTGCGCCTAGATTCGCGACTCGACACTGTGTAATGAAATGGAGCGCTCCTGTGGTGCAATCAGTGTCATGGCGAATCCTGAATTGCGACTCAATGGAGCCGGGTACCCATGCGCAGGGAGCGCTTTTCCGCATGCGATCACTCAGCCTCTTCCATCGGCGCCTGTTTGATTCTAAAACCTGCCTATCCCCCAATTGCACGTGATTTCTTCGGAGATCCCCTCATGTCCCGGATGCTCACCGGTGTGCTGTTTCTTGCCCTTTCTCTCGCCCTCTTTGGTTGCGGATCTTCAGGCCCGATGCGTTTTCAGTTCAGCGCCGGCGGGCAGCCCTTGGCCGTGAAGTCTGATGAAGCCGGCACGGGCGACCAGACCAAAGTGTTCGAGTTGCGCAGCAACGACACAGACAAGGAATTCGAGTTCACTCTCGGCGGCAAGAAGATCTTCGCCAAGATGGACGTTTACAGCCACACGGAACTCACGCGCATCTCCGTGGTGCCGATTTACCTCACGAGCGACATCGCCGCGGCCGTCAGCGATTACAAGGCCGTCACCTATGTCGTTTACCAGCGCCGCCGCGACGTCAGCAACACGCGCCGCACCGGTTCAGCTGGAGAGGATGTCGAGCTCAAGGTTTACGACTACGGCGACACCGTGACCCGCGACGCCCTGATTGAACAGGCGCGCCTGCAGGGCACTGTAATTGCCGTGATCGATTTCGGCTCGGCGAAGTACATCAAGTAACAAAGGCTCGCTGCGGTTCAGTAATGGGCCGTCGTTGTGCGCCGTGATTTTTGGTTGTCGCGCCGCTTGCGGATTTGCATCGCAGGCGGCATGCGCAAGAGCGCAAGTTCGACTTCCGGAATTCCGCAATTGAAAGCCGTTTCATGCGCAGGCTGCTCTACATCCTTGCCGCAATCGCGATGCTTATGCCGCTTGGCTGCGCGTCTGACGGAGAAATCCGTTACACCGGCCAGAAGGCCGACGCGCGCGAAGCGGATTACATCAAGGATCCCGAGGCCACCGGCGTCACTCGCGACGGCGGCAACCGCAACGACACCACGCGCACTGATTCCAACCGCGTTGATATTCCTGTGCTCGAGTTCGCGCAGTTGCGCGGCGAGTATTCGCTCGGGGCGCGCACGGCCGTGAACTACCTCAACGCGCGCTACAGTGGCCAACAGCTCGACGGCATCAAATACGTTGAGCGCCTGGATATGCGCCGCACGCAGGTGTGGTTGAACTCGCGTCTGGCTCTGGATTACGTCAACGCCCGAGCCAACGAAACCCTTTACAAGGGCATGGAAAGCCGCGAGGAAACCGTGCGCCGGCTGGGCCGAGACAAGACCACGGCCTATTCCATGGACAGCGTGGGCTGGTTCGATCAGACGCGCGTACGCACTTCGCGCGTGGCATCGCGTGAGCAAGTCGATGCCATGAAGTCGAACGAAGAGCTGCGGGCCACGCGTTCGCGCGAGGGTTTCTTCCAGGCTTCCGGCGAGCGCATTATCGGCCTGCACCTGTTCAAGTACGCCAACCGCGAACTGGTCGGAGACGGCGTTGAGGTCACTTACACGCTCGTTTACTACAACACCAACGAATACGACACCGGGCCGACCGAGATCAACGAGCCCGTTCCTTATTACACCAGCTATGTCGCCGGCAGCGCCACGCTTCCGCGCCAGGGTACCAAGGTTGATTTCATTGCCCGCCCGGGAGATCGCGACCTGCTGCGCTGGAGTTTCCCGCAGGGCATCAAGGCCGGTGAGACCGGCGAAATGAAGTATAAAGTCAAGGTCGTGATCGATGCGCCCTACGAGCAGCGGCCGCCGGAAGATCAACGGAAGTAAGCGAGCAAATGCAAAAGGACGCGGCTAGCCGCGTCCTTACTTCTTTTTGCGGCGCAGCTTCTTAGTGACAAACTTGGCGGCGGCCTTGATGTTGGCCAGAAAGCCGCGGCTTTCGCTGCGCGCCAGAATCTGCTGAATCAAGGTGCGCGTGACTTCATCGGCGGGCGCCATGCTCTCGGCGCGGCGCGCAAATTTGTAGGCGTCGGTCAGCTCGTCGTTTTCCAGAAGCGCGGCCGCGTAGTTGGCAATGATCTCGGGGTCATCGGGCTGCGCATCGTAAGCGCGCTTGGCAAATTCGAGCGCCTTGGCGAGATCGCCGAGCTGCGAATAGATGCCGGTCAGCTCTTTGTCAGCTGCGGGTACTGAGCGCTCTTTGATGATTTCCTCGAATTGCTCTCTGGCCTCGTTCCACTTCTCCATGCGCCTCAAGGCGATGCCCAGCAGCATGCGCGCCTCCCAGAAGTCAGGATACTCTTTGATCAGGGCGGCCAGTTCATCCGCCACCGAAGCCGGGTCTTCGCCAAACACTCGCTCTGCGGCCGCGTGCAGCCGCGACTCCGAAGACGGGCTCTCGCACCAGCGGCGCTGACGCACTGCCAGGTCCTTGAGTGAACCTACGCCTGCACAGAGGTCGGCCAGGTCAAGCTCTTTGCGCGCTTCATCGTGGCGGCCCAGCGCATTGTGCGCCGATGCGCACAACAGGTGAGCAATCGGTTCGCCCGGAAACTCCTCGGCAAAGCGCCGCGCGGTCTTGATTGCGTCGTCGAACAGCCGGTGGTTGTAATAGAACTCTGCCGCGTCGGCGTAGACTTCGCGAGGCACGCCTTCAATGGCCGTCACGCGCGCGAATTGTTCGCCTGCTTTTTTCACGTCGTCGTGCGAGGCGTAAAAATGGGCAAGGCGCAGGTGCGCGCCAATGTGTTCGGGTTCAAGCTCAAGCGCGCGTTGCCAGAGCCGCTCCGCCACCAGCTTTTTGCCCTGGCCCAGGTTTGCCGCGCCGGACTCGATGATCGCCTCCACCTTCAACTCTTCTACCTTCATGGCGCGCGCAGCCAGGCGCTCGGCTTCCTCATGTTTGCCGCACTGGTTGTAGGCGCGCGACGCGGCAAATGCGGCCCGGCCCACCAGCTCCGGTGTGGGCGCCTCGTGCGCGCCCTTGAGCAGGCGAAGGAAATGCTTGGCGGCCTCCGCGTGCTTGCCCAGAGCTTCCAGCAATTGACCGCGCACCTGCACGCTGCGCCAACTTACTCCCACCAGCCGGGTTACGTCGTCCAGCGCGTGCAGCGCCTTTTGGGGGTCGTAGCCGCGCTCGAAGACAAGTACTTCTGCCAGTTCGCACAGGCGGTCGCGCGCGGCGGTGCAGTTGCGGTCAAGGCGCGCGGCTTTGATGGCCGGGTCGAAGACATCGGGCAGGTCGTTGGAGAGTGCTCCAACTTCGCCGGCGAGACGCAAAGCGCGCGCCACCATGAGCTGATTCCACGCGGCCAGGCGCGCGGTGCCGGGGCTGTATTTTGTGGAGGTGTTCAAGCCGGCGAGCTTGGCGCTCTCGGTAAACAGTGAAGCCACCTCGTTGCCGAATTGACCCGCGGTGATGTGCGCCTGAGCGCTGCCGCGGGGGTAAGCGCCGGCGGCGTCGGTGACGTGAAAGCTGACGTCAAACGTTTCGCCCACGCGTTTGAGGTAGCCGGAGAAGACAATCTGGATGTTGGGGACTTCGGTTGATTCGTCGTCGCCGTCGGCCTGTTCTTCCTGCGCCATGCTGACAATGTCGGAGACGGTTTGCGTGTCGAGTTCTTCGCTGAAATTGACCAGCGAGCGCTGGCGGCCGTCGTCGTCCACATGCGTGCTGGTAAGGAGCACGCAGTCAACCTTGGCCAGCTTGAGCCAGTCAATGAACTCCAGCGCCAGCCCGCGCCCGACGAGCGCGGCGGTTTTGTCGCCCTCCTCGCTGGAGAGCGGAATGACGGCGGCCCGGAGTTTCTCGTCGCTCATAAGCGCACCATGCGAGCATTGTAGTAGCCGCGCAAGGGCTTTTGCCTGGCGTTGATAGATTGTTCGAGCATTGCGACCTGCGGGCTTTGCGGATCAAGCTCGCGCGCGTGAGACAGTGCGGAGCTTGCTTCACCCAGCCGGCGCATTTCGCAAAGCGCTGCGCCGAGATTGATCCAGGAAATGCGGTCGTGCTCTCCCAGCAGTTCAAGCGCCTTGCGCGCGTGCCGTGCTGCCCGTGCGGGATCGTTGGCCTCACCGTAAAGCGCGGCCAGTTCTTTGTGCGCGTTAGGATCAGCGCTGAGCTTGACGCAGCGCTCAAAGGCTCCGATCGCCTCAACAAGCTGGCGATCGCGGCGCAGCGCAAAGCCCAGGAACAGCCAGGCCTCAGCCAATGCAGGATGTTTTCGCGTCAGGCGCTTGAGCACGGGCAGCGCTTCATTAGGCCTGGCCGCGAAGAAGCTCTCCGTGAGCTTGCGCAGCTCGGCGTCGTCGTCGGGATAACGGATTTCGAACAGCAGGCGCTGTGCGCGCACGCGCTGCTCGCGCGAGGTTGCGTGTGTGATCGCGCGCTCGATGTGCATCTGAGCTTGCTTGTCATAACCCTCATCGTGCAGCCACGAGGCCATGAGCACGTTGGCCTCGGGATCCTCGGGACGTGCCTTGATCATGCGTGCGAACAACGTGCGCTGCGCGTCGAGGTCCTTTTCAGCGCGGAAGTATTCGCCCGCGGCGAGCAACGCCGACCAGGGCGCATCAGCGTTGATGGCCAGGCGATAGGCGGCGGCGCGGGCGTCTTCGCTGTTCGCGGCGGCCTGTGCGGCCCGCAGCAGCATTTCATCGAGGCCCGCGTGTTCAGGTTGCGTTTCTGAGGCTCGGTGTTTGCGCAGGTTCGCGAGCAACACATGAGCCTGGCGCGAGAGGCCGCGGGCCAGATAGCCGCGCGCCATGGCCAGACTGGCCTCAACGTGCCAAGGCGCGAGCGCCAGCGCGGCCGCCAGCAGTTTCTCCTGCGAAGCATGGCGCAGTTCGCGCGCTTTAAGCGCGGCCGCGAGAAGGGCATCGGCGGAATCTTGGCCGCACGCGGATTCGAGGGCGCGCCAGTCCTCGGGTGTTCCGGAAGCGAGCACGCGCGAGAGCGGCGCGCGCAAAACTGCGAGCGGCATTGCAGCGACGATTTCATCAATGACAGCCATACGCGCCTCTTATCCTGTTAACGCGCGTCTGCGAAGGGATGTTTCGAAAAGTTTGCTCAGGAAGCGGATTCCGCAAACGCTTCCTTGGCGGCGTCCACCGTTTTGTCGATGTCGGCAAAGGTGTGCGCGTTGGAAACGAACCAGGCCTCGAACTGGCTGGGCGGCAGATAGTGGCCGCGCTTGAGCATTGAGGCGTGGAACTTCGAGAAGCGCGCGGTGTCGCTCTTCTTGGCATCGGCCAGGTGGCGCACTGGGCCATGCTGGAAATAGACGGTGATCATGGAGCCGCAGCGTGCAACGTAAACGGGCACGCCCGCGCGCTCTGCTCCCTCGCTCAGGCCCGCGGCCAGGCGCGCGGTGAGCACTTCGAGGCGTGCGTAGATTTCACGATGTGAGCGCAATTGCGTCAGCGCAGCTAGGCCCGCGGCGACGGCGACCGGGTTGCCTGAGAGCGTGCCGGCCTGATAGACCGGGCCAAGCGGCGCAAGTTGATCCATGATTTCGGCGCGCCCGCCAAATGCCGCCAAAGGCATGCCGCCGCCGATGATTTTTCCGAGTACGGTGAGATCGGGCAGCACGTTGAACAACTGCTGCGCGCCGCCCAGTGCAACGCGATAGCCGGTCATCACTTCGTCCATGATGAACAGGCCGCCGTTTTCGCGAGTGATGGCGGCGATACTCTCCAGGAATCCGCGCGTGGGCAGGACAACACCCATGTTGCCAGCCACGGGCTCAACGATGGTGGCGGCGATCTCGCTTCCATGCGCGGCAAAGGCGCGCTCAACGGAATCAACGTCGTTGTAGGGCAGCACAATCGTGTCGGCAGCCACGCTCGCCGTAACGCCGCCGCTGTCCGGGTTGCCAAAGGTCAATGCGCCTGAGCCCGCACTGACCAGTAACGAATCCACGTGGCCGTGATAGCAGCCCGCAAACTTCACGATCTTGTTGCGGTGCGTGTAGCCGCGCGCGAGGCGCAAAGCACTCATCACGGCTTCGGTGCCGCTGTTGGTCAGGCGCACGCGTTCGCAGTTGGGGTAATCTTCAGTGATGGCTTTGGCGAGCGCGGTTTCACTCACGGTGGGGGCGCCAAAGCTGGTGCTGGCGCGCGCGGCACGCGTGATCGCATTGACGATTTTCTCGTGGGCGTGACCCAGGATGTGCGGGCCCCAGGAGCCAACGTAATCAATGTACTCGTGGCCCTCGATGTCGGTCACTTTGCAGCCAAACCCCGACGCAAAAAACAGCGGAGTGCCGCCAACGGCGCGAAACGCGCGCACCGGGCTGTTCACGCCGCCGGGGATGAACTGCTTGGCTTCGTCAAAGGCTTCCTGATTCGTGGACATGGCGGGACTTTAGGCGCGGCTGCGGTGCGATGCAAGGCGGTTGGCCACCTGACTTCGCCAAGGCTACGTCAGGCAGGCGGAGAACACGCATGCCAGGTATCGCCCAGAGCCCATCGCGTCAGCGGTGGGACTCCGCCTGCGATTCATCGAGGAACGTGTAAGGGAAGCTTCGATCGTCCGGTACGAATCGTATGCCATGAATATGGGTCAGTGGAAGTTTCAACGTCTCCAACGCAAGCGGTTCTTTGCTCGAGGACCAATCCTCGCGCCAACGCTTCAGATGGCCTAGCAGGTGTTGCGTTCCTTCCTGCAGGGCCCATTTCGCGCTGTTTGCTTCCTCGCGCAATTCATCGCCGCGTTCGAGATCTCCCCTTTCGTACGCTTTGAGCGCCTGCACGGCAATAAAGCCCGCTCGGTTAAAGGGAATGCAACTGTAAACCGTCAGCAGCGGCACGCCGAGCAAGACCAGCCAATACGTAGCAACATCGTAAAGCGATTCGCGCCGCGCCATTTTGCGTTCGTAGAAAATGCCCAGAAACAAGCCGGGAACAAAGCCGCCCAGATGGCCCAGCAGGCTTATGCCCGGCATCAGACTGATGACCACGTTCAGTGCAAGCACGATGATCAGTTGCCGACCGTAAGGCGTGGACCACACGCCCGCCCAGCTTCCCGTGCGTGAAAACAAGTAGCCCAGCAACGCGCCAAACAAGCCAAAAATCGCTCCGGAGGCTCCAAGCATGGCGGTGTTTGGGTCGCTCAACGCAAGCGAAAGGGCGGAGCCTCCCAGAAGCGCCACAAAATATATGAGCAGAAAGCGCTTCGTGCCGTACAGCGGTTCAATCAATTTGCCCAACACGAACAGCGAGTACATGTTCATCATGATGTGCATGGGCGTGGCATGCGCAAAGCCGGCCGCCAGAGGGCGCCAGTAATCGCCATAGTAGACATCGAAGCCGCGCGCCCAGAACAGGCGCGAAATCAGCTCATTCGTGAAGCCGTCCACGAGCGCGAGCGCGGTATTGAGGCCGATCAGCACATAAGTTGCAGGTTCGCGTACAGCGCGGGGGTTGAAGCGATAGATGGCCACGGGCTATCCCCCCAGTGGCTTGCTTGAGAGCTTGAGCTTCTGCTTCTCGCGTTTTTCGTCCTTGTTGGGCATGACGTCGAGTTCGAGCCCCTGGCGCTTGCCCTGGAGCAGTTCGTGGAAGCCCAAGCCCGCAACCATGACCGCATTATCCGTGCACAGGTTCAGGGGCGGCGCGATGAATCGGGTTTTCTTTTGCGCCTCGCAGGCTTCACTAAGTTTTTCACGCAAACGCTTGTTCGCGGCCACGCCCCCCGCAAGCACCACGCTTTTGCAGCGCATCTTGCGTGTGGCAGCCAGTGTCGCGCGCACGATGATGTCACAGGCCGCTTCCTGGAAGCTGGCCGCAATGTCTGCCAGCGGCAATCTCACGTTCAGCGTGCGCGTCACGCTCTTTGTGTGCGGCTCGGGCACGCGTGCACCCAGCGCGCGGCCTGAGTTGCGCGCGGCATCAATGATGAAGCCTCGCTTTTTCAGGTCATTGAGTACGGCTGTCTTCAGGCCGGAGAAGCTGATCTGCGTACCGTCCGGGCCGCCGTCGCCGCGCGGATAACTCACCGCATCGCGGTTGCCGCCAAGGCTGGTGAGCTGGATGGCCGGCCCGCCGGGATAGCCCACGCCCAGCAGCGCGGCTACTTTGTCAAAGCACTCGCCGGCGGCGTCATCGAGCGTGCGCGTGACGGGCTTGTGCTGCGTGGGGCCTTCGGTGAAGAAGACGTCTGTATGGCCGCCGCTGACCACGACCGACACATAAGGATATTGCGGCGCATCATCGGCAATGTGGGCCGCGTAAATGTGCGCTTCGATGTGATCGACCGAGACCAGCGGCTTGAGCGCGGCCCAGGCCAGCGCCTTGGCCGCCGAGAGGCCCACGTAGAGCGAGCCAACGAGGCCGGGCCGATTGGTTACGGCAATGGCATCAACTTGGGCCAGCGTCACATTGGCCTGCTTGAACAAGTCATCGAGCATGGGCAGCAGCACTTCGTAATGCGCGCGGCAGGCAACTTCGGGAACAATGCCGCCGTATTTCTCGTGCAGCTTGGCCTGGCTGCTGACGACCGAGGCGCGCACTTTCTTGCCGTCCTCGACAAGGGCGAGCGCGGTGTCATCACAGGAAGATTCGATTCCGAGAATCAGCATGGTTCGAATTTACCTTCTACATTTTGCGCTAGCGTTTGGCGTGCGGGCCGATGCGTTTCTTGCCGATTCCGATCAGCGTCATGCCCAGGTCTTCGGCCTGTTTTCGGTCAAGCGCGTTGCGGCCGTCGAAGATCATCGGCACGCGCAGGGTGGCTTTGACCTTGGCCAGGTCCACTTCACGGTATTGCGGCCACTCGGTGCAGACGACGAGTGCATCGGCTCCGCTGGTGGCATCCAGCGGGTCGCGCGCGAAATACACCTCTGGCACCAGCCTTTTGAATGCGGGCATGGCCACGGGGTCGTGCACGCGCAGTTTCGCGCCGGCCTTGAGCAGTTTTTGCGCAAGCCACACGCTGGGCGCCTCGCGCAAGTCGTCGGTGTTGGGCTTGAAGCTTAGGCCCCAGAACGCGAGCGTCTTGTCCTGCAAGACCCACAGCTCGTGCTGGATTGTTTCAAAGAAGTGCTCGCGCTGCTCGCGGTTGATCTGCGAAATCAGGCGGATCAGCGGCGCTTCCACGCCCATGTCTTCGCTGATTGCGGCGAGCGCCTCAACATCTTTGGGGAAGCAACTGCCGCCATAGCCGATGCCGGGGTTGAGAAAGTGAGCGCCGATGCGCGCGTCCAGTCCCATGCCGCGCGCAACTTCATGAACGTCGGCGCCGCTGTGCTCGCACACGCGGGCGATCCAGTTGATGAAGCTGATCTTGAGCGCCAAGAAGCTGTTACTTGCATGTTTGATCAGCTCGGCGCTGCCGATGCTGGTGACAATCATGGGCGCTTCAAAGGGCGCGTAGATTTCGCGCAGCAGGGTTTCCGCCTTGGCGGAGTCCACGCCAATCACGATGCGGTCGGGTTTGAGCGTGTCATCAATGGCGCTGCCTTCGCGCAGGAACTCGGGGTTGCTGGCCACGTCAAAGTGTGCGTCGCTTTTGACGTAACGGCGGATCGTGTTTTTCACGCGGTCACCGGTCATGATCGGCACGGTGCTTTTCTCGACGATCAGCCGGTATTCGGTGATGCTCTCGGCGATGTCGCGCGCGACCTTTTCTACAAAGCGCATGTCGGCGCTGCCGCTTTCACCGGTGGGGGTGCCCACGCAAATGAACACGGCCTGCGCGCACTTGACGGCCTCTGCCGTGCTCTCGGAGAAGCGGATGCGTTTTTGCGCGAAGTGTTTCTTGAGCAGCTCCGGCAGCTTGGGCTCGTGGAACCAGACTTCACCGTTTTTCAGGCGCGCGAGCTTTTCGGCGTCGTGATCGACGCAGAGAACTTCGTGGCCCTTTTCGGCAAAGCAGATAGCAGTGGTGAGGCCGACATGGCCCGACCCGACGATAGAGATTTTCATGCGTTGCAACCCTTTGTGATGACTGTTCTTTGCGGCATCAATCTACAAGCCCCGCGAGCGTTCGGTGTTGTCAATTGAGCCTTGTGAACTGGCAATTGTAAATTGCGCGCTAGCGCAGCAGCCGGCTCCCGCTGGGGCCTGCAAAGCTGGCGCTGATCGTGAAATAGAAGCCGATGTCACCCTGCGCGGCGTCGCGCACGAACACAAATCCAAGCGTGAACGCCTCCAGCACGTCGCGCGTGAGTTCAATGCGCGTATCGCGGAACTTGCCCTGCTCGAGGTCGTACTCTTGCAGCAGCTTTACGCCGTAAACCTCCGAAAGCGTCAGCTGCACATTGACGCCGAGCACCTGGTGCACATCGCGCAGCAGACGGTAATACACGCTGCCGCGCATCATATCGGTCAAGTCCATGTTGAAGCTGGCGCTGGCCCGAGTGAACGTGCCCTCATAGGGATCGTAAAAGCCCTGACCTGAAATCGAGAAGCCCAGCGCGGGCCGCCAAACGCCCGCAAACTCGAACTGGCCGAACACGCGATTGTTATTGTCGCGGCGAGGGTTGGGATAGATCGGCACTTCCACCATCAAGTCGAGGTAGTCCACTGTCTTCCGATCCTGGCCCCAGCCCTGGCGCGTTTGCAGCCGGTTGCGGAAACCAACCCGCACCTCATGGAATTCGTCGAGCACGTCCACGCTGTCAAAGGGCACGAATGCGC
>UBJH01001229.1_pt1 | contig 12789 bp, 12 predicted proteins | sample 2193721 | NCBI WGS metagenome assembly UBJH01 (sample SAMEA4703186, study PRJEB27089) | metagenome | reverse complement strand
ATGCTGTATTCGCTGCCCTCGCGCGAACTGATCGCCGACTCCGTCGAGTACATGGTGAACGCCCACACGGCGGATGCCATGGTGTGCATCTCCAACTGCGACAAGATCACCCCGGGCATGCTGATGGCGGCGCTGCGCCTGAACATTCCGGCGGTATTCGTCTCCGGCGGGCCGATGGAGGCCGGCAAGGTGAAGTGGCACGGCGAGTACCGCATGGTCGACCTGATCGACGCCATGATCGAGGCCGCCGACGACAAGAACTCCGATGCCGACGTGAACGCCATGGAGCGCTCGGCCTGCCCGACCTGCGGCTCCTGCTCCGGCATGTTCACCGCCAACTCGATGAACTGCCTGACCGAGGCGCTCGGCCTGGCGCTGCCCGGCAACGGCTCGCTGCTCGCCACCCACGCCGACCGCGAGAAGCTCTTCGTCAAGGCCGGCCGCCTGATCGTCGACCTGGCGAAGCGCTACTACGAGAAGAACGACGCCTCGGTGCTGCCGCGCGCGATCGCCGGCTTCAAGGCCTTCGAGAACGCCATCGCCCTCGACATTTCCATGGGCGGCTCGACCAACACCGTGCTGCACCTCCTCGCCGCGGCGCAGGAGGCCGGCGTGAATTTCACCATGGCCGACATCGACCGCATGTCGCGCCGCGTGCCGTGCCTGGCCAAGGTGGCGCCGGCAACACAGAAATACCACATGGAGGACGTGCATCGCGCCGGCGGCATCATGGCCATCTTGGGCGAACTCGACCGCGCCGGTCTGCTCAACCGCGACTGCCCGACGGTGCTGTATCCGACCCTGGGCGAGGCGCTCGACTGCTGCGACGTCAAGCGCAATGCCGATCCCAGGATGCACGAGTACTTCCGCGCCGCGCCCGGCGGCGTGCCGACGCAGACGGCGTTCTCGCAGAGCCGTCGCTATCCGAAGCTCGACCTCGACCGCGCCAACGGCTGCATCCGCGACAAGGCGCACGCCTATTCGCAGGACGGCGGCCTGGCGGTGCTGTTCGGCAACATCGCCGAGAAGGGCTGCATCGTCAAGACAGCGGGGGTGGATGATTCCATCCTGAAATTCACCGGCCGCGCCCGCGTCTGCGAGTCGCAGGAGGCGGCGGTGGAGAAGATCCTCGCCGACCAGATCAAGGCCGGCGACGTCGTCGTCGTACGCTACGAGGGGCCGAAGGGCGGCCCCGGCATGCAGGAGATGCTCTACCCGACCTCGTACATCAAGTCGAAGGGCCTCGGCAAGGAATGCGCGCTGCTCACCGACGGCCGCTTCTCCGGCGGCACTTCGGGCCTGTCGATCGGCCACGCCTCGCCCGAGGCGGCGGCCGGCGGCGCCATCGGCCTCATCGAAGAGGGCGACACCATCGAGATCGACATCCCCAAGCGGCGCATCCACCTCGCCGTGGAAAAGTCAGTCCTGGCGGCACGGCGTCAAGCGATGGAGGCGAAGGGCGAGCAGGCCTGGAAACCGGCCAAGCGCGAGCGCAGCGTCTCGGCGGCGCTGCAGGCCTACGCGGCGATGACCACCAGCGCCGACACCGGCGCGGTGCGGGACGTGAAGCAGCTTGGCGGACGCTGAAGCCTTCGAGCAGCTCTACAGCGGCCGGCTGTGGAGCCTGCTGTCCTGGCAGCAGCTGACGGATTTCTGGGCGCGCATCGACCGCGGCGCCGGCTGGTACCTGTACGCGGTGGGCGAGCCGCTGCCCACGGCGCCGGCCACGGCGCAGGAGGTCGGGCGCTTCATCGCCGAGACCGACGCGCTGCTGCGCAAGGAACATCACCATGACTACTGCGGCATCGTCTACGCCGACGACGTCGAATCGCCGCGCATCGTCAAGATCTACGATCCCAACAACCTCGGCTCCTCCTGCGGCACCGGCAAGCACCCGCATCCGCCGGGCTGGATCATGAGCCGCGTGCCGCCCGTCGGGCTGGAGCGCCCCGGCCCGCTGCCGGAATCCCGCAAGCGCTGGTGGCGTTCCCTGTTCGGTAGCTGATCGTCCTGCTTGCCCTTTGGCGAAGCCGCGGCCATAATTCCGACAAAATTACTCGGAAATAACCCCATGCCCAACAGACTTGCCGGCGAGACCTCGCCCTATTTGCAGCAGCACGCGGAAAACCCCGTGGATTGGCTTCCATGGGGTGAGGAAGCGCTCACCCTTGCAAAGCGGGAGGGCAAGCCGATCCTGCTCTCCATCGGCTACTCGGCCTGCCACTGGTGCCACGTCATGGCGCACGAATCCTTCGAGGATGCGGAAGTGGCAGCCGTCATGAACCGCCTGTTCGTGAACATCAAGGTGGATCGCGAGGAGCGGCCGGACCTCGACCAGATCTACCAGACCGCCCACCAGATGCTGACCAGTCGCGCCGGCGGCTGGCCGCTGACGATGTTCCTGACGCCGGACGGCGCGCCCTTCTTCGGCGGCACCTACTTCCCCAAGGCGCCGCGCTACGGCCTGCCCGGCTTTCCCGATCTGTGCCAGCGCGTGGCGGAAGCCTGGCGCGACAAGCGCGCCGACATCGAGCAGCAGAACGGCGAGCTGCTCAAGGCGCTCTCGGCCGGCGCCGCCAGCCGGCCCCTCGCCGGGGAACTGTCGGCTGCCCCGCTGCGGCTCGCCGTCGAGCGCGCCGCCCAGGCCTACGATCCGCAGTTTGGCGGTTTCGGCGGCGCGCCGAAATTCCCCCACCCGGCCGACCTGGAGCTGCTGCTGCGCCGCCATGCCGCGACGCATGATGCGCGCTGCGGCGAGATGGCGCTCACCACCCTGCGGCGCATGGCCGAGGGCGGCCTTTACGACCAGCTCGGCGGCGGCTTCTGCCGCTACAGCGTGGACGAGCGCTGGGCCATTCCGCATTTCGAGAAGATGCTCTACGACAACGGTCCGCTGCTGCGCCTGTACGCGGATGCCTGGCGGGTGTCGGGCGAGCCGCTGTTCAGGCGCGTCGCCGAGGAAACCGCCGGCTGGGTGATGCGCGAAATGCAGTCGCCGGAAGGCGGCTACTACTCCTCGCTGGACGCCGACTCCGAGCATGAGGAAGGCAAGTTCTACGTCTGGTCGCGCGAGGAAGTCAGTCGCCACACCACGGCGGAGGAATATGCGGTGGTGGCGGCGCACTACGGCCTGGAGCGGCCGGCGAATTTCGAGGGGGAGCACTGGCACCTGCTGGTTGCGCTGCCGCTCGCCGATGTCGCCGCGTCTCTCGGCAGGCCGCTGGCCGAGTGCGAGCGCCTGCTCGCCTCGGCGCGCGAAAAGCTGTTCGCGGCGCGCGAGCAGCGCATCCGCCCCGGCCGCGACGACAAGATCCTCACCAGCTGGAATGCGCTGATGATCGAAGGCATGGCCCATGCCGGCCGCGTACTCGGCCGCGACGACTGGGTGGCGTCGGCGCGGCGTGCGCTGGATTTCATCCGCAGGCAGATGTGGCAGGACGGCCGCCTGCTGGCGACCTGCAAGGACGGCCGCGCCCACCTCAACGCCTACCTCGACGATTACGCCTATCTGCTGAAGGCCGTGCTGGAAACGCTGCAGGCGGAATTCGATTCGGAGCTGCTGGCCTTCGCCGAAGCGCTCGGCGGCGCCCTGCTCGCGCATTTCGAGGATGCGGCCGGCGGCTTCTGGTTCACCAGCCACGACCACGAAGCCCTGATCCATCGGGTCAAGGCCGGGCACGACAGCGCCATGCCCTCGGGCAACGGCGCGGCGGCCTTCGCCTTGCAGCGCCTGGGCCATGTGACCGGCGAAACGCGGCTTCTGGAAGCCGCGGACCGTACCCTGCGCCTGTACTACCCCGACATGGAACGGCAGCCGGGGGGCTTTGCCACCCTGCTGGCCGCACTGGACGAAGCGATTGCCCCTCCTGCCGTCGTTGTTTTGCGCGGTCCCCAAGACCAACTCACTGAGTGGAAAAGAAAAATCTCCGGGCACTATTGGCCCTGGACGCTGACGCTGGGGCTGCCGGCGCAGGCCGGCAGGCTGCCGCCCGCCTTGGACAAGCCGGTAAAGGAAGGTGTCAACGCCTGGGTCTGCTCGGGCGTTAAATGCCTTGAGCCGATCAATGATTTCTCTTGTCTGGAACGGGTTTGCAAGTCCCCGGAATTGATTTAGAGTATCGGCGCATTTTCCAACCACGCCTAAGAGGAATTCGAGAAATGAAACTGCTGAAAACCCTGCTGCTCGCTGGCGCCGGCCTGCTGATCGCCGGCCAGGCCTCCGCCGACGAAGCCCTGGCGAAAGCCAAGAACTGCATGAGCTGCCATGCTATCGACAAGAAGGTCGTCGGCCCGTCCTACAAGGACGTCGCCAAGAAGTACGCCGGCAATGCCGCCGCCGCCGCCGAAGGCCGAGCAGCCCGCCGCGCCGCCGGCCAAGCCGGCGGTGACGGTGAAAATCGGGCACGTTGCACCGCTCACCGGTCCGCAAGCCCACCTCGGCAAGGACAACGAGAACGGCGCGCGCCTGGCCATCGAGGAAGCCAACGCCCGGAAGCTGGAAATCGGCGGCGCAGTCGTCACTTTCGAGTTCCTGGGGGAGGATGACCAGGCCGACCCGAAGCAGGGCACCACCGTGGCGCAGAAGCTGGTCGATGCGAAGGTGAATGGCGTCATCGGCCACCTCAACTCCGGCACCACCATCCCCGCTTCGAAGCTGTATGCCGATGCCGGCATCCCGCAGATCTCGCCCTCGGCAACCAATCCAAAATACACGCAGCAGGGCTTCAAGACCGCCTTCCGGGTGATGGCCAACGACGAGCAGCAGGGCAAGGTGCTCGGCGACTACGCCACGAAGCAGCTGGCCGGCAAGAAGATCGCCATCGTCGACGACCGCACCGCCTACGGCCAGGGGGTCGCCGACGAATTCGAGAAGGCCGCCAAGGCCGGCGGCGCCACCATCGTCGCGCGCGAATTCACCAACGACAAGGCCACCGACTTCGCTGCCATCCTCACCAAGATCAAGTCGAAGAAGCCGGATCTGGTCATGTACGGCGGCATGGACGCCCAGGCCGGTCCGATGGCGCAGCAGCTGAAGAAGCTCGGCGTGAAGTCGAAGATGATCTTCGCCGACGGCGGCTGCACCACCGAGTTCCACAAGCTGGCGGGCGACGCGGCGGAAGGCCACTACTGCTCGCTGCCCGGCTACCCGCTCGACAAGATGCCGGGCGGCAAGGTCTTCATGGAGAAGTACAAGGCGAAGTTCAACGTCGACATCCAGCTCTACGCGCCCTACGCCTACGATGCGGCCAACGTCATGATCGACGCCATGAAGCGCGCCAATTCGGTCGAGCCGGCGAAGGTCCTGGCCGAGCTGCCGAAGACCGCCTTCGACGGCGTCACCGCCAGGATCACCTTCGACGAGCGGGGCGACGTCAAGGACGGCGCCATCACGATGTACCAGGCCAAGGGCGGCAAGTGGGAAACGCTGGAGACGGTCGGCGGCGCCGCACCGGCAGCGGCGCAGCCCGCCGCGATGGGCGGCATGAGCGGCATGTCGGGAATGGGCGGGATGTCCGGCATGACCGCTGCGCCGACAACGGCTGCGGCACCGGCCGCCCCGGCCGAGAAGAAGTAAGCACGGCGCAGTCGACTTGAAACGGCACCTTCGGGTGCCGTTTCTTCATCGAATGGATACCTTCATCCAGCAGATCATCAACGGCCTCGTGCTGGGCAGCATCTACGCCCTCGTCGCGCTCGGCTACACGATGGTCTATGGCATCCTCGGGCTGATCAACTTCGCCCACGGCGAGGTGGTGATGATCGGCGCGCTCACCGCGCTCACCGTCATCAAGCTGCTGGCCGACAGCGGCCTGCCGGGCACGGTGGTGGTGCTGATCGGCCTGCTGGCGGCGGTCCCGGTCTGCATGGCGCTCGGCTTCACCATCGAGCGCATCGCCTACCGGCCGCTGAGGAACGCGCCGCGCCTCGCCCCGCTGATCACCGCCATCGGCGTCTCCATCGTGCTGCAGCAGCTGGCGATGATCTTCTGGGGCCGCAACTACCATGCCTTCCCGCCGATCCTGCCGACCAGCAGCCGCGAAATCGGCGGCGCCCACATCACCGACGTGCAGATCGTCATCATCCTTCTCGCCGTGGCGATCATGGCCGGGCTGATGCTGCTGGTGAATCGCACGCGGCTCGGCCGCGCGATGCGCGCCACGGCGGAAAACCCGCAGATCGCCGGGCTGATGGGCGTCAACATCAACGTCATCATCTCCGCCACCTTCCTCATCGGCTCGGCGCTGGCGGCGGTGGCCGGCGTGATGGTCAGCGCCAACTATTCGATCGCCCACTACCACATGGGCTTCATCCTCGGCCTGAAGGCGTTCACCGCAGCGGTGCTGGGCGGCATCGGCAACCTGCCCGGCGCCATGCTCGGCGGCGTGCTGCTGGGACTGATCGAGTCGCTCGGCGCCGGCTACATCGGCGACCTCACCGGCGGCTTCCTCGGCAGCCACTACCAGGACGTGTTCGCCTTCTTCGTGCTGATCCTCGTCCTCGTCTTCCGGCCCTCCGGCCTGATGGGCGAGAAAGTCGCGGAGCGGGCGTGAGCACCGACAAGCGCAGAGCCCTGCTGGGCATGGTGTTGATCGGCGTGGCGCTCGCCATCCTGCCCTTCATCATCGGCAAGGGCCTCGGAAACTCCTGGGTGCGCGTGCTCGATTTCGCCCTGCTCTACGTCATGCTGGCGCTGGGGCTGAACATCGTCGTCGGCTTTGCCGGCCTGCTCGACCTCGGCTACATCGCCTTCTACGCGGTGGGCGCCTACCTGTATGCCCTGCTCGCCTCGCCGCACTTCGGCCTGCACTGGCCGGTGTGGGCCGTGCTGCCGCTCGGCGCGCTGGTGGCGGGCCTGTTCGGCGTACTGCTCGGCGCGCCGACGCTGCGGCTGCGCGGCGACTATCTGGCCATCGTCACGCTCGGCTTCGGCGAGATCGTGCGCATCTTCATCAACAACCTCAACGCGCCGGTGAACATCACCAACGGCCCGCAGGGCATCAGCCAGATCGACCCGGTGCGCATCGCCGGTGTGCCACTATCGAAGCCGCTGGAAATCTTTGGCCTCACCTTGCCTTCGGTTTATCTCTATTACTACCTGTTCCTCGGGCTGACCCTGCTCGTCGTCTTCGTTTCGATCCGCCTCGAAGATTCGCGCATCGGCCGGGCCTGGGTGGCGATCCGCGAGGACGAGATCGCCGCCAAGGCCTGCGGCATCGACACGCGCAACGTCAAGCTGCTCGCCTTCGCCATGGGCGCCACCTTCGGCGGCGTCGCCGGCGGCCTCTTCGCCGGCTTCCAGGAATTCGTCAGCCCGGAGAGCTTCGGCCTGATGGAATCGATCATGGTGCTGTGCATGGTGGTGCTCGGCGGCATGGGCCACATTCCCGGCGTCATCCTCGGCGGCCTGCTGCTGGCGATATTGCCGGAGGCCCTGCGCCACGGCGCCGTGCCGATGCAGCAGGCGGCCTTCGGCCGCGTGCTGCTCGATCCCGAATCCCTGCGCATGCTGCTGTTCGGCCTGGCACTGATCGCCGTCATGCTCTACCGGCCGGCAGGGCTGTGGCCGGAAGCGCGCAGGAAGCGGGAATTCTCGGAGAAGGCGAAGTGAGCGAGGCCCTGCTCGACGCCCGCTCGATCGGCAAGCGATTCGGCGGCGTGCGCGCGCTGCACGACGTTTCGCTCTCCATTCGCCGCGGCGAGATCTACGGCCTGATCGGCCCCAACGGCGCTGGCAAAACGACGTTCTTCAATGTCCTCACCGGCCTCTACCCGGCGGATTGCGGCCAGTTCGCCTTCGACGGCGCGCCGCTGAAGGTCACGGCACCGCACGAAGTGGCCGCCGCCGGCATCGCCCGCACCTTCCAGAACATCCGCCTGTTCGCCAACATGACGGCGCTGGAGAACGTCATGGTCGGGCGCCACCTGCGCACCGGCGCCGGCGTCATCGGCGCCGTGCTGCGCAACCGCGCCACGCGCGAGGAGGAGGCCGCCATCGCCCAGCGCGCCCACGAGCTGCTCCGGTATGTCGGCATTCACCGGCATGGCAATATCCTCGCGCGCCACCTTGCCTACGGCGACCAGCGCCGGCTGGAGATCGCCCGCGCCCTCGCCACCGAGCCGAAGCTGCTGGCGCTCGACGAGCCGGCCGCCGGCATGAACGCGACCGAAACGGCGTCGCTGAAGAAACTCATCGAGTCGCTGCGCGCCGACGGCCTCACCCTCCTGCTGATCGAGCACGACGTCAAGCTGGTGATGGGGCTATGCGACCGCGTCGCCGTGCTCGACTACGGCGAGAAGATCGCCGAGGGCGTGCCGGCCGAGGTGCAGCGCGACCCGAAGGTGATCGAGGCCTACCTGGGCGGAGTCGTCGCATGAGTGCGCCGATGCTGGAGGTGCGCGACCTGCATGTTTCCTACGGCGGCATCGCTGCCGTGAAGGGCATCAGCTTCGAGGTGGCCGTCGGCGAGATGGTCTGCCTGATCGGCGCCAACGGCGCCGGCAAGACCACCACGCTGAAGGCGCTGGCGCGCCTGTTGCCGGCGCAGGGCGCCATCCATTACGGCGGCCACAGCCTGCTGCACCGGCCCGCGCATGCGCTGATCGGCGAAGGCATGACCCTGGTGCCCGAAGGCCGCGGCGTCTTCGCGCGACTGACTGTCGCCGAGAACCTGGACATGGGCGCCTACTGTCGTGACGACCGTGCCGAGGTCGCCGCCGACCTCGATCGCGTCTACGGCCTGCTGCCGCGCCTGAAGGAGCGCGCCGGGCAGCTTGCGGGTACGCTCTCGGGCGGCGAGCAGCAGATGCTGGCCATCGGCCGCGCGCTGATGAGCCGGCCGAAGCTGCTGCTGCTCGACGAGCCGTCGATGGGCCTGGCGCCGATCATGGTGCAGAAGGTCTTCGAGGTGATCCAGTCGGTTGCCGCCCAGGGGGTGACCATCCTGCTCGTCGAGCAGAACGCCCGCCTGGCGCTGTCGGTGGCCGCGCGCGGCTACGTCATGGAAAGCGGCACCATCGCGCTCAGCGACTCCGGGCCGGCGCTGCTCGCCAACCCGAAGGTGCGCGAAGCCTATCTGGGGGAATGAATCCGCCTACCTGGCAGGGTGCAGTATCCGCGCCAGGCGCGCCGCCGGACGCAGCAGGTCAGCCAGCGTGTAACGGTCCAGTTCGGCAAAGAAGGCGTCCGCCGCCTTCCTGAACACCCCCTTCAGCAGGCAGGCCGGCGCGATGTTGCAGGCGCTGCTCTCGGCATCGAAGCACTCGACCAGCGCCAGGCTCTCCTCGGTGCCGCGCACCACCTCGCCGACGCCGATGTCTTCGGGCGCCATGGCCAGGCGCAGGCCGCCGCCCTTGCCGCGCAGCGTCTCGACATAGCCCTGGCGCGCCAGGAAGTGCACCACCTTCATGAGGTGGTTTTCCGAGATACCATAGGCGGCGGCGATTTCGCCGATGGTGGCAAGCTCGTCGCGCCGCACGCCGAGATACATCAGCACGCGCAGGGTGTAGTCGGAGAAGGTGGTCAGCCGCATGGGGTGTCCGATCGGCGGTGTTTAAAGATGTATTGCAGATGTTGATTATCCCGGAAACGGGTGGTATAGTGAAGATGTATCTTTGGTACTGCTTTTAAGGGAACCTGTGATGACGGAGCCGACAATGAACATGCCGACGGAAGAGGCGATCCGCGCCGCCCTGCGCAGCGTGATCGACCCGGAAGTGGGCATGAACGTCGTCGACCTCGGCCTCGTCTATGGCATCGAGATCGCGCCCGACCGGGTGCGCGTCGCCATGACCATGACGACGCCGGCCTGCCCCATGGGCTCCATGATTACCGAGGATGCACGCGAGGCGATTCGCGACATCGCGCCGGACGGCGCCGAGATCGTCGTCGACCTGGTCTGGGATCCGCCCTGGAGCCCGGAGCGGATGACGGAGAACGCCAAGCGCCACTTCGGCTGGTAGCCGAGCCACCCCCACCCCGACAGGAGAATACGACATGACCACCGCCACCGCAGAGCAGACCATCGACGTCCGCAACATCGTGCCGCGCGAGCGCCATCCGCTGATTTTCGACACCTACCGCAACCTGGCCGCAGGCGAAGCCTTCCTGCTGGTGAACGACCACGATCCGAAGCCGCTCTACTACCAGTTCCAGGCGGAACTCGGCCCGGTGTTCACCTGGGACTACCTGGAAGCCGGACCGGAAGTCTGGAAGGTGCGCATTACCAAGAAGGCCTGAGCGCGGCATGGCAGACGTCCGGCCGCCCTGGCGCATCCCGCTGCTGATACTCGGCTTCGCCAGCCTGATCATCGGGGTGGGCGCCGGGCTGCTGCGCCTGGGCTGGGCCGTGCCGCGGCCCGCCGCCGATCTCGCCGCCTTCCATGGCCCGCTCATGGTGAGTGGCTTCTTCGGCACGGTGATCAGCCTCGAGCGCGCCGTCGCCCTGGCGCAGCGCTGGGTCTACCTCGGCCCGCTCGCGGCTGGCGTCGGCGGCCTCGCCCTGATCCTCGGCGCCCCGCCCGCCGCGGCCCAAGCGCTGCTCGCCCTCGGCAGCGCGGTGCTGCTGGCCGGCTCCGTTTCTGTCTTCCTGCGCCAGCGCGCGCTGTTTACCTTCACGCTGGCCGCCGGCGCGGCCAGCTGGCTCATGGGCAACCTGCTCTGGCTGGGCGGCTTCTCCGTCTACGAGGTGGTGCCGTGGTGGGCCGGCTTCCTGGTGCTGACCATCGCCGGCGAACGGCTGGAGCTGTCGCGCTTCCTGCCCCCATCGCCGGTGGCGCAGCGCGTCTTCATCGCCGTGCTGGCGGGACTGACTTTCGGCATGGCCTTCGAGGCGCGCCTGTTCGGCGCCGCGCTGGTGGCGCTGTCGCTCTGGCTGCTGCGCCAGGACATCGCGCGGCGCACGGTGAGGGACAAGGGTCTGACGCGCTTCATCGCCGTCTGCCTGCTCTCGGGCTATGGCTGGCTGCTGCTCGCCGGAGCCATCATCCTCGGCGCGGGGCTCGTGCCGGGCAGCGCGGCCTACGACGCGGCGCTGCACGCCCTGATGCTCGGCTTCGTCTTCTCGATGGTATTCGGGCACGCGCCGATCATCTTCCCGGCCGTGCTGCGCGTGGCGGTGCCCTACCATCCGCTGTTCTACGCACCGCTGGCGCTGCTGCACCTGTCCCTGGCGGTGCGCCTGGCAGGGGACCTTGCCGGGCTGGCGGACTGGCGCAGCCTGGGCGGCCTGCTCAACGCGCTGGCGCTTGCCGCCTTCATTCTGAACACGATTGCCGCCGTGATCCGCGGCAAGTTCAGCCGACAGGCAGCGAATCGGCAGCGAAACTGAAGGCGTCGGCAAAGAAGGCTTCCTCATTCAGTCCGCACCGCGTAATGAGATCGCTGCGCGCCGCCTCGATCATCGCCGGCGCCCCGCAGGCATACACCTGGTGGCCGGAAAGGTCGGGGAAATCCTCCATGACCGCCCGATGCACCAATCCGCGACGGCCGCTCCAGGCGTCGGCCGCCGCCGGCTCGGACAGCACCGGCACGTACCTGAATTCCGTGTGGCTTGCCGCCCAGCCCTCCGCCAGCGCATTCAGGTAAAGGCCCGACCGGTCGCGGGCACCCCAATAGAGCGTCATCGGCCGGTCCGATTTCTGCTGGAAGGCATGCTCGACGAGGGCCTTGAGCGGCGCGAAGCCGGTGCCGCCGGCCAGCAGGATGACCGGCTGCGGGTTTTCCTCGCGCAGGAAAAAATCCCCATGCGGACCCTCCAGGCGCAGGATGTCGCGCTCCTTCATGGTATCGAAAACACGCGGGGTGAAATGCCCGCCCGGCACCAGGCGCACATGCAATTCCAGGGCCTCGTCGGCATGCGGCGCATTGGCGATGGAAAAGCTGCGGCGGCGGCCGTCCTTCAGCAGGATGTCGATGTACTGGCCGGCGAGGAACTGCAGGCGCTCGCTGGCGGGCAGCCTGAGCTGCAGCAGCATCACGTCGGGCGCCAGGCGCGCCATCTTCTGCACGCGGCAGGGCAGCGTCCTCACCGGGAGGTCGCGCACGGCGCGCGCTTCGCGCGCTTCTATGACGAGATCGGAAAGCGGCCGCGCGCAGCAAAACAGGGCGTAGCCCCTTGCCGCCTCGTCGTCGGTGAGCGCCCCTTCCGCATGCAGGCCACGGTCGACCTGCCCCGACACCACGCGACCCTTGCAGGCGCCGCAGGCGCCGTTGCGGCAGCCGTAGGGAAGATGAATGCCCGATGCCAGCGCGGCGCGCAGCAGGGTATTGCCGGGCTCGACCTCGAATTGATGCCGGCTGGGCTCGATCGTGATGCGATAGGACATGGTGTCGGGGGACAAAAAAGGGAATTCCGCTAAAATGCGCAGGTGCAACGATTGCTCATCATTGGCTGCGGCGACATCGCGCGGCGCGCCCTCCCCAGTCTGGTCAAGCATTACCGCGTGTATGCCGCGGTTCGCTCGGATGCGCGCCATCGCGAATTGCGCGCCATGGGTGTCACGCCGCTGCGCGCCGACCTGGACAAGCCGCACACGCTGAAGCGCCTGGCCGGCATCGGCAACCTGATCCTGCATTTCGCTCCGCCGCAGGAAACCGGCCGCCAGGACAAGCGCACGCGCGCGCTGCTGGCGGCGCTGTCGACCGGAAAAATTCTACCACGCCGCCTGGTCTACATCAGCACCAGCGGCGTCTATGGGGATTGCCGCGGGGCATGGGTTTCGGAGGAGCGCCCGCTGCAGCCGCAGACGCCCAGGGCGCTTCGGCGCGCCGATGCCGAGGCGCGGCTGCGC
>UBJH01002499.1_pt1 | contig 12812 bp, 10 predicted proteins | sample 2193721 | NCBI WGS metagenome assembly UBJH01 (sample SAMEA4703186, study PRJEB27089) | metagenome | reverse complement strand
ATCCCATACTGTCCCGTATGGTGCAATCTTGCCCGTGAATCCTCGCTGCGGAGGGCTGCGTGATGATCCTGCTGACTCCTTTCCTGTGTGGCGTGCTGGCATTGCTGGTGGCTGCCTATTTGCGTGTGCGCTTGTCGGTGTGGTCGTTGACGACGGCCGTGGTGATCGTGGCAGCCGGCTGGCTCGCCAGTGCGGGGTTCTGGGCGACCGCCTTGCCGCTGGTTGCGCTGGGCCTCGTGGCGCTGCCGCTCAATCTGCCGCAATTCCGCCGCGCACGCCTGTCCGCGCCGCTGCTCGCGCTGTTCCAGAAAGTCACGCCAACACTGTCGGAAACCGAGCAGGTCGCACTCGATGCGGGCACGGTTGGCTTCGAGGGCGAGCTGTTCTCGGGCAAGCCCGATTGGCGCAAGCTGCTTGGCCAGCCCAGGCCGGCCTTGTCGATCGAGGAGCAGGCCTTTCTGGACGGCCCGGTCGAAGAGTTGTGCGGGATGATCAACGACTGGCAGATCAGCCACGAGCTGGCCGACCTGCCGCCCGAAGTCTGGGACTTCCTCAAGCAGCATCGCTTCTTCGGCATGATCATTCCCAAGGCCTTTGGTGGTCTGGGCTATTCGGCGCTTGCGCACTCGATGGTACTGCAGAAGATCGCCGGACTTTCGACCACGCTGTGCTCGACCGTGGCCGTGCCCAATTCGCTCGGGCCGGGTGAGCTCCTCGTCCATTACGGCACGCAGGAACAAAAGGACTATTACCTGCCACGACTGGCCGATGGCCGCGAGATTCCGTGTTTCGCGCTGACCGGTCCCTATGCGGGTTCGGATGCGACCTCGATTCCCGACTACGGCATCGTCTGCATGGGCGAATGGGAAGGTGCGCGCGTGCTCGGCGTGCGCCTGACATTCGACAAGCGCTACATCACCCTGGCGCCGGTCGCCACCGTGGTCGGCCTCGCCTTCCGCCTGTTCGATCCCGAGCACCTGCTCGGCGACACCGACGACATCGGCATCACCTGCGCGCTGATTCCGGCCAGCCACCCCGGCGTCGAGACCGGTTTGCGCCACTTCCCCCTCAACGCCGCCTGGCACAACGGCCCGACGCGCGGCAAGGACGTCTTCATGCCGCTCGACTTCATCATCGGCGGGCCGAAGATGGCCGGCCAGGGCTGGCGCATGCTGATGGAGTGCCTCGCCGCCGGCCGCTCGATCTCGCTGCCGGCCTCCAACACCGGCATGCAGAAGCTGGCCGTGCGCGCCGTCGGCGGCTATGCCCGCGTGCGCAGCCAGTTCAAGACGGCCATCGGCAGGTTCGAAGGCATCCAGGAACCGCTGGCACGGATGGGCGGCAACCTCTACCTGTGCGATGCCGCCCGCGTCATGACCGCCGGCGCGATCGACCTCGGCGAGAAGCCCTCGGTGGTCTCCGCCATCGTCAAGTACCACGTTACCGAGCGCGCCCGCCAGTCGGTGAACGACGGCATGGACATCCTCGGCGGCAAGGGCATCTGCCTCGGCCCCTCGAACTTCCTCGGCCGCGCCTACCAGCAGGTGCCGGTGGCGATCACCGTCGAAGGCGCCAACATCCTGACGCGCAGCCTGATCATCTTCGGCCAGGGCGCCATCCGCTGCCATCCCTACGTGATGGCGGAGATGCAGGCGGCGCGCAACGACGACCTCGTCGCCTTCGACAAGGCGCTGTTCGCGCATATCGGCCATACGATCGGCAACGGCCTGCGCGCCCTCGTTACCGGCTTCACCGGCTCGCATTTCGTCGGCGTGCCGGCGAACGTCGCGCCGGAGACGCGCCGCTACTACCAGCAGCTGACGCGCTTCTCGTCCGCCTTCGCCTTCCTCGCCGACATTTCCATGCTGGTGATGGGTGGCGACCTGAAGCGCAAGGAGAAGCTCTCGGCGCGCATGGGCGACATCCTCTCGCTGATGTACCTCTCCTCGGCGGTGCTGAAGCGCTACGAGGCGGAAGGCCGCCAGCAGGCCGACGCGCCGCTGATGCACTGGGCGATCTGGGACTCGATGTTCAAGGCGCAGAATGCCTTCGAGGGCGTCGTCTCCAACTTTCCCAGCCGCTTCGTGTCGACCCTGCTGCGGCGGACCATCTTCCCGCTCGGCCGGCCCTACATGGTGCCGTCCGACCGCCTCGGCGGCCAGGTGGCGGATCTCCTTATCGCCCCCTCGGCGACGCGCGACCGCCTCACCGCCGACATGCACCTCCCGCGCGACGAGAAGGATCCCGTCGGCGTCATCGAACTGGCACTGGAAGCCACCCTCCAGGCCGAGGCCCTGCAGGCGAAGATCCGCGTCGCGCAGAAAACCGGCGTCCTGTCCGGCCGCACGGCGCAGGAGATTGCCCGTTCGGCGCTGGAGAAGAACGTCATCAGCAGCGCCGAGCATGCGCTGCTGGTGCGCGCCCGCGAACTGACGGGCGAGGTCATCAAGGTGGACGACTTCCCCTTCGATCTCGGCCTGCAGCGCAGCGAACCGAAACCGACGCAGCAGCGCGCCGCAGCATGACGATCATCTGTGGGAGCGGCCTACCGGCCGCGATCCGGCCGCTGCTTCGCGGCCGGTAGGCCGCTCCCACATTGGAGACGAACATGAACAAACCTGTGTACATCATCGACGGCGCCCGCACGCCCTTCCTCAAGGCGCGCAACGCCCCCGGCCCCTTCTCGGCGGGCGACCTTGCCACCGCCGCCGGCCGCGCGCTGCTGGTGCGCCAGCCCTTCGCCGCCGAGGAACTCGACGAAGTCATCCTCGGCTGCGCCTCCCCCTCGCCGGACGAGGTGAACATCGGCCGCGTCGCCGCGCTGCGCATGGGCTGCGGCCTGAAGGTGCCGGGCTGGACGGTGATGAGGAACTGCGCCAGCGGCATGCAGGCGCTCGACTCGGCCATCGCCAACATCAACTCCGGCCGCTCGCAGCTGGTGCTGGCCGGCGGCGTCGACGCGCTGTCGCATGCGCCGCTGCTGTATTCCAGGACGATGGTGCTGTGGTTCGCGAAAATGGCCCAGGCGAAGACGCCCGGCCAGAAGGCGGCGCTGTTCGCAAAACTCAAGCCCGGCGCGCTGCTCTCGCCGGTGATCGGCATCATGAAGGGCCTCACCGACCCGGTGGTGAACCTGCTGATGGGGCAGACGGCGGAGAACCTCGCGCACCGCTTCGGCATCACGCGCGAGCAGATGGACGAATTCTCGGTGCGCAGCCACCAGCGCGTCGCCGCCGGCCAGGACGCCGGCCACTACGGCGAAGTGGTGCCGCTGGTCGGCCGCGACGGCCAGGTCTACGCCGCCGACGACGGCGTGCGGCGCGATTCCTCGATGGCGGGCCTGGCCAAGCTGAAGCCCTTCTTCGACCGCAAGTACGGCAAGGTCACCCCCGGCAACAGCTCGCAGATCACCGACGGCGGCGTCTGGCTGGTGCTTGCCTCCGAGGAGGCGGTGCAGCGCCACGGACTGCAGCCGATCGGCCGCATCGCCGATTCGCAATGGGCCGGCCTCGACCCGGCGCAGATGGGCCTCGGCCCGGTGCATGCCGCCACGCCGATCCTGCAGCGCCACGGCCTCGGCCTGAACGACCTCGACGCCTGGGAGATCAACGAGGCCTTCGCCGCCCAGGTGATCGGCTGCATCGAGGCCTGGAAGGACGCCGCCTACTGCAAGGAACAGCTCGGCCTCGACGCGCCGCTGGGCGCGCTCGACGAGAGCAAGCTCAACCTCGACGGCGGCGCGGTCGCGCTCGGCCATCCGGTCGGCGCCTCCGGCGCGCGCATCGTCCTGCACCTGCTGCAGGTGCTGCGGCGCACGGGCGGCAGGCGCGGCATCGCCAGCATCTGCATCGGCGGCGGCCAGGGCGGCGCGATGCTGGTGGAGACGGTCTGATTCAACCAGCAGGCCATGCACCAGGACATCCGCCTCGACTACCGCGCGCGCCCCTCGGCGCTGGCCTTCATGGCGCGGGCGGTGCGGCCATCGCCCGGGCTGAAGCGCAGCGGCGTGCCGGCGATTTCGGCGAGCTGGCGCCACCGGCCGGAGGCAGCGGAGCTGGCGCGCTTCCATGCGCTCAGCGGCCTGCCCGAGGGCGGGACGCTGCCGCTGCTGTACCCGCACACCATCGGCTTTCCCCTGCACATGGCCATCCTGACGCAGCCGGCCTTTCCGCTGCCGATCTGGCGCATGCTGCAGGTGCGCAACCGCATCGTTCAGCATGCGCCGCTCGCGCGCGAGGCCGAACTGGAGATCACGGTCCGCATCGCCGGCCACCGCATCCTCGAGAAGGGCGCCGAGTTCGACATGCATGCCAGCGTGCGTGCCGGCGGAGCGGTGGCATGGGAGAGTGTGAACACCTTCTACTCTCGCGGCCGCTTCGGCGCGCCGGCTGTGGATACGGTGCCGGAGGCGCCTAAAGTCAGTCTTCCGGAGACGGCGAGCTGGCGCATGCCGGCCGGCGGCGGCTGGCATTACGGCGGCCTCTCGGGCGACTACAACCCGCTGCACCTGTGGAGCGGCTATGCCAGGAAGCACGGCTTTGCGCAGGCCTTCTTCCACCCGCAGCGCGTGCTCGGCCAGTGCCTGGCACGCCTGCCGGCGCGCGGCTGGCCGCTGCCGCTGCAGCTGGATGCCTGGCTGAAGGGGCCGGTGTTCTACGGCGCCCCGGTGACGATGCGCAGCGCGGCCGCAGGGGGCGAGGCGGTCTTCGCGCTGCATGTAGACGAGGACGAGCGGCCGGCGATCGTCGGCCGCCTGCGAAAACTGGAGCCGGGCAGCCGGTTGACGCAACAAATTTGAAAGGAAAGAGGCTGAGATGACTGAATTCAATCACTGGCGCATCGAACGCGAGGCCGGCGGCCTCGCCTGGCTGACTTTCGACAAGGCCGGCGAGTCCACCAACACCCTCTCCGCCCAGGCCATGCTCGAACTGTCGCAGGCGCTGGACGAATTCGAGCGCGAGCCGCCGAAAGGCCTGGTGATCCGCTCCGGCAAGAGCGCCGGCTTCATCGCCGGCGCCGACATCGAGGAGTTCACGAAGGTCGAATCGGCCGAAGGCGCGAAGGCCCTGGTTCAGCGCGGCTGGGACCTCTACAACCGCCTCGCCGCCGTGAAGTACCCGACGCTGGCGCTGATCCGCGGCCACTGCATGGGCGGCGGCACCGAACTGGCGCTGGCCTGCCGCTACCGCATCGCGGTGGACGAGCCGGGCACGCGCATCGCCCTGCCGGAAGTCATGCTCGGCATCGTGCCGGGCTGGGGCGGCATGCTGCGCCTGCCGCAAGTCATCGGCGCCGCCCCCGCGCTCGACATGATGCTCACCGGCCGCGCCCTCGACGCGAAGAAGGCGAAGCGCCTCGGCTTTGCCGACGAGTGCGTGCCGCCGCGCGTCATGGAGAACGCCGCGCGCATGCTGGTGCTGTCCGGCCATCCCAGGCGTCAGCTGCCCTTCATGCAGAGGATGATGAACGGCCCGCTCAAGGGCGTCGTCGCCTCGCAGGCGAAAAAGCAGGTCGCTGCGCGCGCCCGCCCCGAGCACTACCCGGCGCCCTATGCCATCCTCGACATGTGGGCGAATTACGGCGGCAACGCGCTCGCCGTGCCGGCCGGCAAGCCGACCTCGATGGAGGCCATCGCCGCTTCGCTGACGACGAAGAACCTGGTCCGCGTGTATTACCTGCAGGAGCGGCTGAAGGGCTTCGGCAAGGACAGCGATTTCGCGCCGAAGCATCTTCATGTGATCGGCGCCGGCGTCATGGGCGGCGACATCGCCGCCTGGGCGGCGCTGCGCGGACTGACGGTGACGCTGCAGGACCAGAGCATCGAGCGCATCGCGCCGGCCATCCACCGCGCCGCGATTGCCTTCAAGAGGAAGCTGCGCGACGACACGCAGGTGCGCTTCGCGCTCGACCGCCTGATCCCCGATCCCTCCGGCCAGGGCGTGCGCCAGGCCGACGTGGTGATCGAGGCCATCTTCGAGAACCTGGAAGCCAAGCAGAAGCTGTTCGCCGACATCGAGGCCATCGCCAAGCCGGATGCGGTGCTCGCCAGCAATACCTCGAGCCTGAGGCTGGAGGACATCGCCGCCGGCCTGAAGCACCCGTCGCGCCTGATCGGCATCCACTTCTTCAACCCGGTGGCGAAGATGCCGCTGGTGGAAGTGGTCGAAGGCAGGGAGTCCGATCCGCAGGCGCTGAAGAAGGGCCTGGCCTTCGTGCGCAAGATCGACAAGCTGGCGCTGCCGGTGAAGAGCGTGCCCGGCTTCCTGGTGAACGCCGTGCTGGCGCCCTACATGCAGGAGGCGATGCGCTGCGTGGACGAGGGCATCGCGCCGGAAGTGGTGGACGAGGCGGCGCTGGCCTTTGGCATGCCGCTTGGGCCCATCGAGCTGGCCGATACCGTCGGCCTCGACATTGCCGTCGCCGCCGGCCAGCAGCTGGCGAGCGGCATCTCCGAACCGCCGAAGAAACTGATGGAACTGGTGAGTGCCGGCCACCTCGGCCGCAAGACCGGGCGCGGCTTCTACACGTACAATCAGGGCAAGCCGCAGAAGGGCGCCGTGGGCCAGATGCCGGCCGGGCTGGCCGACCGCCTCATCAAGCCCTTCCTGGCGGCGGCGCAGCGCTGCGTCGAGCAGGGCGTCGTCGCCGACGCCGAACTGGCCGACGCCGGCGTGATCTTCGGCACCGGCTTCGCGCCGTTCCGCGGCGGGCCGATGAACTATCTGAAGGAGAGGACGGCATGAGCAGGGAGCAGGGGCCCCGCAACGCGGGGATGCGACCGACCGCGAATGCCGCCGGCCGCCGATGGAACAGGCCAGCGGACATTCAACGACCGATCGGAGGCGGCGCGTGAGCAACCAACCGGTGCGGCTCCCCGACAAGCAGCCGACATTGCGCCTGATGCCGATGCCGGCCGACGTGAACCACGCCGGCGACATCTTCGGCGGCTACGTCATGGCCAACGTCGACCTCGCCGGCGGCATCTGCGCCATCCGTCGCGCGCGCGGCCGCGTCGCCACCATCGCGGTGAACGAATTCCTCTTCAAGCAGCCGGTGTCGGTCGGCGACGTGCTGTCCTTCTACGCCGAGGTGGTCAAGGTCGGCCGCACCTCGATGACCATCACGGTCGAGGTCTACGCCGAGCGCCACCCCAGCAATCCGCTGGTGGTGAAGGTGACCGAGGCGCAACTCACCTACGTCGCCGTCGACGCCGACGGCAGCAAGCGCGAAGTTCCGCCGGAACAGTAGCCACGCTATCCCGGGCTTCGGCGCAAGGCCGGCTACCCGGTGGCAGCGGGCCCGACGGACGGTTCAGGTCCGTGGTATAAATTTGGCTGGCGGGAAGGGGTGCTGCGGCGCCCCTTCTCTTTTCACGGGGGAACGATGGTCAAACGGATCCTGCTTGTCCTGGCGGCGCCGATCGTCCTGCTGCTGCTCGCGCTCGCCATCAACACCCTGCGCCACGGTTCGCGCCAGATCGAGGTGGCGCCGGCGCCGACGCTCGCACTCGACGAAAATGCCGCCGCGCAGCGCCTGGCCGCCGCCGTGCGCCTGCGCACCATCTCCTTCGACGGCCGCGACGCCGCCAGCGCCGGCGAATTCCGCAAGCTGCATGCCCTGCTGGAGAAATCCTTCCCGCGCGCCCATGCCGTGCTGAAGCGCGAGGCCGTCAACGAACTAAGCCTGCTGTATACCTGGCCGGGCAGCGATGCGGCGGCCAGGCCGATCATGCTGATGGCGCACCAGGACGTCGTGCCGATCGCGCCCGGTACGGAGCGCGACTGGCAGGCCGATCCCTTCGCCGGCGAGATCCGCGACGGCTTCGTCTGGGGCCGCGGCGCCTGGGACGACAAGGCCAACCTGTTTGCCATCTTCGAGGCGATCGAGACGCTCGCCGCCCTGCTGCAATCGCGTGGCGTCAGGCTCGATTTCGTCGTCGACGAGGGCCTGCTGATCACCGAGGGCATCCTCAAGGGCCTCGACCGGCCGGCGGCCCTGATCGGCATCGCCGAGAAGGGCTACCTCACGCTGGCGCTGGCGGCGAAAGCCCGGCCCGGCCATTCCTCCATGCCGCCTCCCGAGACCGCCATCGGCATGCTCAGCGCTGCCCTGGCGCGGCTGGAAGACCGGCAGATGCCGGCCGCCATTCGCGGCGTTGCTGCGGAAATGTTCGACACCATCGCGCCGGAGATGGGCGGGTTGAACCGCGTGCTGCTCTCCAACCTCTGGCTGTTCGGCCCCGTCGTCAAAAGCCAGCTGGAGAAGGGCGCGAGCACCAACGCCATGCTGCGCACCACCACCGCTCTGACCGTGGTGCAGGGCGGCAACAAGGAGAACGTGCTGCCCGGCCGCGCCGAGGCGCTGGTCAATTTCCGCATCCTGCCGGGCGACACCGGCGACGGCGTGACCGCGCACGTCAAGGCGACGGTCGCCAACGAGGCGATCTCGGTCGCGCGCAGCGGGCATGCCAACGAGCCGACGCCGATCTCGCCCTCGGCCGCGCCGTCCTACCGGCTGATCAATCGCACGATCCGCGAGCTGTTTCCCGGCACCGTCGTCGCGCCCGGCCTGATGATCGCGGCGACCGACTCGCGCCACATGGCACCGATCGCCGACGCCATCTACCGCTTCTCGCCGGTGCGCGCGAAGAGCGAGGACCTGCCGCGCTTCCACGGCACCAACGAGCGCATCTCGATCGCCAACCATGCCGAACTGATCCGCTTCTACCATCGCCTGCTGCTCAATGCGGCCGGGAAACCGGAGGAAAGGAAATGAACCAACAGGTCCTGCTGGACATCCGCGGCGCCGTCGCCACCCTGACCCTGAACCGCCCGCAGGCGATGAATGCGCTCGGGCTGGAAATGGGCCAGGCCTTCCTCGCGCGCGTCGAGGAACTGCAGAAGGCGGAGGGCGTCAAGGTCGTCGTCGTCACCGGCGCCGGCGACCACTTCATGGCCGGCGGCGACATCAAGGAATTCCATTCGATGGTGAAGGCGCTGCCGGAAGCGCGCGAGCGCGCCTTCGGCAAGCTGATCGGCGAGCTGATCAACCCGGCCGTCGAGATCCTGCGCGCGCTGCCCCAGCCCGTCGTCGGCAAGATCCGCGGCGCCTGCGCCGGCTTCGGCTTCTCGCTGATGGCCGGCTGCGACCTCGCGCTGGCGGCCGACAATGCCTATTTCACCACCGGCTACTCGCTGCTCGGCACCACCGCCGACGGCGGCGGCACGTATTTCCTGCCGCGCCTGGTCGGCGCGAAGAAGGCCGCCGAGCTGACCCTGCTGGCCGAGCGCCTCGACGCGCAGCAGGCGCTGGCGCTGGGGCTGGTGAACCGCGTCGTGCCGGCGGCGGAACTCGACGCCGCCTGCGAAGCGCTTGCCGCCCGGCTCGCCGCGGGGCCATCCCTGGCCTACGCCAACGCCAAGCGCCTGCTCAACCGCTCGCTGTCGGCCAGCCTGGCCGATCAGCTGACTGCCGAGGCGGCCTCGTTCGGCCGCTGCAGCGCGACGGGGGATTTCGCCGAAGGCGTCACGGCCTTCATCGAGAAGCGCAAGCCGTCATTCAAGGGAAACTGATGTTCCATTCAACCTGTATGGGAGAGATCGCAATGAAAAAGTCATTCGTGTTGCTTGCCGCCTGCGCAGTTCTGGCTTTGCCGGCCGCGGCGGAAATCACCGCCAAGAAGGAGCACGTCAAGGGCAGCCAGAACCTGGACGTCATCCGGCTCGACGGTGCCACGCTGTTCGGCAGCGCCCAGGACGTCCTCACGCCCGGCGGCAAGAAGGCCCTGGACAAGGTGATCAGGGACAACCCGACGCTGGTCCTCTCGCCGATCATGGTGACCGGCCATACCGACAACATGGGCAAGTCGGACGACAACCGCAAGCTGTCCCTGCGCCGCGCCGAGGCGGTGCGCGACTACATGATTTCGAAGGACAAGAATTTCCGCATCAAGGTGGACGGCCTCGGCGAGACCAAGCCGCTGGTGAAGTGCGACGAGAAGAAGCCGCGCGCCGAGTTGATCCGCTGCCTGGCGCCGAACCGCCGCGTGGAGATCGAAAAGCTCTTCTATTGATGCCGCGCCGGCATCAGGCCGGTCCGGACAGGCGCTGCACCCACAGCCCGAGCGCCTCGCGCAGGGCGTAGTAGGCGATCCTCAGCCCGTCGGCGCTCGGCAGCAGCTGCAGGGCGGAGAACGGCGCGGTCGACTGCCAGGCCGTCGGCGCGGGGATCACCTCGAGGCCGGCCCGCTCGAAGGCCTCCTTCGCCCGCCGCATGTGCAGGGCGTTGGTGACGAGCAGCACGCGCCCCAGGCCGGCTTCGCGCAGCAGGGCGGCGCTGAACGCGGCGTTCTCCGCGGTGTCGCGGGACCGCCCCTCGACCCAGTGCACGCGCACGCCGAAATCCGCCTCCAGCGCTTCCCGCATCGCCTCCGCCTCCGGCCGGATTCCTGCCGGGCTGCCGCCGCTCGCGAGGACAGGCAGGCCGCTCGCGCGCGCCTGGTGCGCCGCATAGCGGAGGCGCTCGAGGCTGTGCCCCTTGACCGAGTCACCGCCGTATTCCGGCGCGGCGAAATAGCTCTCGCCGCCCAGCACGACAATCGCCTGCGCGCGCTGCATTTGCGCCGGCTGCAGCGGCGGCTGCGCTTCGACCAGGCCCAGCAGGGCCTGCGCGAGGAGGGGCATGGCGAGCAGCCAGAGCAGGACGAGCCCGCCCCAGGCCAGGGACTTGCCGAGGCGCGGCCGGCGGCGGATCAGCAGCAGGCCGAGGGCGGCGAGCAGCAGCGGCCCGGCCGGCGGCAGCACCAGCGCGGTGAGGATTTTCTTGAGTAAAAACACCCTAGCCGGTCACCTTGCGCAGCAGCGCCCGGCTGACCATGCGCAGGCGCTGCCTGAGCGGGAAGCGCTTGAAGTTGGTCTTCACCGCGCCCTTGGTGAAGGCGGTGCGCTTCGAGTAGTCGATATTCACGTCCACCACCACCGGCCGCCCCGTCGCGGCGATGCGGCGCGCCTCGGCGACGCAGCCGGCGATGGCGGCGTCGTTCTCCATGCGGACATAGGCGGCGCCGGTGGCCAGCGCCACGCCTTCCAGGTTCACCGAGCCGAGCACGGCGCAGGGCTTGCGGTTGTAGGGGATCTCCTGCGCCTGGGCGATCTGCGACAGCTCGCCGTCGTGGAAGACGAAGTAGGCGATGCCCAGCCCCTCCTTGGTCGCGGTCAGGATCTCCATGCAGGTCATCATGAAGGCGCCGTCGCCGACGATGGAGAACACCTCGCGCTGCGGCTGCGACAGCTTGGCGCCGACTGCCGCCGGCACGGCATAGCCCATGCAGTTGAAGTCGGTCGGCAGGATCAGCGCGCGGCTGGCGTGCACCGGGTAGAGCTCGGCGGTGAGGAAGGTGTGGTTGCCGTCGTCCACCGTGGCGATGGCATCGTCGGGCATCTGCTTCCTCACCTCGTCGAAGAAGCGCGCCGGGTTGACGCGGCCCTTGCCGTCGTGGGCGTACCATTCCTCGCGGTAAGCCTGCTTGTCGCGGCGGATCTGTTCCTGCGGGCCGCTGCCAGCCGGACGCGCCGCGCCGCGTGCGCGCAATTCAAAAGTCAGTCCCTGCAAGACGGCGGCGGCGTCGCCCGCGAGCGCCACTTTTGCCGGGTAATTGACGCCGATCACTGCAGGGTCGATGTCGACATGCACCAGGTTCTCCGGCACCGGAGCGCCGAAGCTGCCGGTGGCCAGCTCGCCGAAGCGCGTGCCGACGGCGAGCAGGGCGTCGCACTCGGCGAAAGCGTTGCGCGCGGCCGGCGCGGCGTGCGGGCCGAAGCTGTAGCCGGCGTGCAGCGGGTGGTCGTGCGGGAACACCGACTGGCCCTGCAGCGTGGTCGCCACCGGCGCCTGCAGGAACTCGGCGATCTCGGTCAGTTGCGGCAGGGCGTCGACGGCGCCCCAGCCGGCGAAGAGCCCGGGCCGCTTTGCCGCCAGCAAAATATCCGCGGCGCGCGCGATGTCCACCTGCGCCGGCAGGGCCTTCGCCGTCGGCGGCACGTAAGCGGGCAGCTCGCCAACCTCCTCCGGGAATAGCTGCAGGTTCACCGGCAGCTCGATGAACACCGGCCCCGGCTCGCCCGAAGTGGCGATGCGCCAGGCCTCGAAGATCGCCGGCACCACCTCGGCGTGCGACTTGACGTGGAAGGTGGCCTTGGTGAGCGGCTTCATGAAGGCGTGCTGGTCGATCTCGTGCAGCTGGTAGCGCTTGCCGAGGTCGGTGCGGATGCCGCCGGTGATCACCAGCATCGGCACGCCGGCGAGCAGCGCCTCGGCGATGCCGCTCGCCGCGTGCGTCAGGCCTGCCGCCGGCACGATGGCCAGGGTGCCGACGGTGCCGGAGACGCGGCTCACGGCGTCGGCGATGAAGGAGGCACTGCCCTCGTGGGTGACGAGGACCGGCGTGATCTGCTCCGACTTGTTCAGCTCGTCGTAGAACTCGGTGTTCTGCACCCCGGGGATGCCGAAGGTGAATTTCACGCCGAGCTGCTCGAGGGCATGCACGGCGAGCCAGGCTGCGGTCTTTTTCATATCCCCTTTCCCGTGGATTGTCCGGCGATGCGGCCGGAGAGCACGCAGCCGCCGAGGAAGGTGCCTTCGAGGGCGCGCAGCCCGTGCATGCCGCCGCCGCCGAAGCCGGTCGCCTCGCCCGCCGCATACAGGCGCGGGATGGGGTTGCCGGCGCTGTCGAGGACGCGGCCCTGCAGGTCGGTCTGGATGCCGCCGAGGCTCTTGCGGCTGATGATGAACTCGCGGATGGCGATCAGCGGCAG
>UBJH01000470.1_pt1 | contig 12812 bp, 3 predicted proteins | sample 2193721 | NCBI WGS metagenome assembly UBJH01 (sample SAMEA4703186, study PRJEB27089) | metagenome | reverse complement strand
TTGATTGATTTTTCGGATAGGCTCTTAATGGCTTAATCTTCGAGGAGGCAATTGCGGCCAAATCCCGTAACGCATTTGTTTTCATATTTTTTCTTTAACACCAATAAAATTCAAATTTGGTCACATTCTAAAATTTTTACCTTGCTTGAGAAACTATATATATCATCATAACAATGATAATCCAAATGTAAATTTTGTGGGCAGGCCATGAAATTTATAATTATGGTGTCATTTAAAACTACGGAGGAAATGGTATTAATGAAAAGAACTGAGGGTAATATATTAGATTTTTTAAGAATTGTTGTGACCACAATGCTGTTTTTAGTGTTTATAGCAGGGACAGCGAGCGCTTTTAATTTTCAAGGATATGCTTATGATGAAACAAAAGGCGGTCTGAACGGTACTAATGCAAGTATAGAGGTGTACTCATTTGGTCCACAGGGTCCCCAATTACAAACAACTCACTCTAATTTGAGTAATACATCAGGGTATTTTAATGTCAGCGGTGTTACGGATAACCCATTATATTTTTATAAAATAATACTGAGGCACTTTAATGAAACAAATAATACCATTGATTACATCGGTCAGTCATTACCAGAGTTTCCATATCCGCAAATATTACAACTTACGGTGGGCTCCCCGATCGATTTTTATCTGAGACCCGGCGGCACAATAAATATTTCGGCAGTAAATGTGACTGGTGCCGTTACAACTTTCAGCTATCAGATAAAGGACACAAGACTTGGATATCCAATAGCTTCAAACTTCAATAGCGAAGTATCAAATGCCCTGGTCTATGTTCCTGCAAACAGAAGTTATTCTATTATGATATATCCGAACCAGAGTTTCCCTGTTAGCTATGACCTGAATAACCTCACAACATATCCGGATAATTATGCAAATATTTCATTTAATACTTCCAACTTATTAAGAAGAGTCACTGGCTATGCAAATTTATCCAATGGCTCATCTAACTTCACGAATCTAAATATAATAGCTTACCTGATGGAACCTGGAAGCATGATATTCCAGGATCACCCAATGCCTTACAACATGAGCGCATGGAATTGCGATGGTGGGGATTGCCAGAGTGATATTTATTACCCGGCAAATGGTACTTTTAATATAACACTGCCAGGGGCAAAGATGACGGCGAACATATTGTTGTTTGCAACGGCAAATCAGGGTGAGAATTATTATGGGGCGTTTAGAAATATATCTCTGAACTACTCGAATACAACAGAAGCTAACTTTAACTTTACACTGGAGACACTTCTGGGCACCACAACAATCATTCAGTTGAATAATGCAAGTGGAGGACCGGGAGGGCCGCCGGGTACAACCAATGTAACGACCAAAAAGTTATCCTTCCGGTTGAAGAATGAATCTTCAGGGAACAATATAAGCGGTTTTGCACATGTTGAAGTGAAGGTTAATTACTCTGCTTATAATGGCTCAACTTTTAACTGGATGACAGATGTTTCGCAAGCCAGCAATGGTTCATTCAGCATCCCTGTAATCAATGCGGATATAAACAAAATAAACATATTCACACAGGATTTTGCGCCTCTTAAGACTTCAAAGACATCAGCCCAATTGGCGACTGAGCCTGTAGTTATTAATCTTACATCATTTGAACCCGGAGCAATAAATCGCAGCGGACCGCCACCAGATATTAAGATAAAGATGCTGAAAAGCAATCCACAGTGTGATGTTCCACAGCCGGCACCGGGCTGCAATTTATTCAATGACGCCGGCGGCGAAAAGAACATGGCTGATTTTAACCCGTTCAAGGTAGTTATCGGCGGCGGCAAAATAAGCATGAGGATGAAGCTTGTCAGCAATAACATCACAGTGCATTACAAGAATGTGGATATGCTGGCATCAGGACCGCCGGATGCAGTGTTTGATCCCAGTGCAAATCAAACATCCCAGAACGGGACATTATTAGAACAGGTATGGCGGTTTGGAAGCATGGGACCGGAGATATATGATGAAGTTCTCATAGGTATTCCTCTTGGTAGTGTAAATCCAAACAATGTTTCAGTTAAACTCGGGAAACTGTATGATAATAGCTGGAACGAAGCATGGAATATGAGTGTAAATGATACATCTCAAATTCCGTCAGATTATAGCGCTTTCAATACAACATGGTTTAATAACGCTACAGGCATGCCGTGCACTACCAATATAACATCACCCTGTTATCTGGATCTAACAAGGAGAATGGTCTGGCTCACCATCCCTCATTTCTCAGGAGTAGGACCTACTGTTTCAGGAACTGCTGGAAATTTCACTGTGAATCTTACCAGCAGCACAGGGATCGCAGGGAGAAATGTAGCCATGAATTTCACGATGAATGATACCGTAAATACTACTTCATGGTACAACATCACGTTCCCCAGCGGCTTTGATGCAAGTGCAGCTATAGTTAATATAAGCATCAATGGCTCAGCAGATCCGTTGGATTGGGAAAAGACCAATGGTACACTCTTCGTGAATGTATCATCAGGCACTGGTCTGGCGAATATTGGTGAGGTCCAATATATCAATATCAGCAACATCACATTGCCGGGATCGACAGGAATTAAAACGATTAACGTTACAACAAGTAACGGATTAACTGTTACGTTGAATTATACGGTTGAAACATACGGCGTTAACCTGTCAGTTTCAGGCAGTGCAACCGGGACAACCAATGCAACAGTAAATAAGACATACACCCTTCTCCTGCAAAATAATGGTTCTGCTACAGATACATACAACCTGACCGTAAATTCAACCAATGCATCTACTGCAGCCCTGAATGTAAGCGAAAATGTTACTTTAGGATCAATGGAGACCCGGACAATACTTCTGAGCGTGACAAATGCCGCAGAAGGAACTGCTTATGTCAATGTTACTGCACGGTCGTTAAACGATTCGACCAGAGCAGGTTCTATCAATACAACCACAACCATTACTGCGGCACCCGTAAGAAATGTCATCCTCACGATCGATCCGGTGTCAGCTGCAGCCTCAACCAGGCCCGCAATAAACGCGACCTATACCATTAACCTGACAAATACAGGAAATATGGTAGACTCATATACGCTGGCATTAAGTGGGGATACTACGGCCTCAGTGAATGCAACGAACATTACTTCACCCTGGACACTTTCTGCAGGAGCGTCAAAAATATTCTTGCTTAATGTTACAAATACAACGCAGGGAGTATTCCATATAAATTTGACAGCGACCTCGTTAGATCTTAGTAAGAATGCTTCTGTCAATACCACAACGTCTGTGATTCTGGATCAACCTGATGTGGCAGCCTCTTACTGGGGTTATATCGCCGTTAATGGTGTTTTAAGCTCAGCTTATATTAGTGTACACGGATCAAACGGTGCTGAAGTTGCGAATACGACCAGCGCCTCTAATGGCACATACCAGGTAGCAGTGCCATGGGATGATATCTATACACTCGCTGATGAGGGTGTGGTTTCAGGAGAAAGCATAACTTTCAATGTGAACAATATATCAGTGCTATCAAGAACCATAGCTGTAGTCAATAGTGGAAATAATACCAGGCTGGATCTGGGACTGTACAATGGAACCATAATCGGCAGCGTTCTTAAAGCAAGTACGGGCCTTGGAATAGACGGCGCTACAGTTACCATCACAAATGCCACACTTGGCCTGTCGGTAACTACGACAACCAATCCATTAGGGTCATATTCAGTTCCGGCTTTCCCTGCAACATACAATATAAGTGTTACAAAGGCAGGATACTTAAACAATTCTACAACAGGCTGGAATGTTTCTGCAAATACCAGTACAGCAGTGGCTGCCATTTTGCTGTCCCCCAATACAGTTACAGTAACCGCAAACAGGACAGTGGGATCAGCAGATGCAGGACAGAATGTCACTTTCAACCTGACAGTGGTTAATACAGGTGACAATGCGACGTTCAGTGTAGCAACATCGGTTACAAATAGCACGATAGCGACAAACACTACAACACCATCTCCGCTGCTTCTTAATACCATTACATCCACAGGAAACGTAATTGTGGAAGTGAACAACAGCAACCTTGGAGGCTGGCCTGTCACAGTAATCATCAGCAATGGTACACAGTCAAAGACCGCAAGAATCACACTGAATGCGATCATGAGGAATTCAAGCGTAGCTAACACCACAATCAACAGTACGGTTAACAATTCAAATGTTACAGGCGGTGCATATCTGGAAAATACGACTGTTGATAATGCAACAGTCGCAAATGCAACATTGATAGATGCAACTGTACGGGACAATGCAACCATCTCAGGTAACTCGACGTTGATAACGAATTCAACCATAACAGGCCCGGATACAACAATTACTGATGGCTCAGTTATCACAGGTACCTATGCTGACTCAAACATCGACAACTCTACAATTGGAAATGCAACTGTAGATAGTTCGAACCTTACCCGTTCAACTATAAGTGATAATGCATCGATCACGAATTCTACATTGACAGGCGCAACAGTTGCTAACTCGACATTAACCAATGTGACTGTGAGCGGTGAAAGTTCGATAACAAATGTTGCAGGCCTTGACAATATAACCATGGGAGGCGTGACAATCACCGGACAGGCAGCTTATGACTTTGAAGGTATGATCTCAGCCACTACAACCGGCTGGGTAACCTACCAGACAATAAATTTCACGACGGTTTACGAAGCTGTCCGTATTTCCCAACTGGTTATTGAGCAGAGTGGAGATATAATTGTTCCAGCAAATATATCAACCGCCATAAATGTCACCCGGGGAGTTTCCAGGAACATCAGTATGAATGTCACTGCCAGCAGGAGTATGGACATAAACGTCTCAGAAACTTTCATAAGCCCGGATGGTGTCGGATTGGGTTCAGGAAAGATCGGGAACTACATGGTCATCCGGAGCAATGACACATCGAATGTCACGAACCATACCTTGAGATTATATCTGGATGTCAATCCGGCAAATTATACTGGAGGCGTCAAGATATATTATTTCAATACGACAGCAGCAACACCAGCATGGGAAGCTTTGACAACAACTGCAAGCGGTAATGAAAGCGGCAGGTGGTATCTCGAAGCAGCACCCAACCACTTCAGCACATTCGCATTGCTTGGAACAACAACCCCAACCACTACACCATGTAGCAGTTGTGGTGGCGGCGGCGACAGCGGTAGCGGTGGAGGCGGCGGAGGAGGCAAATCAGCTGAGAACGTATCAAATATCGAAGTGATCGAGAAATATGATCTGCAGATATCAAAGGATGCTCTCACATCCTACAGGTTCACCGATAAAAAGAACCCCATAATGTATGTCAATATAACAGGCAATACCACTCTGGGGATTATCACCGCATCTGTAGAAGTATTGAAGAATACATCGACCCTCGTGAGCTTCCCGCCTGAGGGACTTGTGTATAAGAACGCCAATATCTGGGTCGGAACTACGGGCTTTGCAACATCAAAGAACATCAAGGATGCTCTCATCAAATTCAGGGTCGCAAACTCCTGGATGAGTGAGAAACGCGTTCAAAACAGCGCTATGGTTCTTGAGAAATGGGATGGTAGCAACTGGATACAGCTTGAGACAAAGTTCGTGTCAAAGGATGATACCTACTCATACTTTGAGGGCAGGACAAATTCCTTCTCGCCCTTTGCAATAGTTGCAAAGACAGGTGGCGCACAACCAACTGCCACAGCAACATCCACTCCAGCCGGAACACCCACACCCGGACAAACAGGAAAACCGGGTGGAGATGAGGGAGGCTTCCCGTCATGGATCATCGGATTGATAATCCTTTTGATCATCGGGGCTACAGCATACTATTTCCTGGTGGTGAAGAAGAATGAGTAAGAATCCAGGGGCTTTATGCCCCCTATTTTATTGTCATGAAATCATGCTGACTAAAAAGGAGATTAAATGAAATGAAGGAGGCTAAAATTATGAGAAAAGGAATATTAATAGGTATAGGAATTTTGATAATACTGCTGGCGCTGGCAGGAACGGGAAGCGCACGTCCCACCGGGTACGGTGACACCGCATGTAATACCTGTCATAACACTGGTGGTTTTAATATTACTAACTATGATAAAATCCATAAATTTGATGGTATTTCAGCACGGAATGACACTCAGAGTTGTGGTTATTGTCATATTCAGCCACCAAGTGGTGCTGCAAATCCCTACAATATGAATTTAACATCTAATGGTTCATATTATAATGGCACACACAGGTACAACGCCACAACTCTGGCTGCGAATATATCTTCATCGCCAGGATGCTCCAACTGTCATGATAACGTCACTGGAAACAATTTCACTCTGCTGACAGGCACTCCAACATACCTGAATTCTTCGGTATGCGAGGACTGCCACAAGGCAAAGTACGATAACTGGACAAACACAATGCATCGCGTCATACTGACAAAAAATACAACTGCCCAGGCGATGAACATTACAGTCCCGCCAGGTTATAACTGGACAAATATAACATATGTAATAATTGGCAAGGAAGAAATAAGATACCTGAATGAAACAGGCGGTCGCTTCCAGAGATACTATACAGCAAATCAGACATTTGCGAATTACTCCGGGAACTATACATGCGGAGGCTGCCACACCACAGGTTACAATGCAACTGGCGGTAACCAGAGCGGTTTACTGGGAATAGTCGGAACATGGGAGGAGGATGGAATTACATGCGAGAACTGTCATGGACCTGGCGGCAACGGCCATAATGTGACCGTTTACACCAAGGGCGAGGATTGTATAAGATGCCATTATGGCGATACCAGACAGGGACCGGCAATGACGAACAAGCATGCACTTGGCCCTGCTGAAGAATCCACTAACCCCAGCTGTACCCAGTGCCATTCGCCGTATAACAGGTATATAGGAGCTCCGGCGTCAGTTGGTGATGGTACAAATGTAACATGTTCAGTATGCCACAATCCCCACAGTACGACTGATAGCCAGTACGGGCAGATATTAGCGAACAATAGTTTCGATGCCACCATAATGGCGAATCTGAAAGATGCGAAATTGAGCTTCTTTAACGGAACCGCGAGCAATGTCAGCAAGTTCAACAATACCAGCGTGTTCGCAGGTACCAATGCTTCACTGGTGGCGGGAAATGATATATTTGATAACCTGAGCCTTATCACCGTATTATACCCATTCCTTGGAAGCACATCAAAAATCTATAATACCCAGGTAATAGATGACAGCTATGGTACTACAGGCATTGATCTGACAGGCCGTCCTGAATCTGAAGTCCTGTGCTCACAGTGTCACTACAGGCATGGATTGGAACATATACCTGGCCTGAACCTTAGCCATGGCAGGAATAATGTAACTAACGCTAACGAAACTGCAACATGCGTTGACTGCCACATGTCTAATGCAGGCGGAAAGAAGGATCATTCCTTCGATGCGAATGAGGCAACGAACTACCCGCAGTATACCTGTTCAAAGGGTACGTATTGCCATGTGACAAGCGCTGAGAACTTGAATTTGAGCAATATTTCAATAGTTCCTGTGGAAACCGAATGGGCTGCAAGCAGGCATAACAAAACCCAATTTTACAAAAATGATTCCTACTTTGCAAACGAGACTGGCTATAGCAGCAGCTCCGGCGCCCCCAAGCGCAATAACAGCGAATGCATGAAATGCCATTCACCATTTGAATGGAACCCTAAGTATATAGTTGGGAACGTATCGGATTTCAGGGGTATAACATGCGCAATTTGTCATAATGTCCATGATATGGGCGACTCGATAAACGAATCAGGTCTGAAGTATAGCTGGTACAACAGGGATGCAAGCTATGCAAGCGGAAGATACAAAGCTAACTACACACTGATGGCAAACACAACAGAACTGTGCGGCAACTGCCATTCGAATGATAATCCCAGAATATACAGGGCAGGGCCTGGCTGGAACGGAACAGACGCTACCAGTACCAGCGCCACAGTTTATCCAATTTCACCGCACGGCTGGCCAGCGAAGGATCTTTTCCTTACCTCTCCGAAGGAATCAGGTCAGGGCTTCGAATGTATTGATTGCCACATGTATGTCAACAAGACCAATGCCACAGGATTAGCGAGCGATACCGATAAGATAACGGGACATACCTTCAGAGTGAATGAAACCGGTCTTCAGAATACTTCAAGATGCAACGGTTGTCATGACGGATTAAATCATGGCGGAACAATATATTCTACAATTCCAGACAGGATTGACACTGTACAAGCCGCTACCCAGGCGAAGTGGAATTCCGCTAACTCAACAGTTAGGGGTGCACTGGCAGAATATAAGAACTATACAGGCGTGAAGAACCTGAGCGCGGATAAGATCGCCAGGGCATACTGGAATCTCAAGCTTGTGGAATCAGACGACAGCTGGGGTGTACATAACCCCGATAAGGCGATTACACTGCTTGATGAAGCTGTAGCTTATGCGGATGCTTCAAATGCCTCTCTCGGGCAGGCATTAGTATCCACGGTCAACCTGACCGCAGGATGGAACCTGAAGGCTCTCCAGAATGCATCAGCGGTTACATCGCCGGTCTCGGTAATGTCATCGGTGGCGAGCAATATAACCGTAGTCTGGGGTTATAACACCAGCAACCCGGCAGATCCATGGGAATTGTATGACCCTGCCATGCCCTCATCTCTTAACGATCTGACACAGATCGTTGCGGGAGAAGGGTACTGGATATATGCAATAAGAGACTGCGTGTGGACTGTATAAGTCCACACTTTTTATTATTTTGGAGTGACAGAATGAAAAAAAATATTTTATTAATAATACTATTGTTTTTGGTCCCTATAGGCCAGGCAATAACCGAACCGCTTGTGACTTCTTATTGGGGTTATGTGACAGTAGATGGCATCACAAAGCCAAATGCATCGGTTACAGTGCTTGATTCATCATGCAATGTAGCTGTAAGCACAATAAGTACACAGAATTCTACGTACCTGGTAAAAGTACCCCTGGATAGAGGCATAGTTTCCGGCGAGACCCTGACTTTCAATGTAGACGGCAAGACCGCAACAAAACAAACAGTTGGCGCCAAAGGAACAAACAACAGGCTGGACCTGGCAGTATTAAGTTCTTCAACAAATACCTGTACTGCCGGAGGAGATAGCGGCGTCAATGGAGGCGGAGGAGGAGGCGGAGCAAGTATTTCTGCAGAAGCCTTTGAGAATGTCCTGAAGAAAGAAACCAGGGAGGAAGTCTTATCCATAAATGTTCTCAGGTCATTTAGTTTCACGACCCCGGAACTGCCCGTTTCCGAGATAACGATAACGAGCAGTATAAATGCCGGTCTTATAAATGTCCAGGTCGAGCTTCTTAAGAGCAGGTCAACACTGGTGAAAGATGATGCTCCGGGAGATGTTTATAAATACGTCAATATCTGGGTTGGCACATCAGGTTTTGCAGTGCCAAAGAACATAAAAGAAGCTGTTATCAAATTCAAACTTGAGAATTCCTGGCTAACATCAAAAGGTTTAAAGGAATCGGATATCTCAATGCACAGATGGGACGGGACACAATGGACCTCGCTTGCTACTGAGAAAAAGAACAGTGATGAGAAGTTCACGTACTATGAGGCAAAGACCAACGCATTCTCACCGTTTGCCATTTCAGGCGTTAAAGAGATAACAGCGCCTGCGGCCGGGGTTAAAGTAACTAACCAGACGCAAACTCCCGCACCTGCGGCTACTAAAAAAGCGCCAGGGTTAGAGTTCGTTCTTGCCATAGCGGGTTTGATGGCTGTAGTTTTAAGAAAGAGAAGCAAGTAGCTGTCTCTTTTTTTACTTTTTTATATATCAATTTTTTTGATTTAAGCATTAAAAAACTCAAAAGTCTCCAACACATTTATTGATAATCACTGCCATAACATAATAGGGGAATCTGCAATACTAAAGTTAATATATCATCAAATCCATATCATGATGATGATAATAATAAGAACCGATTTATCGTATTAATTGTATTGAGTATTATATGAAAAAAATCCCTATCATACTGGCATTGTTGGCCTATCTTATATTCCTCAGCCCAGCAGGCAGTGCGCTTGAATGCATGGTATGCCACAGCTCTAATGCGAACGAATTCCCTTTAATTAACCTGTCTCTTTTTGGTGTTCATGCGGATGTCAATTCTACAGATGGGGCAGGAAATATTACAAGTGGGGACTGCATAGCATGTCATTATTCGGCCAATACATTGGTTTTCCATAGTTTTCCAATATCCACATACAGCTGCGAGGACTGCCACATTAATGGAACAGTTCCGGCTGCCCCCAGGGTTTCTAATCATAACAGGACAGGCAATGTGTCCGTGATAGCGTCATGCGCTGATTGCCATAATAAGACCTCAAACCTTTTCAGATACAGCGCCAACGCAAGCGCAGCCCATTATGGAAGGAACGCAAGCTTCGGCCTGGCTCCTGGCGAGTCGTACTGTGCTTTTTGCCATCAGAATTCCTCAACTGTTTACAGTGATGTCATGCAAAACCAGGACAATAGTATGAGAGGAAACCACACATCCGGCATAATCAATTCCACCCATCCCGCAGGGCGTCCCTATTGCACGACCTGCCACGGGACTGACAGGATACACGGCACAAACCTGACAAAGCCGGTTCCGAATTCAGGATTCTGCAATAACTGTCATCAGAGCGACAGGCTGCAAAAGGACAGGCATGCAGGAAGTGTGGAATGCATACTGTGTCATGCAGATACGGATTCGGATATCCATAATATAAAATATTTGCTTCCGGATGGAACATACCGCAGCGTGAACGCTACCGGCTGCGGGGATTGTCATGATTTCGGACTTCCAGCGCCTTACTTCAGGCTCCAGTTCCAGGCAGCGAACTGCACTACCTGCCACCTGGGGAACGGCCTGGTAAAATTTGCAGGCGCGCCGCGCTTTCCCTCGCCATTGATGCACAGTTCTAATCCTGCTTCCGGAGGATTGTGGAACGGCACACAGGCCGCTTACTGGGACAGCCAGGTTAACGCCTGCTATTATTGCCATGGGAAAACACTTCATGATACTAATGCGCCTGGAAATGTCTCGAATATCACTGCGGGAAACGCCCTGAATCAGAGCATTACAAATACAAGTTTCTGGTGCGCCAACTGCCATTACAACGGCAGTAACCCCTCTGGAAATTATTCGTATAACGCAACATCTTTTGATCCAGTACCGCCTGAAATGCAGAACAAGTCCGGGCTTGTTCCGGCAACAGCAAGCGATGGGACTACTTTCTACAACCACTCGCTGGCTGAATATTCCGATCTTGCATGCAGGACGTGTCATGCACCAAATGCTCCTGCAACAAGTGCTTTATTCATTCACAATGTTGGCGCAGGCGGAGGAGGGCCGGATTGCATCTCCTGCCATGATAGCAGAGGCGGAGGTGCGCCTGCTGATAAGAGAATAGATATCGTTTCATTTAATTTGAGCGTACATTATGGCATGAACGGAGGCGGGAACGGTGCCTGCTGGGCATGCCACGGCAACGGAACCCAGCCTCTGGGACATCCTCCGGAATATAAGTCACCGAAGAAGTGCAGCAATGATACATGCCATTCCCTGGACCAGAAATTCCGCGCTCCCATGATATATTCACATTTCAGGAACGCAAGCCTGATTGACAATCCCACGAACGCTTTTAATTCCAATGTCACAACCAATAATGACTGTCAGGGATGCCATGCAAACAGCGTAAATTCACAGGGCAGGAACATAAATTCAACAGTATCCCATTTTGCCTCGGGTGATCTCTTTGACAGTATAAATTGCATATACTGCCATCTTAATGAGGATAATTCCAAAGAGTGGGGGAACGCTACGTTGATATACGAGAACAGGACCGCACTTATAGAACTCAACAGGGAAAATAACAGATTCACCGCCAGGGAGGGGGAATATATAGACCTGGGTTTCGGTTTCATCCTCAAAGTAATTGAAGTCTCATCGGTCAGGAGCAGCGTGTTGATAGAACTTAGAAAAGAAAATCTAATTGTTGATAAGAGACTTATAGGAACTGGAAATTATACATATGAGGAGTACCTCACTATCGATAATGGTAGTGTAAAAGTGCCTGCGATTGTAATTAATGTCACAGGCATTTTTAAAGGAAGTGATACTGGCTTTATCCAGTATGAAGGTTTCAGGCTAAAAAGAGTCCATCCTGAGAAAAAAATCACGTCATGTTATTCATGCCATGTGAAAGCAATGCCAAAAGCAAAGTATAGAGTCATCGAAAGGGTCAGTGGTGAGAAAGATGAGATCTATTACACTAAGGAAACGGCCAATTTTACAGATAATAAAATATTCGATGAAAATGTTGTTCTTCAATTATTAGGAGTACTTACTGACGAAGACAAGCATGTGACCATACAGCCGGAAAAACGCAGGTCGCTGTATGAAGGACAAGTCTGGAATATCTCGGAAGGAACAAGCCTTGTAGTAAGAGGCGTGGATACAAAAAGCGAAGTTGTTATTCTCCAGCTGCGTACTGGCAATTATTTTTATGAGGATATCGTAAACAGGGGTGGTATATTTGAATTCAATCCGCAAATTAATTATCTTGGGAACCAGCCAAAAAATATCACGGTTTTCAGGGCAAGGGTGTCGGGAATAATCCAGGCAAGGCCGAAAAATATGGTAGTTATTGAGGATGTGGTTTCCCTGTCGCCTGATATCAGGAAAATAAATGCAAATCAGACGCTTGCTGGTTATAATACAAGCTGGCTGTGGGAAAAT
>UBJH01000756.1_pt1 | contig 12913 bp, 7 predicted proteins | sample 2193721 | NCBI WGS metagenome assembly UBJH01 (sample SAMEA4703186, study PRJEB27089) | metagenome | reverse complement strand
CACCGCCGCCGCCACCGCCCATCGAGGAGCGGCTGGCGCCGCCGCGCTGGCTGGCCTGATGGGTGGCTGCCCCATTGCCCATGCCGGAGAAGCCGCCGCCGCCACGATCGCCGGCCATGCGATTCTGCGCGCTGCCGCCGCCACGATCGCCACCGGCCCCGGACATGCCCCGGTCGGCTGCGCCGGCGCGGTTGTCGAATTGGCCGCGATCCATGCTGCCCATCTCGGCGCGCCCCGATTCGGCACGGCCCCGGAAGGCATCCCGCGACTGGGCGGCCTGGGCATTGCCGCCGCGATTGTATTGCTGCGCGGTTTTCTGGTCGCGGTAGGCGACGCCCTGCCGGTGCTCGGCCTTGTGGTTCCAGTTGCCGTTGTTGATGTTGGTGCGATTGAAGTTGTTGTACCTGCTGACATTGACGTCAACATTGCCGCCGCCCCAGTTGCAGTTGCCCCAGATGGCGGCACCGATGATGGCGCCGGTGACGAAGGCGACGCCGGGCGGATAGGCGTAGGACGGCGGGTAAACATAGTAGGGCGGGGCGGCGGGATACCACCAGGGGCCGTAGACCATGCTCGGATTGTAGGTCGGCACGTAGACCACGTCCGGCTTGGGGGATTCGATGATGTAGGTCGTCTGGCTGCCCTGCTGCTCCTTCTTCACGACCTGCTGTTCCGTCGACTTGAGGTTGCCGGCGGCGTCCGCCTTGGCGCGCAGGGACTGCACGGTGGCGAGGACATCCTTCTGCTGCGCCAGGAAGGCATCGCCCAGCTTCTGCGTCCAGTCGAGCTTGTCGTTCATCTGGTTCAGCACCTGCGGCACCGTCGTCAGCGCCTTGACCGACGGGTCCCATGGCTGCGCGGCCATGGCATCCTCGAGCGCCTTGCCGGTGACCTTCGGATTGTCCTTGGCCCAGCGCGCCGCCTGGACCACTTCCAGCGGATAGGTCGACGCCATCAGGATCTGCGCGATCAGGGGATCGGGATACAGCGCGATTGGCGCCAGGATCTGGTCGAGTTCCTGCTGCGAAAAGGTTTTCGCGGCCTGTCCGGCGGGTGCCTGCCCCGGCGCGGCCGCACCCGGCGCCTGCTGCGCCTGAAGCCCGGCGGGCAGGGCAAGCAGGAGCGAAGCCAGGAGGGCACCGGACCGAAGATGTGTTGGATTCATAAGCAGCCCTCATTCACAGAAAAGATGGGGTTCGAAGTGTCATGCGACCTACCTGAATCATGATAAGCCAAAGTCGTCATCAACGGGAAGCCGGTTTGCCGCCTGCGGTCAGCCCGCTCCGAAAACCGCCTGCCACAGTTCCTGCACGCTGGCGATCTCCTGCGCCAGGGTGTCGCGTCCGACGCGTGCGTACTGGGCGTCGTTCAGGCGCAGGCTGTGCTGCAGCCGGCGGTAGCGGCGGTAGGCGTCGCGCACGCGCTCTGCGAGTTCCTCCGGGATCAGGCCGAGGCCGGCGGCGATCTTCAGCAGCGCCAGGTTGCCGAGGTTGCCGGTGAGTTCGGCATGGGCATGCGCGTGGCCCAGCACCAGGGCCTGCACGATGAACTCGACGTCGATGAGGCCGCCGCGGTCGTGCTTGATGTCGAACAGGTCGCTCTTGTTGGCGTGGGCGTCGGCCATCTTCTGCCGCATGGCGATCACCTCGCGCTTCAGCCCGGCGAGGTCGCGCGGCTGGCGCAGCACCTCGATGCGGATGGCCTCGAACTGGCGGCCGATGCCGGCGTCGCCCGCCGAGAAACGGGCGCGGGTGAGGGCCTGGTGTTCCCACACCCAGGCCGATTCCCTCTGGTACTGGCGAAAGGCCGCGACCGAGCTCACCAGCAGTCCCGACTCGCCATTGGGGCGCAGGCGCAGGTCCGTCTGGAAGAGGATGCCGGCCGGCGTGGCGCTGGAAATCCAGGTGTTGATGCGCTGCGCCAGGCGCGCATAGATCTCCGGCGCGTCCGGGTGGTCGTCGTCGAAGAGGAAGATGATGTCGAGGTCGGAGGCGTAGCCCAGCTCCTTGCCGCCCAGCTTGCCGTAGGCGACGACGGCGAACCGCGGCTCCTCGCGGTGGCGCTTCAGCAGCTTGCGCCAGACCAGGCGCAGGGCCAGGTCGAGCATGATGTCGGCCAGCTCGGAGAGGTGGTCGGAGAGCTTTTCCAGCGCCAGCATGCCCCCCAGGTCCTGCGCCAGCAGGCGGAACACCTGGGCATGGTGGGCCTCGCGCATGATGTCCATCTGCCGCTCGGTATCGGGCTCGTGCTCGTCGAGCTCGTGCGCGAGCTGGGCACGGAAGGCGGCCCAGTCGGGCGCGGCCTCGAGCAGGCGCGCATCGAGCAGCTCGTCGAGCAGCACCGGGTGGCGCGTCAGGTAGCTCGCTGCCCAGCTCGAGGCGCTGACCAGCTGCGCCACTTTCTGCAGGGCCTGCGGGTACTGCTGCAGCAGGGCGAGGTAGGCGGCGCGGCGGCTGATCGCCTCCAGCAGGTCGAGCCCGCGCGCCAGCGTGGCGTCGGGGTTGGCGGTTTCCGCCGCCGCCTCGATCAGGCGCGGCACCAGCGCGTCGAAGCGCTCGCGGATGGCCGGCGGCATCTGCCGGTAGCGGTTGCCGCCGCGGATGCCGGCGAGGCGCCGCGCGCCGTTCTCGGCCTCGCCGTAGCCGAGGCGCCCGAGTTCCTGCGCCGCCCCCTGCAGGTTGCTGTCGTCCTCGCAGCCCTGCCAGACGGCGGCGAGGTCGTGGCCCTTGCGGTTGGGATCGGCGAAGACGGCCTCGAAGTGGCGGCTGACGTTGGCGCGATGGTCGTCGAGCTCCTGCAGCAGCGCGGCGTACTCGCCGAAGCCCATGGCGCGCGCGACGAGCGCCTGGTCGGCCGGGTTTTCCGGCAGGGTGTGCGTCTGCGCGTCGTCGAGATACTGCAGGCGGTGCTCGAGGTTGCGCAGGAAGCGGTAGGCCGCGTCGAGCTCGCGCACCGCGGCCTCGACGAGGATGCCGCGCCCGGCGAGGAGCCGCAGCACCTGCAGCGTCGGCCGGATCTGCAGCGCCTTGTCGCGGCCGCCGCGGATCAGCTGGAAGACCTGGGCGATGAACTCGATCTCGCGGATGCCGCCCGGGCCGAGCTTGATGTTGTCGGCCATGTCCTTGCGCGCCACCTCGCGGCGGATCTGCGCGTGCAGCTCGCGCATGGCGTTGATGGCGCCGTAGTCGAGGTACTTGCGGAAGATGAAGGGGCGCGCCAGGGTGGCAAGGTCGGCGCCGCGCGCCCCGCACAGCGGCCGCGCCTTGATCCAGGCGTAGCGCTCCCACTCGCGGCCCTGGGTGATGAAGTAGTTCTCCAGCATGTCGAAGCTGGCCACCAGCGGGCCGGAATCGCCGTTCGGCCGCAGGCGCATGTCCACGCGGAAGACCTGGCCGTCGCCGGTCATTTCGGCCAGGGCGCCGATCAGCTGGCGCCCGAGGCGGGTGAAGAACTCGAAGTTCGACAGGCGCGCGCCGTCGCCGTCGGTCTCGCCATCCTCCGGGTAGACGAAGATCAGGTCGATGTCGGAGGAGACGTTGAGTTCGCGCCCGCCCAGCTTGCCCATGCCGATAACGATCAGCGCCTGCGCCTCGCCCGCCGCCGACCGCGGCGTGCCGTGGCGATCGACGAGCCTGGCCATGAGAACGGCGGCGGCGTGCTCAACCGCCACGTCGGCCAGGGTGGTCATGGTCTCCGTCACCTCGGCCAGGTCGGCCAGTCCGGCCAGGTCGCGCGCGACGACGCGCGCCATCACCCGCGCGCGCAGCTGCCGCAGGCCCGGCCGCAGCGTTTCTTCGTTCGCCGCCCCGGCGGCCAGAAATGCGCGCATCGCCTCTGCGGTCCAGGGCGTTTGCAGGTCGGCGCGAAGCGCGTCGCCGATTTCCGGGCGGCTTTCAACGAGGCGCGCCAGAAAGCGGCTCAGGGGCAGGATTGCTTCCAGGTGGGCGGGGGTCATGGCCGTCTGCAGGGCTGCGGGAACTTTTAAGGGTAAAATCAAATAAATAGCGTATCGGGCGCATTGTACTGGCATGTCGCCCGGCCGCAGCCAACCCATTGATGCAGTGAGGACTTCAATCAATCCTTCGCTATCGCGCAAAGACCTTGTTGCGCGTTTTCGCCGTTATCCCCGCCTGATTCCCGCCTGGCTGCGCCGTGCGCTGGTCTGGCTGTTCTGGATCGGCTACTTCGGCTTCGCCCTGCTGGTGCTGGTGCTGCGCTACTCGGTGCTGCCGAACATCGAGAACTACCGCGAGGACATCGCGCGCGGCATCACGCAGGCGGCCGGGCTCGCCGTCACCATCGAGCGCATCGATACCCACTGGCAGGGGCTGCGCCCGCACCTGTCGCTGCACCACGTCAAGGTGCACGATGCCGCCGGTCGCCCGGGGCTGACTTTCGACACCGTCGAGACGGACCTCTCGTGGTCCTCGCTCTGGCACTGGCAGCTGCGGCTGCATCGCCTCGAGATCGATGCGCCCACCCTGAGCGTGCGCCGGGGCAGTAACGGGCGCATCTTCATCGCCGGCATCCAGGTCAATACCGAGGCGAGCGGCAGCGACTTCGCCGACTGGCTGCTGTCGCAGAACCGGGTCATCGTCCGCAACGCCACCCTCCGCTGGGAAGACGAGAAGCGCGGCGCGCCGCCGCTGGAGCTGCGGCAGCTGAATTTCACCTTGCAGAACGACGGTCGCCGCCACCGCTTCGGCTTGAATGCCCTGCCGCCGCGCGAACTGGCGGCTCGCCTCGACGTGCGCGGCGATTTCCGCGGGCGGGACCTCGATCAGATCGAGGACTGGAAGGGCCAGCTGTATGCCGAGCTGGATTATGCCGATCTCGCCGGCTGGCGCGCCTGGGTGGACTATCCGGTCGAACTGCCGCAGGGGGCGGGCGGCGTCCGCCTGTGGCTCGGCTTCGAGGAGAAACAGCTGCAAAAGATGACCGCCGACATCGCCCTGCGCGACGTGCGCCTGCGCCTCGCCCGCGAGTTGCCGATGCTCGACCTGGTGTTCCTCAACGGCCGCGTCTCGGGCGGCCTGCACGAGGGCGGCTTCGACGTTGCGACGCGCAAGCTGGCGCTCGCGACGCGCGACGGCATCGCCATCGCCCCCACCGATTTCAGCCTGCGCTGGACGGCCACGCAGGGCGCACGCCCGGCGCGCGGCGAGGCCTCCGCCAACGGCCTCGATCTCGGGGCGCTGCGGCGGCTGGCCGGCTTCCTGCCGCTGGACGAGGCCTCGCAGAAGCACATCGAGGACTACGCCCTGAGCGGCAGGCTGTACGACCTCAAGCTGAGCTGGCGCGGCGATCCCGGCGCGTTTGCCGGCTTCAGCCTGCGCACCCGCTTCGAGGACCTGGAACGGCATGCCGCCGGCTACATCCCCGGTTTTTCCGGGCTGACGGGGACCATCGACGGCAACGAGAAGGGCGGCCAGTTTTCCCTGCAGAGCCGCAATGCGACGCTGGAACTGCCGACGGTGTTCGCCGGCCCGCGCAAGGACTTCGAGCAGCTGGCGGCCCGGATCAACTGGACCACTTCCGCCGGGCGAACGGAATTGCAGCTGCACAACGTCTCCTTCAGCAACAAGGACGCGGACGGCAATTTCTCCGGCCGCTACCGCAGCAGCCCGGACGGGCCCGGCGAGGCCGACATTACCGGCCGCCTCACCCGCGCCGACGGCGCGGCGGTGTGGCGCTACATGCCGCTGGTGGTGAGCGGCGACGTGCGCGACTGGCTGCGCGAGGCCATCACCGGCGGGCGTGCCGACAACGCCACGCTGCGACTGAAGGGCGACCTGAAGGACTTTCCCTTCACCGACGGCAAAAGCGGCACCTTCCGCGTCGACTCGAAGATCGCCGGCACCCAGCTGCGCTTTTCGGCGAACTGGCCCGGCCTCGACAACATCGACGGCGACCTGCTCTTCGAGGGCAAGCGCATGCTGATCACGGCCAAGCGCGGCAACATCTTCGGCGTCACCGTTTCGGACGTGACTGCCGAGATCGCCGATCTGCAAGCACCGGAGGAAATCCTTGCCGTCAAGGGCCGCGCCGCCGGGCCGACGGCGGATTTCCTGGGCTATATCGAGAAAAGCCCGATATCCGAAAGCATCGATCACTTCACCGACGGCATGAATGCGACGGGCAGCGGCACGCTCGCGCTCAAGCTGACCATTCCCCTGCGCCAGGTGGCCAACACCCTGACCGAAGGCGAATACCAGTTCCTGCGCAACGAGCTGACTTTCGACCCCGGCCTGCCGCCGCTCACCGAGGTCAACGGCCGCCTGCAATTCACCGGCGGCAGCGTCAGCATCAGGGATGCGCGCGCCCAGCTGCTCGGCTCGCCGCTGGTCATCAACGCCGCCACGCGCGGCGACGGCGCGGTGGCGATCAATGCCCAGGGCAGCCTGAACATCGCCAACGCGCGCAAGACGCACGACCACCGCCTGTTGGAACAGCTCTCCGGCAGCAGCCCCTGGCGCGCCAGCGTGCTGGTGAAGAATCGCAAGACCGGCGTGAAGTTCGAATCGGACCTGCAGGGCATCGCCTCCAGCCTGCCGGAGCCGTTCAACAAGTCCGCGACCGAGGCCCTGCCCCTGCGCTTCGAGCGCGACAGCACCCCGGCTGCGGACGGCAAGCGCGAACAGACGCAGATGCAGCTGGGCAAGGTGTTTGCCGCCCGCGTCGCCAGCCGGCAGGAAAAGGGGCGCATGCTGGTCGAGCGCGGCGTCATCGACATCGGCACCGGCGAGTCGCCTGCCCTGCCGGAAAGGGGCCTGCTGGTATCGGCCAGCGTGCCGTCATTCAACGTGGATTTCTGGCGCCATCAGTTCGCAGGCAACGGCAGCAGCGGCATCAGCGTCGAGGACAGCCTGCCGGTGAGTGCCCTGGACCTGCGCACCGACGAACTGATCGCCTTCGGCCGGCCCTTCCAGGAGGTGACGCTGAAGGCCGCGCTGCAGCAGGACACCTGGCAGGGCCAGGTGGCGAGCCGCGATGCGACCGGCGAGTTTTCCTGGAAGTCGGGCGGCAAGGGGCGCCTGCGCGCCCGGCTGAAGCAGTTCAGCCTCAACGACACCCGCACGGGCCATGCCCTGATCGAGGACGAGCCGCTGCGCGAGCTGCCCGGCCTCGACATCGTCGCCGACAGCTTCGTCCTGCGCGGCAAGAAGCTGGGCAAGCTGGAACTGTCGGCGACGAACGAGGTGAATGCCTGGCGGATGGAGCGGCTGGCCCTCAGCAACGCGGACGGCGCGCTGGTCTCCGACGGCCTCTGGGGGGAAAACAGCACCAGGCTGAATTTCAAGCTCGACGTCTCCGACATCGGCAAGATGCTGGAGCGCCTGGGGTATGTCGACGCCGTCAGGCGCGGCACGGCCAAGCTCGAGGGCAAGGTGTCCTGGGCCGGGACGCCGACGCAGATCGACCATGCCACGCTCGACGGCACCCTGTCGGCGGAAGCCGCGCGCGGCCAGTTCAACAAGCTGGATCCCGGCGTCGGCCGCCTGCTCGGCATCCTCAGCCTGCAGTCGCTGCCGCGGCGCATCACCCTCGATTTCCGCGACATCTTCAGCGAGGGCTTCGCCTTCGACAGCATCAGCGGCAACGCCAGGATGGCGCGCGGCGTGATCAGCACCCAAGACCTGCAGATCCAGGGGCCGTCGGCGAACATCTACATCAAGGGCGAGGCCAGCATTCCCGCCGAAACGCAGAACCTGCACGTGCGCATCGAGCCGGCGCTGTCGGAGACGCTGGCCGTCGGCGCCATGATCGCGAATCCCGCCGTCGGCGCCGCCGCCTGGGTGGCGCAGAAGATCCTCAAGGACCCGATCGGCAAGATGTTCGCCTTCGAGTACGCCATCTCCGGCAGTTGGGTCGACCCGAAGGTGGAGAAGATCCAGCAGCAGGCGGCGAAAAGGGAGGAGGCGGTGCAATGAGCGCGACGCGGATCGCGGCGGTGCAGATGGTGTCGGGGCCGGACATCGCGCAGAACCTGCGCGACGCCGATCGCCTGGTGGCCGAGGCGGCGGCGCGCGGCGCGCGGCTGGTGGCGCTGCCCGAGTACTTTCCCCTGATTTCCGGCGACGAAACGGACAAGGTGCGCGCCCGCGAGAAGGAGGGCGAAGGACCCCTGCAGGATTTCCTGCGCGAGACGGCGCTGCGGCACAAGGTCTGGCTGATCGGCGGCTCGATTCCCCTGGAGGCCTCGGTGCCGGAGAAGGTGCGCAACAGCTGCCTGGTGTTCGACGACGCCGGCCGGCGCGTGGCGCGCTACGACAAGATCCATCTTTTCGGCTACCAAAGCGGAACCGAACACTACGAAGAGAGTCGCACCATCGAGGCCGGCGGCGAGGCCGTCGCCTTCGATTCCCCGGTCGGGCGCGTGGGATTGTCGATCTGCTACGACCTGCGCTTTCCGGAACTGTACCGCTCGATGGGGCCGGTGGACCTGCTGGTGGTGCCGGCGGCGTTCACGCATACCACCGGACAGGCGCACTGGGAGCTGCTGCTGCGCGCGCGGGCGGTGGAAAACCTCTGCTACGTGCTGGCTTCGGCCCAGGGCGGCACGCACCCGAGCGGACGGCGCACCTGGGGCGACAGCATGGTGGTCGACCCCTGGGGCGCGGTGCTCGAACACCTGGCGCAAGGCCCGGGGGTGGTGACGGCGGAGATCGACCCCGCCCGCATTGCCGACCTGCGCGCCAGCCTGCCTGCGCTTCAACACAGGATATTGTGAACATTCTTCGAACATGACACAGACAACTTCCCCGCTGGCCACGGCCGAATCCCGCCTGCTGGCGCCCTTCGACCTTTCCGCGCGCCAGCTCGAGACGGTGTTCGGCGAGCTCTACCGCCACCGCCTCGACTATGCCGACCTGTATTTCCAGTACAGCCGCTCCGAGGCCTGGAGCCTGGAGGAGGGCATCGTCAAGTCGGGCAGCTTCAACATCGAGAGCGGCGTCGGCGTGCGCGCCATCTCGGGCGAGAAGACCGCCTTCGCCTATTCCGACGAAATCTCCCTGCCGGCGCTGAAGTCGGCGGCGCAGGCCACCCGCGCCATTGCCGCGCAGGGCGCCGACAAGCGCCTGCCGATGCTCTCCGGCCGCGCCGTGCCGGCACTCTACGGCGCCGCCGATCCGCTGGCCTCGCTGCCCGACACGGAGAAGGTGAGGCTGCTGGAGCGGCTGGAAGGCTTCGCCCGCGCTGCGGACGCCCGCGTCGTCGAGGTGATGGCGCACATCGCCGGCGCCTACGAAGTGGTATTGATCGCCCGCGCCGACGGCCATCTCGCCGCCGACGTACGGCCGCTGGTGCGCGTCTCCGTGACGGTGATCATGGAGGCGCACGGCCGCCGCGAGCAGGGCGCGTCCGGCGGCGGCGGCCGCTACGACTACGCCTATTTCAGCGATGCCGTGCTGCGCGAGTATGCGCAGCAGGCGGTGCACCAGGCCAGCGTGAACCTGGCCGCGCGCCCCGCCCCCGCCGGCGAAATGACGGTGGTGCTGGGCAGCGGCTGGCCCGGCATCCTGCTGCACGAGGCCATCGGCCACGGCCTCGAGGGCGACTTCAACCGCAAGGGCAGTTCGGCCTTTGCCGGGCGCATCGGCGAGCGCGTCGCCGCGCCCGGCGTGACGGTGATCGACGACGGCACCATCCCCGACCGGCGCGGCTCGCTGTCGGTCGACGACGAGGGCAACCCGACGCAGCGCACCGTGCTGATCGAGGACGGCATCCTTACCGGCTACCTGCAGGATTACCTCAATGCGCGCCTGATGGGCGTGCCGGTCACCGGCAACGGCCGGCGCGAATCCTTTGCCCACCTGCCGCTGCCGCGCATGACCAACACCTGCATGCTCAACGGCCATCGCGACCCGCAGGAGATCATCGCTTCGGTGAAGAAGGGGCTCTACGCCGCCAACTTCGGCGGCGGCCAGGTCGACATCACCAGCGGCAAGTTCGTCTTCTCCGCCGCCGAGGCCTACCTGATCGAGAACGGCAGGATCACCCAGCCGGTGAAGGGGGCGACCCTGATCGGCAACGGGCCGGACGTACTGACGCGCGTCTCCATGATCGGCAACGACCTCGCCCTCGACCCGGGCGTCGGCACCTGCGGCAAGGAAGGCCAGAGCGTGCCGGTGGGGGTGGGGCAGCCGACGCTGCGCATCGACGGGCTGACCGTCGGCGGCACGGGCTGACGTCCCGGCCGGGGCCCTCCGGTATTGCGTTAAAATGCAGCACCACAGTCATGCCGCCGCGGCCCGCGAGGCCCGGCCGGAAAGCGGACAGACCATGAACGCCCCGAGCAAGTCGAACAAGCCGAACATCGCCTCCGTCAGCCCCGGCCCCAAGGGCGGGCTGGCCTATCCGCGCGCCGTCACCGACGACGTGCGCATCCGCGACATCATCGAAGTGGCGCCGCCCTCGCACCTGCTGCGCGAGTTCCCGCCGACGCCGAAGGCGGTGGATACGACGTTTGGCGCGCGCCAGTCCATCCATCGCATCCTGCACGGCGCCGACGACCGCCTGCTGGTGATCATCGGCCCCTGCTCGGTGCACGACTTCGACGCCGCCATCGACTACGCCACGCGCCTCAAGGCCGAGGCGGACCGCCTTGCCGAGGACCTGCTGGTGGTGATGCGCGTGTATTTCGAGAAGCCGCGCACCACCGTCGGCTGGAAGGGCCTGATCAACGATCCGCGCATGGACGGCAGCTTCAAGATCAACGAGGGCCTGCGCATCGCCCGCCACCTGCTGGTCGAGCTCAACGAAATGGGCCTGCCGGCGGGCACCGAGTTCCTCGACATGATCACGCCGCAGTACATCGCCGACCTGGTGAGCTGGGGCGCCATCGGCGCGCGCACCACCGAGTCGCAGGTGCACCGCGAGCTCGCCTCCGGCATGTCCTGCCCGATGGGCTTCAAGAACGGCACCGACGGCAGCATCAGGATCGCGGTGGATGCCATCCGCACCTCGCAGCACCCGCACCATTTCCTCTCGGTGACCAAGTCCGGCCACTCGGCCATCGTTTCCACCAACGGCAACGAGGACTGCCACGTCATCCTGCGCGGCGGCAGGGAGCCGAACTTCGACGCCGCCAGCGTGGACAAGGCCTGCAAGGAGCTCGGCCTCGCCGGCCTCGCCGCCCGCGTCATGGTCGACTTCTCGCACGGCAACAGCCGCAAGGACTTCAAGCGGCAGATGGAGGCGGCGCGCGATGTCGCCGGCCAGATCGCCGCCGGCGAGGACCGCATCTTCGGCGTCATGGTGGAATCGCACCTGAAGGAGGGACGGCAGGATCTCGTGCCGGGCAAGCCGCTCGACTACGGCAAGAGCATCACCGACGCCTGCCTCGGCTGGGAGGACTCCGTGGCGGCGCTCGACCTGCTCGCCCAGGCGGTGCGCGACCGCCGCATCGCGCTGCTCGACAAAGAATGAACGTGCGTCTGCCGGGTCTGGTGCATCTGGGCGACGCGAGCCACTTCGTCGATCGCCTGCTGGAAGTCATCGAGCACATCCGCCTGTTCGAGGATTTCGAGCGCGGCGAGATCGCCTTGCTGGCGGGCCGCATGGTCTGCTACCGCGCGCCGGCCGGCGCCGCCATCATCCGCGAAGGTGAAGATGGGGACTTCATGGTGATCGTGCTCGACGGCCTCTGCGAGATCGTCCGGCGCGACGCCGGCGGGCAGCCGCGCCGCCTGGCACTGGCCGGTCCCGGCAAGACGCTGGGAGAGATGTCGATGATCGACGGCGAGCCGCGCTTCGCCTCCTGCATCGCGCTGGAGGACACCCTGCTCGCGGTACTCGATCGTGCCAGCCTGACGCGCATCATCGCCGAGGATCCGCCGCTCGGCATCAAGATCCTGATGGAACTGGTGCTGCTGCTGTCGCAGCGGCTGCGCACGGCCAGCGGCAAGCTGGTGCAGCACCTCGACGGCGGCGCCGACGCGACCTAGGGCGCCGGCCTTCACCGAGCGGCTAGGCCCGCTCGCGGTTCTTCTGCCAGAGCACGTCGCCGCGCCCGCCGGCGCGGTTGAGCGTGCGCCCGAGCACGAACAGCAGGTCCGACAGCCGATTCACGTACTTGCGCCCGGTTTCGCTGACGGCTTCCGCAGCCGCCAGGGCGACCAGCCGGCGTTCGGCGCGGCGGCACACGGCGCGGGCAAGATGGGCCAGGGCGGCCGCACGCGTGCCGCCGGGGAGGATGAACTCCTTGAGCGGCCCGAGCGTTTCGTTGCAGCGGTCGATGGCCTGCTCCAGGCCGGCGACGCTCTTCTCGCTGAGCAGCGCCGTGCCGGGAATCGCCATCTCGCCGCCGAGGTCGAACAGGTCGTGCTGGATGCCGGTGAGCAGCCGCCGCAGGTCCTCCGGCAATTCTTCCGTCAGCAGCAGGCCGACGACCGAGTTGAGCTCGTCGAGGTCGCCCAGCGCGGCGATGCGGGCCGAGTCCTTGGCCACGCGCGAGCCGTCGGCCAGGCCCGTCGTACCGTCGTCGCCGGTGCGGGTGTAGATCTTCGACAGTCGGTGGCCCATGCGCGAATCCCCTCGAAAGTCAGTCCTGGCAGGACGGCGAGTTTAGCGGGTAACGGGCAGATGGCCAAGCGGCAGCGGCATCATGCCTGCTTCGCCACGGCGGCCTCGATGTCGAGCGTGTCCCCGCCCACCTTCACCACCAGCACGGCGCAATCGAGGGCGCCGACAACCTGGTCGATGGTCTTGCGGCGCTGGTCGTAGAGGATGACCAGGTCGGCATCCAGCTCCTGCGCCGCACGCAAGGTCGCCGGCGCCAGCGCCTCGGTGGCCAGCCGCACGTCGCAGGCGCAGCCCTCGAGGCGGAGCAGGCCGGCGGCATGCCCGGCATCGGCGGCACGCGTCTCGGGCGAGGCGTCGCCGGCGGCGAGCAGGGTGATCGGCACTGCGG
>UBJH01001155.1_pt1 | contig 12922 bp, 10 predicted proteins | sample 2193721 | NCBI WGS metagenome assembly UBJH01 (sample SAMEA4703186, study PRJEB27089) | metagenome | reverse complement strand
AGAAGGATGTATTGGGGGAGAAGGCGGTTCCGGTCGAGGCTTACTATGGCCTGCAATCGGTGAGGGCGATGGAGAATTTCCCCATCAGTGGGCTCAGGATGCACTCACAGATGGTGGAGGCGATAGTCCTGGTGAAGAAGGCGGCCGCGTTGGTCAACACCGACTTGGAGCTTTTGAAGCCGGAGATCAGCAGGGTGATCACAGCGGCGGCCGACGAGGTCTTAGCCGGCAAGCTCCGAGATCAGTTTGTTGTGGACGTCTACCAAATGGGAGCGGGCACCTCTTTCAATATGAATGCCAACGAGGTCCTGGCCAACCGGGCCATCGAACTCCTGGGGGGACGGAAGGGCGACTACACCATTGTTCATCCCAATGACCATGTCAATATGGCCCAGTCCACCAATGATGTCTTTCCAACCGCCATGCGGATGGCCGCTCGTCTGCTGTGTGCAGAGCTGTTGCCGGTCCTGGGTGATCTGAAGACCGCCCTGGCTGAGAAAGCGAGTGAGTTTGACGGCATCCTGAAGTCGGCTCGAACGCATCTACAGGATGCAGTTCCTATCCGGCTTGGTCAGGAGTTCGCGGCCTATGCGGTGACCATCGGAAAATGTCAGGAGCGGATTGCTGCCGCAGCGCGATCGCTTGAAGAGTTGGGAATCGGCGGGAGTGCCGTCGGTACAGGCCTGAACACTCACCCGCGGTATCGTGCCGGGCTGGTGGAGTACCTGCGTGCCTGGACGGGGATCGAGTGGCGCAATGCGCCGGATATGCGCGAAGCGATGCAGTCGAACCTCCCGATCGCCGAGGCCTCATCAGCCCTGAGGCTATTGGCGCTTGAACTGACACGAATCTGCAACGATCTGCGTCTGCTCACGTCAGGTCCCACCACCGGGTTGGCCGAGATCAAGCTGCCTGCGGTGCAACCGGGCTCCTCCATCATGCCGGGTAAGATCAACCCGTCTATGGCCGAGATGCTGAACATGGTCTGCTTCCAGGTCATTGGTAACGATCTGACCGTCTCGATGGCGGTCCAGGCCGGACAGCTTGAGCTGAACGTCATGATGCCGGTTATCGCCTATAATCTCCACCAGTCGATCGAGATCTTGAAAAACGCTATACGGGTCTTCATTGACCGCTGTGTCGGCGGCATCGTTGCCGACGCCGACCGATGCCACCGCTATGCCGAGAGCAGTATGGCGTTGGCGACGGCATTGAATGTGTTGGTCGGCTATGCCAGGGTCGCCGAAGTAGTAAAGCGAGCTATACGAGAGCAGAAAACGATCATTGACATTGTCCGCGAGGAAAAACTGCTCACCGAGGCTCAGATAGCCGAGATCCTTGACCCCGTGAAACTGACCGAACCCGGCCTGCCCGGCAAGCCGGATGGGTCACGGTGATCGCGTGGAAATTAGGCTTGACGGTATAGAATGAGCGCTCTACATTAAAAGAGAGAGGAGTACAACTGTGATGAAGCGCTTGATGTTGTTATTCTCGGTCGTGCTCGTGCCGGTTTTTGTGGCATCTCAGGCCTTTGGCCACGGCGGTGGTGATGTGATGGGTGACTGGGATGCTGCAGATGCCTGCACCGCAGTGAAGGGTCATTATACCGTTCACTTCACTGCTTATCAGGAGCTTATCGGCGCGGGAATGATTCCGCTGATGCACGAAGTGGGGTCGGAGCAGGTCAAGAAGGAGTTCCAGTCCTACTGTGAAGGGGTCCCGAAGACAGGCAAGTTGTCGATGGCGTTTGACCTGTATAATGAGGAGATGCGAGCGCTTCCCATCTCGGTTCGAATTGTTGAGGCTGTTGAGGCCCACGAGGACACAGGCGGTGGCGGACACTCGCATGTTGTCTTCTCTCGACCCGCAATGGTCTACGGTGATGGGTCGATCAGGATCGATACCGAGATCACCAAGCCCGGGCACTACATTGCCCAAATGACGCTGGAGAAGGCGGGACCTGGTATTGCCCACAAGCTTCATCGAGGCTCAGAGATTGGGGAATGGCAGCGGGTCAGCCATACCCATGGACCCGGGACCGACCCTACAGAGGCCCAGATCCATGCCGTTGACCATACCTACAGCTTCCCGTTTTCCGTAGGCTTGGCGGTAAGGGCACACAGTCGCCTGCCTTGGCTGGTGTCGAATCTTGGGTTCCAGTTGGCGATCACATTATTGGCTATTTGTGCCCTGGTGGGCGGCGTCAAATACTATATGAACGGCAGGCGGAAGAAACCGGCCTGACTGGGTAGCAAGGGCCTCACCGGTTCTCCCTTCCAATTGATGTACGGTCCCGTCCACGCGGTAAATTCCAGATCGCCACAAAGTCCCCTTCAGCATTTAACGTCGTCAAACTGTAGTATATAGTCGAATACGCGTAAAGTCAGCGACCCCCCAATAGAGATCCGGTTCTCATGGGGGGTCAACTTTTGGTATCACGAATTGGCGGGGCTGGAAAGAAGGGCACGCGCCGTAGGGACCGCTTCCGGGAGCGGGATCTGCACCTCCTTAGCGGTCTGTCGTATCTTCAGGTCAACCATGCCCTCCTTAAGGGTGCGGGTTCCTACGGTCATTCGCAGGGGGAGGCCGAGCAGGTCCGCGTCCTTGAACTTTACACCTGCTCGCTCATCACGGTCATCGTAGAGGGTCTCGACTCCGGCCTGCTGGAGCTGACTATAGAGTGCCTCCGCCAACTCCGCCATCTTCTGATCGCGCATATTGACCGGAAGCAGATGGAGTTGAAAGGGCGCGATAGCCGAAGGCCAGATAATCCCCAGGTCGTCATGGTGTTGTTCGACCGCCGCAGCCGCAATGCGCGCCAGCCCGATCCCGTAGCTTCCCATCACGATGGGATATTCCTCACCCGCTTCGCTGAGATAGACCGCCTTCATCGGAACGGAGTATTTCGTTCCGAGCCTGAAGATGTTCCCTATCTCGATCACGCGTTCGATGCGCAGACTGCCCTCGCAATGTGGACACCGATCTCCATTTGACACCTGGTGGATATCGGCCCAACGTGGCTGAAAGTGGATGCCTGGCGCAACACCGCGGAGATGGAACCCATCCTTGTTGGCTCCGGCTACATATCGACCTTCGCGCAACGACTCATCTGCAATGATGGGCATGTCTACCCCGACAGGACCGATGCTGCCGGGTCCGACCCGCAGGTACGTCAGAATTTCGTCGCGATGAGCCGAGCGAGTCTCTCCAACCACCTTGGCGAGCTTCTTCTCGTGGAGCTGCTGATCGCCTCTCAGGAGGGCCAGGAGCGGACCATCTGTTGTGATAAGCAGCAACGACTTGATTGTTACTGCCGGATCGATCTGCAGAAAGCGGCACACCTCTTCGATGGTTCCGGTGCCCGGCGTGGCGATCTCCTCCAGGTCCCACGTCGTGAAGACCGGACTTCGCGGCCTGGAGACAGCCAGTTCGACATTGGCCGAGTAGCTGCAGCGATCGCACAGGGCAATCTCATCCTCCCCGGCTTCGCTCGGCGCCATGAACTCATGCGCGACTGCGCCGCCCATCATCCCCGGGTCGCTTTCGACAGCATGAAACGACAGGCCGCACCGCGTGAAGATGCGGCAATATGCCTCCTTGTGGAGTTCGTAGTTCTTCTCCAGTCCCGCGTCGTCCCTATCCAATGAGTAGGAGTCCTTCATCACGAATTCCCGCGTCCGCAGGACGCCGCTCTTGGGTCTTGCTTCATCCCGCAACTTGGTCTGGATCTGGTACCAGGTCTGCGGGAGGTCTCGGTAGGATCGGATCTCGCGCGCCGCGAGCCAGGCGATGACCTCTTCGTGGGTCATCCCCAGACACATCTGTCGCTTGCCGCGATCATACAGCCGAAACATCTCCTCGCCGATCGTGGCCCATCGCCCGGTCTGCTGCCACAGCTCCGCCGGGTGCAGGACCGGCATGGTGATCTCCTGGCCGTCGATCCGGTTCATCTCCTCGCGGATGATGGCACTGATCTTATCCATCACTCGCTGGCCAAGCGGGAGGGTGATGTAGATCCCGGCCGCAAGCTGTCGGACCAGACCGGCGCGGACCATCAGCTTGTGACTGATCGCTTCGGCTTCAGCGGGCTCTTCTTTCAGTGTCGGAATCAGTGATCTCGTCCAACGCATGGCATTCCAATTGAAGGAAGCAGATAGCTGTCAGCGTTCAGCAATCAGCGAAGAAAAAACACCAAGTGATGTACAAGCTCTTGCCGCCGATAACGGGCTTCGCTCGCCGCCCTTGGTGTGCGCTGAAAGCTGATGGCTGATAGCTGAACGCTTTGGGTTTACGTGTGACCGTCGTCTCCTGCCACCATCCTGTTGACCTCCTCGACCAGGGCGTCGACGATCTCAGACTCCTTCACTTTCCGAGCCGCCTCTCCCTTCCTGAAAATCCAACCGATCCCTTTGCCGCCGGCCACTCCGATGTCGGCCCCTCTGGCCTCCCCCGGTCCGTTTACCTCACACCCCATCACGGCGACGTGAATCTCCTTCGTGATCCCCGCCAGTCGCCGCTCTACCTCCTGAGCAAGGGGAACCAGATCGATATCGGCTCTTGCGCAAGACGGACAGGCAACCAACGTGAGTCCACCTCTCCGAAGTCCGAGCGACTTCAAGATTTCAACCCCTGCCTTGATCTCTTCGACGGGATCCGCCGAGAGCGACACCCTGATGGTATCGCCGATCCCCTCGGCCAGCAGCGTCCCGATGCCGACGGCCGACCTGATCGTTCCCACCCCAGGCGTCCCGGCCTCTGTGACGCCCAGGTGGAGGGGGTACTCGATCTTTTCCGCCAGGAGGCGATATGCCTCGATCATCATCAGGGGATCAGAGGCCTTCAGTGAGACCTTCATCTCAGGATAGTTAAGATCTTCGAGGATGCGAATGTGGCGCAGGGCGCTTTCTACCATTCCCTTTGGAGTCGGCCCGCCATCCCTGGCCAGCAAATCCTTCTCCAGAGATCCGGCATTGACGCCAATGCGAATCGGAATTTTTCGCTCGGTTGCCGCCTTGACGATCTCCTCCACGCGAGAACGATCTCCGATGTTGCCGGGGTTGAGACGGAGGCCGTCCACGCCTTGTTCGAGAGCGATCAGGGCGAGCCTGTAATCGAAGTGGATGTCGGCGATCAAGGGGATCCGGATCTGCTTACGGATCTCCCACAGTTTTTCTGCCGCTTCTTTCTCTGGGACACCGATCCGCACGATATCACATCCGGCTACCTCCAATGCCCAGATCTGATCTACGGTAGCCCGGACGTCTCGCGTATCGGTCTTTGTCATCGACTGGACCGACACCGGCGCCTCACCGCCGACTTTGACTGTCCCCACCTGAATCTGTCGTGTCTTGCGTCGTTCAATCATTGTTCGCGTTCAAGAAAGTGCAATGTGCAAGGTTCACGAAGAATTCCGAACACGCCTCTTGGCCATGTCGCTTGATACATCGTAATCGACACCGAGAACCCCAACCTTGAACCTTGAACGTTAAACCGCAAACGGTCTTACTGCCTTCCGAGCAGGCGGAAGATATCGTTATAGAAGGCAAAAATCATGAGGGCGACCAACAGGGCCAGTCCAACCTGCTGGGCCATCTCTCGCTTCTGAAGGCTGACCGGTTTGCCGCGAACGGCTTCAATCAAGGAGAAGAACAGGTGCCCCCCATCCAGAATGGGGATCGGAAGCAGATTCAGGATCCCCAGGTTGATGGACAGCAGCGCGGTAAAGAACATCAGATTCAAGATACCCTGGCGCGCCTGCTGGCCGGCCATCTGCGCGACCAGGAGCGGTCCGCCAATGGTCTTAGCCGGGACCACGCCCTGGATAAGCTTGACAAAGGTCAGTAAAATCAGTCGACTGAGATCGTACGTCTTGTAGAGTGCTTTTCCTAATGCGGTGACCGGATTGGTCCGTTCGGTCAGAAACTCCTCGGCCGGCGCGATCCCGAGCAGACCAACCTCCTGTTCCTCTCCAAAGAGGTTCTTCTGACGAGTGGCCTTTGGAGCTACCACCAGATCAAACCGACTTCCCGCTCTTTCAACTGTCAGGCGAACAGGTCGCCCAGGGCTTTTATGAATCTGGGCTGCCAGTTCTTCCCACTTCTCAATGGGGTACCCGTCGATCGCCGTAATTCGATCGCCGGTCTGCACGCCGGCATCGTGCGCCGGGAAACCCTGCATGACCTCCCCCACCTTGGTGGCGAGGGTCGGAACGCCAAGCGTGAACACTATCCAAAAGATGGTGATAGCAAGGAGAAAATTGGATCCTGGGCCGGCCAGGATGATCAGAGATCGCCACCCGACAGGCTTTGCGGAAAACGATCCCTCCGGGTCGGTGACCTCTTCCTGCGGATCCTCTCCGAGCATCTTGACATACCCGCCCAGCGGAATAGCGGACAGGAGATATTCGGTCCCGCCGCGCGTAAACCCGATGATCTTCGGACCGAAACCGAGGGAAAACTTCAGGACCCTGACCCCCGCCCGCTTGGCGACCAGGAAGTGGCCGAGCTCGTGAACGAAGATGAGTCCGCCCAGGACGAGGATCGCCCAGAGGAGATAGTCAAGACGAGAGAGGAGCGGTCGAGGATCGACGACATCAAAGAGGCTGAAAGAAACCGCGGATACTAAGGCTATCATACCAGCGTACAAGCCCTTCTCCTTACCTTATGTATGCAGTGCTGCCAAAACCAGCTCCCTGGCTTCACGATCAGCATCCAGGGCAACTTCAATAGAATCGATCTTACGACCTTTGTGACTATCCATTGCCTTCGCGATGAGGGCGGCAATATCAGGGAAGCTAATCCGTTCGGAGAGGAACAGGTCCACCGCCACTTCGTTGGCCGCATTGAGAACTGCCGGATACGTTCCACCAGCCTGAAGCGCCTGATAGGCAAACCCGAGACACGGGAACCTTTCGTGGTCAACCGGTTCGAAGGTTAACGCGGACAGGGCGTTCAGGTCGAGGGGCGGCAGTGGGGTCTGAAGCCGGTCAGGGTATGAGAGGGCGTACAGGATCGGCAGTCCCATGTCGGTCACTCCCATCTGAGCCAGGATCGCCCCGTCCATGAACTCCACCATCGAATGGATGATGCTCTGCGGGTGGATGATGACGTCGATCTGTTGCGGTGTGAGGGAAAAAAACCAACTGGCCTCGATGACTTCCAACCCCTTATTCATCAGGGTGGCCGAATCGATGGTGATCTTCTTGCCCATCACCCACGTTGGGTGCTTCAGTGCCTCTTTTGGGGTGATGGCAGCAAACTGTTCCTTCGGGCGCTGTCGAAACGGTCCTCCCGAAGACGTCAAGAGCACTCGCTTCAAGTACGCGCAGCTATGTTGTCCCCCAAGACACTGGAAGATAGCCGAATGTTCACTATCGACGGGAAGGAGTCGAATACCCCGCGCTTTGGCCTCGGCAATCACCAGCTCCCCCGCCATGACCATGACCTCCTTCGTCGCGAGGGCAATATCTTTTCCCGCCTGGATGGCGGCGAGACTCGGCAGCAGGCCTGCCGCGCCGACGATCGCGGTAAGAACGATGTCGGCTTCCGACGCGGTGGCAACACCTAATACGCCCTCGTCTCCCCACCCGATCTCAACAGAGACGTCTTTTACCCGTTCCTTTAGCGCTGTGGCGGCCTTGGACGTTCCGACAGCGACAACGCGAGGGGAGAACCGCCTGATCTGCTGCTCCAGGAGATCGATATTCTCCCTGGCCGCAAGGGCTACCACCTCAAAGGAGTCGCGGTGCAGATCAATCATTGTCAACGCTTTGACCCCGATGGTCCCCGTTGAGCCGAGAATACTCACGCGTTTCACTGTCACCGCTCTCCTTATTGCTGCACTGCGCCGATCATCAACGCTAAGTCCGCTGTCTGCTTGAATCCACTGGAGGTTCATTCCCCGCGGCTTGCCGCGAGTGCGTCATACCGGCGAAAGCCGGTATCCAGAGGGCCGGACTGGATTCCGTGTCAAGTACGGAATGACGGGCCAGAGCAGAAGGACGATACCCCTGAGCTTGTTGCGGGGTAGTTCATTAGTAGCAGTAGTATAGCCAGATCGTGAGCGTATGGCAAGCGCTTTTGGCTCGCTGAAAAGGCTGACGTTCGACGCTGAGGTACTGCATGCGGACAGACAGGAAAGATCAAAGGCCCACCCCTGTGTAGGCCTTCGATCCCCTCGTACATACAGGACGTAATGGAAGGTTTGTGTGCGGCTATCTATTTCTGCGGCTGGTCGGTAAAGACCCATCGAGCGAAAAGAACAAGCACGACAACTGCGACGAGTCCAGCGAGAGCCCCCATCGGTGTCATAAGAATACCGAGTACAACATTAGCCATACCTGCCATCTGACGTCGTCTCCTTTTTGCTACAACTGTTGACCAACCACTCTGGTGAGAAATCGCCTTGCAGCCAAGCGAATCGCGACCGGAGCACTATACCCCTGGGGCCCCTTACTGCTACCCCAGCTATACGCCGCCTATTAACAATACGAATACACGAAACCACCGGGCATTGTCAAGCGTAAAAGTCCCGCCGGAAATAATCGCTCTTCCGAACACCGTGGAGGGTATGGCGGGCGCCGATGCGAACCTTTAACGGGAGGAGGCGGGTAGAGCGGTGGACGGCCTCGGCGGACCGAACTGGTATACGATTTCCCCAGGTTTTACCAGTCCGAGATCCTCGCGAGCAATCGCCTCGACCTGACTCGGATTATTGGCGAAAGACCGGATCTCCCGAGTCAGCCCCTCGTTGGCCTGCTTCAACCGTGTGATCTCTTGCTGAAGCTCAGTTCGGGTTTTGCTCATCTGGAGAACCTTGACGAAGCTCTTTTTCCCGATTACAGAGGCTACTGCGATCAGAATTGCCAGTCCGGCAAGGAAGACGAGCCACCGTTTACGGGAACTCTTCGCCGCCGCGATCTCTTCCTGTGTGCCGGTAAGAACTGGTCCCGTCTGCATTCTTACCTCATCCCCGGTTGTCAGACATCGAGAAGCGCCCGCGCCGCCGCCGCCTCGGCTGCGAACGCTTCCGAGAGAAAGCGCGTATCGTACCCCACGACGACCTGCGGTTGATCGATCCCCTCGGCGAGTAACTGCTCTGCGATGGCCCGCGCCACAAGACGAACATTGGCAAAAGTGAAGTGATCGGCGATCACATCGCGCCGGCCCGAGGCGCCGAACCGGATCGGCTTCATGGGGCGGCCTCCGCCGGGCTACCCTTCATGCAATCGTCGAGAATTTTTCGATACCGGGCCACATGAGTTTCTGCCCGCGCGAGCGTGTCGGCTTCGGCAATGATATGGAAGTATGGCCGGTCGTGATCCGGATAGAGGATCACCCAGTCGCCGTCAAGATGGACCCGTACCCCATCCACCAGATCGGTTCGATCATCTGCTGTGGCTGCGATGAGCGCCCGCATCGTCCCGCCCTTCCGCTCCCAGGAACATGGCACCTGCTGGCGGTATTTGAAACGCTGAGGAATAGATGGGATCAACTGATGCAATCGGAGATCCTGGGCTGCGAGCATTTCCAGAAGCTTCAAAATAGCCAGCATCCCGTCAAAGGCCGGTTGGAACCGGGAAAAGATGAAACCGCCGAGACCATCGCCCACGAAAACAACGTCCTCCTGGGTCGCCGCTTCCATCAATGCTCGCGGGGCCGTTCTTGTTCTGAGGACCCTGAAGCCCAGCTCTCGAGCCAACTCTTCTATCGCCGTGCTGGCGGTGATCGGAATACCGATGACCCCATGACGATGGGTCCGCATCACCAGCAGGGCCATGACCGCCAAAGCCAGGTCATCGCTCAGCAGGTTGCCGACGTCATCGACAATGAAGATCTTTTCCCCTCCGGCGTCGAGCATGATTCCCGCGTCTGCTCCAAGGCTTCTGACGATCTCCGAGAGCTGTTGCTGCGAACGACGGAAGCCCTCCGCGCTTTTGGTGATTTTGCCTTCGTCCATGCAGCCGTTCAGTGCGATCACCTCGCACCCCAGCATTCCGAAGATCTGCGGGAGGATGACCGACGCCGAGCCGTAGGCATAGTCGATGACGATCCTGAAGTTACGACGGCGCAGCACATCCCGATCGATAAAGCTCAGCACTCCGTCCTGATAATATTCCATGCCGTACGGGGGAGGGGAGATACGGCCGATTTCATCGACCTTGGCGCGGCGGAAATCTTCCCGGAAGAAGAGCCGTTCGATACTTTTTTCCCGGCTGGTTGAGATATCCATACCGTGCTCATCAAAGATGAGGATGTCGATCAACTCGGGATCGAAGGGTGATTTTCGGACGTGCACGCCGCCTACGACGCCGCGCGCGCTCATCTTGTACCGGACCACCGGGATAGGGGCGACGCGGAAATCACGCACACTGACGCCGGCGGAAAGCAGGCCGCTGATAACAGCCCGCTTGACCATATGGGAGGCCTGGTGACCGTCGCGGCTGGTGCGGACGATTGACCCCATCCGAAGGGTTGCCCCGAAGCAGGCCCCTAGCTTCGCCCCGAACTCTGGCGAGATCTCGAGATTCGCTAACCCGGTCACACCATAGGCCCCGAACAGAGACCGAGACCATTTCTGGCCCCAGATCAGACTGGTGGCCAGAACGGCGCCATCCTCCACCACCTTGTGGGGCCACACCTTCACATCGGCCTTGACGACCGACCCCTCGCCGACCTTGCACTGTTCGCTGATTAAGGCGCCCTCGAAGATGCGGGCGTTGGCCTTGATCTCACTTGCCTGGCCGACCACGTTCTCCCTCAGGACAGCGCGAGAGCCGACGAAAACATTATTCCAGAGGATCGAACCGATGATGACGGCGCCCTCTTCGATGACGCAGTTGTCGCCGATGACGCTGCGCGTGATGTAGGTGTTGGCTCCGACCTGTGTGTGCTTCCCGATCAGGACGCCGTCTTTCAGCGACGCGGTGAAATCGACGCGACTTCCCTCGCCAAGCCAGATCGGTTTGTCGAGTCCCTCCACCGGCTTTCCGGGAAGCGCGACCTTCACCAGACCGGCCAGGATGTCCCGATGCGCAAGGCGGTATTCGATCAGATCGCCCACATCCTTCCAGTAGCCGGTTGCCACATGTCCGTACAGGGCGCGGCCCTCCTCCATCAGCCGTGGAAATAGATCGCGGCTGAAGTCGAACTGTACTCCGGCCGGGATCAGTTCAAGCACCTCGGGCTCAAGGATATAGATGCCGGTGTTGACGGTGTCGCTCAGGACCTCGCCCCAGGTCGGCTTCTCGATAAAGTGCGTGATGCGGCCGTCGGACGCGGTGATGACCACACCGTACTGGAGCGGATTTTCGACTCTGGTCAGCACGATCGTGGCCAGAGCGCCGCGATTCTTGTGGACCTTCACCGCCTCCGAGAGATCGAAATCGGTGAGGATATCGCCGCTGGTGACCAGGAACGTCCCGTCGAGAAAGGCCTCGGCATTCTTCACTGCTCCGGCCGTCCCGTAATCCTCGGTGGCGGTGGCATAGACCATCTTGACGCCGAACTCGCTGCCATCGCCGAAGTAACGCTCGATCGTATCGGGTTGAAAGTAGAGGAGGGTGACCAGGTCGTCAAAACCGTGATCTTTGAGCAGCGCTACCGTATGCTCCATCAGCGGCTTGACAGCCATCGGGATCATCGGTTTGGGGAGGTTGATCGTCAATGGCCGCAGCCGAGTTCCGAATCCGCCGGCCATGATTACGGCTTTCATATACCTTCCTTAGAAAATGTCCATGACGTCTATCTGGTCTATCTCGTCTATTTCGTCGTTTGGTTTGGACTGAACAGACCAGATCGACCAGATAAACCAAACAGACCAAGCTGTCGAAGGAGTATAGGTACCCGGGTTGAACGCTGTCAAGATCATTATCGGTCGAAGGGGATGACGCTGGCGAGCGACGTTCAATGTTCCCGGTTCGATGTTGGCCCGTGAGAGTTGAACATCGGATGGGAGCGTTAAAAATAGGCTCATCGCAAATACTATTTGAGCATATTAGCGATAAACAACGAGACACGCGAGTATTTTCGAGAAAATGCATATATTTCCGAATATTCGGCAAAATATACGAACAATTGTCCTTGCGATCGAGAGCCTCACAGCCTATAGTAATTAGCACTCTCTACGACAGAGTGCTAACAGAATGGTTAGCTGCCGAACTGCCCGTTGTATAGTGCTCGAGGGTAAACCGTATTGCCTGCCTGCGTATATCACACAGGCAGGAAGTTGCTGGAGCATATCTGCTCCGCGGAGAAAGGAGTAAGCGATCGTGAGGGTAAAGCCGTTGCACGACCGAATCCTGGTGAAGCGTCTGGAAGAGAAAGAGACCAAGAAGGGCGGGATCATTATCCCCGATACTGCGAAAGAGAAGCCTCAAGAGGGTGAAGTCATTGCCGTCGGGCCGGGCAAGGTCGGTGATGATGGAAAGCGACAGCCGATGGATGTGAAGGCCGGCGATAAGATCCTCTTTGGTAAGTACTCCGGTTCGGAGGTCAAGCTCGACAACGAGGAATACCTGATCATGCGGGAGGAAGACGTTCTATGCATCCTGCAATAGCAGGTCTGCAGAGCGTCGACGAAGAGATCGCCATTTCGTAGTTAAACCTTGTCCCCGACTCCGATCGGGGAACTGACGCAGGTTGAGGAGGAAAGCTGATATGCCAGCGAAGCAATTACTGTTTGATGAGGAGGCAAGGCGAAAGATTCAGAAGGGCGTGGACGTCCTTGCCGCCGCCGTGAAGGTGACTCTGGGTCCTAAGGGGCGTAACGTGGTAATCGATAAGAAGTTCGGTGCTCCGAATATTACGAAGGATGGGGTTACGGTAGCCAAGGAGATCGAACTGGAAGATAACTTTGAGAATATGGGCGCCCAGATGGTGAAGGAGGTCGCGAGCAAGACCTCCGATGTGGCCGGAGACGGCAC
>UBJH01001330.1_pt1 | contig 12960 bp, 14 predicted proteins | sample 2193721 | NCBI WGS metagenome assembly UBJH01 (sample SAMEA4703186, study PRJEB27089) | metagenome | reverse complement strand
TGCGACGAGTTCGTCGGCCAGAACGGCGTCGTCGCGGGCTCGTTCTTCGACGTGTTCATCTGGGCCGACACGCTCCCCGGCGCCGGACCTCAGCCCGGCTCTCTGCTCTTCGCGGGCGGCGGAAACATTGACCCGGGTGCGATCGACAACAACGTCTTCCAGACGGTCGCCCTCCCCGGCGTCGTCGTTCCTGGCGCCGGGTTCCTGATCGCGGTCGGTCAGAACCACGCCGGCGGCACCTACCCCTTCACCGTTGACGCCAACGGCCCGGGACTCGGCCGGTCCTTCTTCAGCGGCTCCACTGGCTTCGACCCCAACACCAACCCCGGCTTCGGCGGCGGACCCGCCCTCGACGCCTCGGCCATCGGCTTCGGCAACCTCAACTTCATGATCCGCGCCAACGCGGTTCCCACGCCCGGCGCCCTCGCGCTGCTCGGCTTGGGCGGTCTCATCGTCGGCCGTCGCCGTCGGTAAGACCCTCGGTCTGATACCTATCGCGGGCCGGATGCGAAAGCGTCCGGCCCGTTTTCATTTGGCACGCACGCCGCGCGGCCGACTCACCGACTGCATCGCAGGTCATACCAAACATACACCTCTCAAAAGCGGGCATCTGCTGGGCCATGGATCACCAGATTTAGGTTACATAAGTCCTATTTCTGGTAGACTCTATCCAGCAACGAGGCTTTGACGTCCCGCCGCCGTGTTTGGCCCGGTGCGCACGGCCTCTATTGGAGAGAGAGACATGAGAATCAACGTGTTCGCATTCGCGATCGTCGCCATCGCGGGTTCCGCCGCCGTGGCTCAGCAAAAGACTTTCGACACGTCATTGTCGGCACTGAACAACGGGTCGTTCGGCGACCGTGCACAGGGCCTTTGGTCAACGAGTTTCGAAGCGCCGGCCTTCGTGGCCGGCTCTCCGCTCGAGCCGCAGAACGGCTGGACAGCAAGCGGTGTGGACCTGCCTTGGGCATCGGTCACCAACTTGAATGCTCAGGATGGTGCCCAGTCGTACCGCCAGATCAACGATCCCACCGTCGGCGCCGGCACGGGCCGCGTGGGTCTGTCTCCCAGTGTTCTCACTCCGGCAAACACCCCCGACAACACCAGTTGGTGGGTCTTCATCAGCGCCCCCGGCGGGGCCGACTACGACTACGTCGGCCAGGCGCCATCCCAGGGCTTCCTCAGTTGGCGCGTGAAGTTGAACTTCCAGGGCAATATCTTCCTCCTGGACGACACCGGCACTGGTCTCGCGTTCGTGGACTCGGGCGTCGCCTTCCCGATCGCCAGTTGGTTCCAACTGTCCGTCGCCTTCGATCCCAACGCGAACGCCGGCCTGGGCACGATCAACTACTCCATGAACGGTAACCCCTTCTACTCCAGCGTGACCGGCACGGTCGCCGGTACCTCGATTGAACAGTTCGTCACAGTCAACGACAACTTCCAGAATGCAGGCGAGTTCGCCGACTTGGACAACATCACCCCCGCCCCCGGCGCCCTCGCGCTGCTGGGCCTCGGAGGTCTGATCGCCGGCCGTCGCCGTCGGTAAGTCCCTCCGGTTCTGAGAATCACGCGCAGGCCGCACGCGAAAGCGTCCGGCCTGTTTTCATTGGTGCCCGCGTCGGCCCGCCGATACTGGGCCGCATGAACCGCCGCAACGCCGCCCCGACCGCCGCGCTCCTGCTCGCCCTCGCCGCGCTCGGTGCTTCCCGCCTTCCCGCGGGCCGGCGCGCCGTCATCGACCGCGGCTTTCTTGCGCCGCTCTCCACCATCCCCGTCGGCCGCGACTTGTCCTCCGATGAAGAGTCCCGCTTCGGCGAGTTGGTGTGGACCAACGCGGAGGAACTGCGCTACCTCGCCCGAACCGGCGACGCGATGGCCGTCCGCGGCGTCGTTCGCCTTATCGCCCGAGGCGGCGCGCCGGGTGCCTGCTCCTGCTGCTCCGACGAGTTCGACGATTCCATCTTCACAACCGCCGCCATGCCCGCAATCTGGAACTCACTCCCCGCGCTCGAACCCGTGGCCCAGGCACGCGTCCTTCGGCGCGGCGACCTCGGCCCCTGGTTCGACGGCGATGGCGAACTCTGGGACCACCAGCGCGACGCCTACCTCCTCACCCGCCCCGATGTTGCGGCCCTTTACGGCGCCACGACTCGCCGGGACGCCGCCGCGAACGACGCTCCGTAAGATCGCCCCGATGTTCGGCTCCCACCTCTCCATCGCCGGCTCCATGGTCAATGCCCTCAACGAGGGCGAGAAACTCGGCTTCGACTGCGTCCAGGTCTTCACCAAGAACCAGCAGCAGTGGAAGGCCAAGCCCCTGGATGAAGGCATGGTCCGCGAGTGGCTCGCGCGGACCCGCGAACTCGCCTGGGATTCCGGCGGCCCCGACGGCCGCGGCGGGATCGTCAGCCACGCCTCCTACCTCATCAACCTCGCCAGCATCAACGACGATCTCTGGCGCAAGAGCGTCGATCTCATGACCGACGAGATCCATCGCTGCGAAACCCTCGCCATCCCCTACCTCGTGCACCACCCCGGCTCGTTCGTCGGGAGCGACCTCCCCACCGGCCTGCAACGCATCGAGGATGCCTACGCCGAACTCTTCCGCCGAACCAAGGGGTTCCGCACCGTCTCCTGCCTCGAAGGAACCGTGGGCGCCGGCTCCACCATCGGCGGCCGCTTCGAGCACCTCGCCGAGATGCGCGAACGCATCGCGGCCCGCACCGCATCGCCCGACCGCATCGCCTTCTGCCTCGATACGTGCCACCTCCACGCCGCCGGATACGACCTCTCCACCAGGGACCAGGGCCGCGCCGTCCTCGCGGAGTTCGACCAGCGCTGCGGCCTGAAAAACCTCAAAGTCCTCCATGTCAACGACAGCAAGGGCAAGGCCGCGAGCAAACTCGACCGCCACGAGCACATCGGCAAGGGGAAAATAGGCGCGGGAGCCTTCCATCTCCTCCTGAACCGGCCCGAGACAAGGGACGTCCCAATGATACTCGAGACGCCGAAAAAGACCGAACAGGATGACCCCATGAACCTCGCCACGGTAAGAAGGCTTCTTGAGTGAGTCGTTATAATCCTTTTGTAATTGTCGACAGCCGTTCTTCTAATTTGGGCTTGAGTTAGCATCCCTTTATGGTTTACGATAAATCAACATTCCCCGGAGGTTTTGCGAGATGTTCGACCTTATTATAATCGGCGGCGGCCCGGCCGGGCTCACCGCCGGGATATACGCCCAGAGGGCCAGGCTAAAGACCGTGCTCCTTGAAAAGCAGATGGTCGGCGGCCAGATAGCCGTAAGCGACGTCATCGAGAACTACCCTGGTTTTCCCTCGATAAGCGGCGCGGCGCTCATGGAGAAGTTCGAAGAGCACGCGCGCGGGCTCGGCCTGGAGATACGTTTCTGCGACGTACACAACATAGCGGTCGAGGACGGCGTCAAGGTGATAAAGACCTCCGAGGGGGAGATAAGGGCGAAGGCGGTCATCGTTGCCACCGGCGCGAAACCTAAGAGGCTCGGCGTGCCCGGCGAAAAGGAGCTTACCGGCAAGGGGGTCTCTTACTGCGCAACTTGCGACGGTCCGTTCTTCAGGAACCTCAAGGTGATGGTCGTCGGCGGCGGGGATACCGCCGTGAAGGAGGCCGTCTACCTCTCGAGGCTCGCCTCGAAGGTCTACATCGTCCACAGGAGAGAGAAGTTCAGGGCCGAGAAGATGCACCAGGAGAAGCTCGAGGCAACCGGGAACATCGAGCGGTTTACCTGCCATATACTGAAAGAGATAAAGTCCGAGAACAACCTCGTGAAGTCGGTCGTCCTCGAGGACCTCAAGACCTGCGAGAAAAAAGAGATAGAGACCGAAGGCGTCTTCATCTTCGTCGGCATCAACCCCACAACAGACTTCGCCGACGTCGACAAGGACGAGGGCGGCTTCATAAAGACCAATGCGCGCATGGAGACTTCGGCCCCCGGCATATTCGCCGCCGGCGACTGCCGCACGACGCCTCTCCTGCAGGTAGCGACGGCCGTCGGCGACGGCGCCATCGCTGCGGCCTCTGCCATAGAGTACGTCGAGGAGTTCGCCACGAGGGCCAAAAACGTCTGAGGACCAATTGGAAGAAAGAGGCCCCGCTCCGGTCATAGTCTCTCTCGGAGGGAACGCCCTCATAAGGCGAGGCCAGAAGGGCACTATCGAGGAGCAGTTCGATAACGCCTCGAAAGCCTGCTCGCTCATCTCCGCTCTTTCGGAAGCCGCCTTCCCGCTCATCGTAACGCACGGCAACGGCCCGGTCGTAGGCAACATCGTCCTGAGGAACGAGGCGGCAAGCGCCCTCGTCCCTCCCATGCCGCTCTATATTTCCGGGGCCGACTCCGAAGGCGTAGTCGGCTACACCCTGCAGCAGGTCATCTACAACCACCTCAAGCGCTCCGGCACCGGGAGGCAGGTCGCGGCCCTCATAACCCAGGTCGTCGTGGACGCCAGGGACCCCGCCTTCAAAAACCTCACGAAGCCAATAGGCCCGTTTTACGCTGAGTCAGAGGCCAGGGCCCTTATTGGAGCGAGAGGATGGGGCATGAAGGACGACAGCGGCAGGGGCTACCGCCGCGTAGTCGCCTCTCCAAGGCCGCTTAGAATAGTCGAATCCGGGGTGATAGAAAGGCTCGCTTCCGCCGGCGTTATCGTCATAGCCGCGGGGGGCGGCGGCGTGCCAGTAGTCGAGGACTCGGAGGGGCTCCTCAAGGGCGTGGACGCCGTCGTGGACAAGGACCTCTCGACAGCGCTCCTTGCCATCTCGGTGAAGGCGCGCCTCTTCATCGACCTCACCTCTGTGGAAGCCGTATTCCTCGATTTCGGCAAGCCCTGGCAGAGGCCTGTCGGCAGGATGAGCGTGGAGGAGGCCGAAGGGTACCTCAGCAAGGGCCATTTCGCCGAGGGTTCGATGCGCCCGAAGATAGAGGCGGCAATAGAGTTCCTGAAGGGCGGCGGCCAGGAGGCCGTGATAACCGCCCCGTGGCTTGCGCTCGAGGCTCTCGAGGGGAATGCCGGCACGAGGATAACAAGAGACAGCTGAAAAAGCCGGTTCGCGCCCCTCGGCGTCTTGCGGCTCCGCCTCGAGAAGTTTTGCGGTCAATGGCCCGTTCCAAAAACGACTCTTTCATGTTATCCTTCAAGTACGGGGAAAAACAAGATGGCTGAACAGACTATTAAATGCCCTTCCTGCGGCGCTGACATCCCGCTTACCGAGGCGCTCTCCGGCCAGATAGAGGAGGGCCTCAGGGCCAAGTACGAACTCAAGGCGAAGCAGCGGGAACTCGAGATAAAAAAGCGCGAAGATGAGCTCGGCAGGCGCTCTTCCGAGCTCGAGGAGTCGAAAAAGTCCGTCGAGGAGACAGTGGCGAGGAAGCTGGCGGCAGAGCGGGCCAGGTTCGAGGAGGCCGCGAGAAAAAAGGCTTTGGAGCAGTTCGATACCGAACTCCGGGACCTGCGCGAGGAGAAGGCGAGCAAGGACAGGCTTCTTGATGAATCCAGGAAAAAAGAGATGGAGCTCCTCCGCAGGAACAGGCAGATGGAGGACGAGAAGAAGGCAGCCGAGCTCGAGGCCGCAAGGAAGCTGGACGCGGAGCGCGAGAAGATAAGGCAGTCCACGATAGAGATGTTCTCCGAGGAGCACAGGCTACGCGACCTCGAGAAGGACAAGACGATGGCCGACATGAAAAAGACCATCGACGAGCTCAAGCGCAAGATAGAGCAGGGCTCGCAGCAGGCGCAGGGAGAGGTCCTTGAGCTCGACCTCGAGGCGATGCTGAGGGCCAGGTACCCGATGGACTCGATCGAGCCGGTCGCCAAGGGCGTGCGCGGGGCCGACATCATCCAGAGGGTGCACGCGAGGGCAGGCCAGCCCTGTGGCGCTATCGCCTGGGAGTCGAAACGGACAAAGGCCTGGAACGATGAGTGGGTCGTAAAGCTCAAGGACGACCAGCGCGAGATGAAGGCCGAGATAGCCGTCATAGTTACCGAGGCGCTCCCCAGGGGGATAACCGCCTTCGGCCAGGTCGACGGCGTCTGGGTGACGACGGTCCAGCTCGCCGGGTGCGTCGCGGACACCTTGCGCGAGAACTTGAAGCAGGTCTCGCTCGCGAGACTTTCGGCCGTCGGCAAGAACGAGAAGATGGAGGCCATATACGACTACCTCTCAGGCCCGGAGTTCAGGCATAGGGTCGAGGGGATAGTGGAGGCTTTCAGGTCGATGAAAGAGGACCTCGAGGCCGAGAAGAGGGCGATGATGAGGATCTGGGCCAAGAGGGAGAAGCTCATCGAGCGCGTGACGACCAACACGACGGGCATGTACGGAGACATGCAGGGCATAATCTCGACCCTGCCGGAGATAAAGATACTGGAGCTGGGCGCCGGGGACGACGGCGAGACCGCCGACTGAAAGCCGGCTTGAAAAGGAAAAAATAAATGGGAACGATAGTCACGATAGCGATAATCTCTTTCGGCCTGGGGCTCCTCCCGGCATTCATGGCATCTCAAAAGGGTAGGAGCTTCCTGGCCTGGTGGGTCTACGGCGCGCTCCTTTTCCCGGTGGCCCTGATACACGCGCTCCTTATCGGGGCGAGCTTCGCGAAGGGCACGAAGAACTGCGGTTACTGCAGGATGCCGGTCAGCGTGAAGGCCACGCACTGCCCCAGGTGCGGTTATGAGTTCATAGACGCCTGATGGCGGAGCGGGACCTCGCACTCGGCAAAAGCGTCCTCTCCGGTTGGAGGGCGCGCCTGCACGCCGTAATCTACGAGACTGACACCCCTGCGGGGAAGCTCTTCGACTCGGCGCTCATCGCGGCCATCGTGGTGAGCGTCCTGCTCGTCATGCTCGACAGCGTCTCCTGGATAAACGCCTCATACGGCGAAGCCATCTACGCCGCCGAGTGGTCCTTCACGGCCCTGTTCACGGTAGAATACGCACTGAGGCTCGTCTGCGTCGCCCGCCCCGCCAGGTACGCCACCAGCTTTTTCGGCCTCATCGACCTCATGGCCATAATCCCGACCTACCTCGACCTGCTCGTCCCGGGCGGCAGGTATCTCCTGGTCATAAGGGTCCTGAGGGTCCTTCGCATATTCCGCACGTTCGGCCTCTTCGAGTACATGAACGAGGGCATGTATATCGTGCAGGCCATGAAGGCCTCCAGGAAAAAGATATCGGTATTCCTCCTCACCGTTTTGACGCTCGTGGTGATACTCGGCTCGCTCATGTACCTCATCGAGGGCGCCGGGAACGGCTTCACGAGCATCCCGAGGTCGATTTACTGGGCAATCGTCACAATGACAACCGTCGGCTATGGCGACCTGGCCCCGAGGACCAACCTCGGCATGGGGCTCGCCTCCGTCGTCATGATACTCGGCTACGCGATACTGGCCGTCCCCACCGGCATCGTCACGGTGGAGATGGTGCACGCCTCGGCGGCCCGAAAGTCGTCGCAGTCATGCCCTTCATGCTGCGCCGAAGGGCACGACACCGACGCGGTGTTCTGCAAGCTCTGCGGCGGCAGGCTCAACTGACCCGCTGCGCCCTCATCTCCTTCTTCTTTCCATTATCCGGGCTATACTCATAAAAGGCAGACTCAAAAGGGGTGAGGCGCGCCCGCCCCGGAAAGGAGCTCTCTTATGGCAAGGACCACAGCCGAAACTTTCGGTGAGACGGTGGTTTCCGCCAAGAAGATAGCGGCCCTCGTCTACATTCTCCAGGCCATAGGCCTTTTCATAGGCATAACCTACGTGATAGCCGTCGTTATAGATTACGTCAAGGCCTCGGAGGTAAGGGGGACATGGATAGAGTCCCACATAAGGTGGCAGAAAAGGACTTTCTGGTTCTCGCTCCTGTGGGCCGTCGTAGGGGTTTTCACGTACCTCCTTGTCATCGGCTATTTCATACTGCTCGCCGACGGAATATGGGTCATATACAGGATAGCCAGGGGAGCGCTCAACTTGAAGGACAACAAGGCCATGTACGGCATTGAGGCTTAAGGAGAGTGGACCATGAAGGCGATAACGTTCGAGCCTGGCCGCAGGGACCTGAAGATCGCTGATAGGCCTGAGCCGGAGATAACGAGGCCGGGCGAGGTGAAGCTCAAGGTCTTGGGCGTCGGGGTCTGCGGGACAGACAGGGAGAGGATAGCGGAGGGCAAGGCCAGGGTGCCTGAAGGCTTCAGCGACATAGTCATAGGGCATGAGAACATGGGCAGGGTCGTAGAGACGGGCCCGGCAGTGACGAAAGTCAAGCCGGGCGATCTCGCGGCCTTCACGATAAGGAGGGGGTGCGCGGAGTGCCTCCCCTGCAACTCGGGCCGCCCTGACATGTGCCGCACAGGCAACTACCGCGACAGGGGGCTCGTCGGGATGGATGGCTTCAACTCGGAGTACGCGGTTGACTCGGAGGAGTATGTCGTAAAGATACCCGAGTCCCTCGCCCCGTCCGGGGTCCTCCTTGAGCCCATGTCGGTGGTAGAGAAGGCCGTCGCCGAGTCGTTGAGGCTCCAGTTCGCGAGGCTCCCCGACGCGCTCTCCAGCCCGGATTGGCTCTACGGGAAAAAGGCGCTCGTGGCCGGCATAGGCAACATAGGCCTGCTGGCGGCGCTTGCCTTGAGGCTCCGGGGGGCGGAGGTCTGGGGCCTGGACATCGTGGACAGCGCGAACGCCAGGGTCAAGTGGCTGCTCGGCATAGGTGGGCTCTACATAGACGGCAGGTCGGTGAAGCCTGAGAAGGTCGACGACGTCTTCGGCCCGATGGACATGGTGGTCGAGGCGGCCGGGGTGCCTGGGCTCGAGTTCGGGCTTTTCGACACGCTCGCGAGGGACGGCATCTACGTCGTGGCCGGGATACCCGCTGAAGGGGAGCACGGCGGCAAGGTCACGGTCGATGGGGCCGCTCTCATGAGCAGGCTCGTGAGGATGAACCTCCTGGTCTTTGGCTCAGTAAGCTCGGCGCCGGGGCATTTCAGGGCGGCGGTCGATGATTTCATCAGGGCCGAGTACAGATGGAAAGGCCACCTGGCCAGGATGATAACCGGCGAGAGAGATTACAGGGACTTCAGGGACGTCTTTACAGCCAGGGACGAAAAAGAGATAAAGTCGGTAATAAGATGGGCGGCGTGAGCTGGCTTTGGCAGGTCGCTGAAAACATTTTTGGGGAAACTTTCTATGGAAAGTTTAAAGTTCTATCTTCATGCCGTCGTAGGCGAGCTCGAATCTTTCCGGAAGTCCCTGGTTGTCTTTCGTGTAGTCGAGGTTGTGTCCGAGGTGGGTGAATATCGTCCTTTTGGGGCCGATGGCCTTTGAGGCCTCTATGGCTTCGCCTATCGAAAAATGCGTCGGGTGCGGCTTCTGGCGAAGGGCACCGAGGATGAGGACCTCCAGGCCGGCGAGTTTTTCGGCGGACTTCGCCGGTATCGCGCTGCAATCGGTAAGATAGGCGAACGGGCCGATCCTGTAGCCGTATATCTCTGCCTCGCCGTGCATGACCTCTATGGGAATGACCGTGTTGCCGAACAGGTCGAAGGCGGCTGAGACCTCTTCAGCAGTGAGGTTGGGCTTCCAGCCGTCCCTGCCGTCCTCCCTGAAGATGTATTCGAATATCCTCTTTATCCTTCCGATGGTATCGGAGTTCCCGAAGCATGGGATGGCCCTGCCGCCTGCGGCGAGGTTGAAGGCGCGCAGGTCGTCTATGCCGTGGATGTGGTCGGCGTGCGCGTGCGTGTACAGCACGGCGTCGACCCTTTCCAGACCGTTTGAGAGCGCCTGCGTCCTCAGGTCGGTCGTCGTGTCTATGAGTATGTTGAAGCCTTGCGACTGGATGAGCAGGGAAGAGCGGGTGCGCTTGTTCTTTTCGGAGCTTGACCGGCAGACTTCGCAGCGGCAGCCGATGACAGGCACGCCCGTGGAGGTGCCGCAGCCGAGGATTACGAGTCTCATAAGAGGGTTCCGTGAAAGCCCAGGGACAAGGGCGTTTGAGGCCGGATGCGTATAAGCCAGCGGAGAGTTTACTTCTTGAACTCGCCCACTACCGTCAGCTCGGCGAGCACTTCGTCGCCGTGCGGGGCGTCTGCCATGAAGTCCGTGAGGTCAGTGCCCGCGTAATGCTCGAAGTGCATCCCGTCCATGAAAAGCGGGCTGTTCGTGGCGTCATAGACCTTGCCCTGGTACGCGAAATAAATGGGCTGCCCGGGGGTAGCGCCGTCGAATTTTTTGAGTTCAGATTCGTCGAATATTTTCATGGTCATACAATATAAAACGGGGTCGGGATGAATGTCAACACAAATACCGCCAGCGCCGAGGCCGCTATGAGCCTCCTTTTAGGGTCCATCGGCTCCCCCTGGTCTTCCACCGGCGGGTGCCATATCCCGATGATGGCTATGAGCGCGGCCCAGACGAACCAGCCTGGCCACGCGACGGCCCCGAGCACCGCGAGAAGGCCTATCATAAACATCGAGAAGAGCCTGTGGCGGCGCCCAAGGAGCGAGTAGACCAGGTGCCCTCCGTCGAGCTGGCCGACGGGCAGGAGGTTCATCGCCGTGACGAAAAATCCTATCCACCCGGCGAACGCGACCGGATGGAGGAGTATGTCGTGCGTATCCGGCACAGGGCCGACGGTCAGGTACGAGAGCGCCTGAAAGATGAGAGAAGATCCGAGCCCCAGGGACCCGGCGGCCACGGCCCTTGGCACTACCGTTGAATGCTCGAGTCCCCAGAACGTCACGAACAGGGCTATGACGAAGCCAGCCAGGGGGCCGGACGCGCCTATCTCTACGAGAGCGGCCTTGGTCGTTATCGGAGATTTTATCCTTATGACCGCCCCGAACGTGCCTATCATCGGCGGGAAGGGCGGCCCGGGTATGAAGGTCGGCAGGGTCGTCACCACGCCGTGGCGGCGGGAGGCGAGGAAGTGGCCGAGCTCGTGGGTGCCGAGTATGAGAAGAAGCGAAAGGGAGAAGGGCACACCCCTGGCGAGGCTCCCCGGGTCCGCGAATATGTCAGCCCCCTGGTAGAGCGCCCCTGCCGCCACAGTGGTCGCGACCGTCACGAGGAACAGGACCGCGGGCAGCAGCACCTTCGGCCTCTCCATCGGCGGCGGGTACTCGTAGTATCCGTTTTCCTTCATCAGCCCGCCCAGGTGTTCTTGGTCTTGACGTACTCGTGGTAGAACTCTATCATCGCCTGGCCTATGGACAGGATGAGCGGGCCGGCTATTATCCCTATGAGACCGAAGACGTTCACGGCCCCGAAGATGCTGAAAAACAGGAGCAGGGGGTGGAGGTTGGTCTTGCCTCCTATTATGTAGGGGCGCATGAAGTTGTCAACGAGCCCGATGACGAAGATGCCCCAGATGACGAGTCCTATGCCTCCGGCTATTTGGCCGGTGACGATGAGATAGACGGCGACCGGCCCCCAGATAAGGGAGCTCCCTACGCTCGGAAGGAAGGTCATGAAGAACATGACGAAGCTTAAAAGGAGCGCGGCGGGTATCCCGAGGAACCAGAACGCCAGCCCGCCGAGGGCCGCCTGAACGGCCCCCACGAGCACGCCTCCGTACATCGTCGCCGAGATGACGCCCCTGTTCTTATCTATTATCTCGTCCTTGTGGTGCTCGGTGATGGGAATGAGGTCCCTCACTATCCTGAAAAGCTTGTCTCCGTCCTTAAAGAGGAAGTACATGGTGAAGAAGGCGAGGAAGAGGTTCAAAAAGAACTCGGCGAGGCTTTTGACGAAGCCCTGTAGTCCCTCCCCGGCGTAGGAGGCGATAGCCTTGATTATCTCGGCGAATATGCCCCTCAGGTTCAGGGTCGAGACATCCACGAACCCGCCGAGGTATTTTTCGATGAAAGGGTATATGAAAAGCGGCGATTGGTGGGCCTTCGTGGACATGTCCTTGAGATAGCCTTCGGCCCAGTTATACAGGTTCAAAAACTCCCCGGCCATCATCGAGCCGACAACCGATAGAGGCACTATTATGAATATCGCTATGCTGAGGCAGGCTACGAGAGACGCTAGGGCGCTACGGCGCGTTATCCGCCTCAGGATCCACTGGTAGTACGGGTAGAAGAGTATGACGAGGACTATCGCCCAGAATATCGGGATGAAAAAGGGCGCCATCACGGTGTACATGAGGTACCCGACGAGCAGGGACAACAGCAGCGTCAGTATGTGTTCCCACTTCATAGGAGGGGGCCCGGGGGGCAGAATCTTTTTGATTTCACCATTCCTTCCCAGTATAATTATATTTCGTTAAATTACAAGGGGTTTCGCACCCTGTACCGGTTTATAACTGTCCGATTAAAGAGGAGTTTTCTGTGAGAACAAAAGCTGTTGCGCTGCTTTCCGGCGGCCTGGACTCAACGCTTGCCGTAAAACTGATGATAGACCAGGGCATAGAGGTGCACGCCCTCAACTTTACCTCCGGCTTCTGCACGTGCAACCACGGCGGCAAGGACGGGGGCGGGTGCAGGAGCGAGTCGAAGAGGGTCGCCGAGGAGTTCGGCATACCCCTTAAGGTCATAGTGAAGGGGCTGGAGTACGTCGAGATAGTCAGGAACCCCAGGCACGGCTACGGCAAGGGGATGAACCCGTGCGTGGACTGCCGCGTGTTCATGTTCATCCAGGCCAAGAAGTACATGCAGGAGATAGGCGCGTCTTTCATCATAACCGGCGAGGTCCTGGGCCAGAGGCCGATGAGCCAGAGGAAGGACGCTTTCCGTGTCATCGAGAGGGAGAGCGGGCTCGAGGGGCTGATCCTGCGCCCCCTGTCCGCCAAGCAGCTCGAGCCGACGATACCCGAGAAGGAGGGGCTCGTCGACAGGGAGCGGCTCCTCGACGTGCTCGGAAGGAGCCGCAGGCAGCAGATCGATCTGGCGGAGGAGCTCGACATCAACAACTACCCATGCCCCTCGGGCGGCTGCCTTCTCACG
>UBJH01000301.1_pt1 | contig 12963 bp, 16 predicted proteins | sample 2193721 | NCBI WGS metagenome assembly UBJH01 (sample SAMEA4703186, study PRJEB27089) | metagenome | reverse complement strand
TCTGCGTATAATCTTGGTTATACGCACTTTTTCAGATAGATTAATGTAGCAAATTGTAACATACTCATAGATATGGTGGACGAAAGAAAGCAATTAAATGTTAGGATCCCTGGCGAATTGTATCATAAAATCGAGATTGACGGCAGGCAGAAACAGGACATAGTTACAGCTGCATTAGAGCTATATTTTGGTAGCCATAGCAACATTGACGTAGCAAAGGACTTAGAACACTGTCAGGAAAAGAACAAGATCTTAGAAGAAAGAATCAAAGACCTTCAAGCGCAAAATGGCTTTCTTATCCAGGATCACACCCGGATAAGTGGCCAGCTGGATAGAATCTTAATGCCAGGACAAGAAGAAATTATTAAAAAAAGTTGGTGGAAATTCTGGTGATTACTTTTTCTTTTCTTCCGATTTATTCCAGTTATACGACTTACATTTTACGCATACTTTGGGTAAAATCCCTTCCCTGGGATCCCAGGTATGGCCGCAAACATCACATATACATTCTAAAATAGTTTTGGTTTTGCTTTTCGTGGACATTTTAGTATTACATATACCTCATAAGTATATATAGTTACAGTGTTATAATACAAATGAGGTATTTGTAAATGAAATTAAAATCAATCCTTAAATTCTGCATTGTGTTAAGCTTGATGGCTTTTCCTGCTATGGCTGCATTTGATGACGGGGATAGTTCAATGATGCCGACATTTAGCGAAGCATGGGCGGGGCTTAATCCGTTCTTGAAAGAAAAGATTACCTGGTTAATTGGCCTATCCATAATCGCGCTGGTAGTTGTGGGGATCCTGTATAGCTTACTAAGTGGCGGGCATGTCCTGCTATCCGGGGCGCGCGGGGATGCAGCGGGGCGATCTTCCGGACTTTCAAATATGATTCTTGGGATAGCTATTATTTTTGGTGCGATCCTGGCAATTAGTATCATATTTTGGTTAGTATCATGAAAGTTCTTTTTATCCTGGTAGTCCTGGCAATAATCCCACAGATAGCAGCAGCCGGGCTTTTCGATATCCTGGATGAGCAATATATTAGCGATATTTCACAGCTTCCTTATAGTGGTGGCCTTCCTGACAATAACATACAGGAACAGGGCAATATTAGAGGCTGGATTGATATTGTAGGCTTCCGAAATCTTAGCAAGGAAGGAGACAAATATTTTATCCTGGGCGATCCTGCGAGCTCTGCAATAGTTCAATCTAATGCTCAAGGGATGCAGCCGGGATATCAGGACAGCATAACAAAAGATCTCTCATTTTCTCAATCCGGATCCGATCTTATCGCGGTCATGAATGTTAAATTAAGGTGGCATACAACACAATGCGATAAAGACCGATGCTGGAATATTTATCATGATGAAACGGCAGCCTTTCAGGACATCGAACAGATCCCGGAGCAATACAACAAGGTCCTTAATCCAGCTGTGAATATTACCGAGTATAACAACGACATAGAACCTAAGATCTCAATACAGATAACAAACGCAAGCGGGATAAGTTTAAAGTATGGTAATAAATCTTTAACTCACAGCTCTAAAAGTTATCATGTAGAACAGACCGCAAAAGGGATTTTTTACGCGAATATTTCAGATCTTGAGGCCTGGGATATACAGGGGCAGGGCATAGCGAGATTAGGAAACTTAATTATCATAAATACGAATCTTTCAGCTTTCAATAGTTCACAGCTGGATATCAGAGTATCAAATCTCTATGGATCCGTTCGCGTGGATCCTTCGCAATTCAACATTAACCAGGTGAAATATAACCCGGAGACCGTACTAAATAACCCGGTACTTTTTGCTTTCATTGGCGTTATTGTGGTACTCACAGGCGCGGGATATTATCTTATTAAACGAGGTTCATTATGGATCCTGTAAGTAATGCAGCCTCCGGAGCAGTTAAGGAAGGCATGAATAGCTTTTTTTATTCCATTGGTGACAGTATGATTAATCTTAATGGAAATGGCACAATAGACGCAGCGGCAAGGCAGGAAACACCCGGCCTTATCTTTAACATGATAAGTTATACAATAGATCCTTTTACTCTGGATTTTGTAAAATCATGGTGGGGAACTTCACTTATCTTTTTCGTAGCAGTAGCGATTATGTATATTTGCATGGGTGGCGGGCTTGCATTGATTCAAACTCTTAATCCTTCATTGATGCAGCGTTTAACCTGGTTAGAATCGGGAACATACAACGATAACTTTGAGCTTAAACAATGGCTTTCTAATGTGATATTATCGCTATTATTCCCGTTTTTAACTTATTTCGGATTATATATAATATTACAATTATGTTATGTAGTTACGGCGTTAGTCACACAAAGCGCGCTTAATGCGATCCCTCCGACAGCTGAAAACTTGATAGTATATCTTTTCATGGCTATCACATATTTGGTTTTATCAATCGTTATGAGTATCCGCAATATCGTTATTGTGTTGTTTTGTGCAGGCGGTTTAATGCTGGCAGCGCTTTATTTAATTCCATCTCTTCAAAGCCTGGTTAAGCATGTTTTTATGTATTTCTTATTATTGGTATTCATGCAGCCGCTTTTAGTATTTGTGGCAGCGGTAGGGGTAACGCTTATTACTTCATTACCTCCGGCCCTGGGGATGTTTCAAGCATCTTTATATTTCGGGCTTATGACCCTGCTTTTACTTATCGGGCTCATTATTGTTTTTGGATATAATACCATAGCTGGATTAATCAAGACAGCAGGCAGGGCGGCACTATGAGCAGCGGGCACACAGTACCAAAGAGCATGAGAAGAGTAAGCGAAGAATGGCAAGGGCTACCGCTTCGTTATGTTTTAATCCTGGCATTGTTCGCTATTGTCAGCTTGATTTTGATTATCATAACCTTTTCATCACAAAATAAGATCCCTCCGCTTATCCTGCTATTCCTGGTAATTGCATTTTTTACAAAGTTCATTCGGACACCTGCAATTATGGCGCGGTCCTGGCTATCATATCAATTTCTGATAAGAGGCCTCAGAGGTCAAAATGTAATACCAAAATACGCAAGTACAGCGGGATTTATGAAATGTATTATCCCTATTGTGGAATTTCACCAGGGCGGGATAATTGAGTTTTCCGGGAATAAATACGGGATGTTATTAAAAGCGGATCCGGCGCGAGTCAGTGACGATGATTTAGATAGACACATTAACCAGGTACGAAACTTAACCGATTCTTTACATGGCGATTTAATGATTAAATCCTATGTGGTAAGCTTACAGACAGCAGGCAGACCCGTAGAACGGGCTTTATTGAGCTCATTAAACGAACCAGGACGAACGAACCAAGAGCAGGCACACATTTACAGCCTATATCAAGAAGCAACAAAAAACACAAATCCGGTTATTCAATGGCGTTTTTATATCTTCCTGGGATTTGGTAAATATTCCACAATTCAAGATGCAAATATCGCAAAAATGCAATATTACCCAGGCATTACAGACCGCTTGAATAAAGCAGGGATGCACATTATACCGATAACAGACAGGCAGGAGTTAGGGGCTACATATCGACAGCTGGTGAGTATATGAAATTATTTAACAAGTTAAAAAATAAAATAGCAGTGGCGACCATGACAGCCGAACGCCAGATGTACTTTGATGATTTACCCCGGATTATAGGACCTTCAAGTATTGAGGAACTACCGCGCTACATACTGATTAATGATTCAACCTTTGCGCGCTGCATTGTGGCCGGGATCCCTCCGACAAGTGATATAAGCGGATACTCAGCAGATCTTAACCCCAGGGTAATAGACGAGCTCATGAATCTATCAAGCTCCGGTTATCAAATAGCGTATAGCTTCGCGGTTATCCCTATTTCAAATCAGGAATCTATGAAGATGCTTGATAAGGCGATCTATACAAACAAAGTATCCCAGGAGAGCTTTAGAGATAAGAAAGGACAGAATCGAAACAAGCAGCCTCCATTAAAGAAGGTCCTTGAGGAAGAGGATTTCACAGCGAATTATAAAGAGATCTTCAAAGGAAAACAAAAGATGTTTCACACTGCTTTTATCATTATCTTTTTTGGTAAATCAGAGGATGAATTAAGGGCGGCAGAATCACACGTTAAGGTTATCCTGGAATCAAACAGGATCTATTATGAGGCTCCGGATTATCGACAGCTGGATACTTTCTTATCCGCTCAACCTTTTCCATTTAGTCAGGATTTCACATGGTGCGAACTATTCAGCTATCACACCAGCGCACTTTTAGGAACAAGGAACACGAACAGCAGGACAGACGAGGCCGGGCTTTTATTCGGGCAGGATCTCAAGACAGGAAAAGATATAATGATAGACCTTAAAACGCTTGCAGCTTCACACATGCTTTTAGTAGGCATGACGGGAAGCGGTAAGACCTTTACGTCTATGATCTTGCTTATGAGAGCTTTAACGATGCTAAGAAAAAGGGTAATATACGTTACTCCGAAGGCTGACAAGGGCACAGACTACCGGGCAGTATGTGAATATTTCGGGGGCTCAGTTATCGACATTGGAAACGGAGAAAGCAACATAAACCCGTTACAAATCCTTTACGATAAAAACTCTCATGGAGATATGATAAGAGTTTTTGACGATCATTTCGAGCTTTTAACGCAGTTTTTCAATGTGCTTTTTGAAGGCTTGAGCAGCAACATGACATCATATATTTCTGAAAGCTTGATAGAGACCTATAAGCGAAAAGGCATTATCCGACAATTCCCGGAGACCTGGGAGAATTGCACATCATGGCCTAATCTGTTAGATCTACGGGAAGTATGGCTTGAGGATGCGAAGGATCCGCGAGAGGTTACGGCAAAGGCACTTGCGGATAAATCCTTTTTGTTTACTACCTCATGGAGCTTTCTTAATAGGCCTACAAACATCAATCTCTCAAGTGACTTTATCGTGTGTGACTTATCAAATGTACCGGAAAGCCTGAAAGACGCGCTTAACGTGTTTATGACGGGTTTAATGGGCTTGAGATTCAGGACAGATACAAAAAAAGGAACTATCCTGGCAGTGGATGAAGGGGCAGCCTTTTTAAGATCTCCGGAATTATCCTTATTTCTACTTCGAGCATTAACCCAGGGGCGAAGCTTCGGAGTCTCATTATGGCTTATGACTCAACAGCCTTCCGACTTGCAGAAAGTGAATTTAGCGGAAGAGTTTAGAACGAATATGCCGCTTTCTATTGTCCTGGGGAACATGCGAAGCGATACAGTCGATATAGTAAAGCAGTTTTTCAAGCTGGATGAGAACGCAACAAATGATTTATTAAGCGCGGGAATTGGTGAAGGCCTGCTATTGGTAGGCGAAGAAAAGATCCCTATTAAGTTTAAACCTTCAAGCCTGGAAAATGATATTATCAAAGGTAAGATCAATAATAAAATAGCTTCCGGGCATGTTGGTATTTCATTACACAATGAAGCATTATTAAGCCTGGTTAGCGAGCATGGGTTTATCTTACAGGACTGGATAGACGGGGATGATAGCAGCTTATCAGGCTTAGGATATGTGGCGCGCCGGGTGCAGCGGGCGATAGGATCCGGCCTGGTAAGAGTATGGATAAAACAAGATATCCTTATTGGTGACATGGTGCTTAATCAAAGCCTGGATCATTATTGTACCGTTCTGCAGGTGGCGGGATACTTGCAGCAGCAGGGGATAAGGGCAGATATCCAGCATTTAAACGGCGCGGATCTATCCTTCGAGATCTCCGGAAAAAGGATCTATCTTGAATATGAACATGGCGAACAATCCGCGCAAATCTTACAGCATAAAAAGCAAGATATCAATAGCGGGCAGTTGGTATTTATCGGCCAGGCAAGCAATATTAAATATCTTTATAATGTTGTTGGTGAACAGAATGTGATTAAAAGAGGCCGACAGTTAGCGGAATATCTGGATAATCTCATTGATTCAGGACAGGAAAAAAGGAAGGAAGATAAAAGCTTATTACCTACTTTTTGTTTGTTATCCGATGCTATTACACTAAACGAAGCGGTTTAAACTCTCCGCTTCGATAGTGTATAAGGTAATATCGTTTTTCAGTAATAATCCTCATTTGATTTTGAGACACCTTCTATTCTTCCGCAGCCGGTACACTCCCACTGAAAGATATATCCTTCATCGTGGGGCGCACCTCTTGATCTATATCCTCCGCAGTATGGGCATTTTTCGTTACTCATTTTCTATATACCTCAAACTGTCCTATCGGCATCTTTTGCAGACATTCATCTATACGGTTAAGAACTACGTTCATGTCCTCTTCATTCTCTAAATTGATACAAACGGTCATTTCGTTACTCATATTTTTCCTCCATTTATGTAATTCATTATGAATGTTCGTATTTCCGGGGCATGCAGGGGTGGGAGTGTTTTGGTGGTAAAAAATAGCCTGCATCCTTTCCGTTACGGACATTCAAAAAATATTATTTTTTGGTCTTCCGGATCTCTTGCAGGGATGCTATAATTCTATCATACTCTCTTTCGGTTAAGCTATAGAAATCAAGAAGCTCCGGTATGCTCCAACCAGCATCTACCTTTTGCCCGAAGGATGTTTCGCGGTTCATGTTTCCATCCTATCTAATGCGGTCATGAACTCATCATCTATCCGCGCGTCAGGTGTGGGATTATAGCCGATGCAGTATCGGGTATGCTCTTTTCGTCCTGAAATCGTAAAAAAATAAACTCCACATTCAGAACATTTGATCATAGGCTCACTCCTGCCCCTCTCAATTCGCTCTCATATCCCCGGCAAAGTTCACTCCAATCCTGCCAGGCCTGCGAACCTTTTCTTGAAAATGGATCTTCGCGGGGTGGGGTGGCTGCACATTTAGCAAATTGTTTTCTTATGCTGTCGATAGATTTTTGTCTTTCTATGTCGTTTACCATCTGTTTATCCTCCTCTGTCTAAAGGTTCAGGATAAGCCGGTCTCCGGGTGGTAGAAACACCGCGGAGACAACTTATTCTTACAATACTTACTATGCTTTTATAACATATATACTTTTCTACTTTATAGTCGAGTAACAAAGTATAAATACAAGTATCACCTTATGATAATATATATGGCGACTGTAAAAATAGACGATAAAACTTTGGAACGATTGAGGGCGTATCTTGCTCTTGTTCATAAGGGCAAAATGTACGGAACTATAACAACTGAACTTAACAAGGCAGTAAATGAACACTTAGATAGAATGGAGAAAAAGAAGGAGAAATAAAGATTATTCAAATGTTACAGCGAACCGCTAACAGGAGAACACAAGTATACCACACTATAGCAAAAATGTATTTTGTTATAACACTGAACCACGAAGCGGAGACATAGCGATATAACAGTAATATATTTAATATCAGTAGCGGTGTACCATATTGTCGTACAAACATATAAATACTTAGAATGTTATTGAACAAATACAATAAAATGAAAAGCAAAGACCTGCCAGCCAAGACAGGTCATACTTAGAAAGCGTTTCTAAAGGCTTTCCTCCTAAATTCGGTACGAGGATATAAACGTTTTTTTAGTATAAATAGCTAATTCTTTGCTATTTGTTTTTTTGTATAACGAAGGAGATACAAAATGCAATACACACCCAGGTCAATATCTTTCGAGCAGGATGTCTTTGAAAGATTGGAAGAGCTTAGAGGAAATCAATCAAAATTTAGGAGCAAATATATTAATGATATGCTCAGGGAGAAATTAAATTTACCCAGGGGCGGGAAGAAATGATAAAAAGTATAGCCCGGTTGGGGAACCGGGATATCCAGATAGCAATTAGTTCTATTGGTGGCGAACAATATATATCTTTGCATTGTGGGGATAACTGATGAAGCGACTTGTAATTTGTTATCGTCCATTAATCACGATGACTGAATATGCAGATGATTATATCGGGATATCGATGGCTGCTCAGAGCGATGGTACCGTATGGGATAATGCATCTCATCCTCTCACAGCCGAGGGTGAAAAAATATTACGAAAGTATTTTGAAACTATGCCCGACATCAAACCAAATTCGCTAGGCATAGCCGGGGGGTTCATTAACGTAATAATCAAGAAAGAAAAACTATCAGACGTTTTTTCGACTTTCCTTGATGTATACCGGCAAAATCATCATACAATTACGCTGACAGAGGGGAGGTTGTGATATAATGGCAAATCGTACCTTATCACACCCTGGTGATGAAACCGTTACTATTGTTATAAAAATGCCATTAAGTCTTAAGTTGGCAGTTGTGGATATCGGGAAAAAAACAGGTAAATCCATGAGTGAATTATTCCGAGAATGGGCATTATCACAAGTGGATTCTCATGAAATCGAGCTCATAAAATTAGAGCAAGAAGAGATAAGAGCCGAAGCGGATTTAAATATAATTCGAGCTCAGAAAAACCAATTAAAGGCAGAAATAGACAAGCAATTGGTAGCAGGACAGACAAGGGAACAGCTATTAGACAAGGCAACCGAACGACTGATAAACGCTAATCATAGCATTAATTTTAAAGATCGTGGATTTTTAAGAATGTTCAACTATAATCTTGAAATGCTGAATAAGGATAGTAACGGTGAATTGGTCACAGCAGAACAACTTAAAACGCTTATAATCCAGAAAGCAGAAGTGCAGGAGAAGCGAGTATATGATGATTAGAAGCGGGTATGGTGATTTTCTCACAGATCGTTATTCCTTGCAGGTTCTTGAACTCGGAAACGATTATCCAGACCGGAAAACTTTAGTTATAGATTATCTGGATATTTACAAATTTAATAATGAAGCTGGACGGAGACTTATAGATTATCCAGATAATGAATTGGAAGAACTCTTGTATGCATTAAGGATGTGTAATACTCCAGATGGTAGTAGTGAAAGCCTATTAGATGGTAACATGAAAGAGGCAGAGGTTGCCATTAGAGGCTTGATAAGTAATGTGCCAGTACACAAGATCGGAAAAGATCAGGCCAATAAATTTATCTCAATCGAAGGAAGAATCACTAAGATAGCACCTAGATATCAAAAACTGATAGAAGGCGCTTTTAAGTGCCTCCGATGTGGTGATATGACTTTTATGCCACAAACGGATGATAGACTTACAGAACCATATGAATGTGAAAACGATGCATGTGGACGAAAAGGCGCGTTAGTTCTTGATCCGAATAAATCTAAATATGAAGATCGGCAAAAGATCGCGGTCCAGGATTTATATGAATCTATAAAGGCAGGCCAGCCACTAAGAGAAATTATTGTTGTTTTGAAAGGCGCAGATTTAATTGGAAGTATTCCAGCTATGGGCGCACAATGTACAGTTACAGGAATTGTACGACTAGAACGTAAAAAAGATAGTAGCGTTTTTAATACATTTCTGGAAGCCAGCCATATCGAACCAACAGAGGCAGAGATAGATGATACAATATCCGGAAAGGATAAAATAGAATTTAAGGAACTTGCAGCGAAGGACAATATATTAGAGGTTCTTATTAATTCCACTGCACCTGATATTTTAGGATACGACTACATAAAAGCGGCTCAATTATGCACGATAGTATCAGGATCAAATAATCCGAAATCACATATAAGAGAAAGCATTCATATGATTGTCTGTGGAGATCCGGGTACAGCAAAAACCGCTATGTCTAAAAGTCCACGAGCTTTAGTTCCACGAGCTCAATATAGCGCCGGGAGAGGTTCAAGCGTAGCAGGCCTGACAGTGGCAGTAGTGAAAGATGAAATCTCAGGCAGTGGATACATGGCACAGGCAGGCGCGTTAGTTCTTGCTGATAAAGGTCTAATGGTTCTGGATGAAGCAGATAAACTTGAAAAAGAAGATTTCCAGGCATTGAATACAGCACTTGAAGAAGGATTTATCGAAATTCATAAAGGTGGAATTAATCAGAAATTTAATACGCGGTTTAGCATGATCGCATTATGCAATCCTAAGAACATTCGATTTGATGATTATGAACCAATCACAAAACAAATCCGGATACCAGCGGATACACTCAGCAGATTTGATTTAGTCTTTAAAGTCCTGGATAAACCTGAACCAAAGAGAGATAGAGAAATTGCAGAACACATTGCAAAACAGTGGATGCAGAAGATAGACGAAGAACAGCCAGAAGCAAGCAGATTATCGCAGGAACAATTAAGCAAGTACCTTCAATTCGCTAAAACATTTGAACCACAAATAAGCGAAGAGGTCACCAAAGTGATTATTGAATATTATCTCACTCTTAGACCAGTGGATGAGAAGGAAGCAATAGCAGCCACAGCGCGACAGTTAAACGGATTGTATAGACTGACAAAATCTATAACAAAGTTACGATTGTCAAATACATGCAGCATAGAGGACGCAAATAAGGCAATCTGGATACACAAAGCTAGCATGGAAGCGTGTAGAGATCCAATAACAGGCAAAATAGATATTGACATAATATCAGGTTCAAGCAAAAGCCAGCGAAACAGAATTAAACAGATAATTGAGATTGTCCAGGAACTCCAAGGTAGTAATGGCGATATGGCATTTATCGATAATATTGTTTCAATAGCAAAAACAAAAGGAATTTCATTTGACCATGTTAAGAGTGACTTGCATCATCTGAAGTTTGAAGGAGATATTATCGAACCAAAACCAGAATATTATAAGGTGATGTAGTATTAGAAAAGTTCACTCAATACCACATAGAAAGAGCAAACGTATAGATATATATATATCTATACCTTTCATTCTCACGCTTAGTAGATTGTGGTTTTTCTTAAACGTATATACCTTTCAATCAAACGTATATACCTTTCAAGCTCAAACGTATATACCTTTCAAGCTCAAACGTATATACCTTTCAAGCTCAAACGTATATACCTTTCAAGATGGTGACAGCATGAACTCCGGTGAGCTCATCAATTTCTTTGCAGCAAACGGGTATCTAATCGACCAGGCTGCATTATCGTACATCAAGGCTCACGATCATAAGGAGCTCTTAGAATTGTTCGACACGTTCAATCCTGAGACTTTGGTCATAGATTTACCTGGCATTCGGAAGATCCACAGAACAAAACGAAGTAATTGCATTGTGAGGTACGTTCCTGGATTCCGACCAAGAAAAAAATACATAGTACCCGAAGATCCCGGGTTCAAAATTCTTAAGAGGATTTTATGAGTAGCTACTCATTTTTTGATGAAACCATGAAAGCAACCATGATAAACTACGGTTGTGCTATATATTGACACAACCATACAACTACTATGAACCAGAATATAATTACGAAGTTGAATCTTGAAACAAGAACGCGCGACTTGAAACAGCAAGGTAAATCAGAAAGAGAGATTGCAAAGATACTTTCAGATGAGACCATGCAGCCAATCTCAAAGACCGCGGTTCATAGATTGCTTGTGAAACCGATTGAACCACCACGCGCAACCATTGAACCAGTACCAACACAACAACCTATCGCGCAAAGTGAACCACCAACTATAGACACTTCCTCACATCCAGCATCAACTTCGTCACAGAAAGCACAGAAAATAATACAATTCACATCAAAACAGCCGGACGAATTTGATTATGATCGCAGACGCAGACCATTGACCTTTTGGCAATAACCATACTACAATTTTATGGTAAAATTGTACTATTTCACCTATTTTTCATATGAATATTAACCAAAAAGACCAGGTAAAAGGCGCCAAATACTACAATTTATTTATGATTGTACTATGGAAAAATGAGGTATTATGACAAAACATTATTATAAAATTGGAACAGATATTAAGAGCAGAATCAAACATCATCCGCACGAACCTGGAGTTTTTGATATGATAGATAAATCTAATATGTGGTGGAAATCGCAACCTAAAAACAGTAAGCGCACCAATAGAAAAGGTTATATAAGATAGCGTTGTTATAATCACTATAAAAGTATTAATTAAAAGACATTAATTAAATAGTTATGAGGTAAACAATATGAAAGAATTTACAAAACCGGAAATAATGCACAGACTTGGATACATGCAAGCACACCCTGAATTAATCACTGAGGACATGAAAATAACTATGCGTAGTATCATCAGTCCTAAAATCAAAAGCACAACTGAAGACATGGTTATTCCAAAAAGCAATACGGGCAATCAAATTATTGACGATGCCGTTGATTTTGCGTTGAATTTCAGGAATATTCCGCCATACTTGCAAGACCAGATAGCAGCACACATACAAGCCAATAGACCACAAGACGCGGATACTTTGAAATTGAAAGCAGGGATAACCGCGTTAGGGATACCTGAAATGGAACTCAACACAAACAACATGGACAAAACGTTTTCCATCGACAAACAGTGATATAAAAATGGATAATTTCACACAACTACAAAAAAACGAAGAAGTGAAAGCACAAATAATGTATGACCAAATCAAGAAAACCCGCGCGCGAAGGATACGTGAACCTGGCATGATAAGGGCTAGTTCATGGAATTTGAAGTAAATTTATGTTGCAGCCTATGAATCGTTTTAGTTCATGCGCGGAAACGATGAGGCTATCAATCACAATGACGGTTTTTTCCGATGATCCCGCTTTTAAAAGCCTCCTGTAATCACTCGGCGGGTGAGGTTAACCACTTATCATTTAATTCTATTTTGCAGTTTGTATAAAAGGCATTTCAATCTTTTCTTGCATTTGGCGCATGACATTAAGATATAATTATAATGTGATAATATTTATAAGTATCGGACGGTAGGGATAGAGTGTGAGTTCTATCATAAGTCGCTCTTCAACTTCATTTTCGGCAATCTTGCCGTTTCTGAAACTTGTGATGCAAACATTATTATAAGAAGCCTTTATTTTAATCTAAGGCGAACGATCTACATAATCAGGTCATAAACCTATAGACGGTCCAAAAAATAGGTCCATGGAAAGGTTTACACAGTGTCACAGCATAGCGTTTTATCTCAAA
>UBJH01000110.1_pt1 | contig 12981 bp, 12 predicted proteins | sample 2193721 | NCBI WGS metagenome assembly UBJH01 (sample SAMEA4703186, study PRJEB27089) | metagenome | reverse complement strand
GAGAGTTGACTTGACACTAGCAGCATCCAGTGCTACACCTGCCATGTCAGGGATTACAGATCCGACAGGCCGGACGGGTACAGGTATTTAGTACTCAAGAACGAAGAGCAAAATATCACATTAAACCGACTGGACATCGATTTCTCAGCCTCTGATAAAAAAACGATGTACTCAGGTGAATCGTGGGATCTTGGCAGTGGATATGAACTGCGGATAAAGGATTTCAACAGGGACCGCGTGTATGCGCTACTAGCACTTGAAAAAGATGGTATTGTTGTCAAAGAGGAGGTCATCAGGGCAGGTGATTATTTCACATATAATACGACATCAAATGGCATCGAGATCACGATGCTGAGCCTGAAGATAGCAGGCATGTTTTCAAATGGATGAACAGTATGAAAGAATCAATAAGACATGTGCTTTTCATAATTCTTGCTGTCCTGATTATCACTGTATCATCCGCAGCTACAGGTTCGGATGCAATTATCGTAATTGAAGATGCACGTCACATCTCCAATGAGACTGATGTAGTTGGGCAGAATGAAACAGTTGGGAACTATACTGGTTCAGAACTTGTGCCGGGCCAGTATATAAAAATTGGTGAAGTTCCGGGGACTTTCCACGAATCTACCCTGACAAACGGGAGTTTCAACCCCGAATGCAGCGGTTGTCACCGCCTGGGTGGAATTGCAGCAAGGCAGATAGATGTTGATGCCTTAAAAAAAAGCGTTCATGCAAACCTCAATAATATGACAGAAAGCACAGGTGTAATCGACCCTGTCAACAAGGCGTGCTGGGCATGCCATGGCAACGGTACCATGCCTGCGACCCATCCTGAAGAATACATGGCACCAAGATCATGTGCCTCGTGCCATTCATTTTCATCTTCCTATAATGCACCCGGTGTGAGCGGTCACACAAAAGCCGGAGAAAACCTGACCCTGAAAATAAACTGCGAGAGATGCCATGGCAATAGTCTTATTAAATCCGGGTTAAACAGCACGAAACCAAATGTTTCGCATTACCTTACAACAATAACGTATAATTCAACAGATTGTCTTTCATGCCACGGGAACGCTGCCAATGCCACTAAGTGGGGGAACGCATCCCTCGTATATTCCCACGTCAAGAACGGTTCGTGCGCTGATTGCCACGGAACAGGGCAAGTCAAAACTCTTCACGATATAAACCTTACAATTCCCGCTGAAAGAACATGCATAAAATGCCATATGAAAGAGGACGCTGTAGAAAAATACGGGGCTGAGGGCATTATTCGCACACATTACCCGGACGCACCGCAGGGGCGGGCAAACACGACTGCGCAGAATGCCAGCTTCTCATGCGAATTGTGCCATAATGCGGCTAACACTACGCTCCATAACCGCACTCTTACCAGGAACCTCCTATACCAGGATAACATTTCACAGGAAAACAATATATTGCAGATATTTTGCTCTGACTGCCACAGTGCGGTAGGGAGCTTTCCCTATAAGCCCGCTGTCCAGATCCCGCGACTCATCCACGGCAACCAGACAGAACACACGGCATTGGGAATGAAATTGAATTGCGAGACTTGCCACGATTCTAACAGATTGAGCAGGTTCCACAAACCTACTCTCGCATGGGAGAGACCTGTTGGAATGGTTGTGGATAGTAGAGGTGCCCAGTGTACGGATTGCCATAATACCCATATAAAACAGACCGTTCAGAAAGTTACATGCACAACCTGCCATTCAGGTTATGATGCCTCGCACTATAGCAGCCTGATTGTGGAAAATATCAACAAAACCCTTACCTGCGGCGTATGCCACAATGAGATAAAAAATGAATTCCATAACCTGACAGGACCTGATAAAGAGTTTGTAAAGCCCCGGATAAAAACAAATGATACTGTAATATTATCGTGCGACTCATGTCATAACGCTACAGGGAAAGAGAAATTTCACTACAGCGAGTTCCCGACAGGAACTATCCAGTTGCCCGGCTGGAATAACTGGAGCAATGGCACCAGGGTGAATAAGTGCCAGGACTGCCATGTAAAAAATGGCGGAGAGCAGCCATTTAAAGCTACAAACCTGACAAATCCCTCACATAGAGATGCTTCTGATTGTACCCTCTGCCATGGCGGGGATACTCCGATCGCTCTTCATGTACTCCAGAAATCAACCGGCGTTCCATATATCAAAGATATAATTCTTGTCCCGCGGAAAAGTTATGCAGGTGAAAATATTTCCATCAGTGTCCTGGCTGTGGCAGGGTGGGATGCCAGTATCGCGAACGTGGAGTATTTTATTGACCTCGTGGGAGAGGGCGGAAGCGGCAGGAACCTGACCTTTGGAAAAGAGCTTGCGGAAGGCCAGGTAAGGGAAGCATTTGCAGATATGGATACCTCAGACCTGAAGGAAGGTACCCATATAGTTTCTGTGCATGCACAGGATTCAAAAGGCAGGTGGGGGGATGTTTTGCCCGCCCCGTTCGTGATAAATAAAGAGATTAGAACCTGGTATTTGTTCAGGCACTGGGAACTGGTATTCCTGGTTGCGGGTGTATTGATATTGATTTACTTATTTAAAAAATTTGGAAAATAACGTACTATGGACACAGGGAACATACTTTTGCTGATAGGGCTAATTGCCTCGATAGCATCACTATTGATTTATAAACTTAATCGCAGATATTTCTTATATGGGCTAATCCTGGAGTTTCTCTTTATTTCATCCGCAGTCCTGCTTCTTGTTTACTATTTTATCTCAAATGACTTGCGCATAAATTACGTATACATTTACAGCGGAGATCTGCCTGTAGTATATCGAATTGCAGCCATGTGGGCAGGGAAAGAAGGCATGCAACTACTACTGGTATGGGCTACCATGCTGTGTATTTTGTTATTCTACATGAAAAACCAGGAGAATAACGGATTCGCACGGAAAATATCATATATAGCTCTGGGCATCGATATTTTATTTTTATCAATCACCCTTCTGGATTCACCTTTCAGACCCGCTCCTGGCGCATCAGAGGCAGGAATTTTATCAGGTCATGGTTTGAGCCCGAAGATGATAAGCTTCTGGTTTCTGATTCATCCGCCCCTGGTAGTAATGGCCTATGCGGCAATTATTATTCTATTTGCCTCTGCAATAACTTACTTGTTTTCAGGGGAAAAAGAGTGGGCCAGAACTGCAAGGTCCTGGGGAAGAGCATCATGGCTGCTATTGTCCCTTGCAATGGCGACAGGCGGTGCATGGGCTTATGAGACCGTCGGATGGGACGGGTTCTGGAAATGGGACCCTGCACAATCAGGCGCACTCATAATATGGCTTGTTCTGACTGCTGCGCTGCATGCGATCATCAGGCACCAGCGCAACTTCCGGGAGTATGATACAACTGCTCCGCTGTTATCTGCTTGCGTATTTATCCTGAGTCTCTATGTAATGTTCTTCTCGCGAAAAGGGGTGCAGGGTTCCGAACACAATTTCCTGGGAAGTGATATCTGGACCATACTGTTCGCTGCAATGTTATTTACCACAATTATTACGTTATATTTGATCCTGATGAGAAAATCGGAAGAATCCGGCTGGAAGATGACATTGAGTTCCATGAGCTCACTTCGAACCTCATTCCATGCCGCTATTTTATTATTATGTATGCTGGCTTTTGTCCCTTTCTGGGGCATCACCCATTCGATCATCTCTGAGAAGATTTTTGGAGATCAAATCTTAATCCCGAAAGAAGTCTATAATTTCTGGAGTTTTCCCATAATACTGCTGTTGATCACGCTTACAGGATATTCCCTGCTTCAGGGTGTAGTAAAACAAAAAGTCCTAAAGCTTATAACGCTCCTGGCAATCTTCATAGGCGCTGTGACTGCATTCTTTTCAGGACCAACTCTCCTTGACCCTGCTTCGGAATTCTATCAACAGTCTACGTTTCTTGTACAATCAATTGGATCCATATCTGTAATTTCTTATATACCAATATCTCTTTTTGGTGTAGGAGGGATATTTTTCAGGTTTATTCACCGCAAACACAGGTTTTCATGCAGTAATACAGGTATAGGATTGATCCATGCAGGATTTATTTTTATCGTGGCCGGAGCAATTTCATCTACGCTTTTGAGTACCGAAGGCACTGTCGATTATACCACGCTTGAATTAAATATTCCAAAGGGCATAGATGCTGTGTGGAGCGTATCGGTAACTGATATCAACTCTATTGAAAAAGCTGATGGCGGATCGGAACAGGTATTAAATCTGACTTTCTATAAAAATGGGAATCCGCACGGGTCAGGCATAGTCAGCTTATCAAAAAGTGACCGTATTGGTTATTACCATAAACTCTTTGTTCACAGGACATTGTTTGCGGATATCCTGGTGCATTATACTGAGGATGCATTAACCCTTTCTTCGATTCGTCTTAGCACAGAAGTGATGCCGCTGGTAAATGTTCTCTGGGGAGGAGCTATTTTGATGATTGGTGGAATTATTTTTCTGATGAAACCAAATTTATCCTCAAAAACAGGTTAATTTTTTCATTATTTAAATCAAAAACCACATAAATAAAGGATGATAATTATAGACTATAATCGGGGATAGTTATACCTGGACTACCTAATTTAAAAACGGGAGAATAAGGGGGTAAATAAATGAATAGGAAATTAATATTTGCACTGCTGCTGTTAACAGTAGCTGTTTTTGTAATGTTACCTGAAGCTTCGGCGTCTAAAAATTATCAACCAATGGGCTCCGCAATTAATCATATGGGCATCGATGATCAACTTATCCCGGACGGAACGACAATCCGGCTTGAGGCAAAGCCTATTGTACAAAATATTAACGGCAGCAATGTTATCATGTACGGCTACAACGGCCAGATCCCTGGACCCTTGATAAAGGTCAGGCAGGGCAGCAGCATATACGTTAATTTCACGAATAACCTTGATATAGAGACCACTGTCCACTGGCACGGCTTGAGGCTGGAGAACAAGTTCGATGGAGTTCCAGTTGTTACACAGGAACCTATCCAGCCAGGAGAAAGCTTTCTCTATAAGTTAGATTTCCCAGATGAGGGCATCTACTGGTATCATCCTCATATAAGAGACGATATAGGTCAGGAGATGGGATTATACGGGAATATACTTGTTGAACCAGCCCGCCACATGAGGATGAGCGATTCCGTGGATAAAGAGGCAGCTCTATTTCTCGATGACATCAAAATAAACGAAAGTGGTGATATTTACCCTTTTAACAGAGAATATGCCAATTTTGCACTGACAGGACGATTCGGGAATATCATGCTGATCAATGGAGAGGCGGATTATCAACTGAATGTGAGAAAGGGCGAAGTGGTGCGGTTCTATCTTACGGACTCAGCAAATACGAGAACATTTAATTTCTCAATTGAAAATACCAGGATGAAATTAATCGGGGGAGATTCAGGGAGATACGAAAAAGAAACTTTAGTGGACTCTGTCGTACTCAGCGTCGGAGAGCGGTACATTGTAGACGTTCTCTTTGATAAGCCCGGTACGTTCCGGATTCTTAATAATTTTCCGGAACAGAATAACACAGTGATGACTTATGTGCCTGGCACAGTAAAGGTCTCTGATGAGGCATCTTTCAGTAAGAGATCAAAGGGCTTCTCGATTCTTGAGAAAAATTACGGCGTGACCGGCGATATAGCACCGTTTAAAAAATACCGTTCCAATGAGCCGGATTATAAGCTTGATCTCACTGTTGATATCCTCGATGAAGAGCTGGCTAAGGAACTTGAACAAATGATGATGGCTTTTGAGCCGATAGAGTGGGATGAAGATGAGGATATGGCTATGATTAACAGCATGTCAACAAGCGAGAACGTACAGTGGATGATCAAGGACAATGCAAGCGGGGAAGAGAAACCTAACTATCAAGCAAAAGTAGGAGATATAAAGAAGATAAGGATATTCAACGATCCGGGATCAATGCATCCCATGGAGCACCCCATACATTTGCACGGGCAGCGCTTCCTTGTTCTTACACAGGATGGGAAATATAATGATAATTTAGTATGGAAAGATACAGTTCTTGTGCCTGCTGGAAGCACTATAGATATCCTCGTTGAATTTACTAACCCTGGAACATGGTTGATGCATTGCCACATACCAGAACACGCAGAGGCAGGGATGATTGCATCCTTTACTGTGACTCAATAAAAAATACATCCAAAGCAGTTATTACCTGAAAAAGAGATGTTAATTTATAAAGTTAAGGAGGATAATATGAAAAGATCAATGAAGATAGCAGCAGTTATGCTTGCTATCATTACGCTGGCTCTACCTATCTATGGCCAGACCGGCGGCGGCATGATGGGTGGAAAAGACATGATGGGGGGTGGCATGATTGGCGGCGATATGATGCGTGGAATAGCGAAAGATATGATGAACAAAGGCCACGAAATGCGAAACCAGCAAGACATGACCGGAATGGGATTTATGCACAGCGAGGGAAATAATTTCGGTAATTATGTTACTTTTTCGGTTAATAATAATACTGGAGCGGTGATGAATTACGGTATCACGGGTATCACGATTTTTGACTCTATAAATGTCGCCAACTTTGATTTGAAAGATTCAACAACAGTGGGCGCCCTGACAAGAATCGCAAACAAAAATAGTTCTGTGGTGATGCAACTGCATGATAATCCTGCTTCAGTGATCAACATCAAGACAGAAACAGCTACCACTATCACTTTTGACCTTGCGGATGGTGTGAAAGCCTTAAAGGAAGATGATGTAGTAAAAATAGAGACCGATAATCTCACAGCATTTATCGTTTCAACGAATTCTACATCTATAAATATTGACGGGGGAGTGGTCCGGATCGGACCTGGCAGTGGAAGTGTTATTTTCAGGGCCATGCCTGTAAATATGCCTGTGAACGGGATGCATCAGAAGTTCATGGGAGAAATGATGAGGAACAGGGCAGGAGCTGAGGTTTCTTTAGGTATGTCCAATAAATATTCCATTATTAACTACTCTGAGAATATGAACGTCGTGATAAAATCCATGGAGGTAAATCGGATGAGGATGACAATTAACTCCACGGACTCCTCAGGAAAATTCGTTATGATGAACATAGATAACAGTTCTTTAGTGTGGAATAAAAATCAGAAAATGCGTTTATACCTTGACAACAAGCCAATGAGACAGGTTATGACCGAGCAGGAGTTGTTTGATGCCAAAGAATCCTCGTTCTGGCTGGCTATGCCTGGCGGGAACCGTATGCAAGCGATGATGTATATAGCAAATTTCTCTGAACGCACGGTTGATATCGTAGTTGAAGACGGAACAACGCCGACTCCAACACCTGCCATAACCCAGCCAGCAAAAACACCAGTTTCAACGCCTGCAACACCCGGATTTGAGATTATGCTAGGGTTGCTGGGTGCCGGTATTGCATATCAGTTGAGACGGAAATAGTAGATGGAAATGCAGTCATTTTTCTTGACTGTACTATCCTTTTTTAGAATACCTTCTTTCTTCAGTTCGTCCTTCACTTTTGAAACGATATTAATCAGGCATCTTCATATTGCTTTTCACTCCAAGATACTTTTCGGGACTAATTTCAAATTCCCTTTTGCACTTTGATGAGCAAAAGTAATACATCTGCCCCATATATTCAGATTTATGTTCTGATGTCTTTTCAACATGCATCCAGCAAACCGGGTCTATTGGCATAATTTGTTGTTTGTTGGCGGTTCTTTATATGATTTTTGTTTTACAAATTTATACCGCAATCTTTTTATTACATATTATAGACAAATTAATGTTACAAATATGTAAGTATGTAACACTTATTAGAAACATTTTATGCACAAATGTTACAATTTTGAGTAAAATTGGCAAGGGAGTATTTATGAGTCTCCTGTACGGGCTGGGTCATGCAAGTGTGGTTGCAGCCATTGCCCTGGGTTTCTTACTCATGAGTTTTGCACTGCCACCGGGCGTTGATAGATTTATGGAAACAGTTGTAGGTGCTACGCTGATTATTCTTGGAATTTATGTCTTCTATTCACTTCACAAGAAAAAAGGAGATGATTTCAGGATGCTTCCCAGATGGGCTCTGGTAGCTAATGTGGTTCTTAATTCATATTGCTGGCTGAAGGCGAAACTGACAGGAACACCTCGAAAACACCATCAAGTTCTCAGAAACGGGTACGGAAGCAGAGCATCGTACTTAATCGGTATGTATTCTTTGGGACTTGTAACTACCAATACCCTTATGGGGAGTCCTTGGGGCGTACGGTTACATAAAATCCAGCGAACGCCAGAGACTGTATCGTTCTGCCGCCTTTGTTACAGGTGTTTTTAGCATAGTGCTTGGAGCATTATTTCTATTCGGGGGTGTTTCCTATCTCCCTAATCTCGAAGCTATGATCGGGGGATAGCATAATTTTCTGGGAAAAATTCATTTTACACACCTGGCAACCTTTTCCATGATTGTATGATCATTGCCGAACTTGCATATAGAATCGCAATGAGTGCAAAGTTCAGAGAACAAAATATATGATATTTTATTACCTTCTTTCGCTATAAGGGATGGTCTTTTCAATTGAGCTATGATTTCTTTCTCTCTTTGTTCCGGGGCAACTAAATAGAGAGATATCTTTTCGGAATCTGGAATAGTGAGCGCCAGATCCGTCAGGCGCAGGATACCAGAATATATGGATGTGCTTTTTTCTACCTCATAGGCACTCACAAGCTTATTAGTGGCTTTTTCAAACCAGATAACATCAATAAGAGCAATAGTTTTCTTCACATCGTCCCCGGCTTCTATCTCTGGAAATTCCGTTAAGGAAATAAATGAAAATTTTTCATTGCTATATGATTTTGTCCGATCATTTGACGCCACAATAACATCATAGCCAAGAGATTTTCCAATTTTCATTAATAAATATTGGACTTTCGTATGCATGTTTTCTTCTTCGATCTCAGCCTGTATTCCCTTTTGCCTATCTTGAATAAGTTTTTTCTCTCCAATATTTGCATGGGTTTTAGTTTTCGATTCATAAATGCTACTGATCATACCTTATAGCATCCACAGGTCTCATCTTGGCCGCATGCCGGGCCGGAATTATTCCAGATAATATACCTATAACAAGCGAGAAGAATAGTGCAAACAAAACAGTTCCAGTGGTAATTGTCGCCCTCATATCTCCACCAAAGCCCAATGCCTGTATGCCCAGATACGGGATAAGCAAGGAAATAGCTGCACCAAATATTACACCTATGATTCCACCTACAAGTCCGAATATTCCCGACTCAATAAGAAAAAGTTTCATGATTTCACGTTGACTTGCACCTATCGCTTTTAAGAGCCCAATTTGTTTTGTGCGCTCCATAACTGACATGAACATGGTATTGGCTATGCCTATTGCTCCTACAAGGAGCGAGACGGTAGCAATTGCACTTAAGAACAGTGATAAAGTCTGGGTCACGCCGCTCATCTGTTCGCGAATAAGAGCCGATGCTATGACTGTAAAATCCTTTGTTCGCGGGTTTACCTGTCTTGAACTCATTAATTTCTGCTCGATATCCGCTTTAAGATATTCAACGAGAGAAGCGTCTGAGGCTTTAATGACTATAGATGTAAACTGATTATTTGCCACTTTTTCCGTTATTACTTCTCTTGCCATCTCGGCAGGCATATAAATCCCTGTGTCACTGCCTCCTCCAAATCCTCCGGACTGCTTCAGGATACCCACAACCCTGAAGTTTTTATTTCCTATTATAATTGGACGGTTAAGTGTTACTGGTTGAAGGAAAGTCCCCCTGGCGAGATCGTATCCCACTACAATTGAATTAGAATCCCCTGCCTGAAGATATCTTCCATCATCTATTCCAGTAGTATCCAATAGTCTCCAGATCGAAGTATCGACGCCAGTTATAGAAACCACTGTTTTCTCATTATCGTACTTGAGGTCAGCCTTACCTGAAACAAGCCCGTTCACATACATGACGCCCGGCACCTGTTTGATCACCTTTATATCTTTATCCGTGAGGTTGATAGAAGAACTCGTACTCACTGACCGGTCAGTATGCATTTCGCTGTGCACACCTGTCGCTCTGAAATATCCCGGGATCACGGTTATTATATCAGCACCGAAGCTACCAAGCCTCTGCTGCACATTTTCCTGCATTCCCTGGCCTATGGATATGATAGCCACAACCGATGCGACGCCTATAATTACACCTACAATGGTAAGCCAGCTTCTCATCCTGCTTTTCCTTACATGGGAAAGAGAGAGCAGGAAGATATCCAGAAGTCTCATTCTCTTCTCTGCCTCTGGAATTTTATTCTCTGGTACATCTGCGTGATGCTCTTTCGCTGCCAGAAACCAATGATTCCAAGAAGCACTATCCCGATATAAGGAGCAAAGCTAAGCGCCTGTTTGGTGTAATTTGTTCCTCCACTATGCATCGCTTCATGCTGGGCCGTAGTTTCTTTGGAGGTCGTACCTGCCGTTCCCCCTGAAAGTTTTACAGGAAGGTTCTTTTCTATCGATCTTCGAGCACCTCCAGCATCGGTATACAGTATTTTTATGACCATATCAGATCGCCCCATTTGAGAGACCTGGAAATTTGCAGAGGTATAGTCTCCTGAGTTCAGATTGCCTATCACCTGTGTAGTGCTCCCTGATACTTTGAAACTGTTCTGGGTAGGTATTTCCACACTCACCGCCCTGGCCGGATTTACACCTATGTTGGATACACTGAGAAGGAAACTACTTCCTGATTCCTGATAGCTCAGCTCAAAGTCCGTAATTCCTGCAACACCCATCCCGATATAATCGCTGGAAGAGTAGTTCATTCCTGAGATCTTTAAAGGTATATTATAAACACCGGTCTGGGCCTGTGAGTCAACAAGGAGCATAAATCTTATTTCCGCTTCATCCCCGGGACTCAGGCTCCCGATAGAAAACCTTGTGCCTGAACCTACTATTGAAAATGCATTCGTCAGATGGTCCATTGCAGTATCAATATCAACATACAGGTTTCTGGCAACACCTGTCCCTTCATTCCTGAATTTCAATACAATTTCATTGGAGGAACCTGGTGCTACGCTGCCCTGAGAAGAGTTTGAAAGTGTTATTACCGGGGTACCTGAAACAACTAATATCCTGTCCTCCTGCATCGATGTTGTAGGCAGGCTGCTGCTTGAATCAACTTTACCCTTTGAAGTAATATGAACATGAAAATCGTATTCTCCTTCTACCGCATTTTTATCTATATGGACTTTGAACTTTGCTGTGCGCATATCATTCCAGTCTTCCAGATTTCCGATAACAACGTCATCATCGAGAACATGCACTGCTTTTTCAGTAGCATTGTTTGCCGGAACGAGTTTCACGACAGTATCGCTTAACCATGTACCATAACCTATATTTTTAATAGGCACCCATACAAAGACCGTATCGCCAGGATACACAGGTTCATGCTCGGTCACAAGGTAAGTATTTGCCGCTGATGCGCTCTGAAGAAATAGCAGCGAAATCAGCAAAAAAATGATATGTTTTCTTAAGTTCATATTTTCACCTATGCCGCAAGTTTTCCATCAACCATTCTCACAATCTGGTTCGCCCTTGCAGCGATTTTTTCATCATGCGTTATCATAACGACCGTAACGCCACGGGCGTTCAGGTTTGAAAAGATGTCCAGTATCTCTTTTCCAGCTTCTGTATCCAGGTTGCCTGTGGGTTCATCTGCTAAAATCAATGATGGATCTGTGGATAGGGCTCTTGCTATTGCTACCCTCTGGCTCTGACCGCCTGAGAGCTGCGAAGGGTAATGGTGGCCTCGTTCCGAGAGACCCACGAGTTCCAGAAGTTCTTCTGATCTGTCCCATATATCCTCCTCACGCAACTCATGTATCCTCATTGGAAGCTGGACGTTCTCAAGGGCGTTCAGCGTTGGATACAGGTTATGAGATTGGAAGACAAAACCTATTTTCCTGCCCCTTATTCTGGAGAGTTCTCTTTCGTTAAGAGACGATATATTCTGTCCTTCAAGGAGCACTTTGCCTTTAGTGGGGATATCAAGGCATCCTATCATATTCATTGCAGTCGATTTACCGCTTCCGCTGGGTCCCATGACGGCCAGGAATTCGCCGGGTTTTACTTTCAAGCTTAAGCCGCGAAGAGCAGGGACTTCGACTTCCCCCATCTTATATATCTTCCATACGTCGTCAAGTTCAATTATGTTCAAGGATACCTCCTGATATGTTCTCACCAGCTTTTGAATGCTTTACATGCAATGTAAACTAAATACCTTACAAACGATGTAAACCATATAGTTTGCGCTTTAAAAAATGAAAGTTAAGTTATTTCCTGAATTATAATTTTGAAGCACAATCTGCCTTTTGGTTACTGGAGATACAATGCCCCCAGGTTCTCAAAAAACTGGATGATGGCGGTACATATTCCTGTACCGTTCGTGTTTTTGTTGAGAATATTCTCTGGTTTTGGGTGGAAAGTCATACCTCTTCTCATGCTATCCTTCGCGGCCGGACAATTCACAGGCGGAAAGCTTAGAAAAATAGAATAAATTCAATGAAAAATCTTCAAAATTTAAAGCAAAATGACCTTTAATATAGACGATACATAACTCAAGATACTAAAAATTAATACGGAGAAATAAAAAATGGACTGCTGTAAACCAAAAGAAACAGATAAAGAAATAAAAAAAGAACAAACAGGTACTGAACAAGATCCTGCCGAAAATGAACATAAACAGGGCGGCGGTTGTTGTGGAGGCGGCGGCACCAAAGATATGTTGCTGCATATTGTGCTGATGGTCGTTGTAGTTTTAGTTGTATCATATTTTACCAGAGGATGAGAAGACCTGCTGGGAAAAATACTGACACATCGGAAGATAGTCATTGTATCATCGATTTTTCGAATCTAGTATAACAATTCCAAAATAAGATAACAATATTTATTAGTAAA
>UBJH01002425.1_pt1 | contig 13032 bp, 14 predicted proteins | sample 2193721 | NCBI WGS metagenome assembly UBJH01 (sample SAMEA4703186, study PRJEB27089) | metagenome | reverse complement strand
TTCCAGGCAGGTATCGGTGGAGGAAAGACACATGCGCCTGGAGCTTCTACTTTCCTGACCGCAAAGAGCGAGGATGAAGCGAATAAAGTGCTTGATGCCCTGGGAATAAATGGAAAACCCGGCGCCCGGTACATAGTGAGTAACGGTTACATGGCATACGGAATAATGGATATATTTGGAATCTGGAACAAAGATGATGACTATCGCGTGCGAATTCAGACGAGCCAGGGACTTCAGGTTGTGCCTTCCTCGAAGTATTACGATAATATGGAGGCAAAGCTCCATATTCTTGACGGCAACAGCTTAAAGAACTATAGACTGGTGCACGAATCTCCTGCAAATCCAAATACGTTCGGAGGATATGAGGAACAGACTTATAAATATATTTATAATACTTTATATGGAGGGAATATTCCAGTAGAGAATTCCGGTCTTGTAAAAATTTTTGAATATGTGAAAGGTGCGAAAATCGAAGGACATGCACCGCCGAACGCTACAGTAACATTGACAGATACCATCAAAACAAATATCGGAAGGACTATTCAATATTCGCAGACCACTTCTTCGAACGGAACTTATGAGTTCACAGTTCCCTATTCGACCCTCGGTCCAATCACGGGAGAAACCCAGTTCGATACCAAACCGACAGGTCCTTATACAGTGACTGCAGGCAACATCTCAAAGCCTGTTAATGTCAGAGAAGAAGATGTTCTTAATGGCGGCACTGTGACCCTGGATTTGATATAGAGGCTAACTTGAAGGAACATGAATAACCAGACTGGCACGGGTTAAGTATGACTAAGAACAAAAAGAAGCGGGAAGAGAGATCCGTAAGAGCGGGAAAAGATAAAGAACAAAAATCAGAGCAAAGGTTAAATTTTCCTCCTTATTTTAGCTATATACCAGGCATAATTCTTCTGGTTATATTCGCCCTGTCCCTTTACTTACGGATTGTAATGCCATACGACAGCGTTTTCAGGAACGGCTATGTTGCATTTGCTTCTGACGATGCCGTATTCCAGATGCGTCTTGTTGAAAATACACTGAATAATTTTCCGCACAGGATTTTCTACGATGCATTTACTATCTACCCCAAAGGTAGCGCGATACACTGGGGACCCCTGTGGACTCAGATGATCGCGACTCTCTCGCTCATCGCAGGAATGGGCAGTTACAACATGCAAACAGTAAACGCCATAGCCGCCTATCTGCCCGGTGTACTGGGTGCGCTTGTCGTTTTCCCGGTGTATTACATCGGAAAGCTGCTGTATAACAGGAGTGCGGGCCTGCTTGCAGCACTTATGATCACTGTTCTGCCGGGACAGTTCTTCAGCCGCTCGACGCTGGGATTCACAGATCACCATGTCGCCGAGGTTTTTTTCAGCACTGTGGCAATGGCTCTCTTCATGCTTGCAATAAAAGCAGGCAGAGATAGGAATATAAAACTTTCAGGACTGAATTTAAAAGAAAATTTAAAAGAAAAACCGGTGTTGTATTCCATACTTGCAGGGATAATGCTTGCAGCATTCCATATAACATGGCCCGGCGCTCTGTTCTTCATCATGATATTTTTGATATTTATATTTGTTCAATCTATAGCTGATCATTTAAGGGGTAAGTCAACGGATTATATAGTTGTTGCTACGGTTCCCATGTTTTTAATCGATTTAATAGCGGTGCTGCCGTACATTCGTTCCATATTTGATATTACGGATTTCGGAATAGCCAATTATTCATGGTTCCATATAGTTGTGCCCATCTCCGGCATGGCTGTTCCTGCAGCATTGAATATACTTTCAAAAGAGATTAATAAAAGAGGGTATAATCCCCTATATTACCTGCCCTCTCTTGTGGCACTCTTTGCAGTGGCGCTGCTGGGAGTAGGAATAATCCTTCCCAATTTGTTTACGTCCCTGATGGTAGCACCCGGTCTCGTCTTTGAAGTTCATACAGAAGGGGGTGCCACTGTTGGAGAGGGCAAATCGATTTTTACCGAACCTGGCTGGGTCTGGGGAAGCTTCCCTGTGACCGGTTTCCTGCAAAACGATAACTGGGTACTCGTGTTCATATTCGTTGCCCTTGCCTATACAGGATACAGGGTTGCAAGAAGACAAAGACCTGAGGAGATGCTTCTGCTTGTGTGGAACATAGTAATGCTTCTTGCAATATACGGGCAGGTCAGGTGGGCTTATTATTTTGCAGTGAATATTGCTCTGATGATAGGTTACGTTGCAGTGGCGCTTTCAGGGCAGATAATGAAGTTCGGGGGATGGTATGAAAACCCGGGTAAAAATATCGGCATGTCTCACGCATTTTCTCTGATCCTTGTAGCTATGCTTGTTCTTTTCTTTGTGTATCCGAGCCTTGTAATGACTGCTATTGGCACCGCGAATTCGCCCCCGCAATCGCGTTATGTAGTCGTGGACCCTTCAGGCGGTTATGATCTGTGGATGGAAGCTCTTAACTGGATGCGCTACAATACGCCTGACCCGAAGCTGGACTATCTTGCAACTTATGAACAACCCAAAAACGGCACGTACCCGTATCCGGAGAGTGCTTACGGGGTCATGAGCTGGTGGGACTATGGACATATTATTACATACTGGGCGCATAGGATACCCAATGCCAATCCGTTCCAGGCAGGTATCGGTGGAGGAAAGACACATGCGCCCGGAGCTTCTACTTTCCTGACCGCAAAGAGCGAGGAAGAAGCGAATAAAGTGCTTGATGCCCTGGGAATAAATGGAAAACCCGGCGCCCGGTACATAGTGAGTAACAGTTACATGGCATATAGCATCCAGCCTATATTCGCCATCTGGAACGACGAAGAAAATGTAGCATACGACCCGGTTTTATTGGGCCAAAATGTAAGACCTGACCCCATGAGTTATTACGAGTCCGTTGCGTATACAAATCAGGAACCCTTCCTCATTCCTGGATTGAAATCTTTTACAAGCATGGAAGGGAAATTACATATCCTTGATGGCAACAGCTTAAAACAGTACAGGCTGGTACATGAAACTCCAATAAATCCAAACACAGAGGGAGGCAATCGGGAGATGTTCAGTAAAAATGTTTATAATATCTTGTACGGAGGCAATATCCCGGTTGAGAACTCAGGGGTTGTAAAGATTTTCGAATATGTAAAAGGCGCAAAAATCACAGGAAGAGCGCCGCCAAATACTATGGTTACACTGACGAATACTATTAAAACAAACATTGGAAGAACTGTCCGGTATTCCCAGAACACTTCATCAGACGGAACATATGAATTTACAGTGCCCTATTCCACAGGGGAACCGATCGCAGGACAAACGATTTTCGATACCAAGCCGGCAGGCCCTTATACAGTGACCGCAGGCAATATCTCAAAGCCTGTTGATGTCAGAGAAGAGGATGTACTTAATGGCGGCACTGTGACCCTGGATTTGATATAGAGGCTAACTTGAAGGAATATGGATAACTCCCAGATGACTACTGCATCCCGCTCTCGATCTCTTCCAGCATCTTCGAAGTTATTTCATGGTTTATAAAAAGCTCATGTAACTCCTCAAGTGCCCTGTTCCTTGCATATGTATCTACGTTCCATTTTACATCAGGATACCTGACCTCTTTCAGGATCAAGCCGTGCGAATCCAGTGGCGGAAGGCTCTCACTCAAAGTTGTATCCAGCATTTTGCCAAGCCATTCCTTATCCCTTTCTCCCTTTCCTATCAATTTCAGGGCAGTTGCGATTTTCCTGACCATGTGCCACAAAAACCTGTTCGCTGCGATATCAATATAGATCCATCCGTCCTGTTCCCGGACTGAAACGCTTCTTACATCACATATTGTCGATTTGCCTTTTTCAATATTCACGAAGTTCCTGAAATCATGCGTACCCGGGAAAATCGATACTGCATCTTTTATTTTAGCAATATCAAGCCCTTTGCCCCAGAGCATGTACCTGTACCCCCTCTCAATCGCGGATTTTCTTGCATTGAAATCAGCCTCTACCTGCGCCCATGCGTACGCCCATATCCTCTCAAGCTGGCTGTTGAGCGCACGGGGCATCGATGCGTCAGGAGCATCAGTATCAAAAGCTATCACCTGGCACAGGGCATGTACGCCTCTGTCTGTCCTTCCCGCGGCAGAATACCTTGCTTTTGATGGGTTTTTGACCGCACCCAGGTCCCGCAGCGCCTTGAGTATTTTTCCCTCTATTGTTGGCACGCCCGGCTGTATCTGGTAGCCGTAGTATTCAGTGCCAAGATAAGCCAGTTTGAGTGCAAGTCTCATTTACGCCTTCTCCAGGAAAGCTGTTATAAGCTGGTTCCCTCTCTCAGCAAGGTCGGTTATTTCTATACTGTGAAAGCCTGCGCCCTCCAGCCATTCCCTGTACTGTGCCTCGGTCCATGTACCGCCGCCTTCGGTATTTGCCAGCATGTTCACCGCGAACATCTCCGCATCCGGGCTTCTTCCGCGCACGAAGTCCTCTATGGCTACCAGTCCGCCTTTTCTCAGGAGGTTCGTTACGTTCTTTATAAGTCTCTTATTCTCTTCTTCAGAATAGATGTGACATATGTTGCCCATGAAAACGATATCGAATGATAATCCCCCGAACTCCTTCACGAATTCATCTCTGGTAAAATCCCCTTTCTTCAACGTAAGGTTCTTGATGTCTTTTAACCTGAATTCCGTACTGACATAATCTATGGTCTGCGGCAGATCATATAGAACAGCATCAAGACCCCTGTTTACGAAAGCTTTTGCATATTTACCGGGTCCTCCTCCCAGGTCAAGTGCGCTCTTTGCCTCCTTCATTCTTCCAAGACAATGGCTTACCACCTCTTCTACGAACGAATCAGGCTTGGATGCCATGGCGTGCATAAAGGATGCCACATCCTTCGAGGTTTCCCTCTCTGGTTTTTGCCCTTTGATTATTTCAGGGAGGGCAAGCCAGGCTTCCAGAATATTCAGGAGATGGGGGAGATAGTCCCCAACGTAGTCATCGCCGTGTTCTATGAAGAGGGGACGCGCCTTATCCGCTAAACTGTACTTATCATTTCTCCTGTTCACATATCCGAGACGACAGAGCGCTTCAAGAACAATGAATAGAGCCCTCTCATCTGCTTTGAGCTTATGTTTCAGGGTTGCTATATCCGTTTCCTCTGTCAGAGCCGGAAAGAGCCCTGCTTTTTGCGCTGCGCCGAGTAAAACAAGTTTGCGTGCATCTTCGCCCGCCTGTTCAAAATCGAATTGATCTTCAGACGACATTTTACCTCTTTCACAAAGATGTTCTCAAAACTATTAAGTGTATGAGTTATCAAATATGTGTTGTATTGAGCAATAAGGGGAGATGAATGTGGACTATAACGAGAATTCGGTAATAACTAACAAAAAAACACGGCGCAGCGTCAGGGACTATCTTAATAAACCAGTACCTGAAGAGATAATCAATAAGATAATAGACGCAGGCAGGTATGCACCGTCAGGTTTCAATCTTCAGCCGTGGCGCTTCGTAGTTGTAGAGAACCCGGCGATATTAGAGCGGCTCTCAGACTACGCCAAGCCTGTTCTTATGAAAAATCTCTCAGGCAGGACAGACGCCTTTGCGATAAGCCATCTGGAGAGGCTGGAAGACAGGAATTATAACATATTCTACAATGCGCCTGTCCTGATACTTGTTATCGGCAGAAAGAGCAATCCCCGTTCTGATTATGACTGCACCCTGTGTGCAGGGAATATCATTCATGCTGCCCACTCTCTGGGCATCGGGAGCTGCTGGGTGGGAGGTGGTACTGTTATCCAGCAGAGCGAAGAGCTTACGGCGCTGCTGCAAATACCTGTAAATTATAAGATCGTGGCACCGATAATCCTGGGATATCCGAGGAGTGCGCCTCCCACGCCTAAGAAACGGGAACCTGTTATTTCATGGGTGCGATAGCATTGCGCAATTATATCAGATATGAAAAATTTATGATTTTTATGGGTTCCCGAAGGAGTTATACGAAATAGAATACCCGGGGAAGTATTCCTGTTTTATTTGCTCATCGGGTATGTTCATTTCCTTTAATAATGATACCATGACATCTACCATTTTCGATGGGCCGCTTGTGTAGAAAACGCGCTCCATGTAATCGGGTATCTCATTCTGCACCATCTTTTTATCAATACGTCCCTTAAGCCCCCTCCACCCTTTACCTGGCTGGGTTATCGTGTGAACAACCTTAAGGTTCTTGTTTTGATTTGCCATTTTCTCGAACTCGGCTTTAAAAGGGATATCGTCCTCAGACCTGTTCGAGTAAAGAAGGACTATGTTTGTTTCCAGTTGTTTATCAGTGCAGTACTTGATAATACTTCGAAGGGGGGTTATACCTATACCTCCTGTGAGCATCCCTATCTTATCGTATTCTCCCTTGAAAACGAAATCCCCGAAAGGTGCGTTGATAGTAACCGTATCGCCCTCTCTGAGCCCAGCAAGCGCATTTGCAAATTCATGACCGGTCAGCTTCTTTGTCATTTCGATATAATCCAATTCCGTGGGGCTGCTTGAGATAGTAAAATGCTTCTCAAGCTGAGTCCCTCCTCTTTTTAGCGCGATAAAAAAGTACTGCCCGGGGGTAAAATCAAATCCTTCGGGTCTGTTGAACCTGATACTTATAACATCCGGCGTTCTCTGGATTTTTTGTTTTACAGATGTCTCAAAAATAATAATCTCACCACCAAATAAGAAATAAACGTACTTGTCCTTATAGCTATTGCATATTCTCCTCATTTTCAGGCATCTAATAACTTATGCCAGTTCCATCAATAGCTTCTCAGCCTGCTCTTCACCGTAATCCATCATGCGACGTATGAATGACGGGCTGCGATCCATCTTTGATTCCTTATCCAGCTCGTAAAGCATCTGGATGAATCTTATCTTAACATGCTTGAACTTATTATCTTGGAGGTATCCGAGTCTTATCCACTCGTTGATCATTCTTATAAATTCAATTTCCTGATGTAATGAAAGATTGCCAGAGAGTGTATTACGCCTGTCCCGAATCTCTCCTGTTGATATTGGCTCTCTATATTTCTGTATCGTATCCGGGTTTATATGTATCACCCATATTTCATCGGGTTTTATTGCGCCCTGAAGAGTGCATAATAACGGAGGATTGTGTGAGAACATACCGTCCCAATACAGCGTTTCATCGATCCGTACTGCAGGAAATAGCTCTGGAAGCGCAGCAGAAGCAAGAATCGTATCAACACTGATATCATTATTCCTGAAAGTCTTGAACTCACCGGAAAGAACATCAACAGCCCCAACAAACAAATCCGGGCTTGATGGGGCTGTGAGCTCTTTGATTTTCCCGAACTCAACATGCTTTTCCAGAATGGTTCTCAAATACTCCTGTGCCCAGGGAGGATAATAATACGGGCTGACTTCCGGGATGGGAACAAAATCGCTTAACCTGGATGTCCAGACAACCCAGTTGTTCAAAAGCATATCCGCGGGCGTACTCGCTGATGCATCCTCCCAGAAAGAATCCATGAGCATGATAGCCTTTTCCCTGTCATCCATCAATAAGCCATACCATGCCAGCAGGGCACAGATGGAACCTCCGGAAGACCCGCTTAATGCCACAATTTCGTACGTCTCATCCGTCTCTTTCAGGAGCCTTTTCAGCGCTCCGGCAGTAAAAGCAGTAAGACTCCCGCCGCCCTGGCATGCTATAGCAATGCGTATTCTTCCATTTCCTCCACCAGTTGCAATAATTTATTCCCCCTTATCTTAACTATGTTGCTTTTATTTAAAATGTTTCTAATTAGCCCAGAAGCTATAAATTCTATCGGTATAAGATATATTCTTTAGAGAAAGGAGTGGGTAAAATGGAAATAAAACCTATTAATACAGTCTGCATCTTTGGAGCAGGATTTATGGGAGCCCAGATCGGGCTCCAGAGCGCATCGCATGGCTATGCGACCTGGATTGTCGGTCATTCCGAGAAGTCATTGAAGCAGGCTTCGGATAGCTTTGTGCAGGAATTAGAAACGCGGGTCAAAAAACAGCAGATCACTACGAATGAGACGAAGGCTATCCTCAGCCGGATACATTTAACCCGGGATATAAAAGAATGTGCAGATTCCGTTGACCTGGTGATCGAGGCTGTTCCTGAAAAATTAGACATCAAGCGGGAAGTCTTCGCACAGCTGGATAAGATTTGTCCGAGCCACACGATCCTGGCGACGAACAGCTCATCCATTCGCATCTCAGCCATAGAAGATGCCACCAATCGTCCGGATAAAGTGCTCAATATGCATTTCTATCCCCCGATATGGGAGCGCCCGATGGTAGAACTGATGCGCGGCACGAGAACATCCGATGAGACGATCGAAAGCGTGCGTGAATTTGCCCGTAATATCGGGTTAACGCCACTTCCTGTCCTTAAGGAGAGCATCGGCTTTCTCTTCAACCGGGTATGGCGGGCGATCAAGAAAGAGTGCCTGCACATCGTGGATAACGGAGTTGCAACTTACGAAGATGTGGACAGGGCTTGGATGATCTTCACAGGGATGAAGATCGGTCCCTTCGGTCTGATGGACCTTGTGGGGCTTGATGTCGTTCGGGACATTGAACTGGAATACTATCATGAGTCGGGTGATGGATCGGATTATCCACCCAGGCTTCTTCTGGATAGAATAGAAAAGGGTGAGCTGGGCGTTAAGACTGGCAAAGGCTTCTATACATATCCTGATCCTGCCTTCGAGCAGCCCGGCTGGTTAAGAGGCAGTAAAGAATGAGTTAATGAGGTAAGAAATATGAAAGCAGCGCAAATTAATAAGTACGGAGGTAGTGAAGTTGTTGAGATTAATAAAAATGCACCAAAACCTACTGTGTCTTCAGGACACCTTCTCGTAGAGGTGCATGCAGCCGGAGTTAATCCTGCCGATTGGAAAATCCGCAGGGGTATATGCGACAGATGGCGCCGTTGAAGTTCCCGGCAACACCGGGAGGAGATTTTTCTGGAGTTGTAACGGAAATCGGAGAAGGCGTTTCAGGCTTCAAAAAAGGTGATGAGGTTTACGGGCAGGCAAACGTCACAAGAAGCGGGTCAGGCTCTTTCGCCGAATTCGCTTCGGCAGATGTTAACACTACGGCGCATAAACCAAAGAACGCAAATCACGTTGAAGCTGCTGCACTGCCGCTTACAGGGGTAAGCGCCTGGCAGGCACTTGTTGATCATCTGGGTCTTTCCAGGGGCGAAAAGATACTTATACATGGCGGCGCAGGTGGTATCGGGACGATCGCCATCCAGCTGGCAAAGTACCTGGGGGCGTATGTGGTGGCAACTGTGAGCGCGAAAGATATACCGTATGTCAAAGAACTGGGCACTGATGAAGCTATAGATTACAAAAACCAGTCTTTTGAAGAATTGTCTAAACTGGCTGAACTCGTAGATAAACGCGCTATCAAAGTGCACATTGAAAAAACATTTCCCCTGGAACAGGCAGGAGAGGCTCTCATGTACCTGCAAAATGGACATCCGCGAGGCAAGGTTGTCCTGAAGATAAGGGAAGACTGACAGTTCATGTAGGTGTTATATACCGCTGTCACCAATATTATATCGGGAGTAAAAAAATGAAGCTTTGGGTACCAGAAAGATCAAACTAAAGGCTTATGAATGGAAATCGTCGGAGAAAATATCTATAAAAATCGGGGAGTGAAAATACGGTGAAAGTATTCATGTACACTTTAAGTATAGACCCATGGTCTCGAAAGACAAAAAAGTTCTTCAGGGACAAAAATATTCAGTTTGAATATATGGATTATGACCTGGTGGGAGAGAAAGAACAGGAAAAAATATTGGAGGACATGTACAAATGTGGAGGTTCCACTGTTACCGCTTTTCCGTTCGTAAAAATTGATGAAGATGTCGTTGTTGGATATAACCCTGAGGCATACTCAAAGTTACTGAGGCTGGATATACAGAAATGAATGTAGAATCAAGAAAAAGGGCATTAAGATACCAGTTCGAGAAAGTAGTGGACCTGTTAGGGTATAAATTCAATCCTGATGAAGAACTGGTTGATTTTCTATTACAGCAGGAAGTCTATTTGGAGCAAAAACACGGCATCCCTTTTTGTCCATGCCAGGGACTTCCAAAGGACAGGGAAGGGAGGATGAAGCTTGTCTGCCCATGCATACCCTTTCACAGGGAACATTTCGATTATATGATATAGAAACATATCCTGTTAAAGTAGAGGGATATTCGATAATGGTGGATGCGTAGAGATTAATCGCATTTAACATCCGGCTATAAACATATGCAAGCACAAGACCAGTATATTCCGGGAGCATGCAACATCGGAAGAAGTGAGATCAAGAGAAGAGAACAGACCGGTTGGTTCGGGTTGATCCTCACGGTTCTACTCTCAGGTATGTTTGTATTTCTTAATGCGCCGCGGCTCTGGCGACTTATCATTTTCATTCCTGCAACGATGGCAGCGATCGGTTTCCTGCAGGCGCATATGCATTTTTGCGCTTATTTCGGCATGCGGGGAGTATTTAATTTTAGCCCCGAAGTCGGGAAGACAGATACGGTCGAACAGGCGGAATTCCGTGCTATGGACCGCAGGAAGGCATGGCGTATTATTATATACTCTGTAATTATTGGCGTTATAGTAGCGGTAGCAGCCTATTATCTACCCGGAGGGCATTGAAATATGAGACAGAAGATGGTACTGGTGGCTTTATTATCAATAATAGTCGTCATAGCGGCTGCTTCTGTGCTGCTGGGTTTGCGACCATCCGTTAAACCCGATACGCTCAATTATATCAACCTGCCGCAGGGGTTCGGGATAGATATCTATGCAGACAATCTTGGTGGAAGCGCAGTCTCATATCCCGGTGCGAACCCGGGTCCAAGGATGATGCTTCTCAAAGATGATATCCTGTATGTGAGTGTACCGAACCTGGGAAAGGTTGTTGCGCTTCCTGACCGAAACAACGATAAAAAAGCCGATGAGACGATAACGTTTATCGATGGACTGAACAATCCTCACGGGATTGATTTCTATAACGGCTGGTTCTATATCGCTGAAGAAAACAGGGTGATAAGAGTGAAGAGTGGCAGTAACAATTCGGTTTCTGATAGAGGCACCCTGGAAGTCCTTATAGATAACCTGCCGACAGGCGGTCATTTTACAAGAACGATAAAAATCCATAACGATAGCCTATACCTGAGCATCGGCTCCTCTTGCAATGTCTGCTATGAACAGGACGAGCGGAGGGCAGCTATCAGCATATGCACCCCCGAAGGGAAAGAATGCAGGATTTTTGCGAAAGGTTTGAGGAACGCAGTCGGTTTCGTGTTCCATCCTGTAACAGGTAAAATGTATGCAACTGATAATGGTCGCGACCAGCTAGGGGAGGACGTGCCGCCCGATGAGATAAACCTGATTGAAGAGGGCAAAAATTACGGCTGGCCAATATGCTATGGTAAGAATATCCATGACACAGATTTTGATAAAAATGTCTACATCCGAAATCCATGCATGGAGCCGTTTGAGACGCAAAGCCTCGTAGACCTCCAGGCTCATTCCTCGCCCCTGGGACTTGCTTTCTACTACAGCGATAACTTTCCTCAGGAATACAGGGGCAATCTGTTCGTGGCTTTTCACGGCTCATGGAACCGCAGGGTGCCGACGGGTTATAAGATCGTGCGCATAGATATGAATAATTTCACGGTAACAGATTTCGCTACAGGCTGGCTTCAGGGAGCAAACGTGCTGGGAAGGCCTGTGGATATAATAGTTGCAAATGATGGTTCGATGTTCGTGAGCGATGATAATGCGGGGAAGATATACAGGATTTATTACACTGGTGAGTAAATATACAGATAATGCCCTTACCAGAAATCATAATCCAGAAAATCCGGCAAACCGGTCCAATATCCTTCCGCGATTTTATGGAGATGGCTCTGTATTACCCTGAGCTTGGATACTACAATTCGCAAAAAGACAGGATAGGAAAACAGGGAGACTACTATACAAGTTCTAATGTGACATCCATTTTCGGGGAGATGCTTGGAAGGCAGCTTGAGGAGATGTGGCAAATCATCGGAGAAAAAGAAATCACAATCGTTGAGATGGGGGCAGGCGTTGGATTGCTATCCCAGGATGTTCTTGGATACCTCAAAAAAAACCGGGAATTATACAACGAACTTGATTACTGCATCATCGAAAAAAGCCCGGCGATGCAAAAACAACAGAAAGAGAGATTGGGCGATGAGGTACGGTGGTGCAATTCCATGCAGGAGCTTTCAGGAATGACCGGATGTGTGTTCTCCAACGAGCTTGTGGACGCATTCCCTGTGCACCAGGTCATTATGGGAGAAGAGCTGATGGAGGTATTTGTGGATTACAGGGACGGCTTCAGGGAGGTACTGAGACCTGCATCGACTGAGCTTAAAGAATACTTCGCTGATCTGGGAGTTGCTCTGCCTCAGGGATACAGGACTGAAGTAAATCTTGACGCAATAAAATGGATACAGGAGATTGCCTCATTGCTCAACAAAGGATTTGTTCTGACAATAGATTACGGCTATCCTTCTTCTGAATTATATCAGGAATACAGGAGTTCAGGGACGCTTATGTGTTATTATCAGCATACCGTGAACGATAATCCCTGCGAGCACATAGGAGAGCAGGATATCACGTCGCATGTGAATTTTTCTGCGCTTGGGCACTGGGGCAGGAAAAGCGGGCTTGAGCTTTGCGGTTTCACCGACCAGGCGCACTTTTTGCTCGGGCTTGGGGTCGAGGAATATCTTAAAAAGCTGCATGAAAGTGATGCTAAAAACTACCTGAAAAAAATGCTCCAGGTGAAAACTCTGATTATGGAGATGGGTGAAACTTTCAAAATCCTGATACAGAAAAAAGAAATAGAAAGCAAAGAACTTTCAGGTTTAAAGTTTCAGAGCCGCTGGAAGATATAACCGCAGTTTAACTATGGCCCCTATGCCCTCTTTGTTTTCTTTGCTTTCTTCGTTTTAGCTACTT